>Ga0070733_10000151_pt1 | contig 63727 bp, 60 predicted proteins | sample Coa_R1_9_FD_66450 | JGI IMG/M metagenome (GOLD analysis project Ga0070733, IMG submission 66450) | Surface soil microbial communities from Centralia Pennsylvania, which are recovering from an underground coalmine fire - Coalmine... | ecosystem: Environmental > Terrestrial > Soil > Unclassified ... | reverse complement strand
TCTTAGAGCTCGTCGGGCGGAACGACAGCGTTACCGTCCAAGGGAGCGCGTTTCGGCGAGCCGTCGGTCCCCGCACGCTGCGCAGCTTGCTGATTACCGCGGTCCAGCATTGGCCCGACACGCCCGAGATCGATATCGAAGGCGGCGGACTGGGGCACGGCGTCGGCTTGTGTCAATGGGGCGCGCATGGAATGGCGGTCGCGGGAGCCGGCGCTCCGGCAATCTTGGCATATTACTTCCCAGGGACGGTCGTCACCGATCTCGAGCGATGAACGGTACGCGGCGGCGTACGACTACGAGCTGCCCAAAGAGCTGATCGCGCAGCACCCGGCGGCCCGGCGCGACGAAAGCCGCTTGCTGGTGCTCGACCAACGGGGCACGCACGATTACCTCTTTCGCGACCTCCCCACGCTTCTTCGCGACGATGACCTTCTGGTCGTCAACGAAACGCGCGTTATCGCCGCTCGCCTCTTTGGCGAGCGGACGCGCGGGAGGGCGGGTGTAGAGCTGCTCTTGCTGCATCCCACCGGCTCCTTGCGCTTCGATAGCGAAGCGCTGACCTGGGTGGCGTTGGCGCGTCCCGCGCGCCGCTTGCGCGAAGGGGACCACGTCGCCTTCGGTGCGTTCGGTGAGGCGAGGGTAACGAAGGTGCTGGCCGAGGGCATGCGCGAGATCGCGCTCTCGCTGCCAGGGCCTTTGGAAACGTTTCTCGACCGGGCCGGCAAGATGCCCCTGCCTCCGTATATTCATAACGAGACGGCCGAGGCTGCGCAGCGCTACCAGACGGTCTTCGCGCGCGTTCCCGGCAGCGTTGCCGCGCCGACCGCATCGCTGCACTTTACGCCCGAGCTGTTGCGCGAGATCCAGGAGACTGGGATCGAGATCGCGCGTCTGACGCTGGACGTCGGGCTTGGCACATTTCGGCCCGTGACCGCCGAGCGGCTCGACGAGCACGTGATGCATGCGGAAGCGTACGCCATCGATCAGAAAGCGGCGGCGGCGATCGAAGCGGCTCGAGTCGCAGGACGACGCGTCGTCGCGGTCGGAACGACGGTCGTGCGCGCGCTCGAGGGAAACTTCCAGCGTTATGGCTGCATTAAGCCGGGCGATCACGTCACCGACATTTTCATTCGTCCCGGCTTTCGCTTTGGGATCGTCCGGGCCATGGTTACGAACTTCCACCTTCCGCGGTCGACGCTGCTCGCGCTGGTCAGCGCGTTTGCCGGTCGCGAGCGTGTGTTGGATGCCTATCGCAAAGCGATCGCGCGCCGGTACCGGTTCTACTCGTTCGGCGACGCAATGTTCCTGGAGGCTCGCCATGATTAGCAGCGTCGGGAGCAGAAAGTGCGCGCCATGAGAGTTTCGCAGTTCTGCCGCACGGCGGCATGGGTTTGCGCGACTACGGCGATCGTCGCCGGGTGCGCTCAGACGCAGCCGCCGTTGGCGCCCGCCGGCGCGGCGGAACGCGCGCCCCATGCAGGCGGAAAGGTCTTGGATTATCTCTACGTGAGCGATCAGCGCGCCGGCGAAGTCGAAGTCTTCGCAAACGGCTCGTACCAAAAGGTCGGCACGATCTCCCGTGGGATCGAAGGTCCGGAAGGCCTTTTCCTCGACAAAGCCGGAAATCTTTACGTCGCGAACTTTCTCGGCGGCAACATCACGGAATACCCGTACGGCTCCGCTCGTCCGAAGTTTAAATACGACGCGCACATGGTTGAACCGGTCTCTGTAAGCGTCGACCGCAACGGCAACGTGTATGAGGCGGACTTTGACGGCCAGTCCGTCAACGAGTATCAGCAGGGGCGCAACAAAGTCGTGAGTTCGTGTGCCGAGCCGGGCTATGTCTCCAGCGTCGCGGTCGATGCCGCCGGCGACGCGTTCGTTGCCGTCAACTCGAACCGGGGCGGGAGTATCGCCGAGTTCGCCGGCGGCCTGAGCGGCTGTCATGGAACGACCCTTAGCGTGACGCTCGGATACGCCGGGGGTATCGTGCTCGACAAACATCGTAACCTGATCGTCTGCGACTCCTCCGACCCCGGCGCAGTCGAAGTCATCGAGCCGCCCTACGATAAAGTCAGGAGAAAACTCGGATCGCACTGGTCCTCGCCCTCTCGCTTGGCGATCGACAAGGACAACTCGCTGATTTTTGTCGCCGACAAAACCGCGGACTTGGTCGCGATCATCGACTACTCGACCGGTAAGCTCGTCAAGTCGCTTGGGAGCACGAACGGTCTCTCCAAGCCCGCCGGCGTGATCGACGAACCAAACGCAGTTTATTAAAACGATGCGATTCGTCGCCTTCGACGCTCCAGGCGGACCGGAGGTGCTGAAGATCGCGGAGATGCCGGCGCCGCAGCCGCGGCCGGACGACGTGCTGATTGCCGTCGAAGCCGCCGGCGTCACGCATGCCGACGTCATGCAGCGCCAAGGAAACTATCCGCCGCCGCCCGGCGCATCAGCGATTCTCGGTCTGGAAGTTGCCGGAACGGTGGCCGCGGTTGGGGAGCGCGTTACACGCTGGCAAGCAGGAGATCGCGTCTGCGCTCTGACCAACGGCGGCGGCTATGCGGAGTACGTCGCAGTCGCGCAAGGACAGGTGCTTCCGGTGCCGGAGGGTTGGAGCACGATTGAGGCGGCATCGCTTCCGGAGAACGCCTTTACCGTCTACGACAACCTCTTCACCCGTGCGAGCCTACGCACGGGCGAATCCGTCCTGGTGCATGGTGGAACCAGCGGGATCGGGACGACCGCAATCATGTTTGCGACGGCGCTGGGAGCGCGGGCATTTGCGACCGCCGGCAGCGCGGAGAAGTGCGCGGCGTGCGTACGGCTGGGAGCCACGGCCGCGATCAACTATCGCACCACGGATTTCGTCGCCGAAATCGAGCGCCTTACGATGGCGCGCGGCGTGAACGTCGTCGTCGACATCGTCGGCGGCGACTACATCGAGCGAGATCTCGAGTGCCTGGCACTAGACGGCCGAATCGCCTGCGTGGCTATGCCCGGCGGGCGGCGCGTCGAGTTCGATCTGGGCCGGCTCTTCGCGCGGCGGGCGTCGATTCTTGGATCGAGCCTGCGGCCGCGCACCGCGCAAGAGAAGGCCTCTATCGCGCGCGAACTCGAGGATCGCATTTGGCCGTTACTGCCCAAACGCGATCGCATCGTTCCGGTAATCGACCGGGTCTATCCCTTCGACCGCGCCGCCGACGCGCACGCTCGTTTGGAGTCGAGCGCGCACATCGGCAAAATTGTCCTTACGTGGCAGCTTCCCTAGTGGTAAATGCCTTGGGACATTGACGAGGGTCCCGTCGCCATGAAGAAGAGCATTGGAATCGAGAGCATCGTGTTCACGCGCGAGGCGAGGAAGGCGGCGCGGCGGGCTTTGGCCTTTTCTTCATCGGTGGCCGGAACGATACCCAAGAGTTTCTTTTGATTTGGCCAGATCACGCCCCAGACGTTAAGCAGCATGATCGTTCCAAGCCAGGCTCCGAAACCGATCGGGGCCATCACGCCCTGGAACGTGAACGCAGCCACGAAGCCGTTCATGCCGGCCGGACCGGGAAAGTTTGCGAGCAACGCGGCGCCGAAGATCCACGTAACGACCGCGCCCCAACGGAAGTAGAGAAGCGCTCGCGGCATGATATATTTTGAGATCGGCCCCGCTTCGCCGGCCGCCGTTGCCTCTTTTACCGCCGCGGCATTGACGAAGTTGAAGAAGTAGAGCAGGCCGATCCACATGATGCCGGCCATGATGTGAATCCAGCGAAAGATCCAATCGTTCGAGGTACTCATGCGCCGGCTCCAATTGCGTGAGAAACGATCGCTCTGGCGATTACCCAGAGAACCGCGGTTAAGACGAAACCGCTGATGACGGTGCCCCAGAGCGAGTCCAATGGATTTTTCAACGTAACCCTCCTCGGATTCGTGGTGCGATTCCAGTCCAGGTTGCCCGTCGTTCCGCCGTGTCCTTCTAAGCCGAGTCTAGGGAATCCATCGATTGCGGCTGCGTAACGATCGTCTTTGCATGGGTGTACCAGACGAGCCCGGGCGGCGCCGCGCGCTGTTTGCGCACGTGCTTGCGGAGCGTATAGTCAACGGGGGCCGACGCCGCCGCCTGCGCCTTTGAATAAAAGGCCGCCAGCGATGCCGCAGCCTGCAGGTCTTCGTCGGGGACTCGCGCTCGATCGTCGCGGGAAAGAATCACATGCGCGCCCGGAACCCCTTGGGCGTGAAACCACAGATCGTCGGGGCGCGCGAGGTGAAATGTCAGCTCCGCATTTTCGACCGGCGACCGCCCCACGACGATGCGCGAGCCGCGAGGCGTACGCAACTCGAGCATCCGCCGTTTTCGCTTGCGGGCCGCGGGACGAGGCGTAACGCGCTTGCGGCGTTGCATCTCGTCGATCGCCGTTTCGACGTCTTGGAGATCGTCGCTTCCGGCACGTTCGGCCTCCCATCGCAAGGTATCGACAATTTGCAACGCCGCCCCGACGGCGCGCTCTCGATCGGCAATGTGCGGCAGGGTGCTCCCGAGCTTTTTATATTCGGCAAAAAGTTTGCCCGCAAGCTCCTTCGCGGCTTCGCGCTCGTCCGGCGCCAAGGTGTGCAGCGTTGCAAAAATACTCTCGCCCCGCGCACGCAGTTCCTCGCGCCGTTGGGCGGCGGCGCGCTTGCCGGATAGCCCTTGCAGTTCGTCGCGCAGCTTGCCCTCGCGGTCCCTCAAGCGGCGCAGCAGGGCATCGCGACGCCGAACGTCCCGCGCGTGCTGCGCGTGGCGCGTTTGCTCGACTCGCGCGCGGGCGAAAAGCTCCAGCACCGAACCTTCGGGCGGCTCGTCGATGGTACTGGGGTTCTCGGGCAGCGGCGGTAAGGCGTACGGCGAGCCTCCCGCAATCGCGCGGCGAGGATTCTCCGCGGGCGTGAACTCCTTGTAGGCGGCAACGACGATCTCGCCCTTGACCAAGACGATGTTCCCGAATCGCGGAACCAGTTCGAGATAGAGGTCGAGCTCCTCGCCGACTCCAAAACGCGAGCGCGCCGAAAAGCGCAAGCGCAGGAGGCGGTCGAAACGGCGCGCGGCAACGCTTGTGAGCGCCATCCCTTTCAGCGAGCGCGCGAGCGTTCGGACGAACCCAGGCTCCTCGAGGATCCCCAGCTCGTCCTGTCCGAGCGTTACGAGCGGTGGGGAGGAGAAGAGGTCGATGGCGAGCACGCAGCGTTCGCCGCCGCGCCGGAAGACCAACGCCGTTCGCCCGTCGGGAAGGAGACCGGCATCTTGGATGCGGCCGCCGCTCAGCCGCGCTTCCAGCTCGCGCGCCAGCCGTCCGATAAGGACCCAATCGGTGCGCATCAAACGTGTCCCCGGGTGAAGAACCGAATCGCGCTCATCGCGGTGCTTCTCACGGCCTGCAGCGGTTCCGCGCCGGCGCCCAAAGGCTGGACGGCGATTCCAGGCTCGAGCGACGCGTGGTCGCACGGCAGCGGGAGCGCTCGCGAAGAGTACTCATATAGCCGAAAAAGCTTCGGGGGAGTGCTCCAAGATTTGGCATCCGGGGTCGCGATCGACGCGCTGCTGCGCAATCCCGGTGCGCGGCTGCGCGGCAGCGATCCCTTTCCGGCCTGTCCCGGCGCGGCCGGGGTCGCGACCTTTTCGTTACGGGGCGGCTCGACATTGAAGGAAGGGTTCGCCGTACACGACGGTCTGGCCGTGCGGACCCTCTATACGCTTCCGGCCGGCGCGGCGCCGGATCCAAACGTCATTGCGGCGATGCAAAACGTGCTCTGCTGAGGAAATTCGAGGTCATGAGCCCGGCCGGCGTGAAGGGGGTCCAGCGTTGATCACGGGGCCGGGTCTCCTGTTTGTGGTCTCGGGGCCGTCCGGGGCCGGGAAGGACACGCTCGTTGCGGCCCTTCGAGGGCGCCGGCCGAGCCTGCGCTACTCGGTTTCGGTGACGACGCGCGAGCCTCGCCCCGAGGAGCAGGCCGGGGAGCACTACTTCTTCGTCTCGCGGCCGGAGTTCGGCCGGCTGCGCGATGGCGGGGGTCTTTTGGAGTCGCGCGAGTACAACGGCAACCTTTACGGGACTCCGCGTGATTACATCGAGCGGAGTCTGGCCGAGGGTTACGACATCATCATGAAGCCCGAGGTCAACGGCGCGCTGGCCATCCGGGCAGCGTTTCCGGACGCGGTGTTGATCTTCGTCGTTCCGGATCGTTTCTCGAACCTCCGCGAGCGGCTGCTCGCTCGCCGAACCGAGACGAACGAGGAGATCGCTCGGCGGCTCGAAATTGCGACTCGCGAGATGAAGTTCATCCGCCAGTTCGATTACATCGTCGTCAACGAGCAGGATCGCCCCGAACAGGCGGTCCGCGATCTCGAAGCAATCTTGCAGGCGGAGCGCTTTCGCATCCACCGCTACCCCGATGACTCGATACGGCGCGTCGAGTCGTCATAACGAAAGGCATCATGACGAAGTCCGTATTCGGCGATCTCGACAAACTCTTAGAGCACGCAGACTCGAAGTTTAGCCTGGTCAATATCGTTACCAAGCGCGCCCGGCAGTTGAACAACTGGATTCGCGTGCAGCAGCTTCCGGCGACCGATCGCCGCGAATACTTCGCAAGCGAGCCGCTCGTGGACCGCGAAACCATCAACCCGAACAAACCCGTCTCGATCGCGCTCGACGAGATTGCCGAAGGAAAGATCGAGTACCGGCGAACCCGCGAAGGCATAAAATAGCAGCATGAGAGGTTAAGATGTGCGGGATCGTCGGATACATCGGCCAGCGCGACAGCGTCCCAATCATTCTCGATTCGCTGCGGCGGCTCGAGTATCGGGGTTACGATAGCGCCGGCATCGCGGTCATCGACGCGTCCGGCAGGCTGGCGGGCACCAAGGCGGAGGGAAAGCTCTCGCGCCTTGCCGAGCGACTAAGCAACGGCGAGGCGCTCGCTGGTGCCGTCGGCATCGGGCACACGCGCTGGGCGACCCACGGGCCCCCGTCGGATGCCAACGCGCATCCGCACCTGGATTGCACGGAGCGGATCGCCGTCGTCCACAACGGGATCATCGAAAACTATGCCTCGCTGCGCGCGCGCCTCGGGGAGCTCGGCCACGTCTTCAAGAGCCAAACGGACACCGAAGTATTGGCTCACCTCATCGAACTGCACTACGACGGCAATCTGGAAGAGGCCGTGCGCCGCACGCTGCGCGAGGTTCGCGGAGCCTACGCTCTCGGCGTGATCTCCAGCGACGATCCGGAACATCTGGTTTTCGCGCGTAACGGCGCGAGCCCGCTGGTGATCGGTATCGGCGAGGGCGAGATGTACGTAGCCTCCGATACGCCCGCGATTCTACCCTACACGCGGCGCGAGGTCATTCTGCAGGAGGGCGAGATCGCCATCGTCGGGCGCGACGGATTTCGCTTGACCGACTACTCCGGATCGCGCATCGAGCGCGAACCCATTGCGGTCACCTGGGATCCCGGCTCGGCCGAAAAGAGCGGCTTCAAGCATTTCATGCTCAAGGAGATTTTCGAGCAGCCGCAGGTCATCAAAGAGACGCTTAGCGGCCGAATCGACGACCTCGGCGACGTGCATCTCGGCGCCGAGTTGGCCGCGATCACGCCCGAGCGGCTCGCAGGGCTCAGCAAGATCGCCATCACCGGGTGCGGCACGGCCTATCACGCAGGCTTGGTCGGCATGTATCTGCTGCGGTCGCTCGTGCATCTCCCCGTCGAAATGGAGCTTGCCAGCGAGTTTCGCTACGGTGATCCGGTCATCGATCCGACGACGCTGGTCATCGCGATGTCGCAGTCGGGTGAGACCGCGGACACGATCGAGGCGGTGCGGATCGCAAAACAGTCGGGCTGCGGCGTTTTGGGAATCTGCAACGTGCTCGGATCCCATTTGACTCGGCTCGCGGACGACATGCTCTATACGCGCGGGGGACCGGAAATCGGCGTGGCCGCTAGCAAGACCTACGTCTCCCAAGTAGCCGCGTTGACGCTCTTCGCGCTCTATCTCGCGCGTTTGCGTGGAACCGCGAACGAGGCAAGCCTGCGCGCCATCGCCGACGGGACGAAGCTTCTTCCGGCGGCCGTCGACGTCGTGCTGAACACGTCGGATGAAATCCGCCGCGTGGCTCGCGAAATACGCAAGTCGCAAAGCGTGCTTTTTATCGGCCGCTACGTCAACTTTCCAACCGCGCTCGAAGGTGCCCTCAAGCTGAAGGAAATTTCGTACATTCACGCTGAGGGCTACCCGGCCGGCGAAATGAAACACGGTCCGATCGCATTGCTCGATTCCAGCGTTCCCGTGGTCGGCATCGTAACCGAGGACCGCGTTCGAGAGAAGATGCTTTCAAATCTCATGGAGTCGAAGGCGCGTGAAGCGCCCGTGATCGTCGTCGCAAATATCGGCGATGCCGAAGCGAAGAGCGTCGCCGATCACGTCTTTTGGGTTCCGCGAGTCCACGAGCTCCTCTCCCCGATCGTCAACGTCATTCCGCTCCAGCTCTTGGCCTACCACATCGCCGACATCGAGGGCAAAGACGTCGATCAACCACGCAACCTGGCCAAGACCGTCACGGTCGAGTAGTACTTCGTGATTCGCTCCGATCGACGAGCGCCCGACGAGCTGCGGCCAGTCTCGATCGAACCCGGCTTCCTGAAATACGCCGAAGGCAGCGCCCTGATCAGTTTGGGTAACACACGCGTGCTCTGTGCCGCCTCGGTGGAAGATCGCGTTCCGCTCTGGATGAAAGGGCGCGGGCTCGGGTGGGTGACCGCCGAGTACGCGATGCTGCCCCGAGCCACGCAAGAGCGAACGCAGCGCGAAGTCTCCAAGGGGCGCCTGGGCGGGCGAACCCACGAGATACAGCGGATTATCGGGCGCGCTCTGCGCGCCGTAACGGACACCGCGAAGCTGGGCGAGCGGACGGTCTGGCTCGACTGCGACGTGATCCAGGCCGATGGCGGAACGCGTACCGCGGCCGTGACCGGAGCGTACGTGGCGCTCGAGTTGGCGTTGCGTACGCGTTTCGATCCGGGCGACCGCGCGCGCTGGCCGCTGGAAGCGATGGTGGCGGCGACCAGCGTCGGGATCGTGGGAGGCCGCCCGCTGCTGGATCTTGCCTACGACGAGGATAGTGCGGCGTTGGTCGATATGAACGTTTTTATGACCGACGCCGGCCGTTTCGTCGAGCTGCAAGGCACTGCGGAAGCCGCGCCGTTCGACCGCCGCGAGCTTGACGCGCTTCTGGCGCTCGCAGAAGGCGGCATCCGCCGGCTCTTCGACGTGCAGCGCGCGGCGCTGGCCGCTTCGTCCGCTCATGCCGGTTGAACCCAGCCTGCGCGATCTGGTGACGCGCGTCGGGGCGTTTCACATTACCGACGCCGCGATGAAACGCGCGCAGCACGCGATCGAGAGCGCGCTTGAAAAGGGCGAGGTCGACGCCGGCTCGCAGCGAGCCTACGGTAATGCCGTGCGCCGGTACTTTGAGAGTTTCGATCGGGAAGCGCGCGCGCACCTCCGCGACGTCGATCGCCGCCTCGAGCGTGCCAATCAAGTCGTCTTCAATCTGACCGCCGAACGCGGGGTCGCCGTCAAGCGCATCGAGGCGACGGAGTCCGTGTTGAGCGCATTAGCCGGCGTCGAGGGCTCCGCATCGTGAGGATTCTCGCTCGGGTCGGACGCGTAACGAACGACTTTTTCGAGTACGCCGGCGGCGTCACGCTGCTCACTACGGAGTCGCTCGGCTTCCTGGTGCGGTTGCGCATTCGCGTTGCGGAGACGGTGTCGCAATGCGCCCTGCTCGGCGTGCAGTCGCTGGTCATCGTCCTACTGACGTCCCTCTTTACCGGCATGGTCATTTCGCTCGAGTCGGCGCAGCAGGCCGTCGCGTACGGCTTTTCGAGCTTCGTCGGGGGCGCGGTTGCATACGGCGCCGTGCGCGAGCTCGGACCGATGCTCACGGCCGTCGTCGTGGCCGGACGCGTCGGTGCGGCGATCGCTGCCGAGATCGGCTCGATGGTCGTAACCGAACAGGTCGAGGCCCTACGCTCGATGGGCCTGGAGCCGGCGCGCTTCCTGGTCGTGCCGCGGCTGGTGGCGCTGCTCTTGATGCTGCCGCTGCTGACGATCTTCGCCGACGTCGTATCGATCCTCGGCGGCATGTGGATCGCTCGCGAGTACGCGCACATCCCGTACCACGAGTTCATCCAGTCCGTCCGGCAGGCGATCGACTTTACCGACGTGGTCAAGGGCTTGCTCAAGGCCTTCGTTTTTGGGACGATCATCGCGATGGTCGGCGCGTACCAAGGTCTCTCCACTCGCGGCGGCGCGGCGGGAGTCGGGCAGTCGACGACGTTCTCGGTCGTGCTGGCGATCATTCTGATTTTCATCTCCAACTTCGTGCTCTCGCTGCTCCTCTTCGGCGGCCGATGAACTCGAACGGCCGCAGCCTGATCGCGCGAGTCGACGGCGTGTCGCTATCGTTCGGCGAGCGCATCGTCTTGAAGAACTGCAGCCTCGACATCGTCGAGGGGGCCATCACGTGCGTCATCGGGCTCTCGGGAGCCGGCAAATCGACGATCCTGCGGCTGCTCGACGGCCTGCTGGTGCCCGGCGAGGGACACATCTACGTGCTCGGGCGCGATCTGTGCCACATGTCGGAAGAGCAGATCAACCTCATGCGGCAAAAGATCGGCCTCTCGTTTCAGTTCGCCGCGTTGCTCGACAGCCTCAGCGTCGGCGATAATGTCGCGCTCCCGCTGCGAGAGCACACGAAGCTCTCGCATGCTGAGATTCGGCAGACGGTCTTCGATGCTCTCGATAGCGTGGGTCTCGCTCACGCGTACGACGACCTGCCCGGCGAGCTTTCGGGCGGGATGCTCAAGCGCGCGGGTTTCGCCCGCGCCATCGTTACCCGGCCGGCGCTGGTACTCTACGACGAGCCGACCACCGGCCTCGATCCCATCGTCAGCAAGCTGATCACCGAGACGATTCTCAAACTGCGGTCGAAGCTCAACGGAACGGCGGTCGTGATCTCGCACGACCTGCCCTCGATCTTCACGATGGCCGACTATATCGCAATGCTCTTCGAGGGAGCGATCATCGCCTACGACACCGCGGACCGCATCCGCAACTCCCAGAACCCAATCGTTCAGCAGTTCCTCCAAGGCTCCGAGGCGGGGCCGATTCAAATATAGGAATCTCCTATAGGCTCTTTGCGCCGGGAGACTAAATAAGGAGAAGTATGACCAAGCAGGCCCAGGTTGGTGCGTTTACGATTGTCGCGCTGCTCCTGCTCTTCGGAATCTTTTATCTCGTGACCGATTTCGGCACGCGGCATACCGGATATCGCGTGGGAGTTCGCTTCGAGTCGGCGTCGGGCCTGACGCCGGGGGCTCAAGTCTACTTTAGCGGTGTCGACGCGGGGGCGGTCGAGTCGGTGCAGCTCCTGCCGGATAACACGGTCGACGTGATCTTGGCGATGAACCATGAGATCGGCGTACCGGTCAACTCCCGCTTCCTGATCGAAGCGCCGTTGACGGGCTCCCCCGCCGTGGTGATCATTCCGCCCAAGCAGAGACCGCCGATCGCGTTGCTCCCACGCGAAGTCCTGCCCATCGACGAGCAGCCGCGCGGCTCGAATGCGGCGACCATCGGCGATCTCCTGGAAGAAGGGCAGGGCGAGATCAAGCGCCTCAACACGGTGATGTCACTGCTGGAGAAGCGTACCCCGCACTTGCTCGACACACTTCAGGCAACCCTCGACAACGCCAACGAACTGACGATCTCAACGAGGAGCTCGATACGTCAGCTTTCAAACGAGCTGCTGGCCTTCGGCGCAAACCTGCAGAGCAGTCTCACTACCGCCAGCACCAACGTCGAGGAGCTCTCCGCGACGCTCAACAGCGCCGCCACCACCGATTCCAAGAAGGTCGGGGTTTTGCTCGACCACTTTGAGTCAACGGCCGTCTCACTCAACCGCTCGATGGGGGCGCTGCAGGATCTTGCTACCGACCCTCGGCTAAAATCGAATATCCTGGCGACGACGCAGAGCATCGCGGACACCACGGCGACCCTGGCCTCGCTCACCAAAGACTTGCGAACCGTAACGGGCAATCCGCAGACTCAGGCGCAAGTGCGCAGCACGGTCGCGAATCTCGACGCGGTCATGCAGAAGGCCAACTCGCTGCTGGGGCAGCTCGGAGGGACGAGCAACGTCTATGGGGTTGACACCGGGGCGACACCGATGCCGGCCGTTTTGCCCAGCGTCTCTCCATATCCGGAGGTTCTGCCGACCGGCGCTGCACCCCCAAGCACCGGGATTTCCCCGGCCGCGCGCGCGCGACTTCAAGGCCAACTCAACAAGCTGGCCAGCAATCTCATCGCAATTCAGGTTCGCCTCAGCGGACTCTCGCCGCAACACAACCCCGGGCTGAATCCCGTGCTGACCAGCAGTCAAGGTCCGTTGGGGGACCTCAATCTGGTACTGCTCCCCCACGGCAGCACGAGCGTTATCGCGGGCGCCAACGCAATCGGAAACAATACGACGTGGAACGCGCTGCTCGAGGCGAATAAGGGCGACTTTCACCTGGCCGGGGGCGTTCTTTACTCGCAAATCGGCCTGCTAGGGCAATATCAGCCGCTGCGTGGCTTCGGCCTGGAGACGCGCATCTACGATCTCACCTACCCCATGATCGACGTATACGGAAATTTCAAGATCGCGCCGGGCGCGCAACTCTTCTTCGGGCAGCGGGACATCACGCATGCGTCGCGGCGAAATACGTTCGGCCTGCAGTACCAGTTTTAGACCGGCGTGAATATCGGCATCATCGGCGCGGGCGCGATGGGAACCCTCTTCGGATTTCATCTCGCCGGCCGTTCCAACGTGACGATCCTCGACGATAATGCGGAGGTCGTGCGAGCCGTCGAAACCAACGGCCTGCGCGTTAACGACGAGCCGGCGCGCTTCGTAGCGATCGCGGATCGACCTCGCGATTTGTACGGCTCCCACATGCTCTTTCTCTTCGTCAAGGCGGTGGACACGCTGCGCGCGCTGCGTGCCTTTGCCGGCGAACTGGATCCGACCGCGCCCGTGATCTCGCTGCAGAACGGGGTTGGCAACGAAGATGCCATCAAGACGGCGTTGGGAGGGGCGGTTCCGGTGATCTTGGGCATCACCACCGAGTCGTCGCAAACGATCGAACCGGGGCACGTGCACAGCTCTCAAGGAGGCAATACGATCATCGGATCGACGAGCGCGTCGTCCACGATTGCGCGCACGGTCACCGAGCTGCTCAACAGCAGCGGCCTGCGCGCGACGGTGGTCTACGACATCCGGCCGCACCTGTGGGGAAAGCTCGTCGTCAATGCCTCAATCAACGCACTCTCCGCGATTCTCGATTGCGACGCCGGAGATATTCCCAAAGATCCCAACGCGGCGCATCTCGCCGAAGCGCTTGCCGAAGAGACGGCCGGCGTTGCCGCGGCGCTGAAGATCAACCTTCCGTTCGTCAATCCATGGCAGTACGTTACCGAAGTCGTCGCACTCGGCGCCGACTCGAAGAGCTCGATGGCGTACGATCTCGAATCGGGCCATCCCAGCGAGATCGATCACATCAACGGAGCCGTGGTGGCGTTCGGGCGCCGGACGGCGACGCCGACTCCTTACAACGATGCCATGGTCCGGCTCGTCAAAGCGCGAGAGGCCCTTCGGCTGCGCTCAGGATAAACTCCTTCGGCTGCGCTCAGGATAAACTCCTTCGGCTGCGCTCAGGGTAAATGCTCGCGCGCTCACGGTTGCGGCTGCAAACGTAAGAGCTGAACTCCGCCCGAGCCCGTCTCCACGTCGATGCGGCGCGCCCCTCCGCCGTTGACGCTGCCGTCGATGGTTTCGGAGCGGCCGCTCGAGACGCCGCGCAGGCCGAAATCCGTAAAGAGCGCGCCGTCGTCCGTATGCAAGTGGACGGTGAATCCGACCGTAGCGCGGACGCGCAGCTGCACGTCGCCGTTCTGCGTTGAGAAGTGCAGCGTTCCCGGCCAATCGCCGGCACCCATGGTGACCAACAGGTTTCCCCGGCCCACCGCTGCCTGCGCGTAACCCGGCAACATCAGCATGACGTTCCCATCACTTGCTACGATGCGCGCATTGCCGGTAATGTCCGTCACGCTCACGTCGCCGCGCTGAGAATCGACGACGAGATTCACTTTATCCGGCACGCGGACCAGCAGTGCTGCCAGCGGATTGGGCGCGGTTACCAGCAAGCCGTGCGCCGCGGGCCGCAGCACCGGCGGGGGCGGGACGGCGCCCTTTGGAAGCGCCGTGGCCGCGACGGTAAAGAGATCGGGGCGTTGCCGGGCTTCGGGCGCGAAGACATCGAGCGGCGCGCCGGCGATCCGCACCGTCAGCGTCGTTCCGGCTTTGAGAACTCCGACGGTGGAGACGTAGGGGCTCGTAGCGTTGCACGCGCCCAGCCCAAGAGCCACGAGGAGAAGGAGAAGAAGGCGCCGGCTCACGTTGGACGCTCTTCGCTGCGTCCGCGGTGGTATACTGGCGACAAATGATACGTCTGACTTATTGCGCGGTTGCGTGCTCGCTCGTCCTGTCCGGCTGCGGCGCCTCCGCCCCATTTTCACCCGGCGCTCCATCGGCCCAGGGGAGCCTTCCGCTTACTTCGTCGCGTTGGATTCCCACCGCCGGCGAAAGCTATCAAATCCAGTACGACGGAAAGCTGGATCTCAGTGTCGACGCCCAGATCTACGATCTGGACATGTTCGACACGAAGGCGTCGGTCGTCAGCAAGCTTCACGCCATGAATCGCAAAGTGATGTGCTATATTTCTGTCGGTACGTGGGAGAGATGGCGACCCGATGCAAAAGACTTCCCCAAAAGCGTGCTGGGGAATAAAGACGGGCACTGGAAGGGCGAGCGCTGGCTCGACATTCGGCAAACGTCGATCCTGGAACCCATCATGGCCGCGCGTCTGATGCTCTGCAAGAAGAAGGGCTTCGACGGCGTAGACCCCGACAATCTCGACGGCTATCAAAACAAAACGGGGTTCCCGCTGACGTACGCCGAGCAGCTTACGTACGACACGTGGGTTGCCGCCCAGGCTCACGCCGATGGGCTAACCGCCGATCAAAAAGGTGATAACGGCCAAGTGAAAGACCTCGTTAAGGTGTATGACTTCGCGGTCGTCGAGCAATGTTTCGTGCAAGGCTGGTGCAAGCAGTTCACGCGCTACACCGATCAGAACCGCCTCGTCGTTGACGTCGAGTATTTCGCGAACCAACAACGCTTCTTGAAAAAGACGTGCCCGAGCGACGCAAAATACAAGGAGACCGCGATCCTCAAGAAGCTCGAGCTTACGGCCTGGATCCTAACCTGCCAGGATTGAGGGCTACTGAGCGAGCACCCGCATCGTCGTCGTCGCGGTGATCGGCACGTTGTTTGGAATGCCCGGATAGTTTAGCAGCGATTTGAACGTTCCGCTAACCTTGACCTGAACGTACTCCGTTACGCCCGGTGAAGGAGTGCCGACCGGACAATTCACGGACTGTCCGCTAGATAGGCAGATCGCTTCCGGCGACGCGGTGACGCTCACGTTGGGCGCGTCCGCGGCGACCGCCGCTTCGATTTGCGTGTTGTTGGCAGCGTTGGCGAGAGATTGCGCCCCATACTGCGCGCCGGCCTCCGATGCGTGCTGCGTAACGATCGCGAAGTACATATAGCGCCCGAGCTCGATAACCCCGATGAGCAGCAAGATCAGAAAGGGCGCGGTGATCGCAAACTCGACCAACGCGCTGCCTGAACGGCCGCGTAGCAGCTTACCCACGCCTATTCTCCCAACGTCGCCCCGCCTGACGAGCCGTAGCCCGGTGCGGGCGTGCCGATGTTCAAGCCGATGCTGGTGCTGATGTTCATTTGGCCGAAGACCAGCAGCGTAAAGTTGCCGGAGTTGGAGCTATAGTTGACTTGTGAGGTCGGATAGTAGAGCATGCCCGTCAGCGCGCACACGCAGGTGCTGTAGTCCACCGAGTTGGATTGCGAACTGGGACGCCAAAATAGAACGCCGGCCGTGTTGCCGGTGGTAGGCGCGGCGAGCGTGAGGGTTGCACTGCTGAAGTTGATGTCGTTGGTCTCCGACGACATGACGAACGAGACGCCGCTGCTGCACGAAGTGATGGTTGAGCTTTGCAGGTGGAGCTGATTCCCCGTGATCTCGATGATGCCGCAGACCGTGGAGTGGCCGCTCAAGGCGAACGTGTTGTAGCAACTCGTTTGACCGGCGGTACCGATGTTGGCATTGCTCTGATTCAGATTTCCGCTGCAGGAGCCGGCAGCCGGGGCGTTGTTCGTCAGCCACGCGCAGCCGGAAAAGGTCGAGCAAGGGTCGGGAACCTCGCTCATCGGCTGCGGCGTCGCGTTCTCAAAGTTTGCGCCGCTGATGTTATTGGTGCCGTTGGCGTATCCGATGTATGCAGCATTAATCGTCGAGTTGCTGAAATTCGCGAAGGCATTGAGGTAGATCGAGCACTTAGGCATCTGAATTGACGAGTTGCTGAAGTTCGTCTGATCGGCCTGAGAAAAATCCAAAAGCCAGATGCAGCCGGAGCCCCCGGTGGCCTGGTTCGCAAGACCCACGGCTTGCGTCGACTCAAGCCCCGTTAGGCCGAATAGCCTGGAGAAGGTCGTCATTTTCGTCTTGGTGATCGTCACGGCAACGGCGCACTTGTTGTTTGCATACGGCCCCGACGACGGCGGGCTGGTAGCCTGGACGTAGGCGCTTGAATAACCGTTGAGTGCTGCGTCCGAATAGGCGGCACTGATCGCATCGCTTGGATTGTCGCAGTTGTCGGCAAAGGTTCTTTGCGCTGCGCCCATGGCCGCGGCATCCGTGGCGGCCTGCTGGTTCTCTTGCTGGTATTCGAGATAGCCGATGTCTATCGCGAGGCCGGCAAAGCCCATCAAAACAGCCAAACTGATGGCCATCAAAGGCAGGATCGCGCCCCGCTGGCCCATATTTACTCGCATACCTAAATTCCAATCAGCCGAGAAGCATAACCGATTGCTACCCGAGTGAGGATTTTATTCGCAGGCGCTGGGACGCCCGCCCTTCCAAACTTCTCTATAAACGCAATGTTAATTGGCGTTTACGGCTCGGCGCACGAAGACGAATCGACTCACGCGCGGCTAGTTGCGCGAAATCGCGCTAAAGGCTACGACGGCGGGATTAGGCAGCTCAAGGAGTACATACGCGAGATTCGGCTTGCACCACCCGATGCGCCAGTCGAGCGATTCGAAACCGAGCCCGGCCGACAACTGCAGATCGATTTCGTGGTATTCCGGCGCGGCGAACTTCCACTGCGAGCATTTATTTGCCACGATCAGCGGCGAGAGCAATGGACTACGCGAACGCAAGAAGGCCGGAATAAAGCTGCCAGTCGTAAGAGTTGCGTCAAGTGTCAGCGTGAGGAATTAGCCCGCATTCACCGGATCAATTCGACGGAAATAGACCTAAAGCCGGAATCATCCCGCAGCCGCTAGAAAGGAACGGTCAAATGAGGAATGCCGGTTCAGACCGTCGGCTGCGTGCGTTTATTCAGGCAGTATTGTGCATCGCGACCTGTTCCCGTCTGGCGCAAGCCTCCGATTTCGCACGCACACCACCTGGGTGCACGGGCGTCTCAGTTCCGGCGGTCCACATGCACCACCCAGAAAATGGGGAGACGAACGTCAGTCGCGACGTCAGTAGTGTCGTACTCGAGATATACTCTCGGGTAGGTCGACCGACCGTTCGCCTTTACGGCGGAGCAAAGCCCATCTCAACCCGAGAAACACTCTTCTTGTTTTTGGGTTACTCTCCGCAGCCCCGACCGGGTTTCGTCGTACAGAACTTCGGGTTTGACAAACTTCTCGCCCCAGTGACCATGTATAGGGTGGAGGCTGGATTTGAATGGGCCGCGCCTCGGCCTTGCCGCAAGTTCTTCACTGTCGGAACATTTATTACGGGCAAGACGCCAACGGTCGCTCCACCGTTTATCCGTTATACCCCTCCCGCAACGTTCCCGCACCTTTAAACTCGCGGACCCAGAGCCTTGGCCACGATAAGCAGCTTGTGCCTTAGGATCCGACCCTAGATGGGTCAATTTTCAGTCGACGTTAACACGCGCTACACGAGTTAGAATGGCCTCGTCGTCGACGTGAATCGTTACCTGCCCAGGCTAACGGTTACTCCGACGGGCAACAACTTAGGCCTTTTCGGGCCCGATCCCAAGGCAAACCCAGAGCGAAATCGGGCCATGGCAGTCAAAGCGCTTGCTCTCTTCGAGCACCCGGCATGAGAAGGCCGCTTTCAAAAAGGCCCACTACCGCCCAGATGGGCCTTGACTTTCTTCCGCTTGAATGCGATAAAAGATTTATTATGTCGCATTCAGAGGTAGAAGGCTGCGTTCGGGACCTTGCCGCCTACCTGCTGACTGAGCGTCAGCGCAGTCCCTTGACGGTGGCCGCCTACGAGCGTGACCTCAAGGAGTTCGCGGCGTTCGTGAGGCGCGGCCACGAGGAACGGCCCGAGGACTTCCCCGACGGGTCGCTGCGGGCCGTAAAGTCTACGCAGGTTCGTCGCTACATCGCTTATATGTTTGACGCGCGAAAGTACGATAGCCGGACCGTCTGTCGCAAGCTATCCTCGATCAAGGCGCTCTATCGCTTTTTGAAGATCACGGGCGAGCTTTCCGACGATCCGGCGGCCGCGATTCCGGGGCCATCCGTCGCGAAGCGCAAGCCGGCGCCGCTGAAGGTCGATGAGGTCGCGCGCCTCTTGCGGACCTCGCTAGCCGGGCGGACGGACGCCGCGCGATTGCGGGACGGGGCCATTATGGAGCTCTTTTATGCCAGCGGCATGCGCCGCGCCGAGCTCGCCGGCGCACGCCTCTCCAACGTCGACCTCGCCGAACGGACAATTCGCGTGACCGGCAAGGGGAACAAAGAGCGGACCGTGCTGATCAACCATGCCGCGGCCGAGGCAATCGAGGCGTATCTGCAGGTGCGGCCTCGCAGCTCCGACCCGGCGCTCTTTTTGGGACGCGGTGGGAAAGCGCTTACGCCGCAGCACGTCTGGCGAATTTTCAGCAACATTTATCGCGTGAGCGGCATTCAAAAACACGCCAGCCCGCACACGCTGCGCCATTCCTTTGCTACGCATCTCGTCGAAAACGGTGTCGACCTGGAGACCGTTCGCGAACTCCTCGGTCACGAAAGCCTGGCCACGACGGGTATCTACTTGCAACTCGCCATGGGCCACAAACGCCGCGCCTACGACGAAGCCCACCCGCGCGATCGCATGCCCGATCGCTAGACGTTCTTCTTCTTCACTCGGCAACGCCTTGCGATTCGACCCTGGAGCATCTGGATATAATAGGCAATTGAAGGAGAGACGAAGAGCCGATGAGCCAGATCGCGACCCGCTATCCCGTCGCCGTTGCCGTCATATTGTTGATTTGCTCCAACGCGTTCATGACCCTAGCGTGGTACGGACACCTCAAGAACCCGAAGAGTCCGTTGTTCCTTGCAATCATCGCAAGCTGGGGAATCGCATTCTTCGAATACTGCTTCCAGGTTCCCGCAAACCGGGTTGGATACTCGGCGCTCAGTCTCACGCAGCTAAAGATATTGCAAGAAGTAATCACGCTCGTGGTCTTTACGATATTTGCGCTCTTCGTCTTTGGTCAGGTTCCGAAATGGAACTATCTCGTCAGCTACGCCTTGATCGTCGGAGCGGTGTACTTTGCCTTCAAAGCCTGAAGTTGAGCGAGCCCGTCACTTGCATCGGCTCGACCACGCCTAAGAAGCCGGTGTTGTTTCCGTTGAACCAGAACGAGTAGGGATACTGCAGTTGCGGGGGCGCAACGGCGGACTTCGAGTTGGGATAGAAGTTGCCGGCGGCATATAAGAAGTTCGTCGGCAGCGAGCCGTACACGCAGATCGATGGATTGTCCCAGGCGTACCCGCGCTGACCGCAGAGATCCAGCAGGTTGGTGAAGCTCAGCCGCGCCGTAACGCGCGGGCTGACGTCGTAGCTGAAAGCGAGTCCCATCTGCAGCTGCCAAGGCTCTTTGAAGGCGCCGAGATTGTCGTATCCCCCGGTGAAGCTGTCCGGGATGAAGAGCGGCAAGTTTCCGCCGTCATCACAGTTCGAGGGGTCGGCCGCAATCCCGTGCGTCATGCGCCACGAGGCTATGGGCCGGTAACACGAGTTGGGGAGGTAGCCGGGCCACTGCGTCGGCGAGCCGTACTCGGCGCCGGACCCGAAGTTCCACGAGTTCGTAACGGCAAAGCGCTGGTGCTTATAGTTGAGGATCAACGCTACCACATAGGGCACCGCATATCCATTTGCGGCGGCCGAAGGTCCCGGAATCACGTCGTAGGTCGGATACCAGGCCTTATCGGAAAAGATGTTTTGATACGGCTGGTTGTAGTAGGGGTTTTTGACGACGTCGTTTTGGCTGCAGTCGTTCGTTCCCCCGCCGCCATGATTTTCGTAACGATAGCAGGCGAAGCCGCCATGCCCTTTGAGGAACGAGTCGTACTGCGTAATATAGCCGTTGAGTTGGTCGATGACGTTCTGATTGGTCCCGCTGAAGTCTTGATACTTGATCTGGCTGTGCGTGTACGTGAAGGCGAGCTGCGCGCTCAGGCCGTCTTGGGAGAAGTCGCCCTTCTGTAACGCAAACTCCACGCCGCTGCTCTGCTGGCTGCCGACGTTGAGCTCCGATTCGAGGCCGCCTTGCGGGTCGATGTAAAAGTTCTGCAGCTGATCGCGTGTCGCGCGGAAGAACGGCGTCAGCTTAAAGCTCAAATCGGTGCCTTTGAACCGGTCCTCCCACGAAAGGTCGTAGTTGTACGAAGTGTCGGGCAGAATGAGGTGGTCGGGTGAGTTGAATCCGTAACCGTAGAAGTGCGACCCGAGATACGCCGGCAGGTCTTCTTGCAGGGTGTTGTATTGGGAATCCGAGGAGTTCGGCGGCCGCGCGTAGACTCCGAATGAGGCCCGCAGCACACTGTTGGGACCGAGCGTGTAGGTCGTTCCGAGGCGCGGTTGGAATCGCGCCAAGGTATACGAACCGCCGCTGGTATTGGTCAATGCTCCGTACGGCGACTGCGCGAGCGCAACGGTCTGGACTCCGTTGACCGTCGGGCACGGCCCGACCCCGCTCTGCGTTCGGTCGATGGGCTTGTTGTTGTTGACGCCGGGCGCGAAACAATACTCGGCGTTATAGGCGTTGAACCAAAACTGCCTTGCCGGATCGTTGGGACTGGTGTCGCCCAAGATGTACTGGAAGTCTTCGAGGCGCAGCCCGAGGTTAACGTTCAAGCGATCGTCCGGGCTCCACTGGTCGTTGATGGAATATCCGCTGGGGGCCGCGTGAACCTGATTGAGAGCACCGTTGAACGTCGTGTTGGTGACGAGCCACGCCGGATTGACTCCGGGCGCACATGCCGGCAGCTTCGGACTCGAGTGGCAGGAGTAGGTTGGGGGCGGCGAAGGGTCGGTCAGCGTGCCGGGTGTCTGGTCGTAGCAGCCGATTTGGGATCCCGACGAGGGGTCGTAGCACTTGCCGTTGCTCCCGACGAAGTTCGTGATATCCCAATCCGAGCTAAAATACGTCACGTCGTAACGCTGCAGCGCCGAATACGTGTAGCTCGCCGTGGCCGTCAACAGGTTCTGCGCGCTGAGCTGATTGGCGTAGCTGAGGTTGAAACCGGACGTGTGGTCCGGCAAAAAGTACGGCAGCTCCCATCCGTAGTACGGTTGGGCGGTCGAGTTATACCCGTTGATGTTCCACGTCGAATACATTGCGTAAGCATAAAAGCGCAAATACGAGGCGGCGCTGAACTCGTGCTGATACTGCAGCTTCTCGGCCGCCACGCCGTTCTCGTTGGGATCCCGGAGATCGGTCGGCACCGGGCCTTCAAACTCGTGCGGAGGACTGTTCGGGAAGAAATACTTCTTGAGCTCGTTAGCCTGGAACGGCTGCATCGTCGAACCATGGTAGAGGTAGCTGTCGTCCCAGGTGAGCGGACCGTAGAGCGCGTCGACGATATTTTGGCCGAAATCGTTCGTCGAGCTAAAGTACTGGTTGAGGCTTTCGCTGGTCATCCAGAGCGCCTGAACGTCGTCGCGCAGCCCGCTGCCGTGGTGCGGAATACCAAAGTGGAGATTGACGAGGCTGTCGCGCAACGACTGCGTCGCCAACGAGAATCCGAGCCCGGTCGTGAAGAGCAGCGGCGACGGGGGACCCGTATAGACGTAGCCGTTGCTTCCCGGCAGCGCGTTCACGGGATAAAAGAACGAATTGGGTATGTTGGAGCCGTCGGAGTCGTTGACGTAGCGAAAGCTTTGGTTGGCGCCGCCGAGTCCCACGTAGTAGCTGAAGTTCCGGTCCGGCGTCGAGCCGCCGGCTTCGACCGAGGCCTGATGGTAGAAAGCCGGATACCCGACGCCTAGATTCGCGGCGGCATAGCCGGGGTACGTGCCGCTCTTGATGACCTGGTTGACGTAGCCGGAGATCCCCTGAGCGTCAGAGCCGGCCGGCACGCCGCCAGTGTAGACTTGAACCTCCTGGCTTCCCAACGTCGAGAGCATCGTCTGAGGCGCGTTGTCGTACGCGCGATTCACGGGAATGCCGTCGAACTCATAGCCGACCTGATCGATGTCGCCGCCGCGAATGTGCACGGTCTGCCACCAGCTGTTCTCGCCAGTGTCGAGCGAGACGCCCGGTACCGAGGCGATCGCGCCGTAGGCGTTGTTCAAGCTGCCCGGACCCGATAAGCCTTGCGCGGCTTGTTGCCCCGCGGCGTTGATCGAATAGACGTCGCCGGTCGTGCCGGACTTCACGAGGCTGCCGGTGGCCTGCGACGTGACGCGAGCGATCGTCCGCAGATTGACCATCTTCACGTTGATGGTTTGCACCTGATCGGCAAAGACCGAGATGCCGCTCTGTGAGAGCGCGTTATACGGCGGCTTCGTGAACGAAAGCACGTACGTATCCGGCGCCAGCGATAGGAAGTGGAACGTTCCGGCGATGTCGGTGGTCGTGGTGGCGACTTGCGACGGTGCCCTTGCGGTAACCAGCACGCCGGCGATCGGCGCCTGGGAGTCCGCATCGACGACCCTGCCGGAGACGGCGCCCGTAGTCCCAGCCATCACCTCAAGCGGTAGAAAGACTGCAACCAGAAGGGCCGCGACGATTGATTTTGAGCAGCGCATTTACGCATCTATGGCAAAGGCGACCGCTTGCCCTCTATGGCGGTTCGACCCAGTCCTTCGTTAGGAAGAGCCAGAACGCGAGCCCGGCATACTCGCCGTAGCGCGCAAAGGCGCGCCGGATGGTCGAATCGGCAGCCCGCTTCTTTCCACTGAGGCGGAGATAGGTTGGGCGCGTCCACGAGTCGAGGACGAGCAGCCGGTGGCGCCCGAGCAATTGCATGACGTGCGCCGCGCCGTACGGCCCAATTCCCGGTAGCGCGAGAAGCATCACTTCCGCCTCCTCGTCGGAGTGGCGCGCCGCCTCCGTCAGCGATTCCAGATCGAGTTTTCCGGTAGCGACGTCGTCGGCAATGCTGCGCACGTATGGACCGCGGTAGCCCATCCGCGCGGCATCGCGGTACCATGCCTCGGGCGTGGCGGCCAGAAGCGCAGGGTCAGGGAAGGCGCCCCCGCCAAGGTCTACCAGCGCAGTCGTCATGCGGACCGTCGCCGACCAGGCGCAGTTGGTCGTGCAGATCGTCTTGATGACGTCTTCGAAGACGGTCGGGCTCGCAAGAATTCGCCCGGCGCCGCTGCTCGCCCAGCCCAGGACCTCATCATCGGCGATCTTCGCGTAAAACGGCGTGAGATCGTCGTCAAAGCGGAACATCCTTGCGACCAGCGCTTGCACCCGTGCCGCGTCGCCGCGCGCAAGGTGCGACGACGATCGTGCGAGCAGCCGGCCGTCGCGCTCTTCAAAGGCAAGTTCCACGACGCGCTGCCCGACGCGAAAACGTCGCGAGTAACGAAGCGGCGAGCGCTGCAGCGTTGCGGGCGGCAAGCTCGCGCAGCCGTGCGAACGGATAGTACGGGGAAACGATATCGGCTCACCCCCGCCGCCGACCAGGGGGAAATCGCAAACGACCCTCACGCGCGGAGAGCCTGCTAGGCTACATACGATACGTTGACGGCGACGCCCGCGGCTTCGGCGCGCATCAAGACGCCGTATACGGCGTCGAGTTCTTCCTCGATCGAGGCAATTTCGCCCGCGCTCACTTGGAAGCGCGCGGCATGCGTCCAGAGCAGACTGCGGGCTCTCTCGAAAGCGCTGTGGAGCCTTTCCGGCGTCGCTTCGAGCACCGGCCAATCCATTTCGCCCTGAGCCGGAACCACGCGCCAGCCGCGGCCCGAGACAAAAGCGACCTCTTCTTCCGGCCCCAGCGCATGCGGAATCGCCAAGAGGACGTCGACCGCCTCTTGATCCGCTAGCGTTAGCGGCAGTCCCAACTCACCCAGCCGAAGGATGTAACGGAAAAAGGAGATGCTCCCAACCGTATATGCGCCGGCGGGCGAAGCAACGTTCACGTGAATAAGGTCCAGGTCGGGTTCGTTCGCCGGAGAACCGCTCATTACCCGTACTTCGTTCGCAAGCCTGACGAGTCCGTTTGCCACTAGGCGGGAATAAGCCCCAGCTCCTTCACGGCGTCGCGTTCCTTGCGCAGCTCCTCTAGCGTTTCTTGAAGCTTGCGCTTGCCGAACTCGTCGTGCGACACGCCTTCGACGATGCGAGAGACGCCATTTTCCGTGCGGGAGGGGAACGAAAAGATCAAGCCCGGATCGACTCCGTACTCCCCATGGGAGTACCGGCCAACCGAATACTCTTCGCCGGACGGCGTGTCGTGGGTCAAATTATACACGCCGGTGATGGCGGCGTTGGCCGCCGAGGCAGCCGACGAGGCACCGCGCGCTTTGATTACTTCGGTCCCGCGATTCTGCACCGTCGTGATGAACTCGTCCTCGAGCCACTGCCGATCGAGCACTTCCGCGGCAGGCTTGCTCGCGATCGTCGCGTGTGCAAAGTCGGGAAACTGCGTTGCCGAGTGATTGCCCCAGACTACCATCCGGGCGATGTGCGTCGTGTCGACGCCCGCCTTGCGCGCCAACTGCGCTCGCGCTCGAAGCTCGTCCAGAGACGTCATCGCAAAGAAGTTATCCGGGGATATCCGCGGCGCATTGCTCATCGCGATCAGGCAGTTGGTGTTGGCCGGATTGCCGACGACGAAAACGCGTGCGTCCGGCGACGCGTGATCGTTGATAGCGCGGCCTTGCTCGGTGAAGATTTTACCGTTAACGCGCAGGAGATCGGATCGCTGCATGTCGGCTTTGCGCGGAATCGCGCCGACGAGGAGCGCCCAGTCCACGCCGCTCATCGCTTCGTTGACGTCGGATCCGTAGCGAACGCTCTTGAGCAGCGGAAAGGCGCAGTCCTCGAGTTCCATCACGATGCCGCGCAGCGTTCCGAGGGCCGGCTCCAGTTCCAGGAGCTGCAGCTCGAGCTCGGTCTCGGGGCCGAACATCTGGCCCGACGAGAGTCGAAAGAGCAACGCGTAGCCGATCTGCCCGGCCGCACCGGTCACCGCCACCTTAATTCGTTTTTTCACGCTGCCTCCACTGATTTGCTCGCCGGTCCGGGCGGGAAAGCTCGCTCGCTGCGGGCGAAGCCACCACTGCCGATGATCGAGCAAGACGCGTCCATCTACAACGCCTGCATTCGCTGCGGGCTCTGTCTGCCGTCCTGCCCGACCTATCTCGAAACTATGACAGAAACCTCCGGCCCGCGCGGCCGGATTAGTCTCATCAAAGACGTCGCGCAGTCGCGCCTCGACCTGCGCAGCCCCGGATTTCTCGAGCAGATGTCCCAGTGCTTGGATTGCCGTGCGTGCGAGGCCGTCTGTCCCTCCGGCGTCCGCTATGGAAAGCTCGTCGAAACCGCCCGTGCCCAAATCCGGCAGACGGAGCCGCAAGAGGCGCCGAATCGGCGGTTCGCGCGGGCCTTCCTGTTGCACTCGCTCTTCCGCGATCTGCGTCTCATGCGCGCGGCGGCGCGCATCCTTCGCTTCGCGCAGCAAACCCGGCTCACGTCGCTGGCGCGGGTCATCGGGCTAGGGCAAGCCGCTGCGCTCGCGCCGCGAATCCGGTCTTCGTTCTTTCCGGCTCGCGGTCAACGATTCGAAGCCCTCAATGCCAAAGGCGTGGCGTTTCTTCACGCCGGCTGCGTGATGCCCGTGGCTTTCGGTCACGTTCACGAAGCGACGGTACGAATGTTGCGGCGAGCCGGCCTTTCCACGATCGTGCCGGCCGGGCAAGGTTGTTGCGGCGCGATCGCTACGCATGCCGGCGAGCCGGATTTCGCGCGCGAGCTGGCGAGGCGCAACATCGCTGCCTTCGAGGATAGCGGGGCGGACGTCTACGTCGTCAATGCTGCGGGATGCGGCAGCGCCCTCAAACACTACGACGAACTGCTCGCAGACGACCAGTCGTGGGCGCGGCGTGCCGGCGAGTTCGTCAAACGGGTACGCGACATCAGCGAGGTTCTCGATGCGATGGACCTGCGCCGGCCGCCACATGCAATCGACGCCACGATCACCTATCAGGAACCATGCCATCTCGTCCACGCGCAGCGCATCTCGGCTGCACCCCGCAGGCTGCTGGCACTCATCCCCGAGGCGCGATTGGTCGAAATGGACGAGAGCGCCGTCTGCTGTGGGAGCGCTGGAATCTACAACCTAACGGAGCCGGAAATGGCCGCGCGGCTGCAGCGGCGCAAGGTGGCCGCCATCGCGCGCACTGGAGCGACGATCGTGGTCACGGCGAATCCGGGTTGCGCGATGCAGGTGACGGCGGGCCTTCGCGAAGCCGGCTACCCGGCTACGGTAAAACACATCGTCGAACTGCTCGACGACGCTTACGGGGGAGACTCGGAAGCTTAAAGGGCAGCGGTAATTCGGTCGCGGTTGCGGCGGGCGTCTTCCAACGACCGATAAACCGAAAATACGACGATTAAGCCGGTGATGTTCAGCAGGCGTAAAATCGGCCCGTCGCTGACGATGAGTCCGAGAGTTTTGCTGCGTTCGGTCGTGCGGCGATGGGCGCCGATCAGCACACCCAAGCCCGTCGAATCGAGAAACTCCAGCTGCGTCAAATCTACGATCAGGTTATGGCTGCCGCGCTCGGTTGCATCCGTCAGGGCCGCGCGAACCGCAGGCGCCGTCGCGAGATCGAGACTACCTCGCAGCCGAAAAACCAGCGTATCTCCACCATCTTCGGCCTTGAGGTCGATGCTCAATTCGTCGTGTGTCATCTGCGCGGTCGCCTTTCGCGCCCCCAGTAAGCTTGGCCTTGCGTCGCCGCCACGATATTCATCGGATATTCATACGAAGCGCACGGCTTCGTCGTCCCACCGAGTGAGACTCTCCGGCGTAACGTGGACCCCGCCGATCCAGCGATCGATCCGCCGCTCGTCGAGCCAGTCCGCATCGCCGGCGAGAACTCGGCGGCCGAGCGCCGTCAAAACCAGATTCTCCTCGCTGCCCTCGATGAGCGCCCCCTCGGCCGCGCGCAACTCGTCGAGCATGACGGAAAAAGCGCGGTTGCCTAGGAAGGAGGCTTCTTCGCGCGCTTGCGTCCGCGCGAAAAGTTCGTCCGAACGGGCTGCGCCCTGGGCCACCGCCAAAAGCACCTGACGCTGCGAGCGTGAAAGGCCGTCACGTGTCGATGGATACTCCTCGCACAAGCGTCGCATCGCGGCGCGCAAAAATGGCAGGCCGATGGCATCTTCTCCTGCCGCGCAATACAGCTCGTTCGGTGACGGCGACGTGAAGCGTTCCCAATTTCGCCGCGCGGATTTAAAGATCGCGGCGGTCGCCGTGCGCCGCTTCGGAAACAGCGGCAGGATTTCATCCACGGTCATGCTTGCCAGATAGTGATCGCTCTGAATCGTGGCAACGCGGCCCGGCTCGAGATTGAGCTCCTCCAGCGAGGTTAGCGCCTGCAGGAGCTGCAGCTGATCGTAAAGGTCGTGCTCGAACCACAGCACGACCTCTCCAAACTCCGCCGCGCGCCGAAGCTGTGCGTCTCGGCGCTCGAACTCGTGGATCAGCTTGATCGGACTGCCATAGCCGTGCGAAGCAAGGTACTGCGCGCGCGTCTCGCTCGTCTTCTCGAGCGAAAAACCGAACGGAACGGGACCGTCGTTGAGCGCATCGCGCCATGCGAGGTGCGTTCCTAAGATGCCTGCCTTAGCCAAAAGGTAGAGCGCAGCGTCGCCGTTGGTAATGTGCAGCGCGGCAGTGGTTTGCGCCATTAAACGGCGCCGACAAGTATGATTAGGGTCATGACACCCTTATGTATCGGCTTGATTTGAGGCAGCTTGTTGCCGAACCGGCGGTCTTCCTTTTTAACGAGACCTCCGAAGATTGCGGACCGGCTATGGTCGCAGGCTGGAGGGTATTAAGATGGTGCATGAGGATTTTCCAGCTCGGCCGCCGGGTGTCCGGCGCCGTCGCGGCTGTTTTGCTGGCGAACTGCGGCTCATCGGTCTTTCAGACGCCCGGAGGCCATCCCAACGGCACCCTTGCGAGATCATCGTTCCACGCCAAGCGCGCAGCCTCGTGGGTGTCCCAAGACGCGTCCCGCGCAACGCTGCTTTCTGTGACGGATGCGAACGACAATTTCGTCTACCTCATTTCGCTGCCTTCGGGGAAACTGATCGGCCGATTAACGGGATTCGATCAGCCCACGGGCGACTGCAGCGATGCTTCCGGCGACGTTTTCATCACCGACTCCCAAGCCTCCGAGGTACTAGAGTACAAACATGCGTCGAAGAGCGCGTTCAACGTTGTCGCCGATCACCCGAATATCCCGACCGGCTGTTCAGTCGATCCCACGACGGGAAATCTCGCCGTTGCCAACTGCTGCGGCGAGACGACGCACTCCGGAAGTTTTGCGATCTACAAGCATGCGAAAGGCGAACCGAAGTATTACCGGGATCCCTCGATGTATGTAGACTGGTTCTGCACCTACGACGGCCTCGGCGATCTCTTCGTCAGCGGGATAAATAGCGGCTACAGTTTTCAGATCGACGAGCTTCCCGCAGGCTCGCAAAAGGTGGAGCAACTCACTCTCGACCCGGTAATCGCCGGCGACGTCAGTCCGGCGATCTTATGGGACGGCACGTATCTCGCTATCGAGAGCCCCGGCTCAGGTGAAATTTACCAATACGCGGTCGGTGGGAGTGTGGCCACGCTCGTTCACACCATAAGCCTACGGGGCTTCTCAGGGGTCAGCGGCCCGTTCTGGGTCGCCTCAAAGGGCGGAACCCAAACGCTTTACGCCACGGTAAGCAACAACAGCATTTCGAGCGTCGGCATCCTCCGGTATCCGCGCGGTGGAAAGGCGATCGAAGATCTCTACGACGTCGTAGAGCCCTTCGCCGTAACGCTCAGCCTCGCTCAGAAATAGAGAGCAAGACAGCGACTTAGACTCGGCGAGCCAAGCTGGGGTGGTTGGATTCGAACCAACGCATGGCGGAGTCAAAAGTCCGCTGCCTTTTCCCCAAACTGCCGCGCAGTTAGGGGACCCCAAAGTTATGAGATTCCGCTTCGGCGCTGCGCGCCTACGCTGCGGTAAGACAGCGACTTAGACTCCGCCGAGCCAAGCTGGGGTGGCTGGATTCGAACCAACGCATGGCGGAGTCAAAGTCCGCTGCCTTACCGCTTGGCTACACCCCATCGCGCCTTAGCTTCCCAGATGGAGCGGCAAACGGCAAGCCCGTCCTTCGCCCGAGCTCAGGATGACGGGCAGAGGGAGTAAATCTCGCCCCTGGGGGCTAGCGGCTGGCGATCAGCCGTTTGGCTCCCACGTAGCGCGCCGCCCAATACGAGTCCGAAAGGTGGCTGACCATCACTCCGTGGCTCGAGCTGGCGTGGACGAACTGGCCCTTCCCGAGGTAGATGCCGACGTGCGAGACGCCGCCATAGGTATCGAAGAAGACCAAGTCTCCCGGACGGGGACCACCGACGGCGGGTCTGCCGAAGTCGTACTGCGCGTCGGCGGTACGGGGCAAGCCAATGCCCAGCATCGCGAAGACGTGCTGGACGAAGCCCGAGCAGTCAAATCCGGTGGTGCTAGTGCCGCCGAACACGTACGGCACGCCCAAAAACCGCAGCGCGCTGCTGGTTAGCGCGCGGGCCATCTTGGAGGTTCTGGCAAGGATGCCGCCCGCAAACCGCTCGACGCCGCCACGATGGCGCTCGGGCGTGGTCATGATCAAACGCGAGGTCCACTCCGCGACGTCCGGGCTCAGGGCCTGGGCGTTGGTCGAACTGGAGACTCCGGTGTACTGGACGGTGGACGAAATGGTATCGGCTTGAGCGATAGCGCCCAAACCCGAAACGAGTAGGCCAAAGGCCAAAATAGCTAACGCGTGACGCAAGAAATCGCTCCTCTTTCACGACACTTGCGGGGTTAGTTGACGGGTTCGGGCGGGAAAGAATCGCCCTAGGGCCGACCGGCCCATTCACCCCTACCGGGATATCCCCCGCTCGGGACGCGTGTCCCGACTCAGTGACCTTTCTTTAAGGCACGAGAGCCCCGTCGAGACTTTTATACTCTCCGGGAAACCCTTGATTCCGGGCGCTTCGGCGTTCCGTTGCCGCGCCCTCCTAGGCTCATCCGTTTCCGGATTTTCGGTCCAGCGGAGGCCTTAAGCGTTTGATCTCCTGCTCGATCCGCGAAGCAACCCGACCGGCGACGCGCTCGATCAGCGCCCGGTCCTCGCCCTCGGCCATCACGCGAATGAGCGGCTCGGTCCCAGACCGGCGAATCAGGAGCCGGCCCGAAGCGCCGAGATCGGCTTGCGCTGCAGCGATTGCGTCGCGCACCGACGCGGCCGCCAAGACACCGTCGCCATCGCCGTTACTGCGCACGTTTACGAGAACCTGCGGCGCAACTTGAACCTCCGCAACCAGTTCGCAGAGACGCGTTTGCGCCGCCGCAACGATGCCCAACAGCGTAACGGCCGTCCTTGGACCGTCGCCGGTGGTATTGTAGCGAAGATCGATCAGATGGCCGGACTGCTCCCCACCTAGGGTATAGCCGTCCTCCCGCATTCGTTCGAGCACGAACCGGTCACCCACGGCAGTTCGAACGAGCGCGATGCCGTGGTTTCGCAGCGCGCGCTCGAAGCCGATGTTGCTCATCACCGTTGCGACAATCGTATCACCAGGTAACTCTCGGCGAGCGTGCATCGCGCACCCAATCGCGAACAGCACGTGATCGCCGCTGACCACGGCGCCGGTCTCGTCGACGAAGAGCGCGCGGTCCGCATCGCCGTCAAAAGCGACGCCCAGCGCTGCGCCACTGCCGCTCGAGTTGCTGCTGCGCACCGCGGCTTGCAGTTGCCGCAGATCCGTCGTGCCGCACTCGACGTTTATTCGAGACCCGTCATTTTCGCAGTTGAGCTCGACGACGTCGGCACCGAGTTTGCGCAACACGTAGGGAGCGATGGCGTATGCCGCGCCAAAACCCGCATCGACGATGACCTGCATCCCACGCAGATCCGGCTCGCCGGCGTAGAGCTCGTGATAATAGTGCCGTGCTAAGTTCGCAGCCGGCCGGGCGACGCCCACCGCTGTTCCCACCGGTCGAGGAAGATCCGCGGAATCCATTGCGGCTTCGATCCGCCGCTCGACTTCGTCCGACAGTTTGAAACCGTCGCCCGCGAAAAACTTTATTCCGTTATCGGCAACCGGATTGTGCGATGCGCTGATGACCACGCCGGCTGCCGCCCCCGTGCAGCGCGCGACGCAGGCCACGGCCGGCGTTGGCACGACGCCAATCAGTAATGCGTCGCTGCCGACCGAGGTAATGCCCGCGACGATCGCCGCCTCCAACATGCTGCCGGAGACTCGAGTATCCCGTCCGACGATGAATGGGCGTTCTTTGTCCGCGCCGTCCTGCAAAATGTTGGCCGCGGCGCGCCCGACGCGAAAGGCCAATTCCGGCGTGAGCTCGGTGTTTGCCACCCCGCGTACGCCATCGGTTCCAAAGAGCGGGCTCACTTCGCGACGGCGGGCGCGAACCGCATCTGCACGCGTACGAGATCCGGCGAAACCGAAGCACTGGAAATCTCGCCACCCGAGGCATCGACCGCGATCGGCCGGACCATCTCGTCGATCGTCTTGGGCTCGCTGGGCAACGCAACGTCGATGTGAACGCCGGAGATCTGCGCCGAGGTCGCGGCGCGCACGGTCGCGACGCTTGGGCGAACTCGAACTAGGCTCACGACGATGCCGCGTGAAAGCGAGCCCACGTAATGGACGACGATCGGAAAGGCACGCACCTCGAGCCGCTCGATCGTTAGGGTGACGGAGGCCGGGCTAAGACTTTGCACGGCGACTTCGGGCGCGACCAACTGCACCGGAACGTTATAGATTCCCTCGCCTTTATTCGAGAGATCGAGCACCGCCTTGATCTCCTCGGGCTTTATCCCGGGCTCGCCGCGTTTGGTCGCCACCGTGACGAGGGCCTCGCGGTCGTTGAAATGCGCGACGTAACCCGACGGTAAGTTTACCGAAACGATCGGGACCGATAGCTGCTGATCTACCTGGCCGCTTGCGAGAAGCGGATTGGTCGCGAAGCGAAAATAGGCCCAACCGACGATCGCCAGCGTCACGGCCAGCAGCTTGAGCCCGAAGTTCTTTCGGATTAAATCCATCGGGGGCTAAAGGTCGGTCCACGAAACGCGAGGTTTGGAGCGTTCCCGCGGCGCGCGCAATCGCGCCCGCAGGTGCGCGATCAAATCGTTCGGCCGACGCCCTTCGCGGCGAGGCGGTCGCGTTACCGCCAAGAGCATCTTGGTTAGGCGTTGCTCGTCGTCGACCGGCCGCGAGAGCTTTCCGGCTCGCGCGATTCGGATGCTTGCGTGCTCCTCCGAGACGACGAGCACCACGGCATCGGTCTGTTCGCTCAGACCGAGCGCGGCGCGATGGCGGGTGCCCAAACGCACGCCCGTCAGCGCGCGTTCGGCCAGGGGCAGCAGGCATCCAGCGGCTTCGATGCGGCTCTCATGGACGACGACCGCCCCGTCGTGCAGCGGTGAGGCCGGGGTGAAAATGGTCAGCAGCAGCTCTTCGGAAACCTCCGCGTGCAAGAACGTACCGGTTTCACAAATCTCTCGCAGGCCGCTCTGCTGCTCGATCACGATCAACGCGCCACGGCGATTTTGGCTGAGGAAGAACGCGGCTCGCGCCAGTGCCGCGATCGTTCGGTCCTCCGGACGGCCCGGCCACGGCTCCGTTTCGTCGCCGGTCATTCGAAAAACGCCTCCGCGCCCGATCTGCTCCAGCGCGCGCCGCAGCTCGGGCTGAAAGACGATCGGGATGGCGACCAACACGCCGACGACGAGAAGCCGCAAGATCGTCCCAAGAAGGTTCAGATGAAAGAGCGTCGCGATGCCGAGCAGCCCGACGAGCACCAGAATGCCGATCAAGATTTGTACCGCTCGCGTTCCGCGAATGAGCAGCAATACGTAGTAGATCAGAATGCTCGTCGCGATGACGTCGACGACATCCGAGACGGTAACGTACTGCGATATGCTGGCAAGGATGGACGATACGGTGCTAAGCATCGATCAGCAGTTCCAAAATGCGATCCGGTGCAATTTCCGGAGCGTTCAGGCCGGAAGCGGCGATTTTCGCCGACAGCGCCGCGGTCAGGGGCGAGAGCAGCTCGACGCGCCGCCCGCTGCAAAAGCGGCGCAGCTCGACGTCAACCACCTTCATCACGATCTCGATGTTCCCAACATCGGGGTCCCACTCTACGATCGCACCTTGCGGACAGGGGCGGCAGGCGAGCACCCCCCGCGGTCGTCCGGCTCCGCCCAGTGCCGCGCAAAGTTGCGGCAAGGCTTCGGGAACCGTAGGGAAAACTGCCCAGGCAATGATTGCCGTCTCGTACGCGACTTCTCCCGGGGCGATTGAAATTTCGCGAAGGTCGAGGCCGTTGGGCAACTCGAGAAGGGCATACGAACGTCCTGCGGACGGATTGATGCGCCACATCGCGCGGCCGCCTCGAACCCGCACGACGGCCTCGATTGCATCGCGCCGCGAAGCGTCCGGGCTCCCCGCGCTGCTGATGGTAAGATAGCCCACGTTCCATCGAGCGTTCGTCGTCTCCACCGGAAAGAACTCCGCATGGATATCGATCGATGGCGAGCCGCTGCCGCGAATCGCGCAACTGCGACGCATGACGGGACGACGTTCCATGCCCGTTCCCGGAGACGTGGTGCACGTCCGGATTCTTGAGGATGGACAAGCGCTTGTCGAACGCATCGACCCGCGCATCGGGACGCTCGAGCGACGCAGCGCGACCGGTCGCACCAAGACGATCGCCGCCAACGTCGACTTACTCGTTGCCGTCACCGCGCTCGCCAACCCGGCCCCACGCCTGGCGACGCTCGACCAACTGCTCGCATTCGCCGAACTGGAAGAGATCGAGGCCGCCGTCGTCTTTACCAAGCCGGACCTTGCCGAGCCGTCGCTCTCTCGCGGACTGCTCGAGCTCTACGGCGGGCTGGAGTATCCAAGCGTTTCGATCAACCCGAAAGTCGGCGATATCGATCCCCTTCGGCGCATCTTGCGCGACCGGCGTGCGTTGCTCGTCGGAAACTCGGGGGTCGGTAAGAGCACGATCTTCCGGGCCCTGGGCGGCGAGTCGATCGTCGGTGAGGTCTCGCGCCAAGGGCTGGGGCGCCAGACGACGACCTCCGCGCGGCTCTACCGGACCCAGAACGGCTTCCTCATCGATAGCCCCGGCGTCAACGAGTTTGGCCTCGGGCAGGTGGAGTCGGGGCGCTTGGCCCAGAGCTTTAGAGAGATGCGGCCGCTCGTAGCGGCCTGCCGCTTCACGGATTGCACCCATATCCAGGAGCCCGACTGCCTGGTCAAGGAAGCGGCCGCGGCCGGCCGGATCGCCCAAAGCCGCTACGACAGCTATCGTAGAATCCTACTCGCCGCCCTGGACACCCGTCGCGCCACCCTGCTATGATACACGCCGTTCCGCCACCGCCGCTTGTACGAGGAGTTTTCTTGCCGAACATCAAGGCCGCCGAAAAATGGGCGAAGCAATCCGAAAAGCGCGAAACGCGCAATAAGAGCGAAAAAAATCGTCTGAAGACGCTCTTTAAGCGAGCCGTCGACTCGACCGAAAACGCCGCAGCGCTCGTGGCCGAAAGCGCCTACGATAAGGCAGCCGGCAAGGGAATCATTCACCCGAACAAGGCGGCGCGCAAAAAATCACGCCTCGCCAAGGCGATGAAGCGCGCCACCGTTGCGCCGGCTAAAACTGCGAAGAAATCCAGCAAAGCCAAGAAGTAAACAAGGGAGCACCGGTTAGGGATCTACGTTGATCGCGAGGCGAGTCTTGGCATCGACGCGAGCTGCGGGGAGCAGCCGCTCCCGAATAAAGGCGCGCAACGGCTTTGGTTTCGCGGTCTTTAGCGCGATTCGATAGCGCCATTCGTCGTTCACTCGCGCGACCGGATACGGCGCCGGCCCGAGCACTTCGGCCAGACCGGGTTCTCTAAGTATTTCGGCGTAGCGCGCGGCCGCGGCGGCGACCCGTGCGCGCTCTCGTCCGATGACGCCGATATAGACGAGGCGGCGAGCCGGGGGAAACCCGAGCGCCGTGCGCTCCCGCAGTTCCAGGGCAGCAAAGCCGTCGTAATCGTGCTGCGCCGCGAACGCAATCGCCGGGTGCTCAGGCGAATACGTCTGCACGATCGCCTCTCCGCGGCGGCCGCGCCCGCTGCGCCCGCAGACTTGCGCGATCAGTGCAAAGCTGCGTTCGGCGGCGCGGAAGTCCGGTAAATTCAAACCGAGATCGGCGGCAACGACTCCGGCCAGCGTCACGGTCGGGTAGTCGAGGCCTTTGGCCACCATCTGCGTTCCAACCAAGACGTCGCCGCTCGCGTCGAAGGCGGTTAGGATACGCGCATGATCGCCAACGCGTGTGGTTGTATCCGAATCCATTCGCATGACGCGCGCCTCCGGAAAGAGTCGCGCGACCTCATCCGCGACGCGCTCCGTGCCGATGCCGAGCGGCGCGATGGTTCGCGCACCGCACGTTGGGCACGCGGTCACGATCGGCATTTGAAAATCGCAATAGTGGCAGCGCAAGAGTCCCTCGGCGCGGTGCACCGAGAGCGCGATGCTGCAGCGTCGGCAGTGCGGCGAGGTTCCACACGTACGGCAGATCAGCGCCCCCGCGCTCCCGCGGCGATTCACGAAGAGAATGCTCTTCTCGTCGCGCTGCAGCCGGTCGCCGAGCGCTTGCACGAGCGCGTCGCTAAAGATCGCGTGGTTGCCGCTTTCAAACTCCGCGCGCAGGTCGACGATTTCGACGGCGGGCAGCGGCTGCGCGGTAGCGCGTTTACGCATCTCCAGCAGCGCGATTCGGCCCGCTTTCGCCGCGGCGTAGCTTTCGAGCGAAGGCGTGGCGCTTCCGAGCAGCAGCATTCCGCCCTGGAGGCGCATTCGGGCCGCGGCGACCGCGACCGCGTGGTAGCGAGGTACGACTTCCTGCTTGTACGAGGGATCGTGTGATTCATCGACGATGGTCAGGCGAACGTCGGACAAGGGCGCGAAGACTGCGCTGCGCGCCCCGACGACCACGTCCACGGCTCCACGCGTGCACGCGGCCCATGCATCGAAACGCTCGCGCTCCGAGAGCGCCGAATGCAGCACCGCCACGCGGTCGCCGAAGGCCGCTTCGAAACGCGCGGCGGTCTGCGGCGTGAGCGATATCTCGGGAACCAACACGATCGCGCGCCCGCCGTCGCGCAGCACGCGTTGAATTGCCTCGACGTACACGTAGGTCTTGCCGCTTCCCGTGATGCCGTAGAGCAGGGCCGTTTCAAAACGTCGCCGGGCCAGCGCCGCCTCGATGGATTGCAGCGCTACGGCTTGATCGGGCGTTGGGAGCATCACGGCCTCCGGCGACGCGTTCGCCCCCCGCGCGCGCTGCACTGGGAGCGCGACTTCGCGCACGGCGCCGGCCGCGATCGCTCTCGCGATCACACCGTTGCTATAGCCGGCGAGGAGCGCCTCGGCGCGTCCCACGCCGGGCCGGGCTCGCACGAAGGCGGCCAACGCTTGAGCCTTCTTCCCCTCGACGCGACCCTCTGCGGGTTCGAATGCTCGCCGGCGTCGCTCGCGCAGACGCGGCTCGACGATTCGTCGAACGCGCCGCAGGCTGTCGGCACGAACCAGAGTTCTGATGTGCGCAAGCAACGCCGTTCGATCGGCCGCGCGCCGAGCTTCGGGATGTCGCAATAAGGATTCGAGGGTGAAGCTTTCGTCGAACTCCTCCCAAATCAAACGAAGCAATCGATCGGGGACGGACGGATATCGCGCGGGCGTTGCTGGCGCTTCACTGCGGACGAGTGTATCGCGTATACGCGGTACGGCCCCGCCGAGCACCACGGCCCCAAGAGCCTCACCCAGCGTGCAAAGATACTGGTCGGCGACGAATCGCGCGAGGCGCAACCCGGTTTCGTCGAAGGCTCGCGGCACCTCCAAGCGCTCGCGTATCTCTTTGAGCGCACCTGGAACGTCGTCGACATCGCGTACCGGCGAAACGATAAACCCCAGAACGTCGCGCTTGCCAAGCGGGATGCGCACGACGTCCCCCACGGCCAGCTCCAAGCCGCCCGCATCGTAGGTTAGCGGCAGATCGAACCGGGACGAGCGAATCGCGGGCAGCGCATCAACGGCGCGCACGGAGTTTCTCGGGGGAATGCTGCATGCGTTCGAGCACGGCCCGCACGGTGCGATCCGTGCATTCGACACCGTATTCGACGTCGCCGATCGCTCTGGGTAACACGAAACGCAATCGCCCTCCGCTCTTCTTCTTATCGCTGCGCATCGCCGTGAAGATGGCATCCGGCGCGAGTGACGTTTGCAAAGGCAGCCCCACGAGGGCCAGCAACGCCAGCACTCGCAAATGCTCGTCGCGGGTGAAACGGCCGGTTCGCAGCGCCAAAAGTCCCGCGGCCCGCAGTCCGAGCGCGACGGCCTTTCCGTGTGCGATGGAATAGTTCGACGCGCGCTCGATCGCGTGAGCAAACGTGTGCCCGAGGTTCAACGTCGCGCGCGCGCCCGTTTCCAGCCGGTCGTCGGCCACGGCCATCGTCTTGACCTTGATTGCTGCCGGAAGCACTTCGAGCCATGGCCACCGGCGCACCGGATGCGGCGCCAGTTCCTCCAACGTGTCGAACAAGTCGCCGCCTTCGATGATCGCGGCCTTGACTATCTCCGCGAGTCCCTCGCGAAAGGCCTGCGCGGAAAGCGTCTCCAGCGCGTTCGTGCCGCAAAACACGGCGATGGGATCGCGAAAGCAGCCCGCGAGGTTCTTCCCTTCGCGCAAGTCGACGCCGGTTTTGCCGCCGATGGCGGCATCCACCATTGCTACGAGCGACGTCGCGACGTGGGCGTACCGGATGCCGCGCATGTAGACCGCGCAGGCAAAACCGAAAAGGTCGGCGGCGACGCCCCCGCCGATGCCCAAGACCAGCGAGCCGCGCTCGACGCCGGCGCCAACCATTGCGTCGAGCACGCGCTCGACCGTTGATAGGCGCTTGCGCGACTCCCCCAGGGCAAAGGATAAGACCGGGATGTCGCCCGCCGCTTCGGCGATCTCTTCCGCAACGGCCGCAACGTGCCGGTTGGCGTCGCACAGAATCGCGCTCGGCCGGCCGGACGTTCGAAAGAATGCCAAAACCTCGTCCCGCGCATCTCGCGCGACGAATATCGGATAGCCGAGATCGTCGTTACGCTCTAGAGCGCGATCTTCTTTTCGCTTAGCCACTGCAAAATCTCGTCGAGTATTGCCCGGTCGCTCAATCGTTCCGCCGCGACGATGTAATCGGCATCCGCATAGTGCGCCATCCGCGTGCCGTACAGTTCCCGAATCTGCGCGAGCGTCGGATGCGCGCCTAGGAGTGGACGCCGCTCGCGGCTTCGCCGCAGCCGCCGAAGAATTTGCTCGGGCGAGGAGCGCAGAAAGACACGATGCGCGCATTCCTTGACGAACGCTCGGTTCTCGGCGAGCGTCAAGGCACCGCCTCCGAGAGCCACCACGCCCGCATCGCCGGTGCTCAGCACCTGCCCGATTGCCTCGCGCTCGTATCGGCGGAACGCATCTTCTCCTTCCCGCGAAAAGATCTCTGGGATCGTTCCATGGGCGCGAACGATGAGGTCGTCGGTGTCGAAGAACGCGCAGCCCAGCTCGCGCGCGAGCTTGCGCCCGATCGTGGATTTTCCAGCTCCCATAAATCCGACGAGCGCCACGTGGCGCTTCACTGCACGTTCGTGCCGGGGTTTCGGGAGAACAGGTCGGCCGACGCTTGCGTGCTTCGCGCGAGATTGTCCAGCGTTTCTTCCAGTGAGTCCCCGCCGTATTTTTCCAAGACGGGGCCGGTCAGCGCGAGGCGCACCATCGCTTCGGCCACGATGGCGGCCGCCGGAACGACGCAGACGTCGCTGCGCACGATCGTCGCGGGCGCATCGGTTTTCTCGTGCAGGTTCACCGACGGAAGAGGTTTCATCAGCGTTGGAATCGGCTTTACCGAAACGCGCACGACGATCGGTTCGCCGTTGCTCATCCCGCCCTCGATGCCGCCGGCTCGATTGCTGCGCCGCACGACGCTCTCGCCGTCGAGCGCAAACGCGTCGTGCGCCCGGGAGCCGGGCGTCGCGCCGGACCGAGTACCGAGGCCGATCTCGACGGCTCGCACCGTCTGCATTCCCATAAGCGCGCCCGCGAGAACTCCGTCGAGTCGCTGAGCCGGTTGCCGATTGCTGCCCACCCCAACCGGCATGCCGTCGATCCGAACGAGAAACTGACCCCCAAGCGTGTCGCCGGCGCCTTTGGCCTCGTCGATGCCTTCGATCATGCGCATCGCCGCATCGCGGTCGGGGCAGCGAACGTCGCTGGCCTCCACGTCGGCCTGATTCCAGTCATCGGGCTCGGCAGCTTCGACGCCGCCGATGCGAACGACGCAGCTGCGCGTCACGATGCCCAGGGCGCCGAGAAGCTGCGCACAGATCGCTCCGAGACAGACTCGCATCGCGGTCTCGCGCGCGCTCGCGCGCTCGAGGACGTTACGCAGGTCGCGCTGGCGATATTTCAACGCGCCGGCATAGTCGGCGTGACCCGGCCGCGGATTGGTCAGCGGGTCGCCGCCGCCGCTGATCGGATCCATCAACGCACGCACTTTGGGCGTCAGGTAGTCCCGGTTACGCACCACGGCGGCAATCGGCGAGCCAAGCGTCTCGCCTCCGCGAACGCCGGCGAGAAACTCGACCTGATCGTGCTCGATCTTCATCCGCGCGCCTCGGCCGTATCCGCCCTGCCGTCGCGCGAGCGTTTCGTCGATCGCCGCGACGTCGAGGCGCAGATGCGCGGGAATTCCATCGAGGATTCCTACGAGCGCCGGGCCGTGCGACTCGCCCGCCGTCAGGTACGAAAACATTAGGAGGCTTGCCTTCGGCGAAGGCCGCGGCCGCTACTTCACTGCGCCGGCGGTGAGGCTTTTTAGCCGCAGCAAGAGCTTTTCAAGCGGTCGATGGCCGCGCGATGTAAGCGCGTCACGTGTCGTCGCGAATAGCCGAGCCGTCGCGCGAGCTCCACCACCGTCACGCCGTCGAGATGAATCGATCGCACGATCTGCCGTTCCAAAGGTGTCAGCGCCGCGAGAATCCGCTCTACCGTCAAGCGATCCAAAACGTCGTCGATGCCGCATGGCGGCGTTCGTTGCTCGGAGTTGCCCAGGACTTCGAACGAGATCATGTGATTGGTCGCGCGATACGAGCGTATCTCACGAACCTCGGCCGGCGACGCGTCCAAGACCTCGGCAACGTCGCTCTCCCTGGGCTCGCGCCCGAGGAGCGCCCAAAGCTCGCGCTCCGCCGCGCTCCATCGCCGTTCCAGCTCGCGAACTCCGCGCGGCGCCCGCAAGAAACGTTCGCTGTCTCGAACGTAATGCATCAGCTCGCCAACCACGAGAAGCCACGCATACGCCTCGAACGGGGCGCTCTGCGAGCGATCGTAGCGATCGATCGCCTTGATCAAGCCGATCGCCGCGACCTGCTCGAGATCGGCGCGATCGAGCCCCCGACGCATAAAGCGCCGCGCCGCTCGCCGGCAGAGGTACCAATACGCGACGACCGTACCTTCGCGATCGGGCGGCATTTGGGCCACCGGCGATGACGAACAGGCGCTGCGCGCAATAGGAACGAGACGCCTAAACGGCGTTGTACGAAAGCGAAGAGCCACACCCAACCTCAGCTTCGTCTTGGAAGACACCCACCGGATGCCGGAGGACCGCGGCAACCGATGTGAACGTTTATATACCAGGTCTGCGCAAAGCGCAAGACGTTCGAAACGCGATGCGCGCAGATGTCCTGACCCCCGAGAATCTGGGCACTACTGCCGGGATCGTTGCGAGTAAACGCCCCGTCGCGCGTCGAACGGGCCGCCAGAATGACGGCGCGAAAGATCGTTCTGATCTTTGCATTCGGTTTGCTTGGAATCGGAGCGCTGCGCGATTTCGCCCGGCTGGGCGACGCGCTCCCGTGGCACCGGCTCTACGACTTTCAAGACTTTTACTGCGCCGGCGAAGCCGTCGACCAGCACGCCGATCCATACCGCTACGATCCGCTTCATCGTTGCGAACACCGGGTCAATCAAAGCGAGGCCTATCGCCGCGATCCGAACAGGATCGTTCCGGCTCCGATTCCGCCGTACGATCTGCCGCCATTTGAGCTGGCCGCGCGGCTCGGCTTTCCCGCCGCGCGCACGATCGATGCCATCGCCATCGTACTTGCCGTAGCGGTCGCGATCGCCGGCCTTGCCGCCATTGGCATTCCGCTCGACCTCGTCGCGGCCGCTCTCGTTCTTCCAGCCGGTTACCTGCTGCTCGATGCCGGCCAGATCGTTCCATTTGCATTGGCGGCGCTGGTCTTTTGCGGGGTCGCGTTGGCGCAACGCCGCGATGCCATCGCCGGGGTTCTTGCGGCCCTAACGTTGATCGAGCCGCATCTGGGTCTGCCGGTCTGGATCTCCGTGCTTCTGCTCGTCCCGCGAAGCCGCGCCGCAGCCGTCGTTACCGGGCTGCTCATGGCGCTCGCCGGCGTTCTTATCGTCGGCCCGGCTGGGGCGATCGAGTATCTCAGCCGAGTGTTGCCGGCGCAGGCAGCCTCCGAAACGGGGTATCCCTACCAATACAGCCTCACGTATCTCCTGGTTACCGCCGGCCTGCCGCAAGGGGTCGCGCTAGCCGCCGGGCAGCTATCGTATGCCGGATTGCTCGCCGTGGGGATCTCGCTCGGACGCCGGCTGGCAACGGCGCTGCACCGGCGCGAACTTGTGGCTTATCTCCCTGCCGCGTGCAGCGTCGCCGGCGGAGCCTACGTCCACATGGTGGATATTGCGATTGCGGTGCCGGCAGCGCTGGTTCTGGCGACCTACTCGCGTGCCGCGTCGCGAACCATTGCGACGCTCGCGCTCTGTCTGCTTGCCGTTCCATGGATCGACGTATGGATCACCAAGAAGCTTTTCCTCTCCAGCCTCTTCGTCGTCGCGGCGATTCTCGTTCGCCAAGGCCTGGCGCCCGCAATCTCCGTTGGAGCTTTCACGGCAATTGCCGTCGCAATCTACTGCTTTGAGTTGCGGCCCCCGGCACCGTTTTCGGCCCTCACGGCGATTGCGGCGCGTCCAGGCGACCTAGCGCAGCAGGCGTGGCGCGCATACGTCGTCGCGCTGCGGACGGCTCCGATGCCATGGCTTGCGATCAAGCTGCCGACGTGGGCAGCGCTGTGCGGCCTGCTCGTTGCGGGCTTCCAAACCCTTCTGCGTCCAAGCGCAAAGCCGCCCACGTGACCTCACAGCCGTATCGCCAATTCGTGCTCTTGCTGCTTATGGTCGCGCTTGGAATCGCCGCGGCGCGCGATTTCAGCCGTCTCGGCGCGGCACTGCCATGGCGGACGATGGACGAATTTGCCGACTTCTATTGCGCCGGGCTGGCGTTCGATCGCGGTGCAAACCCGTATACTTATGAACCGTTGCACGCCTGCGAGCATCGGTTCAACACGGGCCAAAGCTTCCGCGGCAGACTCTTTGCCGGTAATCCAGCCATCGCCGTCCCGGCTCCGCAGCCGCCATACGACTTCGTACCGTTTATGGCTCTCGCCCGTGCGAACTTTTCGGTCGCGCGCGCGATCGACGCAGCAGCGATCGTTCTCGCAGTGGCGCTCTCTGCGCTCGCGTTGTCCGCGATCGGCGTTCCGCTCGCGCTTTCGGTTGCCGTTTTCGCCCTTTCGACCGGTTATGTCGAGCTCAATACCGCGCAAATCGTCCCGTTTGCACTGCTGGCTCTCGTTCTCTGCGGGCTTGCACTCGAGCGCGGCCGCGACCGGCTTGCCGGCGTTCTGGCAGCACTGACGGCCATCGAACCAACCGTCGGCCTTCCCGTCGTCCTGGCGACGTCTCTTTTCGTGCCGCGCGCTCGCTGGGCCCTTGCACTCGCGGTCGCGGCTTTGCTCGCACTCGCCGGTGCGATCGCCGGTCCCAATGGTGTGTTCGAATACATTTCAAAGGTGCTGCCGGCTCACTCGCAGTCGGAGCTGCTCTTTCCGTTTCAGTATAGTCTCACGTCGGCGCTGGCCACACTCGGCGTAACCTCGACGGCGGCTCGCGCGGCCGGAGTTGCTTCGTACGTGCTCCTCCTGGCGGTCGCCCTGGTCATTGCGCCACGAACCAGCGCGCAGTTGCAGAGTCGTGCGTTGCTCGTTTTCGTTCCCGCGCTCTGCTGCGTGATCGGCGGCGCGTTTCTCCATCAAGAAGAACTCTGCTTTGCGATTCCGGCCGTTACGCTCTTGGCGTGGGGGACGACGGGACGGCAGCGCACGATTGCGACCATCGCCCTCTGCCTCTTGGCCGTCCCGTGGATTGCGGTGTGGGGAGCAAAGCAGCTCTTTCTCGCAAGCCTGCTGGTCGTTGCGACGATTCTCGCGCAAGTGCGGCTGGAGCTACGCGCGAGCCTGATAACGTTGTGCGCAATCGCGGCGGCGATCTATTGCTTCGAACTCGCGCCGCCAAAACTGCCGGTGCCGGCGCGTATGCCGGCAATCTACGCCGCTAGCGAGCTGGTATCGCTCGAGTGGCGAGACTACACGGCGCTGCGCAGCACTCACGACCCCTTATGGTTTGCAATCAAGGTGCCGGCGTGGGCTGCGTTATCAGCGTCGTTGGCGATCGCCGCTTCGATCTCTCGGCGCATCTGAACCCAACCGCGAAAGTTCGCCCGAAAGGCGCCATCGGGCGCCGCCGTCGCGACGTGCTCGAACGGGCTCAAGTGACGATCCGCGCGCAGGCGATCGAATAACTCGAGGTCTCGTTCGATCTCACGCCGTCCCTCGTGCGTGAGATATGAGACGCGCGCGCAGCGGGCGGCCGAGACGCGTCGCCGCGTCTCCAGGTCCAGCCCGCTCTCGTCGGGCTGCAACAACGGCGTGTGCCACTCCCCGTGGTCGAGCAGTTGCGGAACGCTGGCATTCATCGCCTCGAGCATCAAGAGCGCTGCCGCTCGAATCTCCGGCTGAGCGTTCGGCGCGCAGCGCAACTCGAAAAAGTTCGCCCATTCGGTCGCGCTGACGATGACCGTGTGCCATAGAAATGGCTCCAAGAGGCGGTTGAGTTCCTGTTTATGCACGTCGAGCGCCAGCAGCCGTTGCGCGTGCGCAACGGCTGCATCCCGCGCGCTGAGCCAGACCCGCTCCGCCTCCCGGGCGAGATCGCCGGGCAACACGTCGCTGGCCGACATCCCGGCTTTGTTCTTTCCCCACTCCAACGGGACGGCGGGATCCTCGAGAACGCGCCCGATCAGTTTCGACGTCGGGATTGCGCGCGAGCTCGCAGAATTTCTTGAAAAGTTTCTATGCGTGTTAAATTCGGCCAGAACGAAGCGCGGAAACGTAACCTCCAGCGTGGTCAGACGTATTCCGGCCGGACTCTTTGAGTCCAGCAACACGCGCGCGTTATAGGCCACGATCGAGAGCCGGCCGGCTCCTCGTACGCCTAGCCGCGGTACCGCAGAAAGGCCGGGACGTCGATGTCGTCCATGCTGACCGGGGCGACGGCGTCCAGCTTACTCGTTTCGAAGGCGAAGCTCTGCGCGCGATTGCTGCGCCGCGGCCCGAAGCCGGCGGCGAGGACGGTCACCCGCACTTTGCCCGTCATCGTCGGATCGATCGAGGCGCCGAAGATGATCTGAGCGTCGGAGTCAACGGCGCGGCTGATCATTTCTGCAGCCTCGTTGACTTCGTACATGGCCATGTCGGGGCCGCCGGTGATGTTGAAGATGACGCCCTGAGCTCCTTCGACGGTCGTTTCGAGCAACGGCGACGCGATCGCTTTTTGCGCGGCATCGGCGGCGCGATGCTCGCCGGTGCCCTCTCCAATGCCCATCATCGCCGAGCCGGCGTCCGTCATAATCGTCTTGACGTCGGCAAAATCCAAGTTGATCAGGCCCGGCTGCGTGATCAAATCGGTGATCCCGGCGATGCCTTGGCGCAATATGTCGTCGGCATACGAGAATGCCTCGTTGAGCGGAGTCTTCTTCTCGATCACCTGCAGGATGCGCTCGTTGGGGATCGTGATCAGGGTATCGACCTTGGCTTCGAGCTCGGCGATTCCGTTCTCCGCGACCTGCATCCGCTTTCTGCCCTCAAAGGCAAACGGCTTGGTGACGACCGCAATCGTCAGCGCGCCCGACTCCCGTGCGAGCTCCGCAATCACGGGAGCGGCACCAGTTCCCGTACCGCCGCCCATGCCCGCGGTGAGAAAGACTAAATCGGCACCCTCCAGGATCAGGGAAAGATCTTCTCGAGACGATTCGGCTGCCTCGCGTCCGAGCGTCGGGTTCGCTCCGGCACCCAAACCGCGCGTCTGACTTCCTCCGATGTGAACGCGGTTCTCGGTCAAAGATCCGCGCAGCGCCTGCACGTCGGAGTTGACCGCAAAGAAGTCGACGCCGGCCAAGCCGCCGGTCAGCATGCGATTGACCGCGTTGCAACCGCCGCCGCCGATCCCGATCACTTTGATCGTTGCCGCGTGCGCCGGCTCCGAGACAGAACGTCGTGCGTCAGTCATTTCTTTGGGTTCCTCCGTCGAAAAGAAGTTTAAGTCCATAGATCCGCTAGCCATCGCTGGATTCGAGGAAAGATTCCGCCGCGCCGTCTCACGTGCGATGCATCGTCACCGGCACCATTAGTGCCAAAGACGACGAGTCCTATTGCCGTTGCGTATTGCGGCAACGTCATCGCGTCGGTCAAGCCGCCGATCGTGGTCGCCGTACCGACGCGAACGGGCAAATTGAAAACTTCCTCGGCAAGCGGTTCGATGCCGGGCAAGAGCGCGCCGCCGCCGGTAAGCACGACTTCGCCGAGCACGAGATCGCGCGGCACGTTGTCGACGATCTTTTGCCGAGCCATGCGCAAGGTCTCCAAAACGCGCGGAACGACGATTTGCCGGAGTTCGCCGGTGGCGTGCTCGCGCGTTGCGCGGCCGTCGAGCGTGCGAACGCTGAAGGCGGCTCCGTTCTCCCCCGCGCCCAAACGCTTCTTGACGTCCTCGGCCTCGGCAAGCGTCGTCTTCAACCCCAATGAGATGTCGCTGGTCAGCACGTTGCCGCCCACGGGGATCGTCGCAGTGTAAATTGCACTGCCAAGCGAGTAAACGGCGATGTCCGTCGTGCCGCCGCCGATGTCCAGAAGCACGACCCCAACCTGTTTCTCTTCCTGCAGCAGGGTAGCAGCGGAGCTTGCGAGCGGCTCGAAGACCACGCCTTGCGTCTCGAGCCCGGCGCGTTCGACGCACTTGAGGACGTTGGTGATGAAGCTCGTGCTGCCCGTAACGATGTGCGTGTCGACTTCCAGGCGGCCGCCGGACATGCCGATCGGATCGTTAACCCCCTCTTGGCCGTCGACCGTGAAATAGCGGGGGAGCGCGTGGATGATCTGCCGGTCGCTGGGCAGATTGATGATCTTGCTCGCGTCAATCACCCGCCGTACGTCGCCTGCGGTAACTTCCCGGTCGTCGCCGGAAACGGCGACGACGGCACGGTTGTTCGTGCTTCGAATATGATCGCCCGTGATGCCGACGACCGCCTCGCTAAAGTGAATCCCGGCCATTCGCTCGGCCTTTTCGGTCGCCGCTTCGATCGACTTGATCGTCTCGTCGAGGTCGACGACGACGCCCTTGCGCATCCCAAGCGTCGGAGCCTCGCCAAACCCGACGATCTCGAGGCCGGAGGGGCCATTCGTCGCAACGACCATGCACGTCTTGGTCGTTCCGATATCGAGCCCGCAAACGGTCTCGTGCTTCATGCGCTCCGTCACCTATTCTAGAAATGCCGAGGTTGGCCACAATATATTGTGGTTCAGCCGCCCGACTCCTACCAGGTATAGCCGCAGCCGGGCGGTTTGCCAAGCCTTTGCGGGCCCGGCGTCATATCCTTGAGGACAAACCGCGCAAAGATGTGGAGAGACTGTGCACAAAACAACTCCTCAAACCCCGACCGCCCCCTGGAAGCGCGGCCGAACTTCGGGTATTATGCTTCATTAAGTGCACCGCTCATCCGTTGGGAGTTCTCTCTTGAAACGTACGTTTTCTTTGGCCGTCGTCGCCTTTTGGTTGCTTGGTCCGGCTGTTGCCCGCGCAGCATCGGTTAACCCGTCGGCAATTCCCGACGGCACCTACACCGTAAAAGTAGAAAAGATCGTCGACTCCAAGCACGTCCAGGTTGTGATGGATAACGGCTCGGAGACGACGTTGACCGCCGGACGGTCGACGGTCGACTTCTCAAAAGTGCAGCCGGCCGATCAGATCAAGGTTTCGATCATCCAAGGAACCGTGATGGTCTACCTCGATCTGACAAGTCACTAGCGATACACGACGACCGGCGCCGCCGGCGCGCGCACGTCGACGGCCGAAACTCTGAGTTGCCGGCGCACGACCTGCGCCAGAATCGCGTTTACCAAGCGCACTTTCCGCGCGAGGTCGTTCGGCTCGCCAAGAAGTAGGCGCGGGCCGCCGGAGAGGCTTGCGACAACGTCGCCGTACCGGTCGAAGGTAAGCACGCTGGGAGTCAGTCCGCCGGCAGCCATCGTCGTGTAGGCATCGCGCAAAACCAACGCGTCGTGCACCGTCACGAACGTGCCCGGCGCGAGGCTGCGATGCAGCGACAAAACGAACGACGGCAATCGTTCGCCGCCGGTAGCCGGCGAAAGGACTCGCAACTCGCGGTCGACGACGGCGCTGCGGCCGTTGCTTGTGAGCGTTGCGAACGGCACCCGCTCGCTGACGGCGATCGTAAACGACGCCGGCGGTAGCCGGTGAATCGAGACCGTGCCGACGAATGGAATCGTGCGAATGCGAGTCGAGATCGCCTTGGTATCGTCCAGCCAGATGCTTCGGTTCGGCGGAATGTCGGCAACGCGCAGGATCTCGCCGCTCGAGACGCGCCGGTTGCCGGTAACCGCGACCTGGCTTGGATCGAAGCCCGACCACATCGTCAAAACTGCGCCGGCCGCCGCGGAGAGCACGCCCGCGACCACGATCAAAATCCAAAAGGGCCGGATCCGCGCGGCCGCAGAGCGCTTGGCTCTTTTCGATTTAATGTAGCTGCCGCTCAAGGCATCACGTAACGATCGATGGCTTCCGCCACTCCGTCGTGTTCGAGATCCGAAACGACGGCATCGGCAACCGCTCGCAGCTCGCTGGGCGCCGAGCCCATCGCTATCCCGAAACCTGCAGCTTTCAGGAGCGGGGCATCGTTCCAGGAATCGCCGATCGCCGCCGTCTCTTCCATCGGTATGCCGAGGCGCTGCGCGACGAATCGAAACGCGGCACCCTTATCGACCGACGGGTCGAGTACTTCCACGAACTCCGGCAGGCTGCGCGTGACGTACGCGCGATCGCCCAGCGCGGCGTGGAGCTTTTCGGCATATGCCGCGGCTTCGGGCGCATCGGCGACGACGACGCCCTTCGTAGCAGGGCTGTAGGCAAAGGCTTCGCGCAACGAGGGCACGACGACCGGCTCGCTCATCGCCAAGGACGCATAGAGGTCGGAGAAACGGTTGCGTGCCTCGCAGTAGTACTCGTCGTTGCGGTAGAGCTGGAGGTGCATGCCGTCGCGCTGCGCCAGGTCGGCGAGCTCTCGCACGACCTGGTTGCCGAGCGCGGCGTGCTGCAGCACTTCATCGGAGGCCGGATCGACGATCGCCGCACCCTGGTAGCAGATCAACGGCGCGTCGAACCCCAGCTCGCGGGCAAACGGCAGCGTTGCCCGGTACATGCGCCCGGTTACGAGGCAACCCGCAATGCCCGCCTGAGTCATGCGCTCGATCGCGACTCGGACGGCCTTCGCGATGGCAAGGTCGCGGCCGACGAGCGTTCCGTCGACGTCGAAAGCTACGAGACGAATCAACTGCCGAAGCGCATTCGAGCCGCTTGAGCGTGGTGGGGGAGCCCGTCGCCGTCGGCCAACGCTGCCAACGCTCCCGCGTCGGTCGTCATTCGATCGGCGCTGTTTTCAACCACGCTGATCGTGCGGGTGAAGTCGGACAGGGAAAGGCTCGACGAAAACCGCGCGGTACCGGAGGTTGGCGCAACCCGGTTCGTCCCGGCCAGATGTTCGCCGCTAACCACCGGCGTCGCATCGCCGATGAAGACGGTCCCGGCCGTAAAGACCCTTTCCAAATATTCCCAGGCATCGCGCACTTGCAGACACAGATATGCCGGTGCGAAGCGATTGAGCAAATCCAGCAGCTCGTCTCGCGACGAAGCCGCGATAAGACGGCAGTTCTGCGAGATCGCCGTGCTAATGAACTCGCTGCGCTCCAGCGTTTGCAGGTCGAGCGTATCGATGAGCTGCGCGACGGCGTCCAGCAGCGGTCGCGATTCGGAGAGTACGGCCAGACGCGTAACTCCGGGAAGCTCGGCCACGGAGAGAAGCTCGCCGACGACGTACTCGCTGTTGGCGGCCTCGTCGGCGACGACGAGAACCTCCGGAGGGCCGGCGAGCGCGTCCACTCCGCATCGCCCAAAGACTTGCCGCTTGGCTTCGGTGGTCCAGCGGCCCCCGCGCCCTACGATCTTATCGACGGGCCGCAGCGATCGCGTTCCCAGCGCCGCGGCCGCAATCGCCGCCGCGCCGCCGATGGCGTAAAGCTCGTCGACGCCGCAGAGCGCGCACGCGAAGAGCAGCGGCGCCGGAAATCCGCTCGGGTTCGGCGGCGAGAGGACGGCTATTCGCGAGACTCCGGCAACTTTCGCGGGGACCGCGCCCATCAGAATCGAGGTCGGCGCACCCGCACGCGGCGCATACACTGCGACCGAACGCAGGGGCCTGCGGATCAACGCGTAACGCGTTCCGTCCTCTTCTACGTATTCGATGTCGGGTTGCCGCTGGCGGCGATGAAAACGCGACAGGCGTTCCTTTTCCAGCTCCAGCGCGGCGACAATTTCAGGCGGAACGAGCGCCCGCGCACTTTCGAGCATCGGAATCGGCACGCGAAGGTCGGACAGCTCGAAAGCTTCGCCGTCGAACCGGCGTGCGTGATCCAGCACGGCATCGTCTCCGCGGGCCGCGACGTCGTCGATGACCGCCGCAACCTCGTCGACGATCGCCGCAGGCATCTTCCAGCCGGCAGCGAGCACGCCGGCCAGTGCGCCTTGGTCGCGAGCCTGAATGACCTTCACCCGTATGCGTCCAGGCTGCCCTCGCGAACGCCGCTTGGAGCGAATATCCGCTCGAGCTCGCCGCGAACCCGTGCGTCGCCGGCGATCGCTCGGGCGACCCGTTGAGAGCGTCCCTGCACGTGCATCACGACGGGCACTTCACCCGGCCATTCATCGATCAAACGGGCCAGCCGGTCGATCTGCTCGCGATGCGTTACGTCGACGTGCCAGCCGCTCGCATCGGCGGCGATCACAGCCGCGGGCGGCGGCACAAAGACCGAAACTTCGTTGGCCGCAACGGACAGCTCCACGTTCGGCTCGTCGCCGGGTACCGCGCCGGGACGTTCCCGCAGCCGGAGACGTCCCTTGACGATGAGTATGGCGTCGGGTTCGAACAGGTTCGTAAACTGCGCGTAAGCCTTTGAAAAAAGCACGACGTCGCTGAAGCCCGTCGTATCGGCGAGCTGCGCGATCAAGATTTGCTGACCCGACTTCGTGAGGCTGCGCCGCACCGCCGTCACCGTTCCGGCGATCGTGACCTGCGCGTCTTCTTGCTGCTTCGCCAGTTCGCGCAGCGGGGTCGCGCCGGCGCGCCGCAGCGCTGGGACCAGCTCGGCGAGCGGATGGCCGGAGACGAACATTCCAAGCGTCTCGCGCTCCCACGCCAGCATCTCACGCGTCGTCGGTGCTGCGACGCTGGGGAGCTTGGGCACCAGCGGCGCCGACTCGGTCGTAAGGCCGCCGAAGAGCGAGACCTGGCCCAACTCGGCATCGCGCGTCGTCCGGGCTGCCAGCTCGAGCGCCGTATCCAAGGCGGCCAGGTTTTGCGAGCGATTCCCCGCCAGGCCGTCGAGCGCGCCGCATTTGATCAGCGCCTCGAGCACCCTCCGGTTGACGTGCCTGGCGTCGACGCGCGAAGCCAGGTCGAACAGATCGGTAAAACGTCCCTCGCCGTCCCGAGCCGCAATGATCGCGCGGACCGCGCCTTCGCCGACGCCCTTAATCGCCGCCAGCCCGAATCGAATCGCGTTCCCTACTACCGCGAAGTCGACGAGGGACTCGTTCACGTCGGGCGGGAGTACGTCGATCTGCAGCTTCTTCGCTTCGTCGATATACTCGACCAGTTTGTCGGTTTTGTCTTTCACCGACGTCATCAAGGCCGCCAGATACTGAAGCGGATGGTTTGCCTTCAAGTACGCGGTCTGCAAGGCGATCCATGCGTACGCCGCCGCGTGCGACTTGTTGAAACCGTAGCCGGCGAACGGTTCGACGAAGTGGAATATCTGCTCGGCCAACGCGCGGTCGATGCCCGACGTTGCCATCGCTCCGGAGACGAACTTCTCCTGATAGAACGGGATCTTCTCCTTCTGTTTCTTTCCCATGACTTTCCGCAGTTCGTCGGCTTCGCTCATCGTGAATCCCGCGATCTCGCGCGCCATCTGCATCGCCTGTTCCTGGTAGACGGCGGTCCCGTAGGTTTCGGCGAGGATCGGCTCGAGTTTCGGATGTAAGTACTGCGGCGTCGAACGTCCGTGCTTGTTGGCGATGTACTGCGGAATCCAGTCCATCGGACCGGGGCGATAGAGCGCCACCAGCGCCACGATGTCTTCGAAACGCGAGGGCTGCAAGTCCGCGCAGACCCGCTTCATACCCTCGGACTCGAGCTGAAAGACGCCCATCGTCTCACCGCGGCTCAACATTTCGAACGTTTTGGGGTCGTCGATCGGAATCTTGGCTAGGTCGAAACTCTCGTCGACCGTGCGACGGATCTCCCGCACGGCGTTTTCCATCACGGTCAAGTTGCGCAGACCGAGGAAATCCATCTTGAGCAGGCCGATCCGCTCGATCCAATCCATGTCGTACTGCGTGTTGATCCCGCCGTCGCCAAATCGGACCAGCGGCGTGTATTCGATCAGCGGTCCCGCCGAGATGACGACCCCGGCGGCGTGAGTTCCGGCATTGCGCGCCAATCCTTCGATCTCTTTTGCCGTATCCAACAGCTTACGGATCTCCGGACGGGTGGCGTAAATCGAGTTGAGCTCGGGAATCTGTTCGATCGCGCGCGAGATGCTCAAACCGCCCGGACCCGAGGGCACGAGCTTCGCGATCCGGTCGACGTCGGGCAGCGGCACGCCCAGCGCTCGACCCGCGTCCCGGATCGCCGCGCGAGCCGCCATCGTTCCGAAGGTAACGATCTGCGCGACGCGATCCTTGCCGTATTTTTCGGTGACGTACGCGATCACTTCGTCCCGGCGCTCGACACAGAAATCAGTGTCGATGTCGGGCATCGAGATGCGCTCGGGGTTCAAGAAGCGCTCGAAGAGGAGGTTGAAACGCAGAGGGTCCAGGTCCGTGATCTTCAAGCAGTATGCAACCAGCGAGCCCACCGCAGAGCCGCGACCGGGCCCCACCGGGATGCCGCGGTCTCGCGCGTATTTGATAAAGTCCCATACGATCAAGAAATACGAGGAGAATCCCATCTTGGTGATGACGCCGAGCTCGTATTCCAGGCGCTCGCGCAGCGAGGGATCCGAACCGATGCGCGTCGCGTCGTAGCGCTCCGCCAGGCCTTGCTCGCAGAGCTCGCTCAAGTATTCGGCGTCGCTCTTTTCGGGCGCGCCGGAATCTTGCGGAACGTCGAACTGCGGCAGATGAAAGATCTTTTCCGGGATGCGAATATCGACTCGCTGCGCGATCTTGACCGTGTTTTCGCAGGCCTCCGGAAGGTCGCTCCATAGCTCGTGCATCTCGTCGGGCGACTTCAAATAGAACTGATCGGAGTAGAACCGCATTCGGTTGGTATCCGAGACCGTCTTCCCGGTTCCGATGCAAAGCAAGACGTCGTGGGCCGACGCGTCCTTTTGCTCGAGGTAATGCGAATCGTTGGTTGCGACGACCGGCACGCCAAGCTCGGCCGCAATCCGCACGAGGCCGCCGTTGATCGCATCCTGCTCCGGCATGCCGTGGCGCATTACTTCGATGTAAAAACGGTCGCCGAAGATCTCGCGATAGGTTTTGGCATTCTGCCGCGCGGCCGCTTCGTCGCCGCGCAGCAGCGGCGCGGCGACCAGCCCGGACATGCATCCGGAGAGGACGATCAGACCGTCGTTATGCTTAGCGAGCAGTTCCAGGTCGATCCGCGGCTTGTAATAGTAGCCTTCCAAGAAGCCTTTCGAGACCAGCGCAACGAGATTTCGGTAGCCGACGAGATCGGCTGCGAGCAACGTTACGTGAGCTTCTTCCCTTGCGCTGCGATCCAGGCGGCCCCGCGGCGCCAGGTAGGCCTCGCAGCCAAGGATTGGAGTAAGACCGAACTCGCGCGCCGCGTAGTAAAACTCCATTGCCCCATACATCACGCCGTGATCGGTCAGAGCCACTGCCGTCGCTCCTTCCTCGGCGGCTCGGCGACAAAGGCGATCGATCCGGCAGGCGCCGTCGAGCAGCGAGTACTCCGAGTGGACGTGTAAATGGACGAACTGGCTCACGCGCACGTCCCGGAACAAGGCACCCCAACGTTTACCGTAAGCGGCGCGAACGAACCTGCGTGACGGAGCCCCAGGCGCCGGCGGCGAAGCTGCGCGACCGAAAGGAGCGTAGAAGCGAATGCAACTGGAACCATACCTGTTCTTCCACGGGCGCTGTGAAGAAGCGTTGAATTTTTACAAGGAGTGTCTGCGCGGCGAAATCGTCGGCATCAATCGCTTTGAGGGTTCGCCGATGGAATCGGACGTCGACCCGGATTTTCGCAATAAGGTCATGCATGCGAGCTTCGTCGCGGGCGACGTAAAGTTCATGGCCTCCGACGGACGACCCGGGCAAGGGCCCGACGGCGAGGACGACATCGCACTGTCGCTGGCGACGAGCGACGCGGCCGAAGGCGAGCGCGTCTTTGCCGCGCTGGCGCAGGGCGGAACGGTGGAGATGCCGCTGGAGGATGCCTTTTGGGGCGGTAAGTTCGGCTCGCTTACCGACCGGTTCGGCGTGCAGTGGATGGTGAGCGTAAACTCCTAACGGAGGAACTAGACGCCGGATTGCGGGCGTTGCACGCCGGCGCGAGGGAGTGGGCGTCACTGCTGCCGGGGCGGAAAGCCGCCGTCCTGGCGGCCTGCCGTCACTCGACCAGCCGGCACGCTCGCCGTTGGGCGCAACGGGCGGCGCAGCTCAAGGGCGTGGCCGGGACATCGCTTGCCGGCGAGGAGGCGATTACTGGGCCGTGGGCCGTCCTGTCGCACCTCAATCGCTACCTCGAGACGCTCGCTCAAATCGGTCGCTGCGGCTCGCCGGTGCTCGACGAGCGACGCATCCGGTCGCGCCCCAATGGGCAAGTCGTCGTCGAAGTCTTCCCGTCCGCCGCCTACGACCGTTTTCTCCAGATCGGCCTGCGCGCCGAGGTCTGGATGCAGCCGGGCATTACCCGCGATGCTTTGCCCGACACGATGGGCGCGTGGTACCGCCGGCCCAACCCGGCACCGCGCCTCAGCCTCGTTCTGGGCGCCGGAAACATCACGTCCATCGGCCCGCTGGACGTACTCTACAAACTCGTGGCCGAGGGCGCTGCCTGCATGCTCAAGGTTCACCCGCTCTTCGAAGAGCTCGGACCGATCTTCGAAGACGCGCTCGCGCCGTTGGTCGCCGGCGGTTACCTGCGTTTCGCGTACGGAGGAGCCGACGTCGGACGCTATCTCTGCGGGCATCCGGAGGTCGACGAAATCCATATCACGGGAGGCCAGGCGACGTATGACGCGATTGCGGCCGCGAACGTGACCCACAAGCCGATTACGAGCGAGTTGGGTAATGTGAGCCCGGCAATCGTCGTGCCGGGCAGGTGGAGCGATTGGGAGCTGCGCTTTCAGGCCGAACACCTTGCGACCGCCAAGCTCCACAACGGCGGGTTTAACTGCGTCGCGCTGCAAGTTCTGATTTTGCCGGAGCACTGGGGTCAGCGAGACGCGTTCCTTACAGAAGTCCGGCGCGTCTTCGAATCCGCGCCGCACCGCGCCGGATCGTATCCCGGTTCTGAGCTGCGGTGCGCGGCGCTGAGCGCGGGGCGCGTTCCCGCGGGGCCGATAATAGTGCAAGCCGATGCGCGCGATGCCGGCGAAGCGCTTTTCAACACGGAGGCGTTCTGCCCGTTGCTGGCGGTCGTCACCATCCCCAGCGGCGAGATCGGGGGCTATCTTCGCGATGCGGTTGCATTTTGCAACGATCGCCTCGCCGGTAACCTCGCCGCAAATCTCATCGTCGACGGGCGCGCCATGCGCGAATACCGGCGCGAGCTCGACGACGCCGTCGCCGCACTGCGCTACGGCTGCGTGGGCGTCAACGTGTGGTGCGGGGCCGGTTTTCTGCTTCCGCCGTTGCCCTGGGGCGCTTATCCGGGAAATACGCCCGCCCACATTCGCAGCGGCACCGGCGTGGTGCACAATAGCCGCCTCTTTTCATCCAGCGAAAGATCCGTGCTGTACGCCCCGTTCGTTCCGCCGTCGCGCCGGCTAAAACCGCCGTGGTTTCTGCACCACCGCAATCAGGACAAGATCGGGATGGCGCTGTGCGAGCTGGAATACACAAAGTCCCCGCTTGCACTCGCGAAGATCGGATGGCTCACGCTCACGGGTTGAGCTCCTAGGACAGGCTCCTAGGGAATGGCGTGAGCCAATTGCAGCATCTGCATCACCTCGGGCACGGGCAGTGCGTAGACGGTGGCGCCGTTGCGTCCGGTCATGGTCGTTGCCTCAAACAGCGCATCGTAAATCGATGCTTCGGTTGCCTCGGCCGTCGCGGTATAAAGTGCATCCAACGTATCGTCGTCTTCGAGAATCGGCTCCTTCGGTGCTGCGACGGTGAAGTCCGCAATGCGTGGAAAGACCTGCGTCGTCGAAAATGCGAGGATCAGATCGCCGCTGCCCAGCGACGACGTGAGCCCAGCGCGGGCCATTCCCATCGCCGCGCGCAAGGCGACCGCGCGCAGCTGACGGCTGTCCAGCGGCGCGTCCGTCGCAATGACGATCACGATGCTTCCTTGGCCGAGACGCCCGCGCAGCGCCATTCGCTTGGGAACTACGGGTCGGTCCTCGTGCAGGAGACGCTCTCCCACGGGAACGCCCAAAATGCGCAGTTGCCTGCGGCTGCTGCCGGTATTGTCGTTCACCAGAACGCCGATGCGATATCCTCCGAGGTCCGCCGGCAGCACGCGCGACGCCGAACCGATGCCGCCACGAAAACCAAACGCATTCATTCCGGTGCCTGCGCCGACGCTTCCTCGAGCGAACTCTCCGGGGGTTGCCGAATCGAGAAGCTGTACGACGTCGGAGGCGGTGACCGCGCGAGCCTGGATATCGTTGAGGAAACCGTCGTCACACTCGGCTACGACGGGAAGCGGAACGTCATCGCCTCTTCCGACGGCGGGATGATGCTCGATTACCCAACTGACGACGCCGTCGACCGCTCGCCCGATGTCGAGCGTATCGGTCAGCACGACCGGCTCCTCGAGATAGCCGGATTCCTCGATCCAATGCGTTCCCGTCATTTCACCGTTACCGTTGAAGGCAAAGAACGCCGCGGAGACCTTTTGATCCCATGGGTCGGCATTGGGCAGAATGGCAGTCGCGCCGGTGCGTATATCGGCACCTGCGATTTTTGTCAGATGCGCAACCCGCACGCCGCCGACGTCCGTGATAGCGTCCAGCGGGCCCGGTGCAAAGAACCCAAAGTGAAAGGGTAAAACCGCAAGGACCGGCACCAATAGCATCCATCGCATGCTTCCTGCATTGGACTCCGTGGAACGGCGGCCTGCAGGCTCGCCTGCGCAGCGTGGGAAAGCACTATGGGAGGCCTGGCACTGGCAGGTACAGAGGAGGGATCGTCATTCTTTCGCTTCCGGAAAAGCTCAAAGTCGTCAAGCTGTGGGAGAACCTATCGGCTCCCGCGCTCATCGAACATGCAATCGCTCGAGGCGAAGGAGTCCTCGGCCCATGCGGACAGCTGATCGTGGACACACGTCCGCATACCGGCCGCTCGCCGAAGGACAAGTTCTTCGTTCGCGAACCCTCCAGCGAAGCGCACATCGACTGGGGCGAAACGAACCAAGCGATTGATGCCGACCGTTTCGACGCGCTTTTCGAGCGAGTGGCGGCCTATCTCTCGGAGCGAGAGGTCTATTCTCTGGATTGCTACGCCGGCGCCGACGAGCGGTATCGCGTGCCGCTGCGCGTGTACACCGAACTGGCCTGGCACAACCTCTTCGCGCGACACCTGTTCATCACACCGCCGAGCCCGCAGCCCAACTTCGTTCCGGAGTTTACCGTGGTGGACGCGGCGCTTTTCCAGGCCGACCCGGAACGCGACGGAACGCGCTCCGGCACGTTCATCCTCGTGAACTTCGCGCAGCGAATGATTTTGATCGGCGGAACGCGCTATGCGGGGGAGATCAAGAAGTCCGTCTTCACCGTGATGAACTATCTCCTGCCGCTGCGCGAAACGCTGCCGATGCACTGCTCGGCTAACGTCGGACGTCAAGGTGACGTTGCGGTGCTCTTCGGCCTCTCCGGAACCGGCAAGACGACCCTGTCGTCGGATTCGCGGCGACCGCTGATCGGCGACGACGAACACGGCTGGTCGGCGGATGGCGTCTTCAACTTCGAAGGCGGATGCTACGCAAAAGTCATTCACCTCTCTGCCACCGCGGAGCCCGAGATTTGGGCGGCGACCAACCGCTTTTCGACGGTTATCGAAAACGTCGTGTACGACGAACGCTCGCGTGAACTCGACGTGGACTCCGCCGCGAAGACGGAAAACACTCGCTCCGCGTATCCGCTGGAGTTCATTCCCAACGTCGTGCCGGGCAGCAAGGCCGGGCATCCCAACACGATCGTCATGCTTACGGCCGACGCGTTCGGCGTGCTTCCGCCGATTTCGAGGCTCTCTCGCGAGCAAGCGATGTATCACTTTCTTTCGGGTTACACGGCGAAGGTCGCCGGCACCGAACGAGGCATCAGCGAACCGCAGGCGACCTTTTCCACGTGTTTCGGCGCGCCGTTCATGGTGCACCATCCGACGACGTATGCGCGGCTTCTCGGGCGAAAGATCAACGAGCACGACGTCGACTGCTGGTTGGTAAATACGGGTTGGACCGGAGGACCTTACGGCGTTGGACAACGCATGGCGATCGCCCACACGCGCGCGATGGTCAATGCAGCAATCGAAGGCCGGATACCCGACGAATACGAAACCGAGCGCTTTTTCGGGTTGAGAGTTCCAAAGAGCGTGCCCGACGTCCCCAGCGCGGTTCTCAATCCACGCAACGCATGGGCTGACAGGGCCGCCTACGACGAGCAAGCTCGCAAGCTTGCGCAACTCTTCTACGACAACTTTAAGCGCTTCATAACCCACGTCTCCGAAGCCGTCGCGGCGGTCGCCATCGAGCCGCTTGCCCGGTCCTAATCGAGCCTTCAGGCGTATTTGAACGGCAGCGCGTAAGATCGTGCCTATGAAGATTACCTTTTTGGCGGCGGGCGCGTTGGCAGTCGCGCTCGCAATGCCGCTCGGCGCTTACGCCCAGCAAACTCAGCCTCAGGGCGTTACGGCCCAGCAACGCACCACTCCCAGCCAAGGGAAACTGCAGCACCGCTGGATGAAGCGACTTGGAAATCTCAACCTTTCCGGCGACCAGCAACAACGCATACAGTCGATGATCAACCAGTATTCGCAGGCTCATCCGCAAGGAAGCCCTCGCGATCGCGCGGCGAGCCGCGACCTCCGACGCCAGATATTGAGCGTGCTCAGCAGCGACCAGCAGAATCAGTATCACCAGCAGATGCGCGCACACCGCGAGCAAGTGCAGCAGCGTCACGCACAGATGCAGCAGCAACAGGGGCAAGCGGGGCAACAGGGCTACCAGCAATCGCCCGATCAGCAGCAGCCGCAGTACGGCGACCCGCGCGATGCGCAGGGGCAGGGACCTCAGGAGCAAGGACCGCCCCCGGATCAAGGGCCGCAAGGCCAGGGGCCGCCGCCGGACCAAGGACCGCCGCCGGATCAAGGACCGCAGGGCCAGGGCCCACCGCCGGCATAGCTCGTGCGCGCACCGGCGCTCCTCCGCGGTTACAATAAGACTCCCGTGCAAAGAAAGGCAATGCGCTCGGGAGTCTTTGATTTTCTTCTCGTCGTCGGCGCAGCGATTGCCACGTGCAGCTGTAATTCGCACGCTCGCGCCGCAACGCAGCCGGCGAACCTTCGCGTTCCGAGCGGATTCCTTATCGAGACGATCGCGAACGTTCCGGCGGCGCGGGAACTCGCTGCTCTTCCGAACGGCAGCCTGATCGTCGGGACGCTCGGGCGCGACGTGTTTCTCGTTCCCGATGCCGAAGGACGCGCTGCTAAGCCGCAGGTTTTCGCCACGTTCGATGACGACCGCGCCGCCGGCATTGCCTTCGTACCTTCGCGCTCCGAAATCTACGTTGCCACGATGAATCACGTCTGGAGCATCGCGTATCGTGGCGAAGCGAAGGCAGCCGGAGCGCGGCAGATCGCCGGCGTTCGCACCGGGGCGATCGTGCCGGGGAGCGACGGCGACGTGCATACGACGACGTCCGTCGTATACGCCGGCGATCGCCTGTACGCCGCGGCGGGCTCCTCGTGCAACGCAACCGTCGACGGCGGGGAGAGCCCTTGTACGGAAGTGGACCCGACGCGGGCCGCGGTTTCCGTCATGAATCCGGATGGCTCAGGGCTAACGCAGCGCGCGAAGCGCATCCGCAACGCCATCGCGCTGGCCGTGAATCAAGATACCGGTTCGCTTTGGGTCGGGGGCGCCGGACAAGACGATCTTCCCTTCGGCCATCCTTACGAGTTTCTCGACGACCTTTCAGCGCATCGCGGCGATGCCGACTACGGATGGCCCGAATGCGAGGAGAACCGGCATGCGTACTGGGCCGGATATAACTGCTCCGCGACGGTCGAGCCGCTCGTCGAGCTTCCCGCCTACTCTACGATCATCGGTGCAGCATTCTATCCGAAGCACCAGGGCGGCGCGTACGCCTTTCCGCCGCGTTACCGCGGCGGACTCTTCGCCGCGGTGCACGGTTCGTGGCACACGGATGCCGGCGGCTGTTTCGCGGCCCCGCCGCGTGTCGTTTTTGTCCCGATGGACGGTGACCGGCCGGTGAAGCCGGTCGATTGGCAGAATCCGAATGCGCAATGGACGGATTTTCTTTCAGGCTTCCAAAGCTGCCGAATCAGAATCGGCCGCCCGACCGGCATTGCCGTAGGGCCAAAGGGCAGTCTCTTCGTCGCGGACGATGCTTCGGGCGAGATTTATCGCATCCGGCCGCTCCATCCAGATCGCGGCTAGCCCATGAGTGACGCGCTGGCGATCTTGGTCGGCGGGGGGCCGGCACCCGGAATCAACGGCGTAATCGCGGCCGCGGCGTTAGAAAGCTTCAAGTACGACTTGCGCGCGATCGGCATCTACGACGGTTATCGCGACCTCGCGGCGGGTAGCCGGCCGAAAACCGTCGAGCTTGACTTCGATCAGGTCGCGCGCATCCACACGACCGGAGGTTCGATTCTGCGCACGTCGCGCACGAATCCGGCCAAAGACGAAGCCACGCTCGAGCGCTGCGTAACCGCGCTCGATGCACTGGGGATTCGTTACTTGGTCTGCATCGGCGGTGACGACACGACCTATGGTGCGGCCAAGATCGCCGAACGCACCAAAGGCCGCATCGGCATCGCAACGGTCCCCAAGACGATCGACAACGACCTGCCGCTCCCCGACGGCGCGCCGACGTTCGGCTACGAGACCGCGCGCTCGGTCGGCACGGGCATCGTCGAAACCCTGCTGGAGGATGCGCGAACGACGGCGCGCTGGTACATCGTGGTCTGCATGGGACGCAAGTCCGGTTCGCTTTCACTGGGCATGTGCAAATCCGCCGGCGCTACGGTTGCGGTTTTACCGGAAGAGTTTCCGGAGAAAACGTCGCTCGCTTCCGTTGTCGACACGATCGCCGGCTCGATCGTAAAGCAACGCTCACTAGGACGCGAGCATGGCGTCGCCGTCGTCGCCGAGGGTATCACGGAGCGCGTTGGGGACGACCTCGTTAGCTCGGTAGGCAATCTCGGGCGGGATTCCTTCGGGCACGTTCCGCTGGCTGAAATTCCGCTCGGCACGATCTTGCGCGATGCGGTGCGCAAGCGCCTGAGCGAAATCGGCCTCAACTCGGTCGTTCATACGAAAGACATCGGCTACGAGCTGCGCTGCGCCAAGCCGGTCGCTTTCGACGTAGACTACACCCGAACGCTCGGCTTTGGCGCGGTTCGTTATCTGGTGGGCGGCGGCAGCGGAGCGCTCATTGCCCTGTCGGGCGGTCGCGTGCAGCCGATCAATTTAGAAGATCTGCTCGACCCCTCAACCGGACGAATCCGCACCCGCGAAGTCGATATCTCCGCGCAAGCCTATCGCATCGCACGAGATTATATGGTCCGCCTTGAGCCCGACGACTTTGCGGACGAAACGAAGCTGCGCGCGCTCGCGGCCCAGACGAAGCTCGACGCCGGCGACTTCCGCAGGCAATTCCAGTACGTCGCCCTCGAGTAGAGGAAGGTCCGCTTACGACTGAGCCCCGACGATCGTGCGCCCCGCATGCGGAAGCTTCTCGACGTCGGCCATATCCAACCCGAAGTTATCTGCCAATAGCCGCTTCGGGTTAGACGCAAGCCACGCCGAGATCGAGATCTCTTGATAGTCGGGGCTATTGAACGCCACTAATATCTGCGTTTCCTCGCTGCCGATCTGCTTGATATAGTGGCCAAAGCCGCGGTTGATGAACGCGACGTTACCGGGACCGAACTCGTCCTGGCGGTATTTTCCGTTTGCTCCGAAGATGCCGATCTCGGAGCGCCCCTTGATGTAGTATTGCCACTCGTCGGCGTTCGGGTGCCAGTGCAGCTCCCGCAGGCCGCCGGGCCGTATCGTCAGGATCACCCCGGTAATCGTCGACGAGATCGGAAACTGCTGTTGCGAAACGAGCTGCTCGGTTCCACCCTCGAACTTCAGGAGCGGCGCGGCCCCTAGCCGGAACTTGTGGTTGAGCTGGCTCGGCTGCAGATTCGGATTGAGCGCGCCCGGCGGCGCGTCGGGCGGTACGTCGCCTTGCACGATATAGACTTCTTGCTTCGGCAGTTTTGCAATCGCGGCAGCCGGCAGTTGAAGGTTCTGTGCCAGCACGTCGGGCGGCGTGCGCGACATCCAATCGGTGATGCTGAACGTTCCGAACTCCGAGAATCTTCCGTCGTCGAAGATCAGCAGAAAGTGACACTCCGCCGGGCCCAGCCCCTGAATCGAATGGCCGTGACCCTTCGGAAAGTACCAGACGTCGCCGGGCCCGAAGTCGGAAATCTCGGCGTCGCCCGACGGCGCGATCACCGTCACCCTGCAGCGCCCGGCGATCACGTAGGCCCACTCGGCGGCGATGGCATGCCAGTGCAGCTCGCGCAGCGCTCCCGGCTGGAGTCGCATCGAAACGGCGGCAAAGCTCGTCGATACGGGAAACTCATCGACGGTGTGCTGGCGAGCCGAGCCGGCTGCCCCTTCCCAGCCTTTCGCCGTTTCGAGGTCGAACTTGAAATCGGGAAGATCGCTCATGTCGTTCGCAGGTCTCCTAAATTAGATAGAGGCGCGTCGCTTAGCGACGCGCCTCTATCGTTGGAAAAAATCTGGCGCCGTCCTACTTTCGAGGGGCCCTGCGGCCCGACTATCATCGGCGCTGGCGGGCTTAACTGCCGTGTTCGGGATGGGAACGGGTGGGACCCCGCCGCCATGGGCGCCAGAA
>Ga0070733_10000150_pt1 | contig 63840 bp, 60 predicted proteins | sample Coa_R1_9_FD_66450 | JGI IMG/M metagenome (GOLD analysis project Ga0070733, IMG submission 66450) | Surface soil microbial communities from Centralia Pennsylvania, which are recovering from an underground coalmine fire - Coalmine... | ecosystem: Environmental > Terrestrial > Soil > Unclassified ... | reverse complement strand
TCGGGTTGGAAGGATTACCAGAAAACGGGAAGTGTATGCGGAGTCGCGTTGCCAAAAGGTATGCGCGAATCAGACCAGTTGCCCGAGCCCATTTTCACTCCGTCCACCAAGGCAACTACCGGCCATGACGAAAATATTTCCATCGAGCAAGCCGCGGCGGTGATAGGAATGCCTCTGGCCGAGCGGTTGCGCGATGTGAGCCTCGAGATCTACAAGCGCGCAGTAGCTTACTCTACGCCGCGTGGCATCCTGCTGGCCGACACCAAATTTGAGTTCGGCCTCATCGGCAAAGAGCTAATCTGGATTGACGAAGCTCTCACTCCGGATTCCTCGCGCTTCTGGCCCGCCGCGGGATACCAGCCGGGCAAATCACAGCCATCCTTTGATAAGCAGTACGTCCGCGACTATTTGGAACAGATCGGCTGGAACAAGCAGCCGCCGGGGCCGGTATTGCCCCCGGAGGTGGTCACGCAAACGCGGGCCAAGTACCGGGAAGCCTATCAACGACTGACAGGCCACGAATTACCCTGAGCGATGCGGCCGTAACATGGCCGCCCATGAATCAATTATCGGAGCCGGCTCAGCTAACTGGCTATTATTTAACGAAGAGCACTCCATCGGCCATGGGACGATCACAGGGACGACATTGAATCTCATGCGGAGCGTGCGTACATGATGAAAGATCAACTTGAAAATCTTGTGGGCAGAATGGTGGACGACGGAATCCTTTTTCCCGAGGCTGTGAACGAGTTTGAGAAGAAGTTCATCAAGCGGGTATTGGATCATGTGCGTGGAAATCAGTCACGCGCCGCGCGCGCGTTGGGAATTCATCGCAACACGCTCAGCAGAAAAATTGAGGTCTACAAGCTCGCGAATCGCCCGCGCCGCCGCCGCGGGTGACGCGATTCCAAGTTCCCAGGAAATCAAAACGGCTCTGGCTTGCGCCAGAGCCGTTTTCAATTTCGCTTGAACCGCTGAAATTACTTATTTCGCGCCGCCCTTCTTCTTGGGAGCCGGTTTCTTCCCTGTTTCAGCCGGAATATCCTCTGGATTTATCTTGCCCTTTTCCCAATGGAGCATGAATGGATTCTGGTCGTAGCCTTTCAGCGTGGCGCCGAAACGCAACTCATCATTGACCACCAGGCGTTTCGCCTCGGGTTGGCTGCCATCCAGCTTCACTTCCATATCGGCTACGGTGCCATCCTTCGTCTCATCCGGAGTCGTGCCCGTAAACGTATGCAACACCATATCTCCGCCTTCAGGAGCGTCCAGCGCAATTAGCTTGGTGACAATTTCAGGATAGTCCAATCCGCAAGTGGCCAGCCACATGAGCTTGCCGTGGTCGCCGCCCTCGCGCAGGTAGGGAATGAAGTTGGTCGTGTCGGTCTGCGCCTTGGTGATGTCGTCTCCGCTAATCAGCGTGAAGGAAGCTGGGCGGTCCGCTGAGCCGGCCGCCAGCGCAACAATTTGGTTTACTTCGTCATCCAACAAATTATCGCACTGCACCAACCCGCCCTGGTATTTCAGTACCTGTCCACGCAAGTAAGTTCTGACCTGCGCTTCGTTTTGCACTTTCAAACTGATAGACCGCGCCAGCGCCCACAAACCATCCATCGTCTGCGGTGGAGTCATGGAGAGGTAAGCAATCCCCAGCCGTGAAAAGGTCGCTGCGTCATTTGGATCCAGCGCCAGCATGGCCTTGTAGGCTGCGACCGTTCCGGTCACATCATGCAGCCCGGTGCTGGCAGTGGCCATCACCTGCGTCAGGATCCCGGTAACGTTCTTCTTTTGCTTGGCGAAATCGTCATCCGATACTTTGTCGGGCTTTGGTACGGCATCCAGGTCTTTCAAGCATTGCTTGGCTGAATCGCGCGCGGCATTCAGCTGCGCAGGCGAATTCAGCTCCTTAGGATATCCGGCCAGGAAGGCCTGTGCGCGGTACACCCGGGCTCCAAACTGATCCTGCAAGGCGATCTTGTCGCCAAATGCCAGCAGTTTATCGATGGCATCAACAGTTTTGGTGTAATCCTTCAACTGGTAATAAGTGGCGTAGTAGTCTTGCTCGATATACGGCATCAGTGTTGACTTCGGCCATTTCGCCACGAAATCGTCAAGCATCTTAATTTTCTGCTCGGGAACAGTTTGCGAATGCGCCTTGATGTAATCGTTATACTCGTCGAGTGTGTAGCCGGGCCCTTGCGTCACCGTACCCTGCGCCATGGCAGTTCGCGCAAAACTCGCAGCGCCAGCCAATAGCGCGGCACCCATTAGAATTCTTCGTGCAGCTTTCCCGATGGGAGTCATCTTTCTATTGCCTCCTGGGCTCAATTCCATGGCGGTGATACACCCTCTCCACTCGCCGCTCTAATATGAAGACCTGTCCAAAGTAAACGCGTGGATTATAGGGAATCCCTTGGGGACGCGCAAGCGCGTTTCCCAAATTGGGGCAAGCCTCCTGCATCCTCTACTTTGCTAAGATGGCACTTTTGCAGGAAACGTCGCCCGGCGCCCGTCTGCGTCGGACCTGTGTGCACGACTATGTTACACCCTTAGCGCGCCCACGGCACATTATGACACCGCGGATGATGTTCGGGTTCCATGAAAATTCACAGGGAGAGGCTGAAATGGAAACAGGGAAGTAATTGGCGGGTCAGGTCGCTCTGATTACGGGAGCAAGCCGTGGAATTGGGTTGGCGATTGCGGAACGCCTCGCGGATATGGGAGCCAGGCTGGCCCTTTGCGCCCGCAATGGTACGGCGCTGGAGGCCGTCGCTGTGGGTTTGCGTAAGCGGTGTGCGGCCAAGGCCGTCGACGTGTTCGCGACGGTGGCGGATGTTACCAGGGCTTCCGATATCACCCGGCTGATTGAAAAGACCCGCCAGGCGATGGGGCCCGTGAACATCCTGATAAACAACGCCGGCCTGGGAACCTTCAAACCGTTTCACGAGTTCAGCGAAGCCGAATGGGACGCCATTCACAACACAAACCTGAAAGGCGTTTTCCTGATGAGCCGTGCCGTGGCTTCGCAAATGATCGAGCGGCGCGGGGGTCAAATCATCAACATTTCTTCGCTGGCTGGGAAGAATACTTTTGCGGGCGGCAGTGTTTATTGCGCGTCCAAGTGGGGGCTGATGGGTCTGACGGCCTGCATGGCTGAAGATCTGCGTGGGTATAGCATCAGGGTAAGCGCGGTGTGCCCCGGCTCGGTGGCCACGGAGTTTTCGCCGCACACCGGCCGCGACGTAAGCAAGCTGCTACAACCGAGCGACGTGGCCCACGTCGTTGCCGGTATGCTGACGCAGGGTCCGACGAGCTTTATGAGCGAAGTCTTGCTGCGCCCGCTGCAAAAGCCGTAGGGGATGGTTGGGTCAAGCGAAGCGTTTAGGAGCGCCAGGGAGACGAACCAGAGCGAACCGCTGCCGCATCAAATCACATACAACAGGATGGTATCCATGAACAAAATTACCGATCCAATCGCACGCGTTCTCATCAGCGCGATCTTCCTTTCATCGGGATATTTCAAGGCCGCGCATTTTTCGGCTACTGTGCAGTCGCTCGCGGGGCTGCATATTCCCTTGCCCACTCTGGCGGCAGTGGTTGCCATTCTGATCGAGATTGGCGGCGGCCTGGCAATCCTGATAGGCTGGCACGCGCGGCTGGCCGCCTGGCTGCAGTTTCTTTATCTCGTGCCAGTGACGATTATGATCCACAATTTCTGGGCCGCGCCCGCGGCAATGCAACAGGATCAGATGGCTCACTTCATGAAAAACGTCGCGATCATGGGAGGGCTGCTGTTCTTCACGCAATATGGTCCGGGAGAAACAGCGGTGGATACATCGCATAAATAAGCCAGCTTTCTACAAACATGTCGATCCATATCCAATTCCTGATCCACTACGGCTACGCGCTCCTGTTTGGCTGGGTGTTTGCCGAACAGATGGGTTTGCCGATCCCCTCGATCCCCATATTGCTTACCGCAGGAGCGTTGGTTGGCACTCACGATTTGCGGGCCGCGCCGGCACTAGCCTTTCCCATCGTGGCGGCGATCACCGCAGACGTGATTTGGTATCAACTCGGCCGCCACAAGGGTATTCGCATCCTGCAATTCCTTTGCAAGATCTCGCTCGAACCTGACTCTTGCGTGCGCCGCACGGAAAATGTTTTTGCCCGCAGCGGCGCGAAATCCCTGCTGATATCCAAGTTCGTTCCCGGGCTGAACACCGCTGCGCAGCCTCTGGCGGGAATCTTCCGGATGAAGTTCAGGCGCTTCCTGCTGTTTGATTCGGCGGGCGCGATCATCTACATCTCGACTTTTTTCGCGTTGGGCTATGCATTTAGGGACCAACTCGAAGACATTGCAGCCACTGCGGCGCGGTTTGGGATTTCGGTGGTCACGCTTTTGCTCGTCGCTTTGGTGACCTGGCTCAGCTGGAAATACTACCGGCGGCAGCGTTTCATCCGCCAATTGCGGATTGACCGTATCACAGCAAAAGAATTGAAGGGGATGCTCGATGCCGGTGAGGAAGTGGTGATCGTGGACCTGCGTGGCTCGCTCGATTTCGAGGCCGAGCCGGCCATGATCCCCGGCGCTGTACATCTGGACGCCGCCGATTTGGAAGAAGTCAGCGACGAATTGGCCAAGGCGCACGAAGTGGTTCTCTACTGCAATTGCCCCAACGAAGTTTCCAGCGCGCGGATGGCATTGTTGCTGCGCCGAAAGGGCGTCCAGAAAATTCGCCCGCTTACGGGCGGCCTAGACGGCTGGCGCGAGCAAGGCTACCCCGTGGCGAGAAATGCCGAGACCACGCGCGAAACCAGCTAGAGTTTGCAGCTAGAGCCGGGGCAGGACAATTCCCTGCTGCGCCTGATACTTTCCCTTTTTATCCTTGTAGGAAACTTCGCAGTTTTCGTCGCTCTCAAAAAAAATCACCTGGCACAGGCCCTCGTTCGCGTAAATCCGCGCGGGCAGCGGTGTGGTGTTGCTGATCTCCAGCGTCACGAAGCCCTCCCACTCCGGCTCAAATGGAGTCACGTTCACGATAATCCCGCATCGTGCATAGGTGGATTTCCCCACGCAAATCGTCAACACGTTGCGCGGGATGCGGAAATATTCCACCGAGCGCCCCAAGGCGAATGAATTCGGCGGAATGATGCAGACATCCCCACGGAACTCGACGAACGACCGCGAATCGAAGTGCTTGGGATCCACGATGGTCGAATTGACGTTGGTGAAGATGCGGAATTCGTCCGCCACGCGAATGTCATATCCATAGGAGCTGACGCCGTAACTAATCACCCCCTCGCGGATCTGCCGATCCTCGTACGGCTCGATCATTTTGTGTTCCAGCGCCATGCGGCGAATCCATTTGTCGGGCTTAACGCTCATCGTGCTCTCCGGTTTCTTAAGTAAGTGTCCATAAAAGGAAACGCATGGTAGTACGCCGCGGCTCGCTTGACAACCCGCAACGCGCTGCATAGCATTAGGCGCCAATTGAACCCGGAGGGCAGTGTGATCAAGCTCGATATCGTAAATGCAGTGGTGGCCAAAGCAGGCATCAGCCGCTCCAAGGCCGAAGAGGCCGTGGAGACCGTGTTTCTGGCGCTGAAAAACGCGATGGGACGCGGTGAACGCATCGAGCTTCGGCGCTTCGGCGTCTTCAACGTCAAGCCGCGAAAGACCGGCATTGGCAGAAACCCGCGCACGGGCGAAGAAGTGAACATCCCGCCCGGAAAAGCGGTGCGCTTCAAGCCCGGCAAGGAATTGCAGTCGCTATAATAGAATTTACCAGTATTCCCGCTGACCATAATTCTTTCTGAACAAGAGCTTCTCCTTGGCAGGTCTCTCCGCGCCCCCTCTGTGCCTCTGTGGTAAGACTTTTGAACGTGGTTTTCCGACAAAGGCAAACACCCTCACCACAGAGGCACAGAGGACACACAGGTTGCACGAAGAATTATGTCAGGGGCCGCGGGCGTGCCTGTCAGCGCGGCGGGCGGAAACACGATAAACTTAGTTGCGCATGAGCGATGGAAACGGAAATGGGCGCGTCCCCGTTGATCTGCTGCCGATGGAGTCGCGGCCGCGCGTGGTCATCCCGCGCCCGATTTACAGGCCGCCCGACCGGCGCACGCGTTCGCTGGTCATCGCCCTGACGCTTTTCGCGGTCACTATTGTTTCGACTCTCGCCGCCGGCGTGGAGTTCTCCTCCGCGTACGCACAGAACCGCATGCCTGCCTTTGACGATTTCTTTCATGTTTATTTTCTGGCGCTGCGCAATCCGCACACTCTCCTTAGCGGTCTTCCCTTCGCGGTCACTCTAATGGGGATCCTGCTGGCCCACGAGTTGGGGCATTTTTTCGCCTGCCGCTATTACCGCATGTCCGCGAGCTTTCCCTATTTCATTCCCGCGCCCACGCTGTTCGGCACGCTGGGCGCGTTCATTCGCATCCGTTCCGCGATTGTCAATCGCAAAGCTTTGTTTGACGTGGGTATTTCCGGGCCGGTGGTTGGATTTGTGTTCGCCGTCCCTGCGCTGGCTCTTGCAATCCTTCAATCAAGAATCGTGCCCGGCATGGACTCCGACGTTCAATTCACATTTGGCGTGCCGTTAGCGATGAAGTTGCTGATGTCGCTACTGCGGCCAGGCGTGGCCGCGGGAGACCTGCTGTTGAATCCTGTAGGGCGAGCCGCGTGGGTCGGCCTCTTTGTCACCTCGCTCAATCTCTTGCCCGCGGGACAATTGGACGGCGGGCACATTCTCTATTCCCTGGCCAGTGGATTTCACAAGCGCGCGACGCTGATTGTGGCCATCGCATTGATCCCGCTGGCATTTTTCTGGCTGGGCTGGATTCTGTGGGCCGCGGTGCTACTGGCCATCGGATTCCGCCATCCTCCTCTACTGGACCGCTGGGAACCGTTGGACGCCAAACGTCGCGTTTGGGCCGCGGTGGCTCTGGCGATTTTCGTCCTCTGTTTCATGCCTGTGCCGCTGATTCTGCGCTGAGACCTGGTGTAGTGATAACAACCAAAGCGTCGCTGTTGTGGACTGATCCTCGATTCAAAACAAGCAACGCAATTTCCGAAAGGCAGAAAGAGAGTGGGCATCGGGAGTATCATGCGCGCGGACATGGCCACGCTCCTCAAAACGCTTCGCCTGCGCGACATCTATTCGCTGATGGTCGGATCGGTCATCGGCTCGGGAATATTTCTTGTGGCCGGATCGATCTTGCGACAGGTGCACGGCTCGGTTGGGCTCGCGCTGCTGGTCTGGATAGCCGGAGGCGCGCTTTCTCTTCTGGGCGCGCTGACCTACGGAGAATTGGCGGCCATGAATCCCGTGTCTGGCGGGCTTTACGTTTACATCCGCGACGCTTTCGGCGCGCTGCCCGCATTTTTGTACGGCTGGGGATTATTCCTGGTAATCGCCAGCGGAACCAACGCGACTCTGGCCGTGGCATTCAGCACGTACCTGCGGGAAATTGTACCGATCACTCCGCTGGGAGAAAAAATCGTCAGCGTGGCGATGATCGCTGTGATCACGATTGTGAATGTGCTGGGCACGCGCAAGAGCGCCGATTTGCAGAATTGGACGACGGTTCTAAAGGTGACAGGAATTTTGGTGATGAGCGCGGTTCTGCTTGCGCTGGGACATGGCTACTCGGCAAGCCGCGATGCGCTGTGGCCCGCGCATTTCAACGGCGAGATTGCGGCGGGATTCGGATTGGCGATGGTCGGCGCGATGTGGGCGTACGAGGGCTGGCAATGGGGCAGCTATTGCGCCGGAGAGATGATTGATGCGCAGCGCGATTTTCCGCGTGCATCACTGGCGGGGGTGCTCACGCTCATCGTTGTATATCTGATTCCGGTGTGCGGGTATCTTGCAGCACTTGGGCCCATTAATGCCGCGGCTTCGGATACGATTGCGGCGGCATCTGTTTCCGCGGTGGTTGGCGCGAAGGCCGCGAAACTTGTAGCCGTGATGATTCTTATTTCCGTGTTCAGCGCCACAAACAGCACATTTCTCACCGTGCCGCGCGTTTTTTATGCCATGGCCAAGGACGGATTATTTTTCCGCAAGCTTGCCGAGGTGCATCCGCGATTCCACACGCCCGCCGTGGCGATTGTGGCCACAGGAGTTTGGTCTTCTGTGCTGGCGTGGAATGGAAAGTTTCAGCAATTGTTCACCTACGTTGTTTTCGTCGCCTGGATTTTTTACGGACTCGCGGGAGCAAGCCTGTTTGTGTTCCGGCGGCGCGGATCAGCGGCAACGCTGCCCTATCGCGTGCCGGGATATCCCTGGACACCGGCACTGTTCGTGCTGGCTTCGGCGGCATTGGTGATTAACACGATTGTTTCGGATTGGAAGGATTCCTCGCTTGGCGTGGGGATTTTGTTGCTGGGGCTTCCGGCGTATTTGTTCTGGCGCAATCGCCGGGGGGCGACGGCGTGACCGCGATGGCCCCCCCCAAGGCGGGAGCCTGGGGGTTCGGCCGCGAGGAATTGCGGTCGTTGTTGCGCGTTCAAAATAGACTGAGGGGATCCACGTCGAGGATGATGGCGCTGTCGGGAATTTCTTTTTTCGTGCAGAAATCGAGGACGCCAGCGAGAGCCTCGTGCAGCGTCGCGCGCCGCTGCGCTTTCAGCAGGAATTGGAAGCGGTGCTCCCCCTTCAAGCGGGCCAGGGGCGCGGCGGCGGGACCGAGCGCGCGGACTTCACTTTTTTCTAGCGGCGCAAAATATTCCGCCAGCTGGCGCGACCAGCGAATGGCATTTTCCACTTTGCGGTCGCGAATCAGCACATTGGCGAGCGCCGCGAACGGCGGGTAATGCATCAGGCGGCGGAAACGCACTTCACGCTCGAAAAACCCCTCGAAATCCTGCCGCGCGGCATCTTGAATGGCGAAATGCTCGGGATAAAAACTTTCGACCAAAACCTCTCCGGGCTGTTCGCCGCGCCCGGCCCGGCCAGCAACCTGCGTCAACAACTGAAACGTGCGCTCGGAGGCACGGAAATCCGGCATCCCTAGACGCAAATCGGCGGAGACGACGCCGACGAGCGTAACGCGCTGGAAATCGTGGCCCTTGGCGATCATTTGCGTACCGACCAGAATATCCAGCTTGCCCGAGGCGAACGCGCCAAGAATTTTCTGATATTCGCGCTTGGTGCGGACCGTGTCGCGGTCCAGCCGTCCGATGCGCGCCTGAGGAAATAAATCGCGCAGCGATTCTTCCAGGCGTTCCGCTCCTTCTCCCACGAAATACATGTATTCCGAGCTGCACTTCGGGCAGGTCTTCGCGACGGACCGCGTGAAGCCGCAGTAGTGGCAAATCATGAGCTGGCGTTTCTTGTGGAAAGTGAGCGAGATGCTGCAGTTCTGGCATAGCACCGTCGCACCGCAGCTGCGGCACATGGCCAGAAACGAATAGCCGCGGCGATTGATGAGCACCAATGTTTGCGCGCCGGCCGCGAGGCGGTCCGTGATTCCTTCGCGCAAGCGGGAAGAGATGGCCGACGGGCGTTGCGTTTTCTTGAAATCCTGGCGCATGTCTACAACCTCGACCCGGGCGAGTTCGCGGCCTGCCACGCGCGACTCCATGCGCAGCAGCGAATATTTTCCGGCGCGCGCGTGCTGATAACTTTCAAGCGAGGGCGTGGCCGAGCCGAGAAGCACCGTTGCGCCTTCGAGCTTCGCGCGCATGATGGCGGTGTCGCGACCGTGATAGCGCGGGGAATCCTCCTGTTTGTAACTGGCTTCGTGCTCCTCGTCCACGATGATCAGGCCGAGATTGGAGACGGGTGCGAACACAGCGGAACGCGTGCCCACCACGACCTTCGCTTCGCTGCGGCGCACGCGCCACCATTCGCGCGAACGCTCGGCGTCAGGCAGCGCGCTGTGCAGCACCGCCACCTGATCGCCAAACCACGCGCGGAAAACTCGTCCGGCCCAGAGAGTGAGAGCAATTTCCGGCACTAGCACAATCGCGGTGCGGCCGCGACGGAGCGCTTCCCTCACGCCGCGCAGATAGACCTCCGTCTTGCCGCTGCCCGTCACGCCATGAAGCAGGCCAACGGCAAATTGTCCCCGATCGAGCCACGCGGTGATTTCGCCGACTGCATGCTCCTGTTCAGGATTCAGGACATTCGCGGGCGCAGTGTAATCCGCATCGAAGAAATCGTCCTCGCTGGTTGCAGCCTCTTCCCATGAAGTAAGTTTGCCCTGCTGAGTCAGCCGTTCGACAAGCGCGCGCGAAATACCGGCGCGTTCGAGCAACAACTTGAGCGGCAGCGGGCCGGTCTCTTCTTCCAGAATGTGGCGCACGCGTTCCTCGGCAGTGGCTGCGCGGGGGGATTTCCTAGCTGGCGTATCGCTTGGCGAAGTGGCAGGGGATGTGGATGGTGCAGCCGGATTCCAGGCGATGATCCTTTGCGTCCGCGTCTTGCGCGAGCGCGCGATTTCCTCAGCCTCAAGTTGCCCGCGGCGCAGCAACCGTGCGGCGGCCGCTTCCCCGCCCGGCAATTTTTTCAAGCGGCGCATGGCGAGCGGCTCGCCCTCCACCTCGATCAGCTCGAGCAAGGCGTGCTCGGTAACTTCCATTTCACTGCGGTTCTGCATCGAGGAAAGTTCGGCGAGACGCTCTCGGCCCGCGGCGGTGAGGCGCAGGATGCGCTCGGCGCGCAGCTCGGTGAGCGGCGGCAACATCGCTCGAAAAACGTCTCCGGGCGGCGCAAGGTAGTACGAGCCGACCCACCTGCCCAGCTCGATCAGCTTCGCGTTCAGTGCCGGCTGCGGGTCCAGGACATGAGCAATTTCCTTGATTCTGATTTTGCCGGTCGTGGATTCGTCTTTCGCGAAGGCGGGCGCGCGATCCGTTACATCCAACACCACGCCGAACATCACGCGATTGCGAAACGGCACGGCGACGCGACAACCCGGCTCGACCAGTCCGGCCAGCGATATGGGCACGGCGTAGGTGAAGGTGGTGCGCAGCGGCACGTTGAGCGAGACTTCGCAGTAGCGTGGCATTTGGAGAAACTAGTCTATCAGGCAGGCCAGCGGAAATTCAGTCAACGCTTCGGCGAGGACCTGGGAATGGGCAGCCCCAGCTCCACCAAAACTTTCTTCAGATCGGTCCAGACATCTCCCTTGGCGGCGGGATTGCGCAGCAAATAAGCGGGATGATAGGTAGCCAGCAATTTCGATCCGCGAAAATCGAACCACTGTCCGCGGAAGCTGGAGATGGATTTGTTGGTGCCCAGCAAATTCTGCGCCGCGACATTGCCTAGGCAGACGATTACTTTGGGTCGGATCACTTCAATCTGGCGCAGAAGGAACGGCGCGCAGGTGGCAACTTCGTCGCGTTCGGGCACGCGGTTTTCAGGTGGGCGGCACTTCACCACGTTGGCTATGTAAACTGCGTCGCGTGTCAATCCCATGGCGACGATCATGTCCGTCAAAAGTTTTCCCGCGCGCCCAACGAAAGGCAGGCCCTGAATATCTTCGTCGTGGCCGGGGCCTTCGCCGACAAACATCAGCTCGGCTTTGGCGTTGCCGGTGCCAAAGACGATTTTGTTGCGGCGCTCGCACAGACGGCAGCGCGTGCAGTCACCAATGTCTTCACGGATGCGCTCCAGAGTATCGTTGGGCACACGCTCGAAGGCTTCAAACAGGGATGGTCCGTGCGCGACGGGCATGACATTTACTTTGGCGGCTGGAGCGGAAAACGCTGCGCGAGAAACCGGTAGAGGAGTTTTTGTTTTTGGCATTTGGGAAGTTGCGACCGGGCTTTCCGATGCGAGATTCCCTTCTTCGAGCTGTGGCACGGGATTCACTTGCGCTGACGCGGGCGCAGCCGCGCGCCCTTGCCGATTGTCGCGGTCGAGATAAAAACCGCGGATGTGAAGATCGTCAAAATATTGCAGCCAGTCGGTGAGTTGCAGCTTGCGTGCGGCCGCGGCGCCGGAGGCCATCGCGTTAACGGCGCACCGGAGCGGGCGTCGAGATCGCTGAGCGGAGGCGGACAAGCTCATCGAGGACGCGCATGGCGACATCGAACTTGCTCATTTTGGGGAGACGGGCTTCGGGGGCATCGCGGAAAAACAGCGTGACGACATTGGTATCGCCGTCAAATCCGGCGCCGGGTTCGGTGACGTCATTGGCCACGATCAAATCCGCGCCTTTTTCGGAAAGTTTCTTGCGGGCGCCAGAGGAAACGTCATTGGTCTCGGCGGCGAAGCCAATCACAAGGCGGCGATTCTTCTCGCGGGAGGATTCGCGCACGACATCCGCCAGGATGTCAGGAGTAGCTTCGAGTTCGAGCGTCATGCGGCCGGTGCCGCGTTTGATTTTCGTTGTTTGCGGCGCGGTGGGGCGGAAATCGGCAACAGCAGCGGCCATTATCACGGCGGTAGTTTCACTCAAGTGTTCGCGCACGGCGCGATGCATCTCCGTGGCAGTGCGCACGGGAACAAATTCAGTTCCATCGGGAGGGTGAAGCGCCACCGGCCCACTTACGAGTATCACGCGAGCGCCGCGGCGACGGGCCGCATCAGCAATCGCATAACCCATTTTGCCGGAGGAGCGATTGGTGAGAAAGCGAACAGGATCCACGTCTTCGCAAGTGGGCCCGGCGGTGACGAGAACAGTTTCGGTTGCCAGATCGTGCTTGATGCCCAGCGCGTCAGTCACCGCCAGCGCGATGGCCTCCACCCCCGCCAATCGCCCCGCGCCAACCATTCCGCAGGCCAGATAGCCTTCGTCAGGAGAAACAATGTGAACGCCGCGCGCGCGAAGCGTTTGCAGGTTCGCCTGAGTCGCGGCGTGCTCCCACATGTTGACGTTCATTGCCGGAGCCACAATCACCGGAGCGGTGGTGGCCAGCGCCAGAGTGGAAAGAAAATCGTCGGAAATTCCCTGCGCGAGTTTGGCGATGCTGTTGGCCGTGGCGGGCGCAATCACCAGCGCGTCAATGCGCTGGGCGACGGCGATATGCTCGATGGCGCTTTCCACGTTGGCGGGCGCGGCGCCCTCCGAGGAAAACATGTCGGTGATGACCTTGCGACCGGTGAGCGCGGCGAACGTGAGAGGCGCGACGAATTCCTGCGCATGCTGCGTCATGACGACCTCGACCTCGAGGCCCTCCTGCTGCAGGCGGCGCACCAGTTCCGCGGCCTTGTAGGCCGCCACCCCTCCCGTCACTCCTAAGGCCACGCGCATGGATCGCTCCGGCGCCGGATGCTAGCCCTTGCGGCGCTTCAGCTCTTCTTCCGAAGGGCCTTCCGCGAGGACTGGCAAATCAAATTCGAGAACCGAGTTCTGGAGTTCTTCCATCGCGATGCGGGTCTGCTTGGGAGAACGCGGATTGGCAATCAGAGGAGCGGCACCCATCATCAACTGGCGGGCGCGGCGAGCGGCGACCACCACATAGGCAAATTTGCTCTCCGGCGGACGATTTTGAACCGTCATCAAAGTTTTAACCTCCAAAGGTTTTCAGAATTCGCTCAACGACTGGCCGCGCCCGGCTGCTCCGGCAACGCGTCCCAAGTCCGATGGCGTGGACCTCGCGACCCGCACGTTCGAGGTCGTCGTTTACCACAATAAAATCGTAGTCCGCAAAACTTTCCATTTCCTTGCGGGCTTGCTGGAGCCGCCGCGCAATCTCGTCCTCGGAATCCTGACCACGCGAACGAATGCGCCGCTCCAACTCTTCACGTGATGGCGGCACTATAAATATTGTGACTGCGCCGGGTACCTGCTTGCGAATACTGGCCGCGCCCTGGACGTCAATTTCCAGCACCAGGTCGAGACCGCGCTCCTGCGCCAAATCCAGCCATTTCCGCGGCGTGCCGTAGCGGTGGCGCCCGAACACCTGCGCGTACTCCAAAAAGGCGTTTTCGCGCACCAGTCGGTCGAACTCGGCTTCGGAAACAAAATCATACCACTTTCCGGGGTTCTCCGTTGGCCTGGGCTTCCGCGTGGTGCATGAAATGGAAAACATCGTGCCCGGAAGGTCGAGCAGCTTCTGCACCAGCGTGGATTTCCCCGAGCCTGAAGGGCCCGAGATCACAAAGACGATTGGCTGCGCGCCAGGCGCCTTCACGCGCCCTTCACCCGATTTCTTTCCGGCAACCGCTATTCGTGCCGTGTCACTCAATGTTTTGTCCCTGCTCGCGCAGCTTTTCAATCTCGGACTTAATTTCCAGCGCCAGACTGGTAATTTGCAATCCTTCTTCTTCAACGCCGGGGGTTTTCGAGAGCAGCGTGTTGGCCTCGCGCTGCATTTCTTGCAGCAGAAAGTCGAGCTTCTTGCCCATCTCTCCGGTGCCTCCAAGCAATTTGCCAAATTGTTCCACGTGGCTGGCCAGTCGCGCCAGCTCCTCGCTGACGTCGCTGCGTTCGGACAGCATCGCCGCTTCCTGCGCCAGACGCGCCGGGTCCATCGCACCTTCACCCAGCAAATCGCGCAACCGCGTCTCCAATCTCCTGGCGTAAGCCGGGCGCGACCGCTCGGCAAGCTCCACAATTTTCGCGGCGTTCTCGTCAACTCGCGCCAGATGCCGCCGCATCACCTCGGCGAGCGCCCGCCCCTCGACAAACTGCATCTCTTCAAGCCGCGCTACGGCCTGCGTCACGCATTCCGCCGCCATCGCCGCAAGTTTTGCCGAGCTCTCCTCGGTCATCCCCCCCGCGGGAGTTCCCGGTGCGGCCACCACTCCGGGCAAGCGCATAAGCGCAATCAAGTCCGGCTCGCCTTGCAATCCAAATTGCTGCCGCAGGTTATCGGCCGATTGCAAATATGCCTCCGCCAACTCACGGTTGATCTGCACCGCTGAAGTGCCTACCGGATCCACTCGCAGATTGACATCCACATGCCCGCGGTGCAATCGGTCGCGCAGTACTCGCCGAATCTCCGTCTCCAGCGATTCCAATCCCTCCGGCAGGCGCAGATGAATATCCAGGAAGCGGTGATTCACGCTGCGCAGGCTCGCGCGCATCGACCAGCCATCTCGCTCCAGTCGCGCTTCGGCGAAACCGGTCATGGATTTGAAGCCCATCGGGCGTGCCGCGCTTTGTGCGCGTGGGGCGGGTTCACTCATGGTTGCGCCGCTCCCCTTTGCGCAGATGGAACCACAGGTACCGATGGCTGCATCGGCGCTTCCGCGTCTGCGAATTGCATTTCGTACAGCCGCGCGTAGATGCCTCCGCGCGCCAGCAATTCGTGGTGCTTGCCCATCTCGCGGATTGTACCCTCATCCAACACCGCTATTTTGTCCGCTCGCCGTATCGTGGAAAGCCGGTGGGCAATCACAAACACCGTGCGCCCTACCATTAGGTTCGCTATCGCCTTCTGCACCAGCATCTCCGATTCCGAATCCAGTTCGGATGTCGCTTCGTCGAGTATCAAAATTGGCGAATCCTTCAAGATCGCCCGCGCGATGGCCAATCGTTGGCGCTGCCCTCCGCTCAGCCTCTGGCCGCGGTCGCCAATCCTGGTCTGGTATCCATCGGGCATTTCTTCGATAAAATCATGGGCAAGTGCGGCTTGCGCCGCGGCCACCACGCGCTCCTTCGGCAATCCTGGCCGACCATAACAAATATTATTCCAGACCGTGTCGTTAAACAGGATCGTTTCCTGAGTGACGATGGCTATCTGCTCGCGCAGCGAACGAAGGGTTACGCCGGCGATGTCGTGGCCGTCAAAACGGACTGCGCCAGAAACCGGAGAGTGGAATCGCGGCAAAAGATTGACGAGCGTGGTTTTTCCCGCGCCGCTGCAACCAACGATGGCCACCACTTCGCCGGCGCGCGCGGTGAGATTCACATTCCGCAGGACGGGCGCATCCGGGTTGTAAGCAAAACTGACATTGTTGAGCTCAATGTCGCGTGTGAACGGCGGAAGAGACTTGGCGCCGGGCTGCTCGGATTGTTCTTCTTCCAGCGCGAGGAAATCGAAGACCTGAATCGTGGCGCCGCGCGCCTGCTCCAGTTGCTGGTAGAAAACACCGATGCGTTTGAGGGGCGTGTAGGCAAGCAACAGCGCACCCACAAAGCTTGCAAAGATACCCGTCGTCATTACACCGTGATTGATTCTGTCACGCGCCAAAATAACTGAGGCCGCGATTACGCATCCGGCAAGAATATCCATCAATACGCCATTGAGATTATAGGCAGTAATCCAGCGCATGTTTTCGCGAAGGAGCCGGCGGGCAGTCTCACGGAATTTCCCAACCTCGAAGCCTTCCATGCCGAAGGCCTTCACCACCCGATTGCCAGCCACCCCCTCCTGGATCATCTGGTTCAGTTCACCGAGCCGATTCTGACTCTTCTCAACGGATTTCCGGATAAGGCGTCCCAGTTTAGAGAGGGGTAGAAGAACCACAGGCAAAACAATCAGGGCTCCAAGTGCCATCTTCCATTGCAGGATAAACAGCACTGCGGTGTAGGCCATCAGGCTGAACCCCTGAAGAAAGAAATCCGCAAGATATTCGGACATGGCTACGCGAACTCGCTCGACGTCGCTTATCGTGGCAGACATCAGACGCCCGATAGGATGGTGCTGGAAGAATCCGATAGGCTGGCGGATGAGTTTGGCGTAAACGTTGTTTCGCAAATCCGTGATGGCCGAGAGCCCGATATATTGAATAATCATCGTGCCCACAAATTCCGTCAGCCCCTTGAAAAGAAAGATTGCCAGAAGCGCGATTCCAAAAACAGCGCCGGGATTGTGAATACTGTGCGGAAAGAATGAATTCAGGTAGATGGTGAGATTGTTCCAGGGCAGCGTGACCAAGGGGGTCGGCGCGGCGGAATCGGGGCTGTGCGGAACGAGGACGCGGTCCAGAATTGGCCGGAACATCAGCGCAATCAATGCGTTGCCCGCGCCGGAAAGCAGCAGGAACAGCGCGCCAACGGCCAGCCACGCGCGATAGAGGCGCACGGTCCCGAACAATCGCCGAAACTCGACTGGAATCATCACGGAATCGCGCCCCGCGCGGGCTTCATCCTCCCCTGGAGAAACCATACGGCCTTTGCGGCCGCGCCAAATTATCAATCAGCTTAGATGCCGGTTCAAATCGCGGTGCGTAACTTTTGCATGATAGCCGTGGCGCGCCAACGCCTTCCTGACCGCTTCGGCCAGCATCACGGAACGGTGCCGCCCGCCCGTGCAGCCTATCGCGATTGTGAGATAGCTCTTCCCTTCCTGAATGTAGTGCGGGATCAGATAAACCAAAAGATCCGTTATGCGCTTCAAGAATTCGTCCGTTTGCGGGAAGGATTTGATATAGCGCGCCACTCGCGGATCCTTGCCGGAAAATGGACGCAGCCGCGCGACAAAGTGCGGGTTGGGAAGGAAGCGCACATCGAAAACCAGATCGGCGTCGGCGGGCACGCCATAGCGATATCCGAAACTGACCAGCGAAACCAGAAGCGGGCGCTGGCCGCGCGTCTGGAAACGATCGGTGATGAATTGGCGCAGCTCGTGAACGTTGAACTTGGTGGTATCAATTACAACGTCCGCAAGCTTCTGGATCGGCGCCATCATCTGGCGCTCCCGCCGCAGTCCCTCACGCACCGGGCGATCATGACCGAGCGGGTGCGGGCGGCGAGTTTCGCTGAATCGCCGCAGCAGGGATTCCTCGCTGGCCTCGATGAACACCAGCTCGGCGGGGTATCCCTCGCGGTGAAGCTGGCGAATAGTTTCAGGAAGCTTCAAGAGCTGACTTCCCTCGCGCGCGTCCACCAAAAGGGCGGCGCGCGAAATTTCACTGGCTCCGGCGAAATGCATCTCACTGAAAATGGGAATCAGTTCAACGGGAAGGTTGTCAACGCAGTAGAAGCCCAGGTCTTCAAACGTTTTGAGGACGGTGCTCTTTCCCGACCCGCTCAGCCCGGTGAGAATCACCAGTTGGCGGTTTTCGCGGCTGGTCTTGCGCTTCACCGACGGGCGCGCCTATGCCTTGACCCGGCGCTGGTGCGTGCTGGGAATTCGGAGAACTTCGCGGTATTTCGCGACCGTGCGGCGAGTGACTTGAATGCCGGCTTCGCTGAGTTTCTTCGCGATGGCGTCATCGGTGAGCGGCTTCGACGAGTCTTCTTCCTCGATCATTTTCTTCACCAGACGTTTCAATGAAGAAAGCGACATGTTGCCGCCCTCGGGGCCGTTCACCGACTCAGAGAAGAACGAACGCAACTCGATGACTCCTTGCGGCGTGTGCGCATATTTGCTGGCTACGGCGCGGCTTACTGTGGAGGGATGCACGCCGACTTCCTCGGCGACTTCCTTGATCATCATGGGCTTCAAGTGATCGGGGCCAAAATCAAGGAATTCTCCCTGCCGGCGAATCACGGACTGGCACACGCGAAGGATGGTGTGCTTGCGCTGCTCAATATTCTTCAAGAGTTGGATGGCCGCCGTGAACCGCTCTTTCACGTAATTCCGAACGTCGCGGTCTGCGGCGTCGCGCGCGAGCAATCGGCGATACACGGGGCTCAGCCGCAACTGGGGCAAATCGTCCTCGTTGAGGAAAACCTGCCAATCGTCGTCCACCTTGCGGAAATAAACGTCCGGCTCAACCAGCCGCGGCTGCGTCTTGTTGTAACGCAACCCGGGGCGCGGGTCGAGCTTGCGGATCACGTCCATCGCGCGCTTCACAAGTTCATACGGACGGTTGAGCGCGCGGGCAATCTCCTTGAGTTGATTGCTTTGTAGCAGCTTCCAGAGCGGTGAATCGGGTTCGACCAGCGCGGCCGGCTCCGCAAGCACCGGCGGTGCGCTGCCATTTGAAGATACTGCGGATACCGCGAGGTCCACCGCCAGTTTTTCTTCGGTCTCCTCTATGTGCTCTGAATTCAATCCTTCCGATTCCGGCGTCGCCTGCTTCGCCCCAGCCGGATTACCCTCGGCGATAATCGCGGTGCTGGGCTGCGCTTCGGCAACCTTCGGATTCACGCTTCCGGCGGCCAGCGTTTTCTTGGGCAGACACTCGGAGACCAGTTGCTGCGCCAGCATGTTTTGCGGATCGAGGACCTTGAGCTGGATCAGCAGGCACTCGCGCAAATTGCGCGCGCCAACCCCCAACGGATCGAATTCCTGCACCACGGCCAGCGCCTCTTCCACGTCGTCCATGGTATAGCCGCCGTTCAATGCCACTTCCTCGAGCGAGGCCGTCAGATAGCCATCCTCGTCCAGATTCCCAATGATAGTTTCCGCGATTTCGCGGACCGTCTCGCTGCAAACGATCCCGTGCAATTGCCATTCGAGATGGTCGGTCAGCCCTTCCGGGGACGACAGGAATTTTTCAAAGGAGGGCCGCTCAATCACTTCCCTCTCGCGGTTGGATCCGTCATTCGTTCCGGAATCCAGATACTGGTAGAGCGCGGACACATCGAACTCATCAAATGGGTTCGCTGCTTCGGTTTCCGGCAATTTTTCCGTTTCAGCCTTCAGGAATGTTTCGGTGCTGTAGTCTTCACTGATGGGGGTTTCTTCGGTGACTTCTTCCAGAACGGGATTGGCCACCAATTCCGTGTTCAACATTTCGCGCAGTTCCAGCCGGTTCAGCGCCAGCACGCTCACCATTTGAACAAGGCCCGGCGTCAGAATCTGCTTCTGCGAAACCTTGAGATGCAGTTTTGGCTGGAGCCAGCTCATGGCCGAACTTCGCGTTGTGTCCGCGTTCTCCTAATCAAATCCTAAATAATCAGTGCAACCGGAATCGCTCGCCCAGATAGACGCGCCGGACTTCCGCGTCCTCGCTAAGCTCTTGGGGCGTGCCCGACCGAAAAATCTTCCCGCTGCTGATAATATACGCCCTATTTGTCACCGAAAGGGTAGCCGGAACATTGTGGTCTGTGACCAGCACACCGATGCCGCTGGCGCTCAAATCTCCAATCAGCCTTTGCAGCTCCACCACGGTCAGCGGGTCAATACCGGAGAATGGCTCATCGAGCAGGATAAATGCCGGCTCGAGCACCAGCGAACGGGCAATCTCCAATCTGCGGCGCTCGCCACCCGATAAATTATAGGCCCGATTGTAGCGGACTGTCTCTAGGCCCATTTGCGCCAAAAGCTCTTCCAGGCGGTCCCGCTCCTGTTCATTCGTAAGCGAAAGCGTTTCCAGCACCGCGCGCAAGTTTTCTTCGACCGTCAACTGCCTGAATACCGATGGCTCCTGAGGAAGATAGCTGATGCCGCTGCGGGCCCGGAGATACATGGGGAGGTCCGTTATGTCGTCGCCATCTAGCAGGACCTGGCCGGAATCGGGCCGGGCCAGACCAACCATGATGTAAAAAGTGGTCGTTTTTCCCGCGCCATTTGGCCCTAAAAGGCCAACTACTTCACCCTGCTGGATTTCCAGGCTGACGTCATTGACTACCTTACGGCCTCGATAGGTCTTGTTGATCTCGGTGGCCTGGAATCTCAGCATTGGGCTTCATTTCTTGACCCGGTATCGCGTGACGGTGCGCGAACCTTCATCCGACTCTACAAGAATCGTATCATCCGCTAGAAACAAGGTCAATTGACGGCCCTTGGTCGAGTTTCCAGCATCGTCGTAAAGTGTTGGATTTCCACCAGAAAGGATGAATTTACCAGCGACAGCATCGTAATCTGCCCGCTCAGCGGTGCCCCGACGGTCATTTTGCTTCACGATAACATTGCCCGTCGCCACCGCATGGTCCAGCCGTTTTGCGGCCCCCAATCCAGTTGATTGGGAGTTTGGCAATGATTGTGCTGGAGATTTCATCGAAGTAAAGAATAGATCGCAGGCCTGCCCGCCGATAGACCCCTTCTGCGATTCGGCAGTAAACCCCTTGTCCAAATGCACCATCGATTTTTCATCGAAGTACGTGAGCGAACCAGATCGGATCCGCCACACATCAGGTTTAGGTGGTGCCCCGGACGCGTCGGTTGGCACAACCTGCGCTCCGGATGACCCTTTGCCCGTCCCAGACTTCGGACTTTGAAATAGCGGGTTTGTTCCAGCAGCCGATGGCACCTGGACGAATACTGCACGCACATTTCCGCGAGCATCCAGTTGGTTCGTCGGGCGATTCAGCTCGATCTCGTCGGCCTCCATGATCGAATCGCCCTGCCATAGTCGCGCGTGCCCCGAATACACGGCGTGTCCGGTGGCCGAATTGCCTACCAAATGCTCCGCAATAATATTGGCAGGATCAGGTCCAAGACTGGGTGACATTCCCATTCCGCCGCCGGAGTTAGCATCTGTTTTTGTCCCGGTTGGTTTTCGATAGGTGGTCAGAACATTGCCGTCAGCGCGCATTTCATCGGTGCGCTGATTGAAGGTAATGGAGTCGGCCTTGGTCCGCGTCGCTGCATCGGCGGCCTCTGCTGATCCAGTAAGAGTGGCCAACTCGCTCGCGCGATCCATGTGCGCCTTAGCGGCCTGCCCGGAACGATCGGCGTAATGCAAGCGGACATTGCCGCTTTGATCCAGTGTGGTCCACTGCCCTTGCGTATCAAATTCCGCGGCCAAGTCCTGTGAAGTGGAAGTCTGTGGCAGCTTGCCTGGCAAATCTTGTTCCACCTCCGCGCCCCCGTGAGCCTCCATGTGCCTCAGATGACTGCGGTCACTGAAATCTGTTTCGATCCTCTCACCTTTAATTCGGAGGACGCGTTGTTGAGAGTTTGCCTGTCCGGGAATTTGTTCGTGCGAAATCATCGTCGCCGGCGCCAACGTGCGCGCGCTTCCAGGCCTGTAAGCAGGCCGCGTGCCCGGTTGCTTCGGTGGGGCAGGAACGAAGTCCATTACCATTGCCGCGGTTTCTATCGTGCGCGTGTGGCTGCCGCTGGTGGAATCAATTTTGACTCCGCCATTGGCGTTGAACGTCTTCGGCTGATTGAACTTGGGAACCATATCCAAATCCACGCGTGCGGCGGTAAAATGGTTCGTGTCCGTGGAAGTCTTGTCGTCCCCTACCACATTTCCAACTGCCGACAATTTCTTAATCCATCCTTCCGGCGCCAGATCCGCGATGAATTGATCCGCGGTAACAGACCCGCTTCCCTTTGCGTCGGCCGAGCGCATTTGCGGGCGGCCGTTAGAATCTCCTAGAGCCGTCACGCGACTGGCATGGAAGTCCTTGTCGAGATCGACGCTGAGTTGCGCTGCCCGCAATTCACGCTTGTATGGGTCCGCGGGTGTTGCCGCGGCCGTGGTGGCCACTTGCGCGCCCTGGTTCGGATGAATATCCTGTGTGGCCACAACCGGGCCGTCCAAAAACATCACCCGCGATTCTCGGCGAAATTCCACCCTGGAGCCCGTCAATTTCACGGGAGATGCCGCCATGGCCGCAGCCGCGGGGTCTTTCAGCGTGTTGCTCGGCGCGGCAGGCGTGAGATTCATTTCCACGTTCTTGCGCAAAATCATGATCCCGCTGTCGGAGCGGTAGGTCACACCTGTGGCTTTTCCATCGCCGCCCGGAAAAGTGAATTCTATCGGCTGATCGGTGGTCGCCTCACCCGAGTCCTTGTCAAATGTCACACCCTTTGTGGTGGCATGCACCACGCGGGCTTTCACGGCGCTTCCAGACGGTGCAGCCGAGACACGGCGAGATTCCTCGGCGCTTTCCAGGTCCAATTGAACAGCACCGGCGCAAAAGAAACGGTCCGGGTCGGCCAGGTACTCGCAGGAGTGTGTATGAATATTATCGGAGCGATCGCCTTTGCGGCCGAAAATGGTTATCCAAACATCCTCGAGCAAGGTGCGATTGGTGTCCTTGTAGACGGTGACGGTTGAAGCCCGGACCGTGAACAGCGTCTTATCCTTATCGCCGCTGGAATACGTAAATGTTTGCGAGCTCTTCTCAACCTCCGCCGGGACCGTGGGAGGCGAATTCTTTTGGGCGTCACGGGCTTGAAATGAGTGGCGAATGTAAACCACAACCATTCCCAATACCATCACCCCAGCGATCATGGCCGCCCAGCGAGCGTAGCGATTGGCTTGAGTGGTGCGCATAACCGGCTCGAATGCCATGCCCCCTTATCCATTCTAGAACAATTGCAACGGCGTGGAGAGGCAAACCCGGCAGGTCTATTCAGAGGAGGACGTGGAGGCCGAACCTGCGGGCACAATATCCGTCTTGACCAGAACTTCGTCAGCTCCCGCAACATCACGCGCAGAGGGCGTCAGGATCGTTTTGGGGCCGATGTAGATTTTCTCGCCTCGGGTCACGGCCAGCCGGACGTCGCCTTCGCTTACAAAAGTGGAAATATGCGTCGCTGCAGCCCCAGTGCCCGCGGTTGTCGTGGACGCGACAGACTTGCTCGATGTGTAAGGCTTTCCCGCGACTCCGGTTGTCCCCGAAGCCGGTCCGCGAGGGATTCCGAGGTGCGCCATCACGTGCTCCACGGCACGGGCAATCGCGGCCCGGTCCGGCGCTGCGGCATTGCCCGCCGCAGCTCTGGCGGATCCGGTTGAAGCCCCCGCGCTCGCATCACCTGCGGCTGTGGCCGGCGTCACGTTTCCATGGCCCGCGGCTGTTGAGGGGGTCACGTCTTCATGGCCTGCGGCGTCTGCGAGTGAGTCCATGCGCCGCGCGGCAGGAATGGTGCGGTGCTCGACCGCGCGCGACTCCCACGCCACCCGCCGGAGGTTCATAAGGTGCTTGGGTCCTATATTGTCGGACGTGATGTTTCCCCCCTGCGCCCCGCATCCAAGCGTCATCGCGGGAAACAGGTTGGTTGAGTAGCCAACGGAACCGTGTGTTGACGCGGTATTTACGCACACGCGAAAGGCGGGCACGGTCTCGCCAAATTCCCTCGCGGCGCTCGCATCCTGTGTGTGAATCGACGCCGTGTGTCCCATTCCTCCAAAACGCAACAACTGTGTGCACAGGGCGATGCCCGCGGCAAGATTTGCAACGGAGTAAAATGCCAGCACCGGGCAAAGTTTCTCAGCCGAAAGAGGGACCTGGCGGCCGACGGCATCCAGCCGCGCAATCAGGACGCGCGCTTCCGTGGGCACGGCAATGCCTGCAAGTTCAGCGATGTGCGGCGCGGGCCGGCCCACAACCTTTGGGCTGGGCGCGTGAAAGCCGCCAGGAAAAATCAACTCGCCGATGCGGCGCATCTCATCCTCGTTCAAAAAATATCCCCCCTGCTTGCGGCATTCCTGGAGGGCAGTTTCCTTCACCGATTCCTCGACGACCATGGCCTGTTCGGAAGAGCACAACGTTCCGTAATCAAATGTTTTTCCAGCGAAGATATCGGCCACCGCTTTACTCACGTTCGCGGTGTGTTCGATGAAGGCAGGGACATTGCCGGGACCGACACCATACGAGGGCTTGCCCGAGCTGTACGCCGCGCGCACCAGTCCCGTGCCACCTGTGGCCAGGATCAATCCAACTTCAGGTGCTCGCATCAATTCCTGCGTGCCCGCCAGCGTGGTGCGCTCCAGGCAAGTCACAAGTCCATCCGGAGCGCCTGCGGACGACGCCGCGCGGGCCAGGAGCTTGGCAGTTTGGCAGATGCAACGCGTAGCGGAAGGATGGGGACTCATGACAATCGCATTGCGAGACTTGAGAGCGATTAGCGTCTTATAGATCGCCGTGGACGTGGGATTGGTGCATGGAATAATCGCGCAGACAACGCCCACGGGCACGGCCACTTCCAGAATTTTCTTCTCTTTGTCCTCGTGCACCACGCCGACGGTTCGCATCTCTCGAATTGCCCGAAGCACATCCACGGCCGCAACACGATTCTTCAAAATCTTGTCGGGGACGTTGCCATAACCGGTTTCCTCAACAGCGGCGCGCGCCAGAGTTTCCGCCGCCGATACAGCCACCTTGGCGACCGCTTCCACAATCGCATCGACTTTTTCCTGGGAGAATTGGGTGTATTTCTGCTGCGCGGCGGCGGCTATCGCCGCCATTTCGCGGGCTTCCTGAATGGAGACGAGGTCGCGATCTCGCAATTGCACTGTAGGGTTCCTCGCCAAAAATCAAAAAAGGGGCGCAGCTAGCAGCGCCCCTACGAATTTATTTGTCTCTCGGCAGGCTTACTTCTTCGCTGCTTGTCCCCCGCCGCCGGGAAGAATCTTTTCCACGTGCTCGTGCGGGCGTGGGATCACATGGACCGCCACCAACTCACCCACGCGGCGGGCCGCAGCCGCACCGGCATCGGTGGCCGCCTTCACCGCGCCAACGTCGCCGCGCACCATCACTGTCACGAATCCCGCGCCGATATATTCCTTTCCAATCAGCACGACGTTGGCCGCCTTGACCATGGCGTCGGCAGCTTCGATGCTTGCCACCAGCCCTTTGGTCTCAATCATTCCCAACGCCTCGTAGGACATGCGTTCCTCGCTCGCGTGACGTCCGCTGCTTCCGGCCACCCGGAAAATAATTGCGCCGTCGGCCACGCTGGCCGCACGCGCGGGATGAGCCTAGCATGGGCCTCACAGTGAATCAAGGAAGGTGCGCGAGTGAAAGTGGGAATAACTGTGGAAAACCGGACAGACGGGGAGTCCCAGGATACAACTGGACGATCAGGGAGAGACCAATCGCCCCAGACCGGCGGAACAAACTCCGTCTCGCGTGCTGTTCTTCACGTTGTACATGGCCTCATCGGCCAGTTGCAGGAGCTGATCCTTAGTGCGCGAGTCCGAGGGGTACGATGCCACTCCGACGCTGGGGGTGATGTTTACGTTCAGCCCATCGCTTTGCAGCCAAACTGTTTCACGGATGAGTTTATGCAGACGGCGTGCGACCGTACACGCACTATCCTTTGAGGTCTGCGGAAGGAGGATTACAAACTCATCGCCGCCATAGCGGAATGCGAAATCAATCAACCGGCAATTGAACTTGAGCATTTGCCCGATTTCCGCAAGCAGCTTGGAACCCATCAGGTGACCGTGTGTATCGTTCACTTTTTTGAAGAAGTCCAGGTCGATAAAAATGAGCGAGAACTCATACCCATAGCGCTGCGAACGGTAGATCTCGGTTTCAAGGATGAAATGCAGATGGCGGGCGTTATACAGATTCGTGCAGTCGTCGGTGATGGTGAGTTCGTGAATGCGTTTAACGTGCCGCGCGTTCTCAATGGCGATGGCCGCAAAGTCCGAAAGCGCTTCGAGCAAGGCCAGGCTGCGGTCATCAAACCCTTCCGGGCCTACGCAGTTCACCAGCTCAATGACTCCCAGACATCGGTCGCGGAAACGCACGGGCACAGCTACGATGGATTGAGTTTCCGTGTTCGTTTTCTTGTCCAGCTGGGAGAAGAATCTTGTGTCCCGGCTCACGTCGGGGACGATCACCGCCTGATTGTTCTGGGCCACCCATCCGGCAATGCCCTGCCCCATCTTGATGCGCACTTCTTTCAGCGCCTGCGCTCCCTTGCCGATGGCCAGCTCGAAGTAAAGCTCCTGTTTGGCTTCGTCCACCAGAAGCATGGACCAGGTGTCTGGCCTTAAAAACTCGTCGATTTTTTCCATGATGGTGCGCAGGACTTGCTCAAGCTCCAAAGAGCTTGTGAGCGCCTTGCCGAGTTCATGGAATACGATTACTTCGCCGGATGGGCGTCCGGTGCGTGTTGTGCCAGGATTGCGGCGGCGTTCAACGCCTTCAAAGTTGCTTGTGTCGGACACTCTATTTTCCGGACCCGGAGCTGAATTGCGGGGCCGCGAACCGTCTCTCGCGGAGGGGCCATCATATTTCTTATCACTGATAATAGTCCTGCGCAATCGGCTGTTCGATTGAGTGTGACCACATGCCATACTTTGCGAAGGATCTGCGCTTTCCCATTTTGGGACTTGCACTTACGCAAAATATTTCGCGCGGATTGACACTCTTGGGAGCGCCGCCTATATTGAATCTCTGACGTTGCGCGGGTTACTCTCCACGCGAATTGGGCTTCAGCGCATCAACGAAATGCCAACAGAGAAAAAGGAAGTAATCAAGGCCGGGTTTGGCGAGCGACTCAGGCGTGAGCGCGAAATGCGTGGCATTTCGTTGGACGAAATCACGACCGCTACCCGCATTGGGCTGCGTTTTCTCGAAGCGCTTGAGAATGAGAGATGGGACCAGCTCCCGGGCGGGGTGTTCAACCGTGGCTTTGTCCGCGCCGTAGCGCATCACCTTGGTCTTAACGACGAAAACCTATTGGCCGAGTACACTTTGGCGACGGGCGACCAGCCGTCTCCATCTTCCAGCGTCGTCCGTGCTTCGGCGATCCCGGAATCAGGCGGTCACTGGTTCACCTGGGTGATTGTCCTAGTAGTGATTGGCGCGGTGGCGTTCGGGGCCTGGTATGGCTGGCGCCGGCACCTTGCACACAGGAATGTGTCTCACGTCACCACATCGTTGGATCTGCCCGACTCAGGTTTGCGGTTGTTGTGGCCCGGAATCTAGGCGAATTCATCGGAGGCACTCATCAGTTCCGAGACCGATCAACTCCGGGAAATGTTCCGCACAGGCCGCGCTCCTATCGAGCGCAAGCTCGCCGTTTGCACCGGAGCGGCGCCGCTCGCGCTAGAAGACCGGGCGGAATTGCTGGCCATCCTTTCCGCCGATCCTGATAAACGTATCGCGGAGAGGTCTGCCAATTCGCTGCTATCCCTGCCTTTAACCGCCTTCACCGCTGCTCTGGCTCGATCTGACGCGGCACCGCAACTTTTTGAGTATTGCGGAAACAATCTGATCGACAAACCAGAGATAGCGGGCGCTCTGGTTAGGCACCAGGGCGCCCCCCTTCCTGTGCTGGCAACGGTGGCGCTTCGTCTGCCGGAAGAAGAAGCCCGCGCACTGGCCAATGATCTCGATTTAATGAGTACGCGTCCTGAGTTGGCGGAAATTCTCCGTTCTTCGCCGGCGATTGCTCCGGATCAACGGCAAATGCTGGATGAGATGGGTCAGGGAGCGCCTGACTCAGCGGCATTGGCCGAAGTCCTCAAAGAGATTGAGGGGGATCAAGAGAAGAAACAGTCGCTTCTCCAGCGGCTTTCGCGCATGCGAGTGGTTGAGCGGATGCAATTGGCTATCAAGGGGGGCCGCGAGGAACGCATGGCGCTCATTCGAGATTCCTGCAAGGTCGTTCAACGCGCCGTGATGCAATCTCCCAAGTTATCCGAACGTGAAGTGGAAGGCTTTGCGGGGATCTCCAGCTTGAGCGAGGATGTTTTGCGCATCATTGCCAATGCCAGGAACTACCGCAAAAACTACGCGATTGTGCGCGCCCTGGCATTCAACCCCAAAACGCCGCTCGACGTTTCCTTGCGCTTGCTCCCGATGATTCATGTGCCGGAACTGCGCAGCTTGATGTCGAACAAGAATGTTCCGGAAACGCTGCGCACCACAGCCACAAAACTTTTCCGGCAGCGCACGGATAAAAAAGACTGAAGGTCCGCAGGAGATGGCAATCGCCGGAAGATGCGCCGTTTCATTATAAGTTAGAAGCGTCGAATGGCCGGGGCAGGAGGGTTGACATGCGATGCAATTCCATATTCCCCTTGAGATTGCCGAGAATTACTTCGGCGTCTCCACAAAACTCCCAAATAATCTGGCGGCACGCGCCACAGGGCGGCGTGAGCTTGTCGGTGTCGGTGACGACTGCGATGGCGTCGAAACCTCGCTCGCCTTCGGAGAGAGCCTTGAAGATGGCCACTCTTTCGGCGCACATGGTCAGGCCATAGCTGGCGTTTTCCACATTGCAACCGGAATAGATGCGGCCGGACTTCGCGCGTACCGCGGCGCCCACCCGAAACTTCGAGAAGGGCGCAACCGCGTTTTCCCGTCCGCTTCGCGCCGCAGCGAGCAAGACTTCCCTGTTGCCAGCTGTGGTCATGTGTTGGCCTCTGATTTGCCGGACTCCGCGGCGATGAGCGGGATTACCGCCCGCAGCAAAGCGACAAATTGATCTTTCACGCGCTCGCCCGTCTCCAACACCTCCTGGTGATTGAGCGGCTTGTCGATGATGCCCGCGGCCATGTTGGTCACGCAGGAAATGCCCAGGACCTGCATTCCCATGTGCCGCGCGGCGATCACTTCGGGGACTGTGGACATTCCCACTAAATCGGCGCCAATAGTTGCGAGGTATCGAATTTCCGCGGGCGTCTCATAGCTCGGGCCGGAAAGCGCGGCGTAAACTCCTTCGTGAATGGGGACTCCCAATCTGCGGCCCTCTTGGAGCGCGAATCCTCGAAAGGCCTTGGCGTAGGCATGGGTCATGTCTGGAAATCGCGGGCCGAACCTTTCGTCGTTGAGCCCGATCAAAGGGTTGGAGCCTTGCAAATTGATGTGGTCGCGCAGCACGACCAGCGCGCCCTGTTTGTAGCTGCGGTTGATGCCGCCGGCGGCGTTGGTGAGAATGACGGAGCGGATTCCCATACGCGCGAATACGCGCATAGGGAAAATTACTTCGCGGAGGGAATAGCCTTCGTAGAAATGCACCCGCCCCTGCATGGCGGCGACGGATATATCGCCGGAGTTCCCCGGCAATTTGCCAATGACCAGCTTCCCGGCGTGACCAACCGCTGTTGAGCGTGGAAATGACGGGATGCGCGCGTATTCAATGCGCGTAGCACCTGCTAGATCATCGCCGAAGCTCCCCAATCCACTTCCGAGCACGACGCCGATGTGCGGGCGGAGTTTGGTCTTCGAGAGGATGCTTTTCGCGGCAACCGCCGCTCGGACGAAATCCGGACTTGAGCGCGCCGAGCGTGTGCCTGTTGGACTCACAAGAACATCCCAACGATACAGGCGGACATCAGGTTGGCCATGGTGCCCGCAAGCATGGCGCGCAGGCCGAGCTTGGCGAGCTCTCCGCGTTTATTGGGAGCCAGCGCGCCGATCCCGCCAATTTGCATTCCGATGGAGCTGAAATTTGCGAAGCCGCATAGCGCAAATGTTGCGATGGTGAACGACCGCGGGTCAAGCGCCGCTTTCATGGGGCCAAGGAATGAAAACGCCACCAGTTCATTCAGCACCATGCGGATACCGAGCAAATCTCCGATAGCTACGCAGTCGTGCCATGGAACGCCGATTACCCAGGCCACGGGCGCGAATATCCATCCGAAGATTTGCTGCAGCGACGACGGGAACCAGGCCATTCCATGCGGGGCAAGCCAGTTATGCACGCCGCCGAGCAAACCATTGGTGAGCGCAATGAGAGCAAGAAAGGAAATCAGCATCGCCGCAACATTGATGGCCAGCCATAAGCCGTCGGTGGTTCCGCGCGCGATAGCCGAGAGGAAATTGTCGCCCTTGTGCTCGGCATTTTCCGGCAAAGTAACTTTACCTGCTGTGAGCGCCACTTCCGTTTCCGGCACCATCATTTTCGCAATCAGCAAAGTTCCGGGCGCCGTCATGATGACCGCGGCGAGAAGATGCTTGGCCTCCACGCCGAAGGCAATATATGCGGCCATAATTCCGCCGGAGACGTGAGCCATGCCGCTGGTCATCACGGTCATCAATTCAGAGCGCGTCAGGTCGGGCAGAAATGGCCGGATGGTTAGCGGCGCTTCAGTCTGACCCATGAAGATGCTGGCGGCAACGTTGAGCGATTCCGCGCCGCTCGCGCCCATGACTCGCTGCATCACCCATGCGGCGATCCGAATGATGAATTGCATCACGCGGAGGTAATAGAGAAGCGCAAAGAATGCGGCGATGAAAATAATCGTAGGGAGCACTTGAAAGGCGAAGATAAATCCCACGGACGATTTCTCCGCGCCGAGCGGCCCAAAAACGAATTCCGATCCGACGAAAGCGTAGCTCAGCAGCTTCTTCACGCCATCGCCCGCCACGCTGAGAATATGCTCGCCGAGTGTGAACTTCAGCGCGAAGAACGCAAACAATACCTGCAGGCTCAGTCCCCACAAAATTGTTTTTACCTTGATGGCGCGGCGATTCGACGACATCAGGTAGGCGAGACCCAGCATGGTTGCCAGGCCCAGGATTCCAGTGAGTCGCCCCATCCGTTGCCTCCGATTTCTGGTTGCCGAACTGCGGCGGGCTTAGCCGCCAATCACTTTGTGCACCAGCGGGCGGGGCGGCGGCGCCGCATGCCCGATCCGATAGCTTGATTCCACCAGTTGCCGCGCTTCGGCCAGGCGCGCACCCGAGTTGTAATGCAATGTGGCCAATGTCGCGCTACGCTCCACGCGATCGCCCAGCCGGCGGTGGAATTCCAGGCCGACGGCGGGATCGATGGTGTCTTCCTTTTTTTCACGGCCGCCGCCGAGAACGCCGCAGGCAACGCCCAGCCGTTCGCAGTCAATCCCAGCTACAAGACCCGCCGTTTGGCTGGTTACGTCCAATTTTGAGCGCGCCTGGGGCAGGCGTTGCGGATCGTCCACGATTCGCTCATCCCCGCCCTGCTCGCGGATGATCTCGCGGAATTTATCACGGGCGCGGCCGGATGCAATCATTTCCTCGGCCAACTTCCGCCCATCCGCCACGCTTGCGGTACGCTCGCCGAGGAAAAACATCCAAGCGGAAAGCTCAATGGACAGTTCGCGCAAATCAGCAGGTCCTTTTCCTTGAAGAGCTTCCACACATTCAGCAATTTCCATGGCGTTGCCCGCGGTGCGTCCCAGCGGCTGATCCATATCGGTGATGAGCGCCACCATTTTTTTGCCCATGCGCTTCCCCGTTTCAACCATCAGTCCGGCAAGATATTCGGCGTCTTCGATTCTCTTCATGAATGCGCCGGAGCCGGTTTTTACGTCGAGCACCAGTGCGTCAATTCCTTCGGCGAGTTTCTTACTCATGATGGAGGCGCAAATCAGAAATGGATTGTCCACGGTGGCGGTGACGTCGCGCAACGCGTAGATCTTTTTGTCGGCGGGCGCGATTTCTTCCGTTTGGCCGATCAGGGCGCAGCCGCATTTGGCCAGAACACGGCGAAATTCGGCGAGGGAGAGATTGACGTTGAATCCAGCGATGGACTCGAGCTTATCGAGGGTGCCGCCGGTGTGGCCGAGGCCGCGGCCGCTGATCATCGGCACTCGCAAACCACCCGCGGCCACTATGGGAGCGATGACCAGTGAAGTTTTGTCGCCCACGCCGCCGGTGGAGTGTTTGTCCACTTTGCGGCCGGGCAAATCGCTCCAGTCAAGAACTTTTCCGGAATGGAGCATGGCGTCGGTGAGCGCGGCGAGCTCGGCGGGAGTGAGTCCGCGAATCCATGCGGCCATAAGCCAGGCCGCCATTTGATAATCGGGAATAGTGTTGTGAGTGTAGCCTTCGATGAGGAATTTTATTTCTTCGGGAGTGAGCTCCCCGGCGTCGCGCTTCCGGCGAATCAGGTCAACAACGCGCATGCGCGACGAGGCTAGCACTGGCACTAAAGGGCGTCAACGCACCCCCATGCTTGGCACGGGATTTCTTAACTCAAGTAAGCGAGCTCAACGTGGGTTTCAAGATCCCGTTGCCGTCATACTCGTCAAGCCTGGGGAAGGAAATCGCGGGCAGTGTCTCCAGTGCCAGAACTCTCTGCTCATAGCGGACCAACTGAGCCGCGCGCTCTTCCAGGCTGAGACGAGCAGGGGCGTGCACCAGAAACGGCTCCAGCACTGAGAAACCGGTAAAGTACAGAATCCCATGGTGGATCGGAAAGAGGATCATGGACATGGGACCATTCAATCCGTATTCGGAAAACATTGGGGCCCGGCCGCCTGTAGTGACCGAACACATCGCCCGCTTGCCGCGAAACACACCGCGATCATAGTAAACACCTCCGCCGTAAATCCGGCGCATGGCAAATACGCGGTCCACCCAGCCTTTGAGGATCGCCGGTAATCCGAACCACCACAGTGGGAACTGAAAAATCAGGGCATCGCACCAGAACAGTTTTTCCATTTCCGCCGCAATGTCTTGTGCAAAGCCGCCGTTCTCGGTTGCGAAAATCTCCTCCTGCTGCTGACGCAGATAACTCGCGTCTTTGAAGGTTGTAAAATTGTGCCGGCCCGACACGGGATTAAAGCCCATACCATACAAATCGGAAACCACAACTTCATGACCGGCTCCAATCAGTGCAGTAGTTGCCGCATGGGTCATCGCGCTATTGAAGCTCGCGGGTTCGTGATGCGCGTGAACAATGAAAACTCGCATAGTCGTTTCACAAGGACGAATTGGAGCAACCGCCAAGTATCTCCATCCGACCTGTACGAAAATGGGATGCTAGCGGCTGGAACTAAGATTCAGTTGTTCTTGATTCAAAGCATGAACTTTTTGGGGCTGAGGATTCGCGCCACGGTACTGAATTCGATGCCTGGGGATTCAATATGTACACGCGTGCAAAGGATCATACGGAAACTGACGTGCTGCCAAAATCGGCGTGGAGGTCGCAGGTGCGAGTTCAGTTAGAAGTTTGGGGAACCGATACCGAAGGCGGAGATTGCTGGACTTCGGCGGCAACTTTGAGGATCTCGGAGTGGATTAGAGAATTTGAGGCGACGCATTCGCGAGCACCGAGTTGATATTGCTGGCCGGCGAAATCGGTGACAGTGCCTCCCGCTTCGCGCACTAGCAATGTACCGGCGGCGGTATCCCAAGGATTGAGGCCGAATTCCCAGAAGCCGTCGAATCGGCCAGAGGCGACGGAGGCCAGATCGAGCGCTGCAGAACCGGCGCGGCGGACTCCGTGCGAGCGCAAAGTGAAATTCCAGTAGTAATTGATATTGGGATTTTGCGCGCGCTTGTGCGCGGGAAATCCGGTGCCGAGGAGACTTGTCGCCAGTTTTTCGTTGGTGGAAACCTGGATGCGCTTGTTGTTCAAATAAGCGCCCTCACCGCGGACGGCGGTGAAGAGCTCCTGCGACACAGGTTGATAAACGACGCCGACGAGAAGTTCTTCCTTCCCTGGCGCGCCTTCCGCCAAGCCGATGGAAACGCAAAACCAGGGAAATCCATGCGCGAAATTCGTGGTGCCGTCCAGCGGATCGATGTACCAGGTGTGCTGCGCGCCCGAGGCTTCCGCGGCGCTGGCCGAATGCCGGCCGCTTTCTTCGGCCACAATCGCATGCTTCGGAAAATAGGTGCGCAGGCGGCTCATGATGGCCCGCTCGGAGCGGCCATCGGCCTGCGTGACAATGTCCACATCGCCCTTGTAATCAATTTTCACCGGCCGCGCGAGTTCGGTGACAAGGATTTCACCGGCTTCGCGCGCCGCTTCAACGGCAACTTCCAAGTAGGAATGCATCGCATTCATCGTAACAGAGCGGAGGTAGCGCAGCCATTCGCGCCGCGCGAAATTCTGACCATGGGTTAAGGTTTTTCGTCCGGAGGAATGTACGCCTGCCGGTATCGCATTTTGAAATCGCCCTGCACATGCAAATCAATCCTGCGAAGCGCATTCCCGCTGGCCTTGACTTCGGGATAGTAGCCAATGCGGTATTGGGTGCGGAGCTCCCGGTCGATCAGCGAAAAAATTCCATCCAACTCCGACGAGCCGTTGGGAAAATACATCGCGCCGCCGGTTGTTTCGGTGATGGTCTCCAGGGCGTGTTCTCCGGCGGTGTTGCGCCCGCTTTCTGTTTTCACCGGCCGTAGCACCACAGTGTAGAGCATCGCTCCGCTGCGCACGGCTTGATTGCGCGCCGTTTCATAGGAGGCCTTACTGGTGGATTCCCCCGCGTCGGTGACCAGCACGATTACGCGCCGGCGATCCGTCTTTCGTTTGGAGAGTGTCTGAGCGCCCAGATAAATGGCATCGTACAGGGCCGTCCCTCCGCCCTTCTTAACGGCGTGGACGGCGTGCTGCAGATGCGGCACATCGGAAGAAAAATCCGCAAGCACGTGCACATCGTCGTCGAATGAAAACACCGCCAGCGAATCTCCCGGCCGGACCACCTTCCTGATGAATTCGGATGCCGCCTGGACCTGCTGCGAGGAATCGAGCCGCGTGCTTCCGCTGGCGTCAATCATCAGCGCCAGATCGAGAGGAAGATGCGTTTCCGACTCAAATATGGCGATCTTCTGCGCGACGCCGTCATCAAAAACCTGGAAGGAATCTTTGGTCAGACCGGTGATCGGTTGGTTGTGCGAGTCCACCACGCTGGCAAGTATATTGACCAGTTCCACCGAAACGCGGATGGGTTCCTGCTGCGCGCCCGTGGGCACGGCAGAAATCCCAAGCGGAAATATGGTTAAGGGGGCAATAAGGGTGACGATTAGCAATATTTGAAAGGCTGGGGGTGTTTTTCTCATCTAAGAGTTGGATTCACCAGAGCGCGAAAAGGTTTTCGCGGGCATCCCCTCGCCATCCGCCCACACGGCGCCATCGCTGAAATGTTCCTGCTTCCATATGGGCACGGTGCGCTTAAAAGTGTCGATGGCGAACCTGCAGGCGTCGAACGCCGCGGCGCGATGCGCGGAACTCACTGCAATCAAAATGCTAGTCTCCCCAATTTCAAGCCGTCCAAGGCGGTGAAGCATCAGGATTCGGTCGATCGAATGTAGTCGGTGGATTTCTCCACAAATCTCGCGCATTTTTGTCAACGCCATTTGCTCATAGGCTTCGTATACGAGGAAAAGTGTCTTCTTGCCGCGCGAATTATTTCTGACGATTCCCTCGAAGACGACTACGGCGCCGTCGGCGGGAGCCTTCACCTGTTCGGCGATGTCGGCGGTGATGGGCGCGCGCACAATTTCGCAGACGTCCCGGGGCGCTGCCACCTCAGCGGCGGGTCCTTCGCCCCCGCTCACCGGAGGCAAGAAAGCGACCTCATCATCCGAGGCGAGCGCCGCGCTCCAATCCGTGTACTCCTGATTTACCGCGGCAGCCACCGACGGACGGAATCGCGCCAACTCCGGAAACTTGCGGCCATATCGCGAAAAAAGATCTTCCACGCGCGCGCCATCACCTAACTCGGCGGTGTCTTCCGCCAAACCCACGATTTCTTTCAACCGCCCGAAGAAGAGTACCCGCACACGCATGGCGGCATTTTATCCTTGCGCACTGTGATTGACCAGCGACGGGGCGGAATGGGAGATGCGACTCAATGCCTCTATATGTATTTCTACTTTTTCTTTGACTTTGGCTTTTGAGAATCATTGACGGGAAGCGGGTGAGTTGGGCCTCCGTTTGGACCATTCCCACGAAGCACCCCGCCGCCAAAAAGCAAGACGATTATGGCCAGAATTAGTAACCAATGAATGGGATGGATTCCCATGGCGGTCGACGGATTCTAGCTCTGCGCGTTAGAACTTGGCAATTCCTCTGTGGGTAACGAAAGCCTCCTGCGGCGGCGATTCCAATCATTTTGAAAATGCTGATGGCGTCGTCACAAATTGACATCACAAATGAATTGCAAACCTAGAAAGTCGCTGCAAACCCTTGACGCGGTTGTGCGCGCGGCATAGCCTGAATTCAACCAGCAAGGGAGATTCCGAGTAGTCGAGTGGGAGATGAAGCTTCATGCGCGTCCTGATTTCAGGCACATCGGGGATGATCGGCTCGGCCGTTTCGAGATTGATCGCGGAAAATGGGCACACCGTTTCGCGACTGCTCCGACCGCAAAGCCGCGTCGAGCATAAGGAAACCGATGTTCGTTGGGACCCCGCGGGTAATCATTTTGATGCGCGGGCGGGAGAGGGAGCGGACGCCGTGGTTCACCTGGCAGGCGCTTCCATTGGCGAGGGGCGCTGGAATGCGAGCCGCAAGGCCTTGCTGCGCAGCAGCAGGGTGGATGCGACGCGGCAACTGGTTGCCTCGCTGGCAACTCTTTCGGCGAAGCCTAAAGTTTTTGTGTGTGCGTCGGCTATTGGATACTACGGCGATCGAGGCGATGAAAAGCTGACGGACCACAGCGGCCCGGGCAGCGATTTTTTGGCGCAGAGTTGCCGAGATTGGGAACGTGAGGCGCTTCGCGCGGGAGAGTTCGGCGCGCGCGTGGCCATCCTGCGATTCGGGATTGTGTTGAGCATACGCGGGGGCGCGCTGCCGCGGATGTTGCTGCCGATCAAAATGTTTGCGGGCGGGAGAATCGGCTCAGGCCGGCAATGGATGTCGTGGATTACGCTTGCCGATGTGACCGGGATGATCCAGTTTGCGCTCGAAAAAAAAAGCGCCGGGGGAGCGATGAATGCGGTCTCGCCGAATCCCGTGCGTAATGCCGATTTCATCAGGGCCGCGGCGCGCGCGCTGCATCGTCCCGCCATGTTCCCCGCCCCGGCGTTTGCGCTGCGGCTCCTGCTGGGGGAAATGGCGGATGCGCTGCTGCTATCGAGCCAGCGAGTATTACCGGACAAGATGCAGTCACTTGGATACACATTTCAAGATCCGGAACTTGGCGCTGCCCTGAAGCGTGTAATCAGCGAACGGGTGTAGAGGGTAAACAGTTGGGGCGCGGCTCGGAAAGCCGCGCCCCGATCATGCGTACGGAACAATATCAATTCAGACGTCTATTTCACGACGGTGGCAGAAACTGATATTTGGAGGACCCTTCCGGTAACAGGGTCCGTTGTCGAAGTAGCTTCGATGGTTTGTCCATCGTGAATCAATAGGTTGTAGGCCGAAGAGAGGTGTTGGATAATTGGATTGCCACTACTGACCATCACCCCTTCACCCGGCAGCCCCTTGGTGCCGTCGTTGGCACTGAGGTACGACCTTTCGATAGAAAGGGCCAACCTGAACCGACCTTCACTTGCGGAATTTGCCGAGCAATCAATATTCGTCCCGATATCCATATACTGAAACTGTGAAGGCTGACCGGGCGTCACGGCACCGGTTGCGACGGGCACTCGAAGTCCGACGCGAACCTGCGAAGTACTTCTCCCACCCGAGTCGTCAGAATTGACGTAAAAAGTGTACGGCAGACTCGATATTTTTTTCGTCCCATCGAGTTCAGTAACGACCACGGTGATTTTCATGGGCGTAATCTTCTTTTGCTCAGCTGGGGGCGCCTGCTTGTCCTGCGCGCGCAATGGAGCCAGCATGCCGGCGAGTGCGATGAGTCCAACGGTTGCGAGTATGCGATTTCGAGCGAGCTTCATGGTTATCCTCCGTGTTCAAGTAATCCCCCTGCCGGGCAGGGGGGACTGAATTTCCGCTTGAATAAAAGAGTTAGTGGTTCTCTTGCTTACCTGGATCTTGTTTGCTTTCCTCAGCGACCAGCGGCTTCACTTCAATCGGTGCGATTTTCAGCAGTGCAAATTCACCTGACTGCACGGGCTTCAGCAACGAGGCGGCATCCACACGCCCGCTCTGAAGCGCGTTGACAAGGCGCAGAACGGCTTCGCGCTGACCCGGAGGGACGATGACCTCAGGATTCCGCGCCGGGATGTTTTTCGCCACCGTCACAGCAGAAATCTCGTTTTTTGGCCGGTGGGAAACGGCGAGACGATGCTCGACCCTATTCGGCTGCTTGCCAGCCGGAGCGGCCAGAACCGGAACTTGTTGCGTCGAAGGTTGAATTTGACCTGGGGCGTTCACGGATTGCACTTGAGGCGTGCGGACCTGCGCTTGCGGACGGAACGCGTACCAGAGCAGAGCGCATGCGGCGATAGCAAGGCCGGCGGTTGCCCATTGCAACCATGGAAAGGCGCGAGCCGCGCCCTCGGCGGCAATCTGGTGGCGCACACGAGCGAGCAACACCGGTGAGGGACCCTCCGCGACGAGAGCACCAACGCCCGCGGTGATCCGCTCCTGAAGCTCGCGTTGAAGGGCGAGTTCCTTTCGGCAGTCGGCGCAATTTGCCAGATGGGACGCAAGTTTAACGTCGCCACCGGGCGCGATTGCCTCTTCGATCAGCGCTTTTTCAAATCTTTCGCAAGCCATTGCAATTTCTCCGCCAACTGCTTTCTAGCCAGATGTACCCGCGACTTCACGGTGCCTTCGGGCAAGTCTAGAAGGTTTGCCACTTCCCGCGTGCTGTAACCCTCGATCGCCGCGAGTACGAGCGCCTGCCGCAACTTCTCGGGCAATTCGTCCATCGCGCGTCCCAGGTGCCCCTCGAATTCGCTCGTCGCCGCAATCTGCTCCACGCTGCGCTGCGGCGCATCCAACATTTCCGTCACTTCCGCCTGTTCGCGCTTTTCGCGGCGACGCGCGCCGCGTTGCTTGTCGAGCGCCAACCGCCAGGCGATGCGGCAGAGCCAGCCCCGGAATGCGCCCCGCTCCCGCAATTTGCTGTAGCCGCGGTAAGCGCGAAGCAAAGCTTCCTGGGCGACGTCTTCAGCATCGGCGCGGTTGCGCAATACACTCAAGGCCAGGCGAAAGGCGAGCGCGGCGCCATCGGCCAACTGCTCCTCAAATTCGCGAGCAACATCAGCCGTGCGGGTAGCCTCACTGGTATCGCTCTTGCCCTGCACTCGGCTCCCCGGTAATGTGGCTTCCAGTGCCTGCATTGCGGTCCCAGTGGCTAGACGCCGCGTCTCCACAGTTGGTTCAATGGGGGTTGGTTCAGTGGGCCAGTCGAGTCTACGTGGCGGAGACATAGGGGTATTGGCTAATTACTAGAGGTCGAGCTTTTCTAAGAGGGCTTCCAGGTTGGAATCATCCACAACCAGGTCTGGCCGCAACGTCGCCAAACCCTCAACCTCGTCAAAGGCTTGAAATAGGCGCATTTTCGCGACTGCATACTCTTCCGTACCGCTCAGCTTCCGGCCCTGCCGCTTGGCCCACTTGTCCACAGATGATTGCTTCACGAAAACACTGAGTGGAAAATTTTCATGACGGTCCACAGACACGATGTACACATAATCCGTACCCAGTGTGAGCCCGCGACGTGCCTTGCGCACTTCGACGAAGGCGTATTGGTAAACGGCGCCTGTTTCCGCCGAATGGCTTTTGATCCGGTGCGCAACTTCGGGGCGAGCCACGAATCAATTATTCGCTGCGCACCATGGGAAGTCAATGAAACGCCTGCTCGACATCATTTGATTCTTCGGGATGCCGCTGCTCGGCGTTTGACGTCATATTGGATGCGTCCGTCCTCGTATAGGGATCTGCAGACGCCGTGCGTCGATTTGGAACTGTACCGCCGCCGAACACTCCCGTTTTGAAATTCAGCCTCCATGTTCCTCGAAACTCAAAACCACTTTTCAGTGTGCATCTATTTCGTCCGGAGTTGGGGGGGGGCCCCCAAACTTTTTTGATTGTTAGACTTGCCTGACCCAAATTAGATTTTGGGAACTTGAATCAGAAGTTCCTTTCCGTCTTATCGACTCACAAATCTTTGGCCACAACCTTGCTTTGAGCAGAGTTGTGGGGAACAAATCTGATGTCCGCAAAATTGAATCATCAAAGATTCGCCGGCCTTTGCTCTGGGCGATGTCGTTTGCACCCGGCATCATGGGGTGCGCGGGGGTTGCGGGGGGCCCACCGCCGCCCCCACCGCCCCCGGCACCCATCACAGTTTCAGTCACGCCCAACGGCGCATCTCTCCCGCTAGGAGCCACGCAGCAGTTCACAGCCACAATCACGAACACCGCGAATACGGCCGTGAGTTGGAGCGTCAATAGCACTCCGGGCGGAAATTCGGTAGAGGGAATGATTTCCGGCGGTGGTCTTTACACCGCCCCGCAGAATTTGCCGCAGCCGGCATCGGTCACCATCCAGGCCGTCAGCCAGGCCGATCCCACCAAAAGCGCCAGCGCCACTGTGACGGTTACCAGCGATGTAGCCATCACTGTTTCGCCGGCGGTGGCAAATGTGGAGTTGGGGGCCGGTCAAATCTTCACCGCGCACGTCTCCGGCTCCGGCGCTCCCAATACAGCCGTGATTTGGTCTCTCGCAGGCGCGGGCTGCAGCGGCGTAGCCTGCGGCACGGTGGACGCGAATGGCAATTACCTGGCGCCGCAAGTGCTGCCTTCACCCGCACTCATCACCCTGTCCGTGCGGAGTGTTGCGGACCCGTCGAAGACCTCGACCGCTTCCATCACTATAACGAGTCGCTTTACTTTCACTGTCAACGGTCCGGCGTCTTTGAATGCAGGCGCAACAGCCACCTATGTGGCCACTCTGACCGCTGTCCCCGGATCTAATCCAAGCGCCGCAATTTCCTGGAGCCTTTCCAGTGCGAACTGTTCGGGTGCTGCATGCGGCACAATTTCTGCGAGCGGTTTCACGGCCGTTTACCAGGCTCCCGTCGTGGTCCCATCGCCAGGCTCAGTCACGGTCATTGCTACGCCCGCAGCGGACCCATCGAAAGCAGCGTCCGTCACCGTGGCAATCATCCCGCAGGTGAGCGTTGTGGTCTCACCATCAACGGCGACACTGGCGCTGGGCGCAACACAAAATTTCACCGCGCAAGTCACGGGCGCCTCCAACACAAGCGTGGCGTGGGACGTGAATGGCGTCCTCGGAGGAAACTCAACTGTCGGCACGATCGTAAATTCAGCAGGATCAACTTCAACCACTTACACTGCCCCCGCATCATTGCCAACGCCGCCCACGGTCACCGTCCACGCGACCAGCTCCGCGAACCCCAGCGCCACAGGCAGCGCCAGCGTGACGATTTCCAGCACTGTGTCTCTTGCACTTACACCATTGAGTTCGACTCGCGCGGTCAACCACCGCCAGATGTTCACGGCCTCAATCTCAGGGACTCCCAATACGAACGTCACGTGGCTGATCAATGGAATCCCGGGCGGAAATACAACTGTTGGACAAATCTGTGTCCTGGCATCCAACCCATGCCAGCAGGTAAGCTCGGCTCCTGCGGGCAGCGTGGAATACTTGGCGCCCGGGGCCACTCCCTCGCCCAATCCCGTCACGCTCTTGGTCACCAGCCAAGCCGACGCATCGCAATCCGCAAGCGCCCAGATCACTGTTCTCGCGCACATTGCGCTAAGCGTCTCGCCTCCCGGCGCTACCATCTCGCCAGATGCCAATCAGGCATTCGTGGCCACCGTCCTGGGCACCGACAATCAGAGCGTGACCTGGAATATTAATGGCGCGGGTTGTGCCGGCACCGGCTTGCCATGCGGCAGCATTACGTCAACAGGTGTGTTCACGGCGCCGGTCTCCACGCCATTGCCAAACGCGATAAACATCGTGGCCACCAGCTCAGAAGACACCTCTCAGACAGGGGCATCCAGCATCACCATTGCAACAAACTCCATCATTACTCGCTTGCTGCCCGCCAGCATTTTCGCGGGCGCTGCCGGAGGCTTCACCCTTCGAGTGCAGGGCGGAAATTTCGTGACCTCCGCTCCCGGCCCTGGCTCCGTGATCCAGGTTGCCGGCGCGCCGCGGCTCACCTCTTGCGACACTCGTGGCGATTGCACAACCACACTCTCCGCGGCAGATCTTGCCGTCCCCGGGAACCTGAGCATCCAAATTCTTAATCCCGACTCAACTTCCTCCAACGCGGTGATCTTCGTCGTGGCCCAGGAAACGACGATTCCAGATGTCATCGCGCTGACCACTGCAAGTCCCATCGCGAATGGAAAAGACATAGCTGTCGTCGATGCGTCCACTCTCGGTTCCTTGGCCCCGCAGCCCAACATCACGTTAACCGTCGCGGCGATGGGTCTTTTTTCGGTGAGCAGCAATGCCTGCACTTTGGGCGCGAGCCCGATTGCCCTCATACGCCCGGCCAATGGAACAGCAATCATGGACATCTGCATTTTCTCGGTGAGCGGCCTCGACCCCGCATTCGCTTACACCATCACTGGCCCGGCGCCCCCCGACCTAACCATAGTCGGCGCGCAGCCGCTGGGTCTTGGAATTGTAGATTTGAAGATTTCCATCCTCAGCACCGCCGTGCCCGGGCCGCGGTCCCTGCTAGTGGAAAACTCGAACAAAGACAAAGCTGTCGCATCAGGCTCCTTGGAGGTGAAATGAATTCGCCGAACCGTTACTTCAAGATTTTTTTCGTTGCGGTGATGTCCGCCACGTTGCTTTCCGGCGCGGCAATCGGCACGACTCTGGTGCGGATGGACTTGATTGCGCTGGCGCATTCCGCAGAGGTCATCGTGCGCGCGCGCTGCATCAATTCCGAAGCACGCTGGGAGTCCGGTTCCATCTGGACATTCGACGATCTCGCGGTGGTCGAAATTTTCAAGGGATCCCCGTTGCAAAGACTGCGCATTCGATTGGCCGGAGGCCGGGTAGGGCATCTGGAAACGAAAGTGGATGGTGTGCCCCACTTCGTTCCCGGCGAAGAATTGGTCCTGTTCGTCGAGCATAATTCTGCGAGCGACTACAGCATCACCGGTTGGGAGCAAGGAACTTTTCGCGTCCACCGTGATACGACCGGAGAAGCACAACTCACGCAGGACAGCAGCCACTTGGCTGTGTTTGACGCACGCACGCGGCAATTTGCGACCGCCGGTATCCGCAATATTTCTTTAAGTGAATTTCGAGAAAGACTTTCCGCGGCACTTGGCGCACCGGTTCCTGAAAGGCTGGAGGGGCAACGATGAATAACGACCGAATTCCGAGGAGCGTTTCACTAAAGAAATTGGCCTCGTCCACAATCTGCATGCTGCTGGCCATCTACACCGGCGCCACCCCCGGCGCGCGCGCGTATTCTTTCGGCTACACGGTTGCCGATATGCGCCTGCCCGCGGTGCAATCGGGCGGCACCGCCTGTCCCCAACCCGACCATTGGAACACGAATCTTACCGGGGGCATCAACCGTCGTTGGAGCACCTCGCTCGGCGGAAGCCCCGTGACTATTCTCACCCTCGACCAGACTCCAGCCGGTCAGGTGAATGAAGTTGAGTCCGCTATTTCAGAATCCTTCACCGTGTGGACTGGTGTGGCGGGCACAACGCTTGCTCCAGCGTCACTCGCGCCCTTGCAACGAATTGCAGACTCCGCGCCGTGCAATTCCGCTGACGGACTGAACACTGTTTGCCTCAATCAGAACGATCCCGCATTCACAACGGGCGTGCTTTCTTTCACGCGAGTCACCACCGCTGATTTTATTGGTGATCAGCCGGTGCCAAATCATCCGGCATCTACTTTCGTGGGTGAAATTGTGGATGCGGATATACTGATCAACCCCACGGGAAACGGCGGAGTATTCGCGACTCCCCCAGCGCTGGGTGCAAATCCACAGGCCTTCGACTTGGAATCGATTTTGACCCACGAACTTGGCCACTTCTTTGGCTTCGAGCATTCCGGCGTTTGGAGCGCGGCCATGTTCCCAATCGCCCCGCCGCCGGGAGCATTCCTGGCCCCGCGTCCGTCCGCTCAGTCGCCTGACGCTCCGCTTGCGGATGACGATCGCGCCGGTCTGCGCGTGCTCTATCCCGATTTGACCGACGCGGTCCATACTGGCCTCATCAGCGGGCGCATCGTGCCCGTAAATTCACTTTCGCTCGCGGGTCAATCCGGCGTGACCGGAATCTTCGCGGCCCAGGTTGTGGCTGTGGATAACGCCACGGGCGCGGTAGTGGCGTCCGTACAGGCCGGCTGGTCGTGCAGGGGCGCTGGCCCACTTGTATTTGACGGCTCTTACGCGCTTCAGCGCCTTTTGGTCGGGCCTTCGCAGAGTTATCAAATTTATGTGGAGCCGTTCACAGGCCCGGAAGATTCTTCGGATGTCGCAGGGAATTTGGTGAATATATGCCGAAACTCGCTGACTGACTCCAACTGGCCTCAGGCATTCTCTTGCACGGTCCCCACTGTCTCCACCAGCTTCACGGCTCGAATCCGTCCGCCCGGGTAAACTGAAAATGAAGACGCCGCCGGTTGCACAAAACCGGCGGCGCTCCTTATTGAGGACTGCACATGCCCCTGGTCAACTAAGCCAGTCAACCCACTTCTAGTTGCACGACTTGCAAACCCACTGAACACGCGTGACCACTGGATTGGAGGCGGTCGAAGCCTCGACGCCAGCGGGCACAGTCGTAACAGCGGTTGAAGGAAACCACGGAGGAGCAAAGTTTCCGTTCGCAAACCGCCGATCAAAGAAGACGTTTCGGGTCGTGGTGTTGATGTTCTTGATGTCGTTCTGGATGCGGCCGCCAACGATGTTAAGCGTGTTTATGGCACCGCCCGTATTCTGGAGACCACCTGATCCACCAGCAACGATTGTCGCGACGGAAGCATCGATTTCAAGGTTACTGCCGCCCGCCACGTTCATATTAATGTTGCCGCCGGCTGTAAAGATCCCGAGGACCGAGTTGTCAGGAGTTGTATAAGGAATCAGGGTGTCCGCGGGTGTCCCATTGCAACAGGCGGGAGTTGTTCCTGCAACGATCTGATTTTGCGTGGTGGTTACTGGCTCAGTCTTATACGTGATGTTGCCAGTGATTGTAACGTCGCTGGCCGCGGTGACGGTGACTGCGGATCCGTCCTGGACGGAAGCAGCCCCGCTTCCCGCGAGCGAGGTGATGGAACCGTCCACAAAAACCATTGCCGCCTCTGTTGGTGGATTGGCGTTCAAGTTTTGTGGTACCCCAGTCATGGTCACTGTGTTTCCGCCGGTCGTGAATATGGTGGTGTTGGCAGTCAGGTCAACGGTAACCGTCGAGGTCGTGCCGCCCTGGACGATCGTGAATACCTGTTGTTTGTCCCCATTGTATGGGCCGGAGTTTGGGATCACCGCTGACATGGTTACTGTGGCGTTCCCCTTCACGTAGACGCCGCCGCCGGTAATACAATGTTTCGTTGCGGGACCCGGGCAAGTTCCTACGCCTCCCGCCACATAGGGCATATATACTCCGCTGGCTATGCCTCCTGCGAGGGGCCAGACTGATCCCGCTGCGGTTGTCATATTATTGGCGAACATATCCGCGTCGGTCGGAGCCGGCGGAGTAGCCGGTGGAACAACGCCATGTTCGCCCACTCCCTTGCCATCAATGGCTGCCCACTTCTGACTATACGAATCAGTTGGAAGTGGAACGGGAGGCTGACCCAAATTAAATCCATTCTGAAATGTTGGGGCAATGGTTACCCCGCCGCTGGAGTCAGAGGGCCCTGCGATTTGGTTGCATCCACCGCCGAATTGATATCCCGCGTCCGCATTGGCGCTGCCGACGGCGTCCGTGAAAATGTACTTACCGGCGGTCCCAAAGTTCCAAGCGCCGTTGGTGAAGACAGGCCCTGAGATTGTCCCTGGAACCAGAGTGGACCCATCACAAATCGCGTATGTATTGATGAACATACCCCAAGCAGCAAAACTTTGATTGGTAGTAGTGCCCGTGGGTGGGCTGATATTTACGGTTATCTGGATGTTTCCGTTGTCCGCGAGCTCGCTTTGTTCGTTTCCCTTCACCTGCCCATAAACGTCCACCGAATAGTTATATGTGTACTGGAAATTATTAATGGTGTAACAGTTCGTCAAGATCCCGGCCACTGTAGAGCAAGTTGAAGCGGCAGGTGGCAGTGCCGTACAGGTATAAGGGCCTCCTGCGGGCGGTGCGCCGACTGGTGAATAGCTCAGATGGCAATTGGCGAACGAAAACGTCGCAGGGACGCTGGAATTCAGCTCGAATTGGCCCGGCCAAGAATTCGCAGCTTGCCCGGCGGCTATGGATCCCCATGAGTTATAGGTGGTGTTGACGTAGGTTTGCACCGTCGCATCCGATCCCGCCGGAAGTGGTTGGCTACCGATGGTGATCGTGGCGGGCACCAAAGATAGGGCCTGGTTCACCATGGCCTGCCGCGCAATGTTGATGCCCGAATCGGCGGCGTAAAAGGCGCCGCGGAAATTCCGGTAGTAGCCGCCGATGAATGTCTGCGAGCTTAGTGCGATCACCATGCCCAAAGAGAGGACTGTCAGCAAAGTCAGGATTAGCATGGTGTAGATCAAAGCAACGCCGCGCGTTGACCTGTCCGCCATTTGCATCTTTTCTATTCTGGTCATGTCGTTTGTCGTTTTCATGGATTACCTCAATCCGCCATGCTGAGATTGCGGGGGTTGATTACGATCGCCAATCCTTGAATCTGGTACGGACCTGAATCGAAAGTATTCTTGAATGTGATCGCGCTGTTGTTGGCGCTTGGATTTGTTCGTCCGATGATAGACACGCGGATGGAACGGATAATGGAGAAGTCATAGGTCCCGCCGGCGGAAGCACCATAGGAGCAGGCATTGTAGTTGTACGTGCCGTAGCCGCCCGTGGATGTAGACGTGTCGGACGTAGAGCTGCAATTCGCCGGAAGATTGGAGGTAATCGAATCCGTATTGTGCGTGTCGTTGTAAAGCGCTGCGCCAATCCGGAATCCAATCACCTGGTCGGCAACCAGAGTGGTAACCCCCGCTTGCGTCCGCATCAGCTGTGGGTCCGCGGTGTTCGCGGTATTCACGGAGTAAGTGATCGGTTGCAGCCTCAGTATCCAATCCGAATTGCCAAATACCGTCCCGAGTTGTGTATGCCCGTTGTTACTTGCCGAGTCGGTACTGGAGGTAATCCCCAGGTAATCGTTGGCTACCGTGTTAGTACCGTCGGCATTCGTCGTCGTGAAGGCAAGCGAGACCGCCCCGCCAGACACAGTTCCGTTGGCTGTGAGTTTGATGGTGGTCATCAACGATCCGTCAACCGCCAACAACATCAACTCGTCACCCGAATGGTAAAGCCCCGCGAGAGTGGTCAATTGTCCCGCGGTTAATCCCGGGGTGTAGAGAGCCATCGGGGAAGCGGTCGTACTGATTGTCCCGTTGAGTGCGCCCAGATGTTGGGGGGCGGTGTTTGGATCTACGGTGATAAAATTTAAAGTATCAAAGCAAGTGGCCGCGTAGGTAAATGTAGCGTTATCCCCACAGCTTCCGGTGACAGGCACGGAATTCTGGATGGTGATGCCAATGGGCCAGTTGGGAATGTTGGTGCCAGGATAATAGCCGGTTCCGGCATTCACGCCGTCCAATTCCATTTGCGTCACGGCTCCCTGTAAAGCCAGGTTCAGACCAACCATGGTCTGCTGCTGGCTGAACAAGGGGTCGTTCTTTCGGAACAGGGTGAAAACCGCGGCCATGACAATTGAAAAGATCGACATGGACACCGCAAATTCCAACAGGGTGAAACCTTTTGACTGCCCGTTGTTTCGATTTTTTTGCATCATCAGCCTCGTCATGGACGCACCACGCTCATTTGGAAATTGACCCCCGGCGCAACGGACGCATTCTCAAGGAACACATACACGGTGATCCGCCGCAGTCCGTTGATCGGCTGATTAGCCTCGATAACCCACCGCCGCTTGAAATAAATGGCTCCGTTCACCAGACTGGCTCGCGAACCGGTTTGAGTCACGCTAATGGTCCCGTTGGGTTGCTGCGCGGTCGTCGTATATTGGGGATTCCCATTGACGTCCAAACCGCTAACGGTTTCCGATACTGACCCGGAGGTTGGCGAGAAAAAAATCTCGTCAAAATAGTCCACGTTTTCCGTCGTCGCGTTGGAGGTGACGGTAGCAGAAGTATCCGCCGTGATGCTTCCCGCCGTGTTGCCAACGGTGACCGCCACGTTGGGATCTCCCGCCGGGAATCGGTTCAAGTCTTCCAGTTTCTCGGTGGCCAGCGCCGCTGCCTTGGTCATGTATTCGGTCGTGGCTGTCCCCGAAACGGTTGACGCCAGGAGTGCGGCAACGGACGCGAGACCAACGGCAAGGACAAATAGTGCTACGAGCACCTCTGTGAGGGTAAAGCCGCCGGTTTTAGACCTACTGAACTGTGATCGATCCATAGTTGGACACCGTAATGGTTTTGGTCCTTCCCTTGAAGCTGATCGTAAATGTTTGGACATTCCCCGCCGTCGCTGCGACGGTGCCATTGCCCTTGAATTGCAGCACTGTCCCCGGGTTTATTGTTACCGCCGAAGAAGTCAACGGGATTGCGGATCCCACGTTTGCAAATGAATTGGTCCCGGGCGGCTCGCTCGCGACTTGATAGGTATTGTTGGTCGAATTGAATGTAAGCTGGAATGGATAGCCCTTCATAATGGCCTGGTATCGTGTGGTCTGAATCGCCCAAGTCGCCGCGTCTGACGCAGCGCTCAGACGAAAAATGTCCGCCGTGCTGAACATCGCCGGCATGGCGAAGGCGACCATGATGGTGACCAAGGCCAAAGTGAGCGCGGTTTCCAGCAAAGAAAAACCTGCGCCTGTTAGCCGCGCATTTCGGCTGTCATGCGGACGCTGACTTGAACGGTTTTTTCCCGTCACTTGCATGGTTTGCCTGTATTCTTTTCGCACTGATCTGGTTCCTCGCCCTGATTTACTTTGGGAAGTTACAGCAAAATCCTTAAGTCTCGGCCTATGGAAGTGCACATAGGGGGCCAGACGGGACAGCACCTAAGCGACTGACAATAAAGAACTTATTTAGATGTACAAAAGCATCCAGATAGATGGAGCCTTGTTCCTGGGTAGAAAGGTGACGAATCGGGACGCCAAGTCATGCAGATACCGAAGCCCTTAGTATTCGATAAAATGAAAAGAAATCTAACTACATTTGGGGATTAGCTGGGAAACAAATCTCTGTTTGCCGGACATTGAAAATCACGGGGTTGTGGTCTCACTGTCCTGTCCAGCCATCGAACAGGAGCGACTTAAGAATCGATCCTATTTTTCGGCATTCGTCAGAATCTGGACCAACTGAATGAATCCATCATGAAGTTACCCACTGTTGCTATTGGATTTGATGAAGAAGAGCCCGCAAGCTGGCGGTCGTAGTAGATGTTTACACCTCCTGAATCATTAATCGTCGAACCAACCAGGCTTCCATACCAGTTGGATCCTCCGGCGAGGCTGATCGGAGCATTGGGGGCATAAACGGTTGCTGCGGTCTGGCTTCCACCGGCGAGGTTCAGTTGTTGCGTTCCCGCGTAAAGGAATTGCAGATTGACCGGGCTCGGGACGCCGATTGAATTGACGTTCGTGACGCCTCCCCCGGCAAAACTGAGCGGATTCGCCTGACCTTGCCCGGCGATGTTGACAATGACAGGAGTTGCATTATTGACGCCCGTGGAGAGCGTGGAATTCCCCACGATACTGATACTGTTTATCGAAAACGATCCACCGGGAGAGAGAGTCACCTGCGCTCCTCCCGAAAGAGCGATGTTGCCGTACGTACCTGGTGCAAAAACTAAGTTTCCCGCTACTCCGCTGCATATTGTGACGCTCAGACCCAGGGAACTGCAGGTGCTGTTCTTCGTTATCTGAATGGTGGTCGTTGGAGGTAGCGGGCTCGGCAGAGCGGGCGTGGTGTCAACGACGGCCTGCGGCAAATTTACCAGTCCGCCTGTAACGCATGCTGCGGGGGGCGCTGCAGTGCAACCTGAAACTGTGGCATGTCCACTATCCGACCAAGCGTCCACGCCGCCACTGGCGCAATTACCAACTCCTGTTCGCGGAGTTGACATGGTGCCATCTACAACGGCGCCACCGCTCTCGTTCAGGTTCCCATTGGAACCGATGTTACCGCCATACCCGTCCGGTATTACGACCCCTTTGCTATTGAGATTTGCGTGTTTGGAATCATAACTATCAATTGCGATGCCGCCTGATAACGTGAGCGAACCACACTGATTGCCGGTCGCAAAGAGTCCGTAGCTGGGAGCGGGTACCGCCCCGAAGGTCACCTGCCGCTCAATGATTCCCGTAACTTCTTCAAGGGCGTTACCGGTTCCGCCGATGCTCCCGTCTGCGGTGATGCTCCAGGTCTGAACTGTTACGAGGCCGCCTGCGGTAGTCACTTGACTCATCGCGATTAGGGTAGCCGAGGCCGTGTAGCTCACCGTAGTTCTCCCATCCGTCAGGCTTCCTTGCGCGGCGGTCTGGAAAGCAGTCTCGATCGCGGCAACCGGGTAATTCGACAGGCTCTGTGTGGTGGATAAGACGACGGGATTGCCGCCAAATTGTACCGGCGACTTCGTCATATCATAATTGCTGAGTGGATCAGTCCCCACGGTTGTTGGGGCGGTGTAGTTATTCACAATGTAGTTTGCGGCAGTGTTGAGACCAGCTTCAGCGCCATAGCGAGCCTGAGTCATCATGCGATAGTTCAGGCTGGACCAGGTTTCCGACTGGGAGAGAAACATGATGGAGACTCCCATGACAGAAAGAATCAATACAAATATGACTGCGAATATGAGGGCGACTCCCTTTTCGTTTCCTCGCTTGTTCATAATCATTTTCCCTTTCATTCGGTTACGGCAATAATAAGGTGACGCTCGCAGGCATCGGCTGGATGCGCAGGAGCGAAGAAGCATTGTCCAATTCCCAGGCTTCAAACACGTTCCGTGGGGAAACGTTCAACAAGGCCTTTGTTTCCTGCTGGAGTTGATGCGTCTGGGGGTCTTGCACCTGGGTTTGCACTGTCAAGGTCACTGCGACGTCGACAACATAAGTGTTTCCTGACTTGCCCGAGTCGGTTTGATATGCGAAACAGGCGGAACCATCCGGATTCGGCAATAGGTTACTTAGCAGGACCATTCCTGCGGTGACCGCAGGTTTGGAGGCCGATGTGAACGAGATTTCATTGCGATAGAGAAAACCGGGTGCCGAAGGAGTGCCTGGTACGCAAGTGTACTCCACGTATAGAATCTTTCCGTCGCGGTTAATGTCCCCATATAACTTCAATATCGATCCGGTCGAACCATTTGTGTAATTGGTGGGCGCGGCGGCAGGCGGCACAATTCCTGTCCCGAATGAACCCGATACAATTATTTGCGTAGTGGTGGCGTGAGCAAAGGTGAATTGGGCGGTGACTGTATTTGTTCCGATGGCTGTCGCCTGGACGGTTTCAAAATTCGCCCCCGTATCCACATCCAGATACATGCCGGCAAACATTCCCGTCGAAGAACTGACCAATGCGGTCTGCGTGCCCGATGGGATTCCTGCCGTTAGAGTCACCGCGCCCGGCAATGAAATCCTTCCGGCCTGGCCGATTTCCTGCTGCAACAATTCCGTGGCACTCCGTACACTTCTGTGCATTCCGGTTCTGTTTGCGATCGATCCCTGCACGGTCATCAACTGCATCATTGCGGCCATGATGATCGCGATTACGATCAAGAGAATCGCAGTGCTGGCCATCATTTCCAGCAGCGACAATCCCTCTTCTTGTGGAACAAATCCTTGCTTAAGCATATAGCTCTCTCAGAACGGATATCCCTTTACGGCCACTACGGTTGTTTGCGGGATGGTCCCTCCCGCACCAACTTGCTGAAATACTTGGGTCGTGACCGTAATCTGTTTCATCTGGGTCACGCCGTTGGGTCCCGCCGATAATTTCCAAACGCGAATGTAGAACCACGCCGCCGGTGCTGCTCCTCCAACACTGGGCACAAGCCTTCCGCTGCTATCAAGATAGTCGGCGTATCCAGCCACGGGATTGGTTGGATCGGAGCTCCCTCCGATTCCAGTTCCTGTTGCCGGGCTCGTGAGTGGAAGGGGGCAGCCAGCCAGGCCGGTCCCTCCCGAGGGTTGGGAGGGAACTTGAGTGGTGTCCGTCGTGGCATCACAGTAAGCCAGCGCCAGAAGCTGTTCCATTTTGTCTTGAGCGTACTCAGCCGTGCGCGCCATCAAGTGTCCCTGATTCTCCGTGGTGCTGATCGCCACCGATGCCAGGCCCACTACCCCGGCCGCGCAAATGAGGATTATGGCAACTGCCATCATGGTTTCTATCAGTGTCACTCCGGCCTGGAGACCATGAATCGAGGTAGACGGAGTTCGTCTCTTGCATTTCATAATTTGCCTTTAGCGCACCTGCCAGGTGAAACTCAGATTGTTGGAGGCGTACCAACTCTGGATCTCTCCGGAGGACAAAAGCGTCACCCCGTAGACCGAACTTGCGTCCGACAAGTAGAAGGCTCCATTCGCATCCGGCTTGCCCCCTGAAGTTGGATCCGAAGGGATACCTCGTGAATTGAATTCGATGCAGGCCGTATTTGCGATTGTTGTGCTGTTGCCCGCCTGACCGGCCGCCCCCGTGTAGCAGATTGGCGCCTGGCCAATTGTGAGTTGCGTGTTTGCGGGAGCTGCGTTGATTGCTCCGAAACTGAAAGAGACTCCAGACGAGAGGTAAAAAACAGGACTGGTTCCTGCCACGGTGCAGGCATTGGCAACGTCTGCATTTGTTTGCCAACATCCAGCGCCCCCGGCACCACCGGACTTGTTCCAAATCTCCAGGTGGTAAGTGTTGGAGATTAAATCCGCGCGTACGCGAGCATGCGTAAAATTGGCGGCCGCTATTAGCTTGGCTTCCTCCATCAAGCTGGCGATGCTGCGGCTATCTCCTGAAATCCTCATAAACTTTTGGATCGCTACATAATTCGGCAGCGCGAAAGCAACAATGACAATGGTCATCAAGAGGACGATGGCAACCTCAAGGAGCGAAAAGCCGAATTCGGCTCGCCCCGGTGGTAATGAGTCTTTTGCTTGCTTGGCGGTGAAGGATTTAACTTCCAACTGTCAGCTACCTTGACATCCTCTCGACAAGTTCGCGTTCTCGATTCACGCTTCGCATTTGGAATTGCATCCATCACAAATGGTTTGGGATCGCGAATGTTCCACTTAGGTTCATATCCCTCTACCGAAGAGCCGACGAACCATAAATCTTCACGGTCTATTGAGTGCACACGGAAGGCCACACATGAAAATGTCTAACTGCATGAATACAACTGCGTTGCTTTTTCCCTGAATGGAAAGATTATTTGTTACTCAAGACCTTGGGGAGTAAAGGTGGCATCTAGGGGGCTCTGCAGCGACCATCGGGGATTTACGGGATTGCCTTCTCGTGTCCAAGGCAAGTTTCAATTTGGTGCAGGTCACCTTCGCGGAACAAGAGCGGCAGTAATTATTTTCCGGTATTTATTCTGGAAGAACGCCTTCGCGCTGGCCTGCTTAGCGATTCGCGTTTCTGGTAGCCCCGACGGGAATCGAACCCGTATTTCGGCCTTGAAAGGGCCGCGTGCTAACCGTTGCACCACGGGGCCACTCGACGAAAACAAACGCTCAGTTAGAGTAGAAGAAAGATGTCGCGTTGGCAAGGCGCGGCGGACTCTCACTCGGTGTAGAACAATCAGAAAATGTTCAGCAATAGTTTCACTTGCTCAATCTGCGGCGCGCCCTAACCCTGTGCCCGGTCGTTGCGCTCTTCCAGCCAGGCCATCTGGATAGCTTCAAGCTTGCCTTCGTTCGCCGCCTTCGCGTCGCCGCTAAACCCGTCCAGTTCAGTCACCCACTTGTGAAGGTCCGTGAAGCGGACCGTCAACGGGTCCGTATCAGGGAATTTGTCCACAAGCGCGATGGCAATATCTTCTGCCTGATCCCAATCCAGTGGTTGAGACATTCTAGTGTTCCGCTTCCTTTGCGAAGTTCTTATTCCATTCGGGAATCTCGACAACCAGATCCACCGTTCCATCGGGCACGCATTGGCAACCCAGCCGCGACTTCACCGTCAATCCCGGAGCGTCATCAAGCTGATCCAGTTCAGCGTCGGTTGCTTCGTTGCATGACTCGAGCCCTTCGTGGACGATTACATGGCAAGTTGAGCAGGCGCACACTCCTCCGCAGGCGTGATCGAGTCCCATGCGCGCCCCCTGCGAAATATCCAGTATGCTTCCCGGCAATCCGTCGTGACCGTAGGGAAGTTTCTCCGGATCCACTTCAATGGTTTTTCCTTCGCGCACGAAGGTAATCTTGTATTTCTTTGCAGGCAGCACATATTTCGCCTGCTCGATGTATGGATTCTGTCCGCCCATGATGGATTCCTTCCCTTCCTTATTCGTTGTCGAGATTCTTGCCCTCGAGCGCCGTGGCCAACGCGTGATTCATGATGCGCTCGGCCAGCGGAGTGGTGACCGAGTTCAGCTCGTCAACCCGAGCGCGGATAAGCTTGTAATCGCGGCCTGCTATGGCCTCCTGGAGCGCGGCCTTTGCAGCTTCAATCGCGCGGCGTTCGGTCGTGTCAATTTCCACCTCCGGATGCGCCAGCGTTTTTTCCGTGGCGCGCAAGATCGTTTCCGCCTCGGTGACCGCTTCGATCCGCTGCCGCTCCGCAAAATCTTGCTCGGCGTACTCAATGGATTCTTCGAGCATCTTCTCGATTTCCGTGTCACCGAGTCCGTAGCTGGGCTGCACTTCGATGGCGTTCTGCAGTCCACTGCGCAGATCGCGCGCGGCCACTTGCAAAATCCCACTGGCGTCAATCAAGAACTTCACCTCGACTCGCGCGAGGCCCGCGGGCCCGGGCGGAACTTTCAATTGAAATCGCGCCAGTGAACGGCAATCCTTGGCCAATTCGCGCTCGCCCTGCAGCACGTGGATATCAATCCCTGTTTGCTTGTCCACGCCGGTAGTGAACATTTCCTGCGCGCTGGCGGGAATCGTGGAGTTGCGCGGAATAATTTTGGCAACCACGCCGCCCATCGTTTCAATACCCAACGAGAGCGGGGTCACATCGAGCAGCAACATTCCCGCGACACCGGTCTCCAAAATATTGGCTTGCACCGCGGCACCCAAGGCCACCACTTCGTCGGGATTCAATTCGGCATGCGGTTTGCGGCCGAAATATTCTTCAACGACCTGGCGCACCAGAGGAACACGCGTCGAACCGCCGACCAGCACAACTTCTTCCATACGATTCGGCGCCATGTGCGCGTCCGCAAGCGCCTGTTTCACGGGCCCCATGGTGCGCTCGACGACCGGCGCAATGAGCCGCTCAAATTCTTGGCGCTTCATTATTCGCGTGTAGATCCGCCCGTCGCTCAGCGGAAAACGAATCGTGATTTCCTTCGCCTGGGACAGCTCATGCTTCGCGGCAATGAGCGCCTTGCGCAATTCCTGCACTGCGGACGGGTCGGCGGAGAGGTCCACGCCAAATTGCGCGCGCATTTCCTCACGGGCGACGCGCTGCAACTCGTTATCAATATCGTCGCCGCCCAGGTGGGTGTCGCCGCTGGTGGAAAGCACCTGGTAAATGTCGCCTTGATCTGTGGAGATTAATTTCAGGACGGAAATATCAAATGTGCCGCCGCCAAAATCATAGACGGCCACCAGCCCGCGTTGCGCTTCGTGTAATCCGTACGCCAGCGCAGCGGCGGTGGGTTCATTCACCAAGCGCAGTACTTCAAGGCCCGCGAGACGCCCGGCATCCTTGGTGGCCTGACGCTGCGCATCGTTGAAATAGGCAGGGACGGTAATCACAGCCTTATCCACCGTTTCGCCAAAATATTGTTCGGCCCAGCTTTTCAGTTCGCGCAAAATAAATGCGGAGATTTCCGGCGGGGTAAACACGCGATCGCCCAATCGCACGCGGATGACGCTCTCGCTTCCGGGGTCAATGCGGAATGGAAAAATCTTGAGTTCACCGGCGACGTCGGCGGGGCCGCGGCCCATCAGGCGCTTCACGCTGTAGATGGTCCGCTCGGGCTGGGTCAGCAAACGGCGCCGGGCTGGTTCCCCGACGATGATGGAGCCATCGGCATCCAGGCTCACAACAGAAGGACACAACGCGGAACCATAAGGGCCGGGGATACACTTCGGCTGCTTCGTCTCCTTGTCCACATAGGCGACAAGGCTATAGGTCGTCCCAAGATCGATGCCAACAGTCCGTCCCATACTTTTCCAAAGCTCCGTCAAGATTTAGGCCGCAAGCTCTGCGGCAACTTTATTCACAAGATTGCGGATATAAGAGCGCCTGTTCAATATTTCGTTCATTCGATCCATCAATGCTTTCCGGGTCGCTTCATTGTTGTCCGCGTCAATCACCGCGTCCCATTCGGCGGAAATGGAATCGAGCTGTGCGTCGACTTCTTCCAGCCTTTCAGTGAAATTCTTTTCCGCGGCTTGAAGCTTCATGCGAACCTTCGCTGTTGAAGCCGCATCACCACCGGCTTGCCGCGCCTCGCGCAGCTCGTCCAGCGATTCGTTCAACTCAAACACTTCTTCCAGCAACTCGGGAGGCGCCTGCTGTTTTTTCTGGCCTTCCTTGCGCATTCTGTTATGCGCCAACAGATATTCCACGCGGCCCAGAGGTGTCGAGAGCGCGCGAAAGGCGTCATTTAGTTCCGAAGACCGCGCCAGAGAAAGCTCGCGCTCATTTTCACTGGTGCGTACAAAATTATCCGGATGCAGCTTCCAACTCAGCGAATGGAATCGTTTCTCGAGGTCCGCTGAATCAACGCGCAGTTTTTGCGGCAGGCCAAAAAACGCGAAATAGTCCGTGCCCTTCGGCAAGGGCTGAATCTTCCCGCACTTTGCGCAGAAGTGCGCGCCCGAAGTAGCCGCGCCGCAACTCCAGCAGGCGGCGGATGCTTTGCTCATGGTGCTTGATGCGGTCATTTACGGACGAAGTCCCCAAATCGCAAACGGATTTCCCCAATACTGGCGAGACCAACTTCACTACCCCGAATTAATTAGGCCGTAAACGAACTCCCGCAGCCACAACTCCGCGTGGACTGCGGATTCTCGAAGACGAATCCCTGACGAATCAGCGTCTCCTGATAATCCAGGGTGGTGTTGGCGAGAAAAAGGAAGCTCTTGGGGTCCACAAAAACGCGTGCGCCATGCTCCTCAAACACTTTGTCGCGGTCGCGCGCCTGGGTATCGAGACGCATTGCATACGTCAGGCCCGAGCAGCCGCCTCCCTGCACGCCGACGCGCAGTCCCCCCGTCGCTTCCGGCACGCCTTCCTTGGTCAATAGCTGGCGAATTTTCTCCGCCGCTTTTTCGGTTACATGAATTGCTGTTTCCATAAAAATGTCCCTGATCCAAATTAAAAACAAAGTCGCGACCACCCAAAGGTGGTCCCTACGCAACCATTCCTGCGCGAAGCCGATTACTTGGCTTCGGGGGAATCGCCGCGCTTTTTCTTCCAGTCGCCGATGGCGGCTTTAATCGCGTCTTCGGCCAGCACCGAGCAGTGGATTTTCACCGGAGGCAGGCTTAGCTCCTTCACGATTTCCGTGTTCTTGATGGCAAGGGCCTCTTCCACCGTCTTGCCCTTCACCCACTCGGTGGCCAGCGAACTGGAAGCAATCGCCGAGCCGCACCCGAAGGTTTTGAACTTCGCCTCTTCGATGATGTGCGTCGCGGGATTGATCTTCATCTGCAGCTTCATCACGTCGCCGCATTCGGGCGCGCCGACCAATCCGGTGCCCACGTTCGGGTCCTCCTTGGGAAGGCTGCCGACGTTGCGCGGATTGTTGTAGTGGTCAATCACTTTGTCCGAATAAGCCATTTTGTTTTGCCTCTCTCTTAATTAGATGCGTTTTGCCAATCTTCGCCGCAATTCAGTGACGACGCTTCAGTGCCCGGAAGCAGCGGTCCCCCACTGCATCTTGCTGATGTCCACTCCTTCTTTTGCCATTTCGTAAAGCGGTGAGAGCTCGCGCAGCCGGCTCACCACTTCGTACATTCGGTTCACGACGTAATCCACTTCTTCTTCCGTATTAAATCGTCCCAATCCAAACCGGATGGAGGTATGCGCCAGATCCTCGCCGACTCCCAGCGCCTTCAACACATAACTGGGCTCCAGAGTGGCCGAAGTGCAAGCCGATCCGCTGGACACCGCGATATCGTTGATGCCCATCAGCAACGATTCGCCTTCCACGAACGCGAAGCTCATGTTCAGGTTGTTCGGCAGGTGGTGCTCCATCGAGCCGTTGATATAAATTTCATCGAGTTTCGATTCCAGGCCCTTGCGCAACCGTTCGCGCAGCGCTATTAATCGGGCCGATTCAGTCGCCATTTCGTTTTGACATATTTCACAGGCCTTGCCGAAGCCCACGATTCCAGGCACGTTCAGAGTGCCCGAGCGCATCCCCCGCTCGTGTCCTCCGCCATCCAAAATCGCCGAAAGCTGCACGCGTGGATTGCGCCGCCGCACATAAAGCGCACCGACGCCCTTCGGGCCGTAAATCTTGTGCGCGGTCATGCTTAACAAATCAATATTGTCGGCCTGCACGTCCACGGGAATCTTGCCGATGGCCTGTACGCCGTCCACATGAAACAGGACACCCTTTTCCTTGGCGATTTTCCCGATTTCAGCAATGGGTTGCACCACGCCGATTTCGTTGTTGGCGTACATAATGGAAATCAGAATCGTCTTTGGCGTGATGGCCTTGCGCACATCTTCAGGATCGACGCGGCCATCCTTGCCCACGGGCAAATAAGTGACCTCATAGCCGTACTTCTCTAGGCGCTTGCAGGTGTCCAGCACCGCCTTGTGCTCGGTAACCTGCGTGATGATGTGATTACCCTTCTCCCGGTACATTTCCGCCGCGCCCTTGATCGCCAGGTTGTTGGACTCGGTAGCGCCGCTGGTGAAAATAATCTCCTTCGGCGAGGCATTCACCAGGCGGGCGATCTGTCCGCGGGCATTCTCAACGGCTTCCTCGGCCGTCCAGCCAAACGCGTGGTTGCGGCTGGCCGAGTTGCCGAAGTTTTCATTAAAAAATGGCAGCATTGCTTCCAACACGCGCGGGTCCACCGGGGTGGTCGCGTGATTATCCATGTAAATCGGTGTCTTGACGGCCATTCTGACTCTCCTCAGTATTAAACTTGAACTCGTTCCGGTAACGCGGTCCCCCGAATTAACTGTCCTAACTTTGCATTTGGACCAGCGCGGGCTGATCCGGATCCTCGCTCATCTGTGAAATCGTGACCGTGCTCAGCACTTGCATAATGCTTTCGTTTACGCGTCGCAACGGCTCGCGCACGGTGCAGGTCGGTGACTGATAGCAATTCCCATGCGTCGTAACGCAGGAGGTTATGAAAACCGGACCATCCACCGCGCTGATCACGTCCAGCGCTGTAATGTCCTTCGGGTGTCGAGCCAGGCGATAGCCTCCCGCCGAGCCGTGCTGCGCCGTTACCAGCTTCTCGCGCGCCAGCTTCTGCAGAACCTTGGCCATCAGCGTGGAGGAAATCCCATATACTTCAGCGATTTCCGACGCGCTCTGCGCACTGTCCAAACCATGGGTGGCCAGATGCTTTACAGCGATCAACCCGTAATCCGCCTTCTTGGATAGCTTCAGCATGGTATTCTCGACCAAGTCATATACGACTAGTTTGGTCGTATTTCCATACTACGCCGGGAGAAGTACGGAGTCAAGTCACTCCGGCATTGAATTTCGGCGTGTTTCCACTGATAACCATGCATCTTGGAGCGCCATGCAATTACGACTCATTCGGTCTGATATGTCAAAGACACCGCATCGAACGCGCAAATTCAGCGATTGAACGGGTCAAGCGGGTCGCCGACCGGGATAGGGTTATTCAGGTCAGGGCTTCACTCCACGCAACAATTCCCTCTTTTGCGCGCGGGGCGATAAGGTAGAATGGCGCAGCGGACGGCTTGCACAAGATGAAAACTTCACTGGCAATCTACCCCGGCTCATTTGACCCGGTGACCAACGGCCACCTGGATCTTATCGAGCGCGGCACTAAAATCTTCGACCGGCTGGTGGTGGCCGTCCTGCGCAACCTGGATAAGGAGCCGCTGTTCCCCACTCAAGAGCGAGTGGACATGCTTCGCGAAGTGACGCGTCAGTGGGCCAACGTTGAAGTAGACGTTTTCGACGGACTGCTGGTGGACTACGCGCGCAAGCGAAACGCACAGGTAATCCTTCGCGGAATCCGCGCCTTCAGCGACTATGAGTATGAATTGCAAATGGCGTTGATGAACCGCAGGCTCGAGTCCAACATTGAAACTGTCTTCATGATGCCCGCGGAGAAATACAGCTATTTGAGCTCACGACTGGTGCGGGAAATCGCGCACCTGGGCGGAGACATCAAGGGACTCGTGCCCCCGGTGGTGGAGCAGCGATTACGCGCGAAAGTAGTTTGAATGTGCGGCCTTACTGGAGATCCCGAACTTGACGATTAAATTCGCGGAACGCGTGAACAGAATTGCCTCTTCGCCCACTTTGGCGGTGCTCATGGCCGCCGCCGAATACAAGGCGCGCGGAATTGACGTGGTGGACTTCGGGCCTGGCGAGCCGGACTTTCCCACGCCTGACCATATCAAGCGCGCGGCGGTTCAGGCGCTGGAGCAAAATTTCACCAAGTACACGGCCTCGGGCGGGATCCTGCCGCTGCGCGAAGCGATCGCCAAATGGCACGGCGCGCAATTCGGATCGAAGTATGAATCAGGCGAATCCATGTTCACCGCGGGCGGCAAGCACGCGTTGTTCAATGCCCTCAACGCGCTGATCGAGTCGGGCGACGAAGTCCTCGTCCCGGTTCCTTACTGGGTGAGTTATCCCGACATGGTGAAATACGCGGGCGGCGTGCCAGTTTTCCTGCAAACGAACGTGGAAGATGGATTCGCGCTGCGTGCCGCGGCGGTCGAGCAAACTATCGGGCCGCGCACCAAGATGATTATTATGAATTCGCCGAGCAATCCTTCGGGCGCGGTGATTCCCAACGGCGAATACGAGCGAATCATGGAACTTTGCCGGCGGCGCGACATCTGGCTGCTGGCGGATGAGTGCTACTCACACTTTATTTACGACGGCGGCAAACCATTTTCCATCGCGAAGAGCGCAAGCGCGACGCCGCACGTGATCGTTGCCGGATCGCTCTCCAAGACTTTTGCCATGACCGGCTGGCGCGCCGGGTTTGCGCTGGCGCCCAAGCCTGTAATCGATGCGATGACACGGCTGGCCAGCCAATCCACATCCAATCCCAGTTCGATAACGCAGAAAGCGGCGCTGATGGCGCTCACCAGCCCGATGGACACCGTCGTGGCGATGCTCGCGGAATACACCAAACGCCGCGCGCATATTCTGGCCGGGCTGCGCGCGATTCCGGGGATTTCCTGCGCCGCTCCGCAGGGCGCATTCTACATGTTCCCGGACGTTTCAAAACTGCTGGGGCGCAACGGTGCCGCTGGTGACACGCCCGCGCTTGCCAAACAAATGTTGGAGACAGCGCATGTGGCGCTGGTAGCCGGCGATGCGTTCGGCGCGCCCGGCTATGTGCGCATTTCTTACGCGACCAGCATGGAACGCATTGATGAAGGACTGCGCCGCATGGCGAAGTTTTTTGCGGGGGCCGCGGCCGCGTCGTGACGCGCGACTTCCACGCGCAACCCGCGCCTCGTCCCGCGCGCATCGAACCCATCTTCATGCCGCGCATCTGGGGGTCGGCTTCGCTCACTCCACTTTTTCCGGACGCTCCGAAATTACAGAAATCCAGCGCCAGCGATCTCCCCATTGGTGAAGTGTGGCTCACCGGAAATACGTGCAAGTTCGCGGACGGCCCATTCGCGGGCCTCGCTCTTGGCGAAGCCTGGCGCGAAATGCCCGCCTCCTGGGCGGGCACGCGGATGGACACGACCGCTGCTTTTCCACTGCTCGTAAAATTCCTGTTCCCCGCCCAGAAGCTTTCCGTGCAGGTGCATCCGAGCGATGAATACGCACGCGAACACGAAGCGGCTTCGGGCTGCAAGGGCAAAACGGAAATCTGGTACGCGGTAGCCGCTCAACCCGGCGCCGACATTTTCGTGGGTTTGAAATCAGGAATCACTCCTGAAAACTTTCGGAGGGCAATTGAGGATGGCACCGTCGAGGATTGCTTGAACCGCGTCCCTGTATCCGCGGGTGATGCGATCTTCGTCCCCGCGGGAACGGCGCACACGATTGGCCCGGGGTTGGTGCTGTGCGAGATTCAGGAGAACTCCGACCTCACCTATCGCGTATACGATTACGGCCGCAGAAATCCAGACGGCACCACCCGCGAGCTACACGTGGAGAAGGCTATGGCGGTGATGAATTTTGGCGAGCAACGAGGAAGAAAAGTTCGTCCAGCGTGCGCCGAGGCGCATGGCGGAGAGATCATTCACTTCGTTGCCTGCAAGTATTTCGCCCTGGAGAAATGGGAATTTACCGCGCCAATCGATTTGCGCACTGAACCGGAACACTTTGGACTTTGGATGGTGATTGCCGGGCGCGGGAAAATTTCTTGGCCTACGGCTGGCGAGGGTGGCGCGGGAAAATCAGATTTTGCGGCCGGACAAGCCTGGTTTGTGCCCGCCGCACAGACCAATTGGCGGATCGAGCCAGCCGAGCCGACAACCATGCTGCACTCATACGTGCCTGATCTCTCGCGCTATGCCGCGCAGCTCGCGGCCTGTGGAATTGCAGCCGAACAAATTGAAGCGGTCGTGCAGCGGTGAGAATGGATCAGTTGCAGGTCTGTTGTCCCACTTGGGCAGGGTTGGGGGCATGAACCATCGCTCCAACAATTCGCGCACTGAGAAACTTCCGGCATACGCAGTGATTCTGGCCGGAGGACGAGGCACGCGTTTCTGGCCGCGCAGCCGCCTGCGCTCGCCAAAGCAATTGCTGAACATTATCGGCGACAGCACCATGTTGCAGCAGACGGCTGGACGCCTCTCTCCTTTGTTCGCACCGCATCAATTTTTCGTTGTGACCAACGAGGAACAGGCTGCACAGGTGCGCAAGCAATTGCCGCGAGTCCCGCGGACGCAAATACTTTCGGAACCAATCGGACGCAATACCGCCGCGGCGATCGGTCTGGCCGCGATTCATATCCGACACGCGCAGGGGACCGCGCGCGGAGTAGCCCACCAAGATGCCGTCATGGCGGTGCTGCCCGCCGATCAGTACATCGCGCGCGCACCGAAATACCGATCGCTCGTGAGCGCGGCACTTCAGGCGGCATCGAGCGCGGGACAAATGGTCGTACTAGGCATTCCTCCCACGCGCCCGGATACTGGCTTCGGCTACATCGAGTGCATCCGAAATGCGAGGCTCAGGAACGCGGGCAAACTTGCCGCAGCCGCGCAAATCCTTTTTGTGCGGCGCTTCAAGGAAAAACCACCGCTCGCCTTGGCTCGCCGCTACGTCGCCTCGGGCCGCTATTTCTGGAATGCGGGAATGTTCTTCTGGCGCGTGTCAACCTTTCTCGAAAATCTGCGGCGTTTTCTGCCCAAGACATTTGCTGCGCTTGAAGAACTTTCTGCGACCATCGGCACACCGCGCTACTTGCGAACGCTGGCAGTGATTTATCCGCGGCTTGAAAATGTT
>Ga0070733_10000149_pt1 | contig 63847 bp, 62 predicted proteins | sample Coa_R1_9_FD_66450 | JGI IMG/M metagenome (GOLD analysis project Ga0070733, IMG submission 66450) | Surface soil microbial communities from Centralia Pennsylvania, which are recovering from an underground coalmine fire - Coalmine... | ecosystem: Environmental > Terrestrial > Soil > Unclassified ... | reverse complement strand
ACGTACGGAAAATGGCACGGTACGACGTTAACGGCAGCCGAAGCGCGCCAAATCTACGTTCCCCGCGGCTTTCTTCACGGCTTTTTGGCTTTGGAAGATGGTACGATTTTCTGGTACAAACAGAGCGCCGCGTACGACCCCGCCTGCGAGGTTGGCGTCGCTTGGGACGATGCCGATTTGGGAATCAGGTGGCCGCTCGGTGAAATCGCCCCGATTCTCTCCCCCCGCGACGCTCGTAACCCACCCCTTGCGGCCCTACGCGACCGTAACAAACTCGCCCCCGCCTAGGTAGAAGCCGCCAAAGGAACCGAATCGAGGGGGGATGGCATTCCGTGATCAGAGCGACGAAGCTCTGGTGCATCGAGTGCGTTCCGGGGAAAGGGAGGTCTTCGGCGTGCTCGTCGATCGCTACAAACGCGGCATAGCGAACTTCATCGGCGCAACCGTGCGCAACTCGTCGGAAACGGCGGATTTGTCGCAGGAAACGTTTTTGCGCGCATACGCGCATTTGAATACCTTCAACCCGCAGCTCGGGAAGTTCTCGACCTGGATATACCAGATCGCGCGCAACGTGATTCGCACGTACCTTGCCAAGTCGCAGCGCGCGCCGCAACTGCAGGAACTCTCGCAGGAGCAGACGCTCGAGACGGCGCTTGCCGATCCGTCACCGCAGGCAGATCCCGCCGGCGGACTGCTCCGCCAAGAGGCCGAGCGCGAGCTGCGTGCCGCATTAGCCGAGCTTCCGGACCGCACGCGAACGGTGTTGGCCCTGCGGTATTTCGATAACATGGAGTATCAGACGATCGCGAGCACGCTGGGCCTGTCGCTAGGGAACGTAAAAACGCTGATCCATCGCGGCAAGATCGCGCTGACGAAAAAGATGCGCGAACGCGAGGCGCGAGCCCTCGGCGTGCCGGTTCGGGCGCTGGAGAACGGAGGCTCGCATGCGCTGCTGCTCGTGTGAGCCGCTGCTCGACGACTACCTGGAAGCGACGTTGAGCCGCCGGCAGATGCGCGACGTCGCGCTTCATTTGGGGTCGTGTCCCGCCTGCAGCCCGCTTCTGGAGGAGCTGCGCGTGGTAGACGCCCTGCTGGCCACCGCGCGGTCGCCCGGACGCGTCGGTTCGGGCTTTACGGCGGCCGTCGTCTCCGCGACGGCAGCTTCGCCCCCGCACCCGGCTCGGCGGATCGCGCTCTGGCTGCCGCTGCTAGCCTACCTGTTGGCGGCTTGGGCGCTCCTGGCATTCGCGGCCCTCGATGCCCACGGCCTGGCGGGCCTCTTCGAGCAGCTCGCTGTTTGGGGAAAAGGCGGTTTCGCAGCGATTGCCGCCGGGCTGCGGGCCGTTGCTCCGGCGGCCGGAGTCGCGGCTGCGGCGGTCACCGGCGTTTTGCTCGTCGATCTTCTGCTTCTCGCCGGAACCGTCTACGGCTATCGCCGGCTGCGTCCAATTCTTAGCGTCTACCTTGCTCGGGGGTCGCGCCCGTGAATCTTCGGCGCGCCATCATCTTTGGAATCGCGCTGGCCGCCGCCGGACTCCTCGCCCGGCCCGCGCTGGCCGATTCGCAAGCCATCTACCACGGCGGAACATACTTCGGCTCGGTCGTCGTCGAGCCGGGACAAGTGGTCGACGGCGATCTCACCGTCATCTTCGGCGATGCGACGATCGAGGGAATCGTCGACGGCGACGTCAACGTCGTGGGCGGAAGTTACGATCCTCGGCCGGGCGGCGTCGTCACCGGGCAAGTGAATCAGATCGGCGGTGACGTCACCCAAGCCGTCGTCCCCTGGGCGCCGCCCGACTCCGGCTATAACCCCTTCGTTCCCGATCACCGGCTGCTGTGGCGGCTCTCGTGGAATCTGCTCGCGCTGCTGGTCTTCTTGATCTTTCCGTTGCGCACGAGAATGGTCTTGGACCGGCTGGAACGCCATCCCGGCCTCAGCGCCGCCGCTGGTTTGATCGGCTGCATCGCGGTCCTTCCACTAGCCGTCCTGCTGGCGATCACCATACTGCTCATCCCGCTGATCCTGCTCGAAATGGTCTTTCTGCTGGCCAGCGCCTTTTTGGGGACCGCCGCACTCGCGCTCTTGATCGGGCGACGCCTTTGCGAACTGGTCAGCCCCGCCACGACGCCCTCACCGCTGGTGGCGCTGCTCTGCGGGATCGCTCTGATTACCGCGGCCGAACTGGTTCCGGTCGTCGGGACGCTCGTTCTCATCCTGGTCGGCCTGATCGGGTTGGGGGCCACGATCCTCTCCTTTGCGGGGGAATCGCTGGGCGCCCCGGCCGGCGGGCCGCCGATAAGCGGACCACCGATGACCGCTGCCTAAACGTAGTGGCCTGTCACATGAGGATATACGGTGCCGCTACCTGTTTTCGGGATGAGAAGCTAGGATGACGACGATCTCGCGAGCTGCGAGGTTTGCCGAGCGGACGGCTCGCTTGCGAGCTTCGACGATCCGCGAAATGCTCAAAGTCACGCAGCAACCCGATGTCATTTCCTTTGGCGGCGGTCTTCCCGCGCCCGAGCTTTTTCCAACCGAGGCGATCGTGGAGGCGGTTAGCGTCGTGATGCGCCTTCGCGGAGCGGCGGCGCTGCAGTATAGCGTCACCGAAGGCATCCCCGAGATGCGCCAATGGGTCGCGCAACGTTTGAGCGGCCGTTTCGGCAAGCCGATCGACGCCGAAAGCGTGACGATCGTCAACGGCTCGCAACAGGGCCTCGATTTGATCGGGAAGATTTTTCTCGATCCGGGCGATCACGTCGTGCTCGAAAATCCCACCTACCTCGGCGTGATTCAGGCGCTCGACGCCTATCAAGCCCGGTATCTCACCGTCGATACTGACGAAGACGGCTTGCTGCCCGACTCGCTCGAACGCGTGCTCGAACACGCCGATCCCTTCCCGAAGCTGCTCTATCTCGTGCCGAACTTTCAAAACCCGACGGGCCGCACGCTTTCCGGTCGCCGCCGCGAAAGCGTCGTGCGGATTTGCGAACGTTTCGACCTGCCGATCATCGAGGACGATCCGTATTGCGAACTGCGATTCGAGGGCAGCGATTTACCCTTGCTGATTTCCTATCAGACGACGGCGCCGATCATCTACCTGGGAACCGGCAGCAAGATCATGGCGCCAGGCATGCGCATCGCTTGGCTCGTCATTCCCGACGAAGAGATCCGCGACAAGATCGTCCTAGTCAAACAAGGGGCCGACTTGCATAGCGGCACCTTTGCACAATACGTCTTTCACCAGTACGTTAGCGACGGCGTGGCCTTCGACGCGCACGTACGCGAGATCGCGCGAACGTACGCTCGCCGCCGCGACGTCATGTCCGAAGCACTCGCCGAGTTCATGCCGGAGGGCGTTCGCTTCACGCGTCCGGCCGGCGGAATGTTCCTGTGGGTGACGGTACCAAACGTAGATACGGCCGAGTTGCTGCGCATCTGCGCGGCGGCAAAAGTCGTCTTCGTCCCAGGCGTCAGTTTCTATCCCGGGCGCGACGTGCACGACGGCATGCGCCTCAACTTTTCGAACGCGTCGGAGAAGAATATTCGCATCGGCGTAGAACGGCTTGCCGACGCCATTACGACATACAAACGCTAAAGGAGCCCGCAATCGTGGCAGCAGGTTTGGTCATCGGCATTTGTTCCAACTCCGACACAAAGGCGCTCGACGACGCCCTTTCGGCGCAGCAGATCGACCTCGACAAAGTCAAAGTCTTTGCCAGCGACGGCGACGATTTGGAAGCGACACCGCTCGACTTCATAGAGGTCTTCAGGGACACAGAATCGATTACCGGGCTTTCCGACGACATGACCAGAGGCACCGGCGTCCTGGCCGACTCGGGCGGGACCAGCGTTCCCGGACTCGGCGGCCGGGAACCGCGATTTAAGGCGTTCTTTCCGGAAGAGGGCGAGTCGAAGCATTACCTCGACGGTTTTCCGGTGCCCGACGATGAGGTGGAGAACTTCGACGACGCGATCGCCGAGGGTCACGCAGTCGTGCTCTATCCGGACGCCGGAGCCGACGCGTCAAAGATCGCGTCGGCTTTTAAGGCGGCCGGTTTGCTGAACGTTCGATCGTTCTAAAGGTTCGTAACCCGACGGCGAAGCGCTCCTTCCTTGCGAGCATGGTGTACGTGCTTGCAGGCTGTACGTCGACCACCCATTTCGACTACACGCATCTGCCTTCGGGCTATCATTGGCGAGCCGTGTACGACCGTCGAACGCATTCGATCGACTTCTACGGCCGCGCGCCGCTTTCGAGGGACACCGTTTTCGTCGGGCCCAACAGCCAGTTCTACATCTTCGACCATACCGGCAGGATTCAAGATCGCGACTTGAGGCGCCACTGGACGCCGCACGATGCCTTTTAGCGCCCGCCGCGTGATGATCACGGCGGCCGGCACGGTGACCGCGCAGTCGCTGATCAAAGCCCTTCGGGAGGATGGACGCGCGACGTTCGTTGCCGCGGGCGACATGGATCCGCTCAATGCGACCAGGGCCTTTGCCGACGAGTTCGTCCTGCTGCCCAGAGCCGACGATGCCGCATTCGCGCAGGAATGCGTCGCCGCGGCGCGGCGCTTGAAGATCGATATCTTCGTTCCGCTCATCGTCGAGCGCGAGTTCCTCCCGCTCGACGGGGTACGCGAGCTTTTTGAATCCATCGGTTGCCGGCTGGTCGTACCGCCTCGCGCCATCGTCGTGCGCACGGCCGACAAACTGGAGTTCGCGAACTTCTTGGACGAAATCGGCGTTCCCGGCCCGGTGACGCAACCGTATCGCGAGGATATCGCCGTCGATCGATTCCCCGTCTATCTCAAGCCGCGGCGCGGCTCGGGTTCGATCGGAACTGCGCGCGTCGAAAGCGCGCACTCCCTCCACGAAACGGCGCGCGGGCGCGAAGATCTAATCGTGCAAGAAGCGATCGCGGGCGCCGAGTTCACCGTCGACTGTTTCGCCGCGGAACCGGGCCGCGTCGTCGCGGCCGTCCCACGCGAACGCATCGCGATCAAGGCGGGCGTCTCGGTGAAGGGACGGACCTACCGCCATCCTTTGATCGAACGCATCGTGCGCGACGTCGTCGAGAAGAGCGGCCTGCAAGGTCCGGCCAACGTGCAGGGCATGTTGGGCCCAGACGGCAGTTTCTCGATCATCGAGATGAACCCGCGCTTTTCCGGAACGTTGGCGCTGACCACGGCTGCCGGCATCAACTTCGCGTCGCTCTTGATCGATATGGTCGAAGGGAATCCGATTCCGGATTTACTCGGACGGCATGAAGACGGATTGACGATGATGCGCTACTGGAGTGAAGTCTTCGAGGGCGCGCGCGGCGACGTCCGAATGGGCACCGCGCTCTCGCGATAGCGCCCTCTCCGTGTCGGACTCCTAGTAGCTCATCGTGGTCCAGCGGTGGGGGTTTTCTAAGAGCCACTCCCATTCGCGCCGTAACCCGTCGCGCAGCGCAACCTGCGGTGTCAAACCGAACGTGCGCTGCACTTTTGCAGGAGAGAGCTGCATCACGGCAAGCTCCGAGGGCAGTCGCATGCGGCCTGCGACGAGTTCGGAGGTCTCACCGGGCTGCACGTCTTCGGTTACCGGTTCGATCCCGGTGCCGGAGATTTCGCAGGCGAGCCGCGCGAGCTGCGCGACCGACGTTGCGATGCCGGTGCCGCCGTTGAAGGACTGCGCGCCGGCTAGGCCGCTCTCGATGCAGGCGCGATGGATGCGAACCACGTCGTCGACGAAGACGAAGTCGCGCAACTGCTCGCCCGCCCCGAAGACGACCGGTGCCTTCCCCTCCGACAAACGCTTGAGGAAGATCGTCAGCACGCGGCCGTACCACTCGCGCGGGCCGTACGTGATTCCGTAACGCAGCGAATGCACCGGGAAGCCGTAGTCGTGCGCGAAGATCCGCGCGTACTTTTCTCCGGCGAGCTTGCTGGCGCCGTACGACCAGTTGGGATCGTGCGGGGCGGCATCCTCGTCGCTCGGCGGGTCGACGGCTTGGCCGTAGATGCAGGCCGACGATGCATTGACGACCCGTCCGACGCCCGCGATCCGCGCGGCATTGAGCACGTTGATCGTTCCGACGAGGTTCGTGCGCATATCGTCGAGCGGATCTTCCAAACACTTCGTAATCTCGAGCTGCGCGGCTTGATGGGAGAGCACGTCCTTGCCGCGCGCGGCCGCGACGAGCGCCTCCGCGTCCAGAATGTCGCCCTCGACGATCTCGACGTCGCCGCCGAAGGCGGCTAGATTCTCGCGCAAGCCGCTCGAGAAGTTGTCGAAGACCGTGACGCGATAACCCGCCTGCACGAGATCCGCGACGACGTGCGAGCCGATGAAGCCGGCGCCCCCCGTGACCAAAACGCGGCCCGGCACTAGGCGCGTTCTCCGCGGACGCGGCGCCCCGCGAGCGACCACGCGTAGGGCAACGCTCGCCGCCAAAACTCAACGCCGAGCGCGAAGTTGATCACGGGGTGATAGAGCCACGTCGCGCGACGGTCACGAATCGCGCCGAAGATCGCGGCAACGACCGGCCCGACGACGGATACCGAATAGAAAGGCCACAGATAAGCGCGCAGTTTTCGCGCCGGCGTCCATGCGGCGGCACGCTCCCAAACCGGTTGATCCCGGTCCTCGAGGCGCTTGGCGATGCGCGGCCCGAACTTGCTCACGAAGTTGCGCAGTCCCGCGACCGTGTGATGCTCGATCAATGCTCCGGGAACGTAGGCGATGTCGAATCCCTCGCGGAGAATGTCCACGATCGGCAGGATGTCGTCCTCTTCCCAGCCCTCGCGCTTCGGAGCGCTGGCGCGAACCGTCACGCCCTGCGCGATCGCCACGAGCGGCGGCCTGTCGACCGGAAAATCGTAGACGAGATACGACGGCGTCTTGCGCTTCACGCGGTATGCCCGTCCGAACGTCGCCGGGGCGGCGGCGGCGCCGTACAAGAAGTGGTTGAACGGATCGGTAAAGTCGTTGATGTAGCGCGTGCTCAAATTATCGTCGCGAGTGCTGACGACGCGGGGAACGGCCGCGTACACGTTCGCGTCGTCAAACGGCTCGACGATGCGCGCCAGGAAATCGCGCGTATGCAAGATGTTGTCGGCGGCGATGATCACCAAGAGATCGCCGGTTGCCGCCGCATAGCCGAGCAGGTGGCCCGGCTCGGCGAGCCGGCGAGGATTGTCGACGACGACGCAGCCCGCAGAGCGCGCATACTCCTGCGTACCGTCGTCGGATAGCCCGTCGACGACGACGATCTCGACCAACTCCGGCGGATACTCCTGGGCGCGGATGCTCTCGATAACCGGCGGAAGCCGCTTGCGCTCGTTGAGCACCGCAATGATAAACGAAACTTTCATCGCGCCACCGCGACCTTCGCGCCTTCGAGCTGCGCGGAGCGCAGTGCCGCTTCGATCACGGCAACGACGCCGGCGCCAAAGGTGCCGTCGGAGCGAGTCGGGCCGCCGTTTCGAATGGCAGCGGCAAAATCCGCGGCCAGCTTCCCCAACGCCTCACGGTTATCGACGAGCGGCACGTGCAGGTCCCCCAAACGGTACGATACCATCTGCTGCTGGAGCGTGGTGCTCGACGGGTCCAAAACGACGCCTTTATCGTAGAGATAGATCTTTTCGGTCGGTTCCACGTCGTCCCAAACCGCCATCTTCAGGCTGCCGGAAATCGTCGTGCGCCGCACTTTGACCGGTGAGAGCCAACTCAAATGCACGTGCGCCAGACAGCCGCTCGGATACCACATAGTCAGAAATGCGACGTCGGCCGTCTTGGCGTGAACGCACGCGCCGAGTTGGAGCGCTACCGAGAACGGCATCTCGTCGAGAACGTAGTTGATGATGGAAACGTCGTGCGGCGCTAGATCCCACACGACGTTGCTCTCCTGAAAGAGTCCGAGGTTGACGCGCACCGAATCGATGTAATAAACCTTGCCGAAGGCGCCGCTCTCGCGCAAGGCGCGCAGCTTCTCCACCGAACCGGTATAGAGAAAGGTGTGGTCGGTCATCAGGCAAACGCCGGCGGCGCGTGCGCGTTCGCAGAGATCTTCGGCGTCGCGGGAGTTCTCCGCCAGCGGTTTCTCGACCAGCACGTGCTTGCCGGCATCGATCGCGCGGATCGCAAGTTCGCGGTGCGTGCGCGGCGGCGTCGCCAGCGCGATAGCGTCAACCTGCGGATCGGCGAGCGCCGCGTCGATCTCCGCGTGTCCCGCAACGGCCGGATAGAGCCGGCGCAAACGCTCCAGTCGAGCCCGATCGCGCTCGACGATGCAACGAACCGACCACTCTTCGGAAGCGTAGAAGTTTCGAACGAGATTCGGACCCCAGTAACCGGCTCCGACTACAGCAACGCCGAGCGGCGCACGTTCCATCGGCGAAGCCTTTAGGTTACGAGCAGGGGCCGGCAGCTCGCAAGGGCATCGACCACGCAGACGATCTGGTCGTCCGTCAGCTCGGCAAACATCGGAAGTGAGAGGACCCGCGCGGCGCTTCGCTCCGTGCGCTCAAACGAACCGGGGCCAAGCCCGAGATCCGCGTAGGCGCGCTGCAAATGGATTGGAATCGGATAGTGAACGCCCGTGGCGACGCCGCGCTCCCTCAATGCGGCTTGCACGCGATCTCGGTTCTCGACTTCGATAACGTAGAGATGATAGACGTGACCTTCATCGTGCAGGCTCACCGGCGGCTCGATGCCGATTTCGCGGAGAAGCCGGTCGTACGCGGCGGCATGACCGCGGCGAGCCTGGTTCCACGCATCGAGGTGCGCGAGCTTTACGTCGAGCACCGCGGCCTGCAGCGAATCCAGGCGGCAGTTGTCGCCCTTGACGACGTGTTCGTACTTCTTTGCTTGACCCAAATCGTGCAGCAAGCATACCGAGTCGTACAGACTCGCATCGTTGCAGACGATCGCGCCGCCGTCTCCGTACGCGCCGAGGTTCTTCCCGGGATAAAAGCTGAAACATCCGACGTCCCCGAAGCTTCCGGTACGCCGGCCTTGGTAGCGCGCGCCGTGCGCCTGGCAGGCATCCTCGATCACCCGCAGGCCGTGGCGCCGGGCGAACGCGAGTATCGCATCCATTGGAACGGCTTGACCGTACAGGTGCACCGGCATGACGGCCTTGGTCCGCGGCGTAACCGCCGCTTCGAGCAGGTCAGGATCGATCAGGTAGGCGCGATCCATCTCGACGAGCACCGGGCGCGCTCCGACCGCCGAAACCGCGAATGCCGACGCGATGAAGGTATTGGCCGGAATGATGACCTCGTCGCCCGGCCCGATCGCTAAGGCTCGCAAAGCGAGCTCCAGCGCCGCAGTGCCCGATTCGACGCCGACGCAATAGCGGGTGCCGACATAGGTCGCAAAGTGTTCTTCGAAGAGCGCCACGTCGGGGCCGAGAACGAAGCTCGCGTTCTCCATCACCTGCGTCATCCGAGGAACGACCTCTTGCGATATCGCGCGGAACTGCGCTTTGAGATCGACAAACGGAACCGGCGTCGTCATCGTCACTCAAACGCGCTTCGTCGGCTCGCGGACGAGCGCCTTCAGCAATGAAAGGACGCAAACCACGCCGGCGAGTTCGGCAATTTGCTGCAAGAATGCAGTAACTTGCACGAGGAAGACGTCGCGGGACGAGCGATCCGTGGTAATCCAACCATTGGCTGCCAGCGCGACACGAACGTGGGGAAGCACGTGCCATGCGCGCAGCGCAATCCACCCCGGATCGTAGCGCTCGTTTAGACGTACGAGCCCGACGACATCGGCAACTCCGTGCACGCGATAGAGCCACGGCGCAACCCGATCGAACGGCAAGGCCGCGGTTCCAGCGACGGGTTGATGAAGCGGAATCGCCGGAAAAGAGCGCGACTCCGCCACTAACTCGCAGAGTCCCGCGCACGCGACCGAGTCGACGTTTGGCGGAATCGATACCCACGTGAAGATGCCGGGGCCGGCGGCCAACGCACCGCCGCCCGACGCGGTCAGTCGTCCGTGCACGTAGGCGAGCAGCCACGCGCCCGGCGTGACGGAAGTCGCCAGCTTCGACTGAGTGAGCACGCCGCCGATGCCTTGGGCGAGCGCCGGCATTCGAGCAAATGCGAGGGGCGCGTCGATCCACGCGACGGCCGGGTCGATCGAATCGCTCGGACCGCGCAGCGGGGTAACGGCCGCATAGCCGGGTGCGTCGCCAAAGAAGATGTCGCACGGTCCGAAGCGATCGACGGACGCGACGATGCGTGCATCCGTGCAGGCGGAGATCAGCGGGGCGGCACCGGTTATATCCCCGCTGCGCGCCGCTGCCGGCCGCACCGTCGCTCCCAAGGACGACGCGGCTAGACCGATCTCTCCGTTCGAGCGCGACACGAGCCAGGGACGAGCGACGATCCGGCTGACGCCGAGGGCGCGCAGCGCCGCGGAATCACCGCTCTGCTCGTATTGCGCCAACGCCATGTCGACCGGATAGGCCGGCAGATACTCGTTGAGCGCGGCGACGTGACCGGGATACGCGATGGCGTCGGGGTCCGCGCCGTCGCCTTCGCCGGTACGCAACCGCAGCGGCTGAAAAGCCGGCAGAAGCGCCACTCGAGAAAAGGGCGGAGCCGCGACGACCGGATGCGGATAGGTTTGCGCGCCGACCCAGAGATCGCTCGGGGGATGAAAGAGCCAGGTTATTGGTAGGACGGCGCCCGCGAGCAACGCGAGATACCCAAGTGCTTTCGCCCGGCCGGTCGCCGCCGATGCGAGCACGATGAGAAGCGCCGCGAAGACGCCCCCGAAATCATACAGCTCGCGGAAGACACCGCTCTCGGGGACCGAGCGAACCGTCCATTCATAGACGGCGTCAAGTGGACCGTGGACCCCCAACGCGCAGAGATAGACCAGCCCGGCTGCGACGGCGGCCCATCTGACCGCCCGGTGTCGACGTGCCCCCAGCACGCCGGCCAGCGCCAGCGCGCAGAGCGTCCAGATCGCAATCTGCGCGGCCACGCCCAACCGGTCGGCGTACCCCGGAAAGTAGCCGCCTAGCGAGAGCAGCGCAACGGGCGAAAGCGACTGGTTTGCCTGCCACTGCACGCTGTACGGAGTCTGTAACAGCGCGCCGCGGTCGGCGATCAGGCCAACGGCCGTCGGTAAGGCCACGACCGCCGCGGCCGCCACCGGCAGCCACTTCTTCGTCGTCAGGGCAAACGCGACCGATGCGACCGTCGCGACGATGAAGAACTGGAGTTGCGCTTCGATCAAAACCAGCCACAACGCCAGACGCACCGGCGAAGCATCGCGGCCCCGCACCATTTCGGCGAGCAGACCGATGAGGCCGCTATAGGCGAGCACCATGACGAGATGCCCGGCAACGACTTCGTTATAGACCCACGGATTGAAGAGCGCGAAAATGCCTGCGCCGATCGCGGCCGGCGCGGCATTGCCCAACCGTGAGGCAATGGCTGCCGCGGCGCGCATGCTGCAGTAGCCGGTCGCAAACGCTAATAATGCCAAAGCGGTCAGCGGGCCCACCACCCACATCGCGGCAGTAAGCGGAAGCGCGATCAGGTACGTCGTTGGATGGGTATTGGCAACGCCGAACCCAACGGGTAGCCAGCCGCCGATGGACTCGTTGAAAAACGACGGAATTGCGAGTCGTTCGATCGGCCAGTTCCAATCGTGGCGCAGCGACGGAGTTCCTTTTGCAACGACGAACGCGGCGAACGTGAGTGCGGCCGCAATCGCGCCGCTCTTCACCGTGGATTCGAAATCGAAGTCCCGCGGCGCGAAGCGGCGGCGAGGGTGACTCGACTGTCGACTGCAATTCCAACGGTGGCAATGACGATGGCGACGTATGCGCTAAAGGCCAGGGTGTCCCCGTTTTGCTGCCACATCGCCGCGGCGACCAGCGCTCCTGCGCAGGCGTACGCCGCGTAGCGGATCGTCTGCTCGAAGAACCGCGTCGGGCCGCCTTTGAAGGTCACCATCACGAATTTCCAAAGACTGGTCCTCCGGGTCAGCGATACCGAGAGAAAGACCGCTGCGGCGACGACGGCCCAACAGCCGCCTTCTACCACAACATCCTTCATCTCGGCAGGCAGTATCGTCGCTAAGACGAGCGCGACGATCCCGGCGAGCACGGCGTAGCGCGTAAGGGCTGCCGGCGCGCCGCCGGCGGCGAGCCCGACGTGCAGCGCCCGAAAGAGCGCGGCACCCGAGAGTGCCGCAAAGGCTGTGAACGCGGCGCAAACGAGGAGCACGAACGCTTCGGCTCCGGGTTGCCCCGCGAGAGCCGCCCCCACGAGGAGGAGGAGCGTGACGAGCACCACGGATAGCAAAGCCGTGGGAAAAGTTACGACCAACGACCGCTTTCGTTCCGCCGTCGCGCCGCCCGAGGCGACGTGCAGTGCCGTCAGCGTTACCGCCGCAAAGATCACGGCGAGGTAGGCAGTGGTCGACAGGCGTTCGGCGTCCGCCTCCGGGAACAAATTCGAAGCGATCAGCGCCACGATTGCGGTTCCAATCGTGTAGCGCAGGGCTCGCCGGAGCGCAGCGACGGCGGTCGAGTCGATCACGGATTCGACGAGCGCAGCGGCCACAGCTCGGGCTTCACCGCGAGCGTGATCAATAAACCCAGAGCGATAAACGAGACGATCGCTGCGATGACGTAGTATCGCTGGCCGACGAATCGCAATGCGATCGTTCCGCCCTGCGGAAGGGCCGGCACGATCCATCCGTTGGAGACTCCGTTGACGATAACGTGGTTGAGCAGTTTGCCGTTGACCGTCGCCCGCCACTCGGGATGAAACGCATCACCGAATACCAAAAGGAAGGATCCGGCATTGGCGTTGGCGGGTACCGTCACATCGACGGAGGTGGGCGAGCGCCGTTGCCAGCCGAGCGCAAAGGGACGCGTCTTCGGCAGCGTCACCGGTTCCATGCTCAAGAGCCCGATCTTCACCTGCGGGTCGGCGCTTTTCACCGAGTGCACGCCTCGCGACAGAAAGACCGGTTGCGTGACCAGCTTGCCGTCGACGGTAATCGGCAGCGACGCCAGCGAGCGCGGGTTGTGCAGCGCGCGTGCCGGCGTGGCATGCAGGTAATAATAGAGGCCCGCGAGCTTTACACGCGCGTTTCGCGAAACGAACCATACGCCGAGGACGCGCTGATCGCCGTCGTACCAGTCGTTCGGGAACGCGTGCATGAAGTTGATATCGAAATTTCCCTGCTGCGGAAGCGGGAAGAGCCTGTAGGTAACGTCGCCGCCGGCGCCAAGCGCGACCGCGAGCCACGGATTGCCGCCTCCGCTCGACGTGACGGTGCCGACGAGGTCCGGGTCGCCCTGGAGCCCGTTCGGTGGGCCGGCTACGGACTGAGCGGTAAATGCGCTATCACGCCCGACGGCTAATGCTCCGGGCGCCGAACCGATTCGAGTGAACGAGAGATCCGGCGCGACCGCCGCCGAAATCACTCCCGGTCCCAAGTCGCCGCGCTCGCCGGTCGCAGACGCAAACAGGAAAGCCACGTCGTTCCACCCCGGTCCTAGAGTAAGGTTTGCCGTGACCGGCACGGGCACCGGACCCTCGAGCTGATCGGTCGTGTCGTACTCTTGCGTGCCGGCGTTTGCGCCGGGGAGCGTCACCGTCCGTTGCACGCGTCCGTTGACCGCCAGGCTCAGAATGCTCCCAACCTGGAGCCGGCTGACTTTCAACGCAGCTCGGGCGACGACGTTGCCCGACCCTGGAACGAAGACGCGCACGTGCGCGCTGCGTGCGAAGAGAAACCACGATTCCGGGTCACCTCGCTGCCAATCGTAGAACGTCGGATCGTCGTGATACCACGCAGCCGGCATCAGTATCGCCGACGTCCCAACGACGCCGGCGTCGGAAATGTAGGGAAGCGTGCCCGCGAGATTCTCCGCAAACGTCCCGCGATACGAGGCGCCCTTCTGGAGGCGCTTCGCCGCCAAACCGTCGGGACCGAGCGGACCGACCGCGCCGGCTTGAATTCGATATCTCCCGGCGGACGCCAGGGTCACGGTCGTATCGAAGCCGTAAACCGATTTGGCGAGGGCCGTATTTTGCGGAAGCCCTTCTACGAGAGCGGCAATTCGCGCGCGCCAATCCTTGAGATCGTCGGCCCTCACCAGCGCGACGTCTAAGTCCTGATCGATGTAACCGTCGGAAACCGCGTGGCGCCCGGCCGACAGCGTAACCTCCCCGTATTGCGTCCAGTCACCCAGGCTTTGCGGAGTAAAATTCTTGTTGTCGACCGACAGCGTCTGCGGAGGATCCTGTGCGAAGAGCAACGACGCGTCGCGCGCAAAGACGTCGTAGAGGCCCCCCTGCTTGATTTCGAACGGGATCGACCAGTCGGCGGCCGCTGACGAGGGGTGGATTCGAACGCCGTGGATCAACGCCTCGTTGACGGCCAGATCCCGGGCTTGCTCCACCGATTCGGGAAGGATCGGTGAGAGCGCGAGCATCGCGGAAGAAAACTCGTCGGCGGAGCGCGCTTGCGGATCGAAGCGAGCCTCACCGCGCGCCATCGCCCCAATGTTTCCGAGGTAGCCATCGGAAAAGGTGGGATCGGTTCCGATTACCGGGTGACTGACTCCGTAGACGAGCGGCAGCGCTCCGCGTAAATGATAGACGTGCAACGGGCCGTCCGAGCGTTCGGGTACGGCGCCGAGGACGCGGTGAAGCAGATCGTGCGTCAAGGTCGTAGTGTTGAAGCGCCACTCGTCGGGCGAGCTGAAATCGATTACCGGAATGAAATCGTCGCGCTGCAGGAACGTGTCGACGCCGAGGACGCGAAACATGTCGGCGGCAAACGGTAGACCTTCACGCGTTGCACGATAGGCCCGGCGGACCCAGAGGTCGGTTCCTTGGGAAGGCTCGCTTCCCAGCAGCCCGTAGATCATCGGACGGTCGATCAGCGAGTTCTCGATATAGAACTCCGGATTTCCCCAATCGAACTGCTCGAGGAACTGCGTGGGGAAGAGCGCAACCCGGTGGCGGTCGTCGTTGCCCAACAGCGCGTTTTCGCGGTACTCCCAGGCGGGAATCACCGAGCCGGGATAGTTCATCTTCAGAATGAGGACCGGAATGAAAATAATAATCGGCATGGCGACGATCAAACCGCCGACACCCGCCGGCAGCCAGCCGAAGCGTTCTCGTCGTAGCGCATTCCCCACCGGCACGCGTTCTCGCAGCCAACTCAAAACCGCATACGACGCGAGCCCGTAGAGACCGCTGATGCCAAACTCGACGCCCGCGACCCATTTGTACGAAAAGCGGAACATCTGAAAACCGGGGAAATACCGGTAGAAGGCATCGTAAATCGGTGTCGTCACCGCGTCGCCCAGCGCGTCGTGATAGTAGCCGACGACGATCGGAACCGAAATGATGGTTACGACCAGAAAGTACAGCGTGATCGGGCGCTGGTTGCGCGCAAATGCGACGCCGCCGAGCGCGACGACCGGCACGAACCAAAGCAGCCCGCTGAAAAGACCCTGCGCATATGGCGCCGCCCACGGGAAGTACGGCCGGCCCGAAAATGAGACGAACGTCGCCCAATGTCCCAGGCCGCGAAGCACGTTTTCGAACGACGTGGCGGCGTTGTGCAGCGACGGCGCCTCGCTCAGGACGCCGTTAAGCCAAACGTTCCGGAAGTAGTCGACAAACGGCACGACCCAGTAAAGATTGATCAGCAGCGCCCCGACGCAGGCCGCGACGATGAACGGAATCGAACGCTTCGCCATCGCGCCCGGCTCGGGGCTCAAGGCCAACGTCACGATCACGAAGATGGCCAGCAAAATGAAGTTGATTGCGACCAACGGCGGGTTGATGCCGCCGCCGACCAGCACGAGCAGCGCGATGCCGAGTGCCGCCGGCCATGCGTTCAGCTCGCCGCGCATCGCGCGGGCCGTGATGCCGACCATTGCCGGCAGCGTGCCGTAGGTGAGGAGCCAGACGATCTGCGCTTGCGAGTTCAGCGCGACGTACATATTGAACAGGTAGGCGACCGAGCCGGCGATGCGCGAGGTCTCGTCGAGCCATGGCGCGACGCTGCGCAAGCAATAGTACATCGACGCTAGGCATCCGGTATAGACCGCGAAGACCGCGAACCGCTGCGCGAGGATTTGAGGAATGTGAAAGATCTGCGCGATTCCGTAGACCCACGCATACGGAGTTTCGTAAGGGTACCAAAACCCGGTGTGCGTGCCGAGATAGAGCGATGGGTTCCACGCGTGCAGCAACGAGAAGAGAAACTTCAAAGGATTGATGTGAAGGTCGGCCTGCCCGTCGTTGAGTTGGACGCCGCTGCCGTACCCCAGGGTCACGAGAAGGGCAAGCGCAACGAAGAGCGCCGGAACGAACGCTCTCCTTAGGACCGCTCGGTCCGGCCAGCGCAGCTCTAGTGCTGCCGAGGCGCGGGCCGTCTCCTCTTTCACGGGTAGGCCTTTCCGTAGAGCTTGAATGGACCTTCCAAACTTATGCGTTGCTCGACGAAGGTCGCCGCAAAGAGTTCGTCAACGACTTTAGCCACCGTATCGAACTCTATGTCGCGCAAAATGCACCGGTACTCAATCCGCAACACGCAGTCGAAGCCCTGCGAGCCTTCGTCGTGACAGGCCGGGCAATGCGATGGACGCATCGCGATGGCCTGCCCGATCGGCGCGCCCCGAACCTCGCTCGTCATCCCATAGAGTGCCAAGGTTTTTACGCCCAGACCCGAGGCAAGGTGGCTAAAGCCGGCGTCGTTTCCTACGAACACTTCGCATTCCGCCAATCGCCTTGCGGCTTCGTCGAGCGGCTCGCGAATGATGCTGATTCCCTCGACGCCGCTAAAGTCTTGCTGCACGCGCGCGGCCTCGGTCTCTTCATGCGGTCCGAGAAAGAAGCGCACGCTTCGCCCACTGCCGATATGCCGCCGCGCCAGGTCCGCAAAGCGGTCGTACGGCCACCGCTTGGACTCGTTTCCTTTCCAAGCCATCGAGCCCGGGTGAATGCCGAGCGTCCCCGCAATGCGGTTGCGACGCCAGGAGTCGGGAATCCAGTACTCGAGATCGTCGCTTCCCGCGGTCAACCCGATGGCGCGCGCCAGGCGCAAGTTCTCGGCGAGGCGATGTCCGCCGCGCAGCGCCACGCGCACGTTGGGTCCGGTCCGCGCAATAAAGCGCGCGCTTCCGCCGTATTCGTGCATGTAGAGTTTCCTTGCGCCGGCCCCGCGCGCCAGCGCGGCGTACTGCCAACGCGTCGCCGGAAACGGGAGGATGGCGATGTCGTATCGCCGCGGCCGCAGTTCCCGCAGCGCCGCGAGAGCGTCGCCGGCGGTCGGGCGCAGCGGCAGCTGCGTGACGTTCTCCACGATGCGCAGCGCGCGCAGATACTCGCTCACCGGCGGATGCATCGTCAGCGCGTCAACCGACCACGAGTCGCGGCGCAGGCCGCGCAGAACCGGGCCGCAGGCCAGCGCATCACCGAGCCCTGGCAGCAAGATCGCCAGTGCGGTACGTCGAGCCAACCGGGATTACTCTCCGATCGGGACGGGGATGACGATTTCGTGCGAGCCGGCGCGGTCGATGGCGCGGAAGCGTTCCGGCCGGTCGTAGTAGTGCAAGATCCGCATTCGATAGAAGATCGCCAGCGTATCCACGAAGACGTTCCAAACGGCGGGTAGACGAAGCCGGCTGCAAACGCGGTTGAAGTTCACCACCACGGGCGCCTCGACGATGCGATAGCCGAAATGATGGACGTTCGCCAGCAGCTCGAGGTCGAACGCGAACCGCTTCACCAAAACTCGGGGCAGTACGTGCTCGAGAACGCCTCGCTTGAAGAGCTTGATGCCGGTCTGCGTGTCGCGCACCGGCAAGCCGAAGAGCGAACGCACCAGCATGAAATAGAAGAAACTGTAGATCCGCCTCAGGCGCGGATACTCCACTTTCGATTGCGGATGGAACTTCGAGCCGATCACCACGTCGGCAGCGCGCGCCTTCATGATCGTGAAGAAGTTTTCCAGCTGCTCGGGGTGCAGATCCATATCGGCATCGAGAAACGCGACGTACTCGCCCCTCGAATAGGCCGTGCCGCAAATCAGCGCGTTCCCCTTACCTTCGTTGCGTCCGCAGCGGACGACGCGAACGCATTCGGGCCAAACGCGCAACGCGTCGATCGCCGCTGTATGCGTTCCGTCGAGGCTTCCGTCGTCAATGACGACGATCTCAAAATCGATTCCGAGCGCGCGCATCGTTTCGACGGTTTCGCACACGTTCTCGGCAATCGAATGAGCCTCGTTATACGCGGGCATCAAAATCGAGAGCATGGCTTGGGATGCTTGGCGCTCGCAAAAAGACGCGCCTTCCGGAATAATGTTGATCATAGTTAATAATTAGGCGATCGGGGCTTCGCGGTTCTCCGGCGGGCTCACGAGGTTGCGTTCGAACTTGGCGACGATGGTATGCCACGCGAGGTCGAGCTCTTCCACGTCGAGCATGCGGGCGAATGCGATGAAGACGGTCGCGCCGATTGCGATCTGCCCGAAAAGGAACCAAGCGCGCGAGGCCAGCGTGGCCTCGGGCGTCACGCCCAACGCCCCGATCCAATGCAGCGCGGCGAGCATTGCAAGCGAGCAGACGACGATTTTTCCAATCGAGAGAACGAGGGCTCCCCAGTCGATTCCCGAGACCAGCCGTGCGGTCAGCATCAGCAAGAGAACGGCCTGCACCGTCTGGCTCGTCGAGTTCGCCAGCAGGAGGCCGCGCGCGCCCAAGCCGGGCAGCCACACCAGCGACAGCAGCACGTTGAGGACGACCGTGATAACCGAGATGGTGACGGGCCAGAGGGTTTCGCGGCAGGCAAAGCAGCAGCGGGTCAAGACCACGTTGGCACCCAGCGCGACCAAGCCGAACGCCGCGTAGGGCAGCAGTCCGGCGGTCAGATCGGTCGCACCGGCTTGAAAGGTCCCGCGTTCGAAGAGCGCCTGCACCAGCGGGTGCGAGAGGACGACGAGCGCGCAGGCGGATGGAATCGTGATGAAGTTCACCAGCCGCAAACCGGTAACGACGCTGCGCGCGACGCCGCGGCGGTTCTCCCGCGCAAACTGCGCGGCGAGCAGCGGAAAGATCACCGTTGCAATGGCGGCCGCAAAGACCTGCTGGGGAAAGTTGACGAGCTTCGTCGCGTAGTTCATTCCCGCGATGTATCCCGGCGCGAGCGTCGATGCGAAGAAGCGGTCGAAAAAGAGGGCGAGCTGACCCGCCGCCGACCCGACGATGATCGGCCCAAGCAAGACCCAGATCTTCTTGAGCCCGGGATGGTGCAGATCGATGATCGGCCGGTACTTGCCGATCGAGAGAAAGGCCGGAAGCTGAACGAGCATCTGCGCCGTTAAGCCCAGCGCGGTTCCGACGACGAGTGCGTAGATTCCCATGCCGTGGTTGAGCAGAACGACGCAGGCGATCGTCACGATGTTCACGGCTACGCCGACCAGAGCCGCGGAGCGGAAGCGATGATAGGCGTTGAGCATCGCCGAGAGCACGCCGCTCAGACTAACGGCGACGATGCTGGGCATCAGCCAGCGAGTCATCTTGATCGCCATGGCCATCTGCGGCGCCCCGAAGCCATGCGCGATCAGCGGTACGTACCAGCGTGCCGTAAAGAAACCGACGACCGCGCAGCTCGTAACCACGATCGCCAGGATGTTGACCGTCGTGCTGGCCAAGCGCCACGCTTCGTCTTCCTTGCGGTGCGCGAGATACTCCGAGAACGTCGGAACCAGCGCGCTCACCAGCGCGCCGTTGAAGACGCCGAAGAGGATCGTCGGGACCGTCGCGGCCGCGAGAAACGTATCCATCTCCCAGCGCGTCCCGTAGTAACGCGCGCTAACGACCTCTCGCGCGAAGCCGAGCAGCGTCGATGCGAACGTCGCCCCCATGATAAAGAACGTGGAGGCGGCGATGGAGGTGCGATGGCGCGGATGTTCGCGCCGGGGAACGGCCCGCAGGTACGGCTTAATGCGCTCCGTCCCTCCGAAGGACCGCCGGGACCGTCTTAGCGATGATGAGCAGATCCCCGATCGGCGTCCACGAATCCACGTACTGGTTGTCGAGTTCCATCCAGTGCTCGAACGAAACGTCGCTGCGGCCGTTGATCTGCCACAGGCACGTGACGCCCTGCGGAACGCTCAGACGGCGCAACGCGATTGCGTCGTAGTGCGCTACTTCGCTCGGCAACGCGGGGCGGGGACCGACGAGCGACATATCGCCGAGCACCACGTTGACGAGGTTCGGCAGCTCGTCGATGCTCGTCCGCCGGAGAAAACGGCCGAGTGGATGAAGCCGCGGATCGTTGCGAATCTTAAAGACGGGGCCATCGACTTCGTTGAGGTGCATGACGCTATGGCGCAATGCGTGCGCGCCGTTGACCATCGTTCGAAGCTTGAACATCTTGAAGCGCCGGCCGTGCATGCCGACACGTTCCTGCGCGAAAAACGGAGTGCCGCCGGTAACGCACGCGATCGCAAGCGCGGCCAGAATTACGGCCGGCGCGCTAATGACGAGGAGCAAGCTGCCGGCGACGACGTCGGTCCATCGCTTGAGCGCGGGCCACGACTCCGGAACCTCGCGCTCGCTCGGAACGCTGACGGTCATTTGCATCGCGTTCAACTCAAGAGCGCCTTCTCGACGGTATGTCCCACGAGGTCGAGGCCTTCGATTTCACCCAGCATTGCTCCGGGCGAGGGGCTCAGGTGGACGAAGGGCACGAACTCGCGGGTATGATCCGTACCGGGGGCCGTCGGATCGCAGCCGTGATCGGCGGTAACGATCAACTCGTCGCCCGGCCTAAGAAGTGCCTCGAGCGCGGGCAGCCGCGCATCGAACGCCTCGAGAGCCGCAGCGTAGCCGCGGACGTCGCGGCGATGCCCAAACTTCGAATCAAAATCGTTGAGATTCGTGAAGATGAAGCCGTGATCGACCCGGTTCAGCAATTCGAACGTCTTCTCCATTGCATCGCCGTTGTCGACGGCGCGCACCGTTGACGTAATTGACCGACCGCAGTAGATATCGCATATCTTACCGACCGCGTGCACCTCGATATACCCCGTTCTGAGTTGGTCAAGCAGATTAGGGGGCGGCTCGACCGCATAGTCTCGCCGATTCGGCGTCCGCCTGAAAGCCCCCGGTTTCCCCACGAAAGGCCTGGCGATGACCCGGTTGACGTTGTGGGGGGGCCGCAGCATCTCGCGCGCCTTCTCGCTCCACTCGTAGAGCAGCCCGAGCGGCACCACCTCCTCGTGTGCCGCGATTTGGAAGACGGAGTCCGCCGACGTATAGAGGATGGGCCGGCCGGACGCCATGTGGGTCCCGCCGAGTTCTTCGATGATCTCGGTCCCCGAGGCCGGGATGTTTCCGAGCGGCAGCTTGCCGGTAATCCGCGCAAACGCCTCGACCACGTCGTCCGGGAAACCGTTCGGATACGTCGGAAAGGGCACGGCCGTAGTGATTCCCATCATCTCCCAATGGCCGGTGATCGTATCTTTGCCACGGCTTCGCTCGCGCAGGCGCGCGACTCGCGCCCGCGGACCCGATACCGCGGCGACACCCGAAATGGGCGTCAGAAGCCCGAGACCTAAACGTTCGAGGTGCGGCAGATGCAGCGTACCGAGCCCTCGCGCGACGTTGCCGAGCGTGTTTGCCCCCGGTGCATCGCCGTACGTGCCGGCGTCATCAATTGCGCCGACGCCGCCGGAATCAATCACGATTGCGACCACACGCTTCATCAGACTTTAATCCGCCTCCCGGCCTTTCCGCGCTCCAGGGCCTTGAAAGACACGCGTTGCGGCCGTCGAAACGCTTGCGGCTGTGCCACGAATAGCATTATCGGCGGCGATCTCGATGCTGATGCTTATTCTCGCAAGCGCAGCCGCGCGCGCGCAGACCACGCCGACGACACTGCTCTATCTGAACGCAAAGTCGATCAACTTCTATTACGACCGTTTCTTGCTCGAAGCCGACGGCAACGTACGCTTGCGGACGAGCGACGGTTTCACCGTGACGGGCGACGCGTTCTCCATGGACCTCAAGCTCAACCGGTTTCTCGTGGCAGGACACGTGACGGTTCACGATGCCAGCGGCACGGTCAGCGGCGCGGCAATCTCCGATTTCCTCGATTTCAAGCGAATTTACTTCGTCCCGGTTACGAGCGTACCCGACCGGTGGACCTTTCTCAACGGCGACCTGGTGCACCCCGCAAAGGGACGCGTGATGCCCGACGACGCCTTCTACTTTCCACCGATCACGACCAAGCCCGACATGACCGGCACGGGCGCCGTCGTCGGGACCAAAAGCTACGTGCGCTTCATCGGAGCCGTGGCGTACGTCGGGGGTGTCGGCATCCCGCTTGGAAGCAACGTGATCAGCTTCTCCTCCAACCAATACCTCGCGCAAAACTCGCTCTCCGGCGCGACGGCGGACATCACGTGGCAAGTAGCCGGCAGCCCGAATGCATTGACCGCGCTCCATTTGCGGTATGATCCGACATATAAGGTGTATGGGTCCGTGGAACAGCATTTCGTAGGCGATCACGAATACGCGATCCTGTCGGTGAATCCCGCGACGCGCGCGGAGAAATGGTGGAATGCCATGCTGTACGAAAAGCTCGGCAGCCGCTTCCAAATTCAGAGCTTCACGCAATACTACGCGCAGCAGAACTATCTGCAGGAGCCGCGCGCCGCGCAACAGACGACGTGGATCAACGCAACGTACGCCTTTCCGCATTCGTACGTGACGGCAACGTCGCAGCTGGTCAACTACAATGTCCTGGGACCCGGCTCCCTCGAGGAACCCAAGGCGATCGGCGGAAACCTGTCGCACCCCAGCTTCGCCCAGATAACGGCCAACAGCTTCCAAAACAAAATCGCCAATCTTCCGCTCTACGAAAACATCTACGAAGGGTATGGCTTCGCGCACGACACGGTGGGATCGCAGCAATACCTCAACGGCTTCGCCCAGTACCCCCAGTATCCGCCCGTTCAGGTGCCCGGATTGCAGTCGTACGGCGCCCTCTGTGCCTACCAGCCTCCGACCAAGGGTAACCTCCAATACTTTTGCCCGACCTACACGACGATCTACAACACGGTTCTGGGGTTCAACCTCTTCACGCCGTCGCTCAAGCTCAACCACCCCGACAGCCCGTATCAGCAATACTACTTCAACGCTTCTTTAAACAAGCAGCGCCAGTGGAACTCACTGCCGCACTACATCGACAACACGAACACGACCCTGACGATCAGCCGCCAGCCCTCGCGATCGCTCCACATGTACGCCGGCTATGAGATTCAAAACATCGGCGACCACTACATCAACGGCGGCTACGAACAATGCACCGGCCCCGGCACGACGTATTGCCCCGATAGTTTTACGTCGTTTCGCGGCGTCGCGACGTTGCGCACGACCAGCTTCGGATTCAACGACGTGCCTTCGCCGGATTTCAACTTCTCGCTGCTCGTTCGGCATCACGAGGATTTTCCAATTCCGGTGCCGGGTCTCTTCGCCTTTCCCGCGAACAACATTCTGGGCCAGCCGCTCTATTCGTGGTGGCTGGGACAGCCGCCGTACGACGCGACCGCCGACGTCCGTTTCAAGATCTTACCGCACACGCTTGCCGATATCTCGCGCACGCTCTATTGGTATGGCAATCCCTACCGGGCGCAATATTGGCAGCAGAACTTCGTGATCCAGCTGCTGCCGATATGATGCGTCCTTCGACAACGGTATTCTCGCTGGTGCTGGCCGTGGCGCTGGTTGCGGCGGATCCTTCCATCGTCGTCACCGGACAGCTGCTCGCCTATCAGGACGGGTTCGTCTTCTTCACGACCGGCGACGGTTTCCGGGTCGCGCCCGGCGTCGTGATACGCGACGCAAAGACCGGCGCCGCAACGAAGCTCTCTCCGGCGCCGCGGATCTGGGCCCGCGCCACTTTTGACGCCACCGGCACCGTGACCGAACTCGATCTCTCGCGAGCCGCGTTGCCGCCCGAAGGGAACTTCGCCGACGTGATGCGCTTCGCGGTCGCAGCGTCGTCGCCGGCCCCAAATCCCGATCTGCTTGCGTATCAGAATCTCGCGACCCCGGCCCCCGGCGGCGGCCTGCCGGCCGGCGTCAGTTACTCGGGCAAACCGGTGCTCGTGACGTTTATCGTGCAGGTCCCACCCACGACACCGCTTACGTCGAGCGTGTATATCTCGACCGATCAAAGCGCCTGGAACGCACAAGCGATCCCGATGGACCGCATCGACGCCCTGCACTATGAGATCACGCGCCGGTATCCGTCGGGCACGATCTTCAACTACCTCTACGACCGTGGATCGCTCCAGTCGGAGGAGATCGCGCAAAACGGTCTCTCGCGCAAGCCGCGCAAGTTCGTCGTGCCCGATGCGGACGTGCGGACGGTGAGCGATACCGTTTACGCATGGCAAGACCAGGTGCCGGGCAGCATCAATCAGCAGCAGCCGCAAATCATGCCGACGCCCTACAATCCCGCACCGTTCCCGAATCTGCCGCCGAATCTGCCGCCCCCGCAGCCGCCCGGGAACAAGCCGCCGATTTAAGTGAAGATGAAATCTTTGCGCACTTGGGCCTCGATCGCGACCGCGTCGTGGTTCTCGAGCAAGCTCCGAGGGTGCAACGTCCTCATCAGGGAAATGTCCCGACGCAACTCATTTCATGTTCGGAGGCGCGTGCGCGTGAAGACTCGGGTTTTGCTTGGACCTATCATTAGCATCGCAGCCACGCTGCTATCGGGTTGCGGCAGATCCACGATGCCAGTGATTGCTCCCGGGGGCGCGACGAGCGCGACGGCTGGGCACCACCAAGTATTTGATTACACCGGCAGTGAACAAGCGTTCATCGTGCCAGCGGGCGTGCATCGTCTTACGGTTATCGCCCGCGGAGGTACCGGCGGTGGAGCCGCGTCCGGCGGCTCGGGCGACTACGACGTCCCCGGTCTTCCGGGCCGAGTGTATGCCGTCATTCCGGTGCGTCCCGGGCAGAAACTGTACGTTTTCGTCGGCGGCTCGGGTGAACACGACGGGTTCAATGGCGGGGGTGCCGCAGGAGGAGCGTATCACCAAGGAAACGCCGGGGGCGGCGCGTCGGACGTTCGAAGCGACGGCGATGCGCTCAAAGATCGGATCGTCGTTGCGGCCGGCGGCGGCGGCGCGGGCGATTGCAATATTTATTGCAATAGCTTCGGCGGCAGCGGAGGAGGGTTGACCGGCGGTGCCGGCGGCGGCTATGGGTCGGAGGGCGGCGGCGGCGCAACGCAAAGCAAAGGCGGAGCCGGCGGAACGCAAGGCAAAAGGGGAGGCGGCGGAAGCGGCGGCAACGGGAAACTGGGCTCTGGCGGTAACGGCGGCGACGGCAACACTACTGATGGGCTTGGCGGTGCCGGAGGCGGCGGCGGTTATTATGGCGGTGGCGGCGGTGCCGGCGCTCCTGGCAAAGGCAACAGTGGCGGCGGCGGTGGCGGATCGTCCTACGTCGAGCCGAGTGCAATCAAGTCCATGATGTGGACCGGCTGGAGAGAGACCGGCGACGGTCGCGTTATTATAAGTTGGAGCTGACGTAGCCATGCGATTCTTAAATCTCACCCGGTGCGCTTTGACCGCCGGAGTTGCTGCGACGTTGTTATCGGCGTGCGCCGCGTCTTCTTCGCTGCCGAACGCAGGCGATACAACGAGTGATGCGCCGGCAAAGCTCGATCACACCAAAACATTTCTTTACAGCGGCGGCTCGCAGACGTTCGTCGTTCCTTCCGGCGTCACCCAACTGAGCGTTGACGCTCGTGGCGGCCAAGGCGCGGGTACCAGCAGATATCCCAGCGAGGACCCGCCAGGATTCCCGGGCCGAGTGCGCGCGGTCATCCCGGTTAAGCCCGGTGAAACGCTGTACGTCTTCGTCGGCGGATCCGGCAAGAAGGGCGGCTTCAACGGTGGCGGCGCCGGTGGCCCAGGTGGTTCATCGAAGTACAAGGGCAACTCAGGTGGCGGCGCCTCGGACGTGCGCGTCGGGGGCAGCGCGCTCGGCGACCGCATTATTGTCGCGGCCGGCGGCGGCGGCGCGGGCCTAGCAGCCGACGCTTACGGCTATGGTTATGGAGGCAACGGCGGCGGTTTAAGTGGGGAACCGGGAGGCGACGGGGGCGGCAGCTACTGCAATCATGGCCACGGGGGCTTGGGTGGCACGCAAAGCGCCGGCGGTACGGGGGGTGCCGGTGGTGAGTGCACTACGTCGAAAAAAGCCAAATCCGGCGGGGATGGAGCGCTGGGTACGGGCGGCGCCGGCGGAAGCGCCCGTTATTCGTCATGCTCTCAGGCCGGCGGCGGTGGCGGCGGCGGCGGCGGGTATTACGGCGGCGGCGGTGGTGGCGCCGGCATCGTGATCCCTTACTACGGTTGCCGGTCCGCTGGGAACGGCGGGGGCGGCGGTGGCGGATCTTCGTACGTCGAGTCCACGGCGACCAAGTCGCACATGTGGACGGGTTGGAAAGCCAAAGGCGACGGCATCATCGTCTTGGGCTGGAACTAAACCTTACCGAACAAATCTTCGTCAGAAGTTCGCGCGAAGGTTGGGCCCTCGCCGCAACGTAAGCCACGTTTGCGCGGCGGCGAATGCCGCGCGAGACGTGAAACCGATCGGCTTTGCGCCCGGTAAGATTGGAATTGAATGCCGGCTCACCGAATTTTTGCGCCCACGGCCCTGGGACTGCTCGCCGCCTGCTCGTTGGCCGCCGTCGCCGGTGCGCAGACTCCCGCGCAGGTTCCTTCGCCGCTTCCGAGCGTTTCGGCGATACCTTCGCAAACGCCGTCGCCCGCACCGACGCCGACGATTCTGATGCTGCCGCCCGACGCGGCACCGCAGATTCTTTGGGTTGGCCTGAGCTCGACCACGCCAAAGGCCGGAGAGATGCTTTCCGTCACCGTGTTGACGTCATCGAACGTCGCCAGCGTCGAAGTTCGCGTCGGCGGCTACGGCTTCAATCTGCCCAAAACCGATGTGGGGCACTTTGAAGGCGCTTACGCCGTTCCACAGCTCCCGTTCTTCATGGGCCATAATCTCGTCATGCAAATCATCGCGCGAAACACCGCCGGCGTTGCCGCGACGAGCAATGCTCAAATACAGATTCGATAAAAATGCGACGGGGGAACGGGATCGAGATTAGTCGCGGAAACGCGATTGCCGCAATGCTCTGCGCCGGCGCGGCTTGCGCTCTAAGCGCGAAGCCGGGCGTTGCAGGCGACGAAGGCCTCGCGATGGCGGCCGCACGCTGGGGACGCTTTTTTGGATCGGCCGTTAGGGTTGGCGACCTCAACACGGAGCCGAATCTGCGCGCTGCGGTAATTCGCGAGTGCGCGCAGCTCGTGCCGGAGTTCGAAATGAACTGGAATGCGATCGAACCGGCATACGGTCAGCTTTCGTTCGCCAAGATCGACGACCTGACGGCTTTCGCGATCGCGAACGGCAAGGACGTTCGCGGCCACACGCTCCTATGGCATCTCGGCGTGCCGGAGTGGGCCGTAGAGATGCTTCGCGAGAATCAAGATTGGAATCTGATCGCCAGGTATTTTGGTTCGGTGATCCCCAGATACGGCGACGTCATCGGGATGTGGGAGGTCGTCAACGAGCCGATCGAGCCCGGTCAGCGCATCGATGGTCTGCGCGAGAACATCTTTCTCGAGGTATTCGGGCCGGATTATATCGGCCGCGCGCTGACCCAAGCGCGCACCTTTGCCCCCAAAGCACGCCTGATCATCAACGAATACGGGCTCGAGTACGACCTTCCCGAAGAGCGGGATCGGCGCTCCTCCTTGCTCAAGCTGCTCGAGCGGCTGAAACGTACCGGCGCCCCGCTCGACGGACTCGGCGTGCAGGCGCACCTCGATCTGCGCAAAGGCCACATCTCGCAATCCGCCGTCGCGCGGTTCCTCCGAGAGGTTGCCGCGATGGGTCTCGCCATCGTCGTGACGGAGCTGGACGTCAAGGAAGCCGACTACGTGGCGACGGCGGCCGAACGCGACCGCCAAGTCGCCGACGAAGTGCGGCGCTACCTCGATGTCGTCCTTGCCGAGCGGGCCGTCACCGGAGTAACGACGTGGGGTCTGAGCGACCTGCACTCCTGGCTCGAGGTAACGAAGGACGATTACGCGCGGTTTGCGGGCGCCTGGACCGACGGGAGCGGGCCAGGCTTCAATCGCGGGTTGCCGCTGGATTCGTCGATGCGCGCCAAGCCGATGTACTTTGCGATTCGAGACGCGCTGTGGTACATCAAGCCGAGGGCTCAGAAACGCCGGAAAAAGGTCGCGCCGCCGTAGGCCCGTGGATTGAATCCCGACTGCCAGGCTTCGCCGGCGGTGAGCTGCAGCTCCGAGCGCGGACCAAAACTCACGCCGGCAAACGGGCCGACCTGATTGAGATGATAGCTGGGATTTCCTTCGAAGGCGTACGCGGCGCCGAGTCGCCAGTTCGACGCGACGGCGCGCGTGACGTCGATGGACCAATCGTAGTCGTAGAGTCGGGTGCCATAGTAGCCCAGCCAATCTGCGCGCCAGGGTCCACCCGCCGTTCCGCCGTCCAAACTCACCCGAAGCTCCGTTTGATGACCTCCCAGAAAGTTCTTAGGATCGTACGGCGACAGGCCCGTATAGGTGGCATTGACGCCGACTCCGAGGTCGTTCCAAACGTGCTTGAGCGTAACCCCGTAGACCGCGTCCAACTCTTCTCCGGTGAAGTTCGCCCGCACTAGGCCGAGGTCGTGGCGCATATAGTCGTAGCCGCCGGTATCGACGTAACCTCGAATTGCCAATCCGTTACCGATACTCTGGCCGGGCAACGCGATACTCGCGCCGGCGAAGACGTAGTTCGCAAAATCCGCTTGCGCCCCGGCAAACACCTCAACGCTATCCGCACGGACCGCGACGGGCTCCGTCAGCAAGAAGAGGCCGATGGCCGCAGCCGAGATTGCTCGTGACACTGTGATTGGTCCTTTCACTTGGATCCTAGACGAGAAGTCGCCGTCTTTCGAGTTCCGCCATGCTCGCCCGGCTGCGGTCCACCGGCGCCTTCGCCTGCGAAACCCACGAGATGAGTTCTTGCATGCCCTCGTCGAACGACCGCCGCGGCCGCACGCCGAAGGTTCTCTCAATCTTCGAAATATCCGCAAAGCAGTGACGAACGTCGCCTACGCGGTACTTGCCGAGATAATCCGGGGCGATGCTCTTTTCGAGCATGCGAGCCAGCGTGCTCGCCATCTCGGCAATGGCGATCGGCGATCCGCTGCCGACGTTGAAGACGTCCCACACGGCCAACTCGCTCTCCAGCACCGTCGCGAAGGCATCGGCCACGTCGCCGACGTGCACGAAATCGCGCTTCTGTTGCCCGTCTTCGAAGACCAAGGGCGGTTGATCGTTGAGAAGCCGAGAGATGAAAATCGCCGCAACGCCGGTATACGGGTTGCTGAGCGCCTGACGGGAGCCGTACGCGTTGAACAAGCGCAAAGCCACCGTCGGGATTTGAAGCGCCTGGCCCACCGCAAGAAACATTTCTTCGTGATCCCGCTTGTTGACGGCATAGATCGACGCAGGCCGCAGCGGCTTTTCCTCGGTCGTCGCGACCGGAGTCAGGTCTTCGCCATCGACCGACAGCTCCCAGCGGCGCGCCGCGAGCTGCTCGTGCCCGCGGGGCCGCGGTGCCACCACGTCTCCGGTTGAAGGCACTAGGTATGCGCCTTCGCCGTAGGTGGACATCGACGAAGCGACGACCACCCGCTGCACCGTATGCGGCCGCCGCGAAAGAGCCTCCAGCATAGTAGCGGCGGTCATCACGTTGTTGCGGGTGTAATCGACGATGTTGGTCATGCTCTGGCCGACGCCGACCGAGGCTGCCAGATGAACCAAATGCGTCACCCCTCGAAGACTCTCTTCAAAGACGCCATCGTCCGCGACGTCGCCTCTAATCCGTTTCGCTCTCCGGTCAAGGTAGACGGGCCAGCCGTTCTCGTCGATTTCTCCGTCGGCGTGCACCTGAGGCAACAGCGTGTCGAGTACCGTAACCTCATGGCCGCGGGCTAAGAGCACATCGACGAGATGAGAGCCGATGAATCCGGCCCCGCCGGTGACGAGGACGCGTTTAATCAAGGTCCGACTTCTCGCTTTCTTTGAATTTCTTGCGGATGAGCAGTTTGTTGGCGTCGATTTTCTCGGTCCGCTGCCAGGCTAATCCCTCGTCCAGAAGGTACATGCGAAAACCGATCACGAGCGGCACGATCCAGAGGAACCACCAGATCATGGCGGACAAAGGATTGATTCTCAGCATATACCACGCGCGGTCGCGCCATCGAGTAAAAACCAGTCCGGTTCGCCGCCACGTATTGGCGTAGAGCTGCGACAGCGACCATAGAAATAGCGTGAGGTTCAGCGCCGCGAGCCAGAGCGTCCAGATCGGCACGACGTGAGTTTGCGCCAGGTACATCCAGAACGCCCAGACTCCGAGCGGCAACCCAATGGTATTGACCCAGAGCGATAGGCAGGGAAAGAAAATCAGCCAACATTTGAAGCGCTGCCACGGGGAGAGACCGAGATAGCCCAAAGGCCGGCCGAGCGACTGAAAGAAGCCGCATACCCATCGCTTTCGCTGGGTTATGCCTTGCCGCCACGTCTTGGGCACTTCTTCGATCAGCGAGCTCGCAAGGATCCCCAGCCGTAACCCGTTTGCCCAGTACCGCAATCCGATTTCCGGGTCTTCGATCGTGATCCAAGGATGAAAGCCGCCCAACGCGATGAGGTCGGAGACCCTGTAGAAAAGGCCCTTGCCCAACACCCAGTACGGCTGGCGCCCGTGCGCCGAGAGGTGTGGATACTTGTAGCCGTCCCAGGCCATGTGGTCGAAGGCGTGCCACGAGGTCGGCAGCGTAGCGTTGAGATTCCCAACTACGTTGAGGGCCTGAACGACGTCGTAATGTTTGAGGCCGATGGCGGCGCCCTTGAAGTGATCGACGGGCGGGCAGCTGTCGGCGTCGATATAGTTGATGACGAGGTTTCGCTCGTGCTCGAGCGTCCTGGCCGCGTGGTACAATCCGTAGATCAGCTGGCGTGTCTTCTTTGGGGGCAGGTCCTTTTCACGCGCCCGCTTCCCCTGGTGCCACCAATACGCTTTTGGATTGGCGTCCCAAGAGTCCCAAACGACCTGCCATCTCGGATCGCTGGTCGGCGGGACCTCCAAGATTTCCAAGAACGCGAACTCCGAGGCAAGCCGCAAAAGGCTTGCGACCGTTTCCGTGTCGCTGCTATTCGGTATCGCAACGACGCGGCAACGTTGCGCGGGATAGTCCAACTTCGAGAGCGACACGAGCGTCGTACGCATCGTTGCTTCGAGCTCTCGCAGAACCGGATAAAAGAGCACGATATAGGGCCACTCAGCCTCGGGCTCCACGATGGGTTCGTCCATGTCGACCCAGTCCACCGGGAGGCTCAGGAAGTACACGTCCGCGAGAAACGTCAGCGCGTACAGCACTTGTGAAAGCACGAACAGCACGACTAAGAATAGTACAAAAGAATGTTCGACCGGGTGGACCATCGCTCTGCTGTTGCCAGGATTGGGGGGTTAAATCCTGGAGGCTGGAACCTCGCTTACACCGGGCGCCGCTCGAAAGTATTCGAGCGTAAGCGCCAGCCCGTCGCGAAGCGCGACCTTGGGCTCCCAGCCCAAGAGCGAGCGCGCAAGGCCGATGGCCGGCCTGCGGCGCGCCGGATCGTCGGGCGGCAAATCCGCATTGACGACCTTGAGAGGGACGCCTGCGATCTGCGAGATCATTTGAGCCAAATCGACGATCGTAAATTCTTTGGGATTGCCGATGTTGACGACCGCGGCGCCGCGCGCTTCCCTTTTTGCGAGCCGGACCACTCCCTCGATGAGGTCCGTTATATAGCAAAAGCTTCGCGTTTGCCGGCCGTCGCCGTACACCACGAGAGGTTCGCCCCGCAGCGCCGCCATGCAAAAGTTTGGGGTCACGCGTCCGTCCCCCGGCTGCATGCGCGGTCCGTAGGTGTTAAAGATTCGAACGATCGCAGCATCGATTCCGAGCTTGCGAACTGCCGAAGTCACGTATGCGTTTCGATTCGTCGTAACAGGCCCGCTCGCCGACGGGATTGACGTTGGCCCAGTACGTCTCGGGCTGGGGGTGTTCCAGCGGGTCGCCGTAAACTTCGGACGTCGAAGCGAAGAGCAGCCCGGCTCCGGTAGCCCGCGCCAACTCGACGCCGTGGATCGCGCCCAGCGCGTTGACGGCCATCGTGGCGAGGGGTTCCCGGCCGTAATCGACTGGGCTCGCGGGCGAGGCGAAGTGCGCGATGAGATCGGGCTTCTCGAGGTCGCGCGCCCACGTCCAAGGGAGCGAAACGTCGGCCTCGATGAATCTGAAGTGCGGATGGCTACTGGCCGCGGCGAGATGCGATCCGAGGAAGCCCGCGGCTCCGCACAGCACGACCCTCAAAGGCTACGAAAGCCTGAGCTCGCCGACTGCTTCTTGGTAGGCGAACTCCAGAGCGGGCTCTTTCGCGCGGCCGACGCCGACGTACCTCAGCCCTTCCATCACGACCTCGTCGGCGTCGAAGATGTTGCGCCCGTCGAACACGACGTTCCCCCGCATCAGCTTACGCACCATCCTGAAGTTGAGGCTCTTATACTCGTCCCATTCGGTCGCGAGCAGAAGAACGTCGCAGCCATTGATGGCCTCGTACATTTGCGAGCAATACCGAACGTCGTCGCCGGTTTTCGCCCGAGCGCCCTCGACCGTGATCGGAATCGGGTCGTGCGCGGTGACCGTCGCGCCGAAACGAAGGAACATATCGATCAGGTGGAGTCCGGGTGCCTCGCGCACGTCGGAGGTATTTGGCTTAAACGCGAGCCCGAGAACGCAGACGGTCTTGCCTTCGATCGAACCGCCGAGCGCCTTGGCGATCTTGGCAAGAACGCGCGCGACTTGGGCGCGGTTGACGGTTTCGACCGAACGCAAAAGCACCGCATCGTAACCGCGGCCGTGAGCCATTCTCTCGAGTGCGAGCACGTCTTTGGGGAAACAGGAGCCGCCGTACCCGATTCCGGGGCTCATGAAGTGACTGCCGATGCGGTGATCGTAACCGATGCCGCTGCCGACCGCCCTGACGTCGACGTCGACGAGCTCGCAGATATTCGCGATCTCGTTCATGAACGAAACTTTGGTCGCCAAAAACGCATTCGCCGCGTACTTGATCATCTCGCTCGTTCGGCCGTCGGTAACGACGAACGGCGCATCGAGGGGCGCGTACAATTCGCGCATGACGGCCTCGGCGTGCGGGCTGGTGGTCCCGATTACGATGCGGCTGGGATGCATGAAGTCCGCGACCGCCGAGCCTTCGCGCAGAAACTCCGGATTGCTCACGACGTCGACGCGGTGTGGCCGAACCGCGTTCTCGGCAATCATGGCTGCGACCATCTCGCTGGTTTCGACGGGCACCGTCGATTTCACGACGACGATCTTCGGCGCGTTCAGCTGGCGCCCGATCGTCGCGGCAACTTCCCAGATTGCCGACAGATCGACGCCGTCGTCGTGGCGCAGCGGCGTCCCGACCGCGATGTAGACGATCGCCGCATCGCGCACTCCGCCTTCGACGTCCTCGGAGAAAGCGAGCCGGCCGGCGTGATGGTTACCGACCATCATCTCGAGCAACTGCGGCTCGAAGAAGGGGAGCTCCCCGCGCCGAAGCGTCGCGATCTTTGAGGGATCGTTATCCAGGCAAACGACCGAGTTTCCGAACTCGGCTAAGCACGTCCCGGTGACCAGCCCCACGTAGCCGGTCCCGACGATCGCGACTCGCCGTTGACCGTTGGGGTGATGTGGAGGCACCGATCCGACGATACTCAGCCGGTGGAGCGCACCGTTCGACGCGCCGTTGTGCGAACCGTTGTGGGCGCCGTTGGATGCACCGTTTGTCGATCCGTTGGATGTGCCGTCCGTCATACGGGTGCGGCCAAGTGAGAAAAGCCTTTAAACAAGACGGTACTCCCAATAGCAACGAACGAGGCGGTACTGCGCCGGCTTCATCCAAGTCGATGGTAGGGGATGGTAAATCGGGAGTGCATCCTGGAAATGGGAGAAATAGTTAAGGCACGTTGACGAAATGTTAATGTTTGCAGCCGCCGGAGCTTTGGCTTTTGACATTTGTTCCTTAACTCAGTCCGTATCCGGCGGCCGGGGGTCGGGCGGCTGATGCAGGAAGTAGTTTTTGTCGTAGGGGGCCCGAATCTCTACGAATTTGCGCGGTGACTGGTTAAAATCGAAGGCGTCGTCGGGCGAGTTGGCGCGCTTGTCGCTGGGGGCCAGCCTTCCCAGATCGAACTCGTCTTCGACGAACCTCAGGATGCTGCCGTGCTCGTAATGCGTGTGCGAGACGTAGCCCTTCTTGGCGTACGGCGAAATGATGATCAGCGGGACGCGAAACCCTAAACCGTCATAATCGACATAGGCGGGAGGCTCCGGATCGTACCAGAGACCGGGGTCGTCCCAAAAGACGAAGATCGCGCTGGTGGACCAGAACTTCGATTCGCCGACCGCGTTGACGAGCGACGCGACCCACGAGGGGCCGGTATTCCCGTCACACGTCGCGTGGTCCGAGTTCTTGCAGGTCGGCGTGATCCACGTCACCGTCGCGAGTTTGCCGTTGGGCACGTCGGTGAGGAACTGCGTCGCATCGGTGATCACGTCTTTCTTCCAGTCAGATCCATAACAGACATGGTGAATCGCCTGGTAGGCGCTCCAAATGCCGTTGCTCTCCTGGTACGTGGGCGTGGCCGGCATTGAGTCGGCACCCATGTCGCCGTCGCAGGGGTCGGGTCCCGTTCCGACTGGGTACGTGTAGAACGCCCAAGGCAGCTTGGCGTCGTCGAGCTCGTCCCCGAGCGTTTTATTATCGAAGCACACCACCCGGTCGGGCGCAGAGCTAACTTCGCGTTGTTCGTTTACTGTGTAGGCTTTATCGGTCGAACCGCCGGGGCATCCCCAGAAGTTGTCGGGATAGTTGACGGTATGGCTGGCCTGACCCGCGATGATGTACTGATGTGAGACGAAGCTGCTGACGTCGAAGTTCGACGCATACATCTGATCGGCCAAGACGTACTGCTTGGCCATCGAAAAATACGGCGCCGTCTCGCTGTGAGGGACGTACGAGTACGGCGGATACTTAACGCCTTTGGGACAAGGCGGCTGCAACGCGTGGCCGCAAGTCCAGCCGATCTTGTCGAAGCCGTTCATCAGGCAATGCTTCCCGGGAATCTTTGGGGTAGCGTTGCACGCCATAAAAAACGCCTCGGCGCTGTGAAAGACGTCCCACGTCGTCGCAAGGGAGATCGGCTTGAGCGTGACCTTCTCACCCTTCGAGTCGAGGCCGTACGTCACGGTCTTCGCGCCGGGGAAGCCGTAAAAGAGATTGTTGAAACTGCGATTCTCTTGAATGATGATAATGACATGCTGAATTTTTTTTGGGCCCGCGAGTGGCTGGGTCACCGTTCGGCCCGGCTGCCGGTCGACCAGCGGCACGCCGGGCGCTGAAGATTCTCCGCCCTTGCAAGCGCAAAGGAGCAATGCCGTCGCCGCAATCGCGAGCGGAAATTTTCTCACGACCATGCTAGTCGTCATCCGGCGGACGCGTGTCGAGCGGACGGTTCATGAAATAGTCCCCCTTATACTTGGCCTTGATCGGAACGAACTTCCGCGGCGACTGGTTGAAATCGAAGGCATCGGCCGGCGAGTTGGCACGCGTGTCGCTGGCGGAGAGCCGCGCCAGACCGAACTGGTCTTCGACGAACTTCAGGATGCTGCCGTGCTCGTAATGCGTGTGCGAGACGAGCCCCTTTTTGGCGTACGGTGAAACGATCAGCAGCGGGAGGCGGTATCCCAGGCTATCGTAATCGCTGTCCTTGAGGTAGGCCGGAGGCTCGGGATCGTACCAGCCGCCCGGATCATCCCAAAAGACGAAGATTGCGGTGGAGTTCCAAAACTGCGACTCGCCGACGGCATTAACGACGGATGCGACCCATGAGGGTCCGGTTGCCGATTCGCAGCCAGCGTGGTCAGAGTTTGCGCAGGTTGGCGTGATCCAGGTCACGGCGCGAAGTTCGCCTTTCCCGACGTCGTTCAAGAATTTTGACGGCGGAGAGAAAGGCTCGACGTCCTGGTCCCAATCGGGTCCGTAGCAGATATGTTTAATCGCCTGGTACGCACTCCAGATGCCGTGCCGATTCGCCGAAGCGTCGTCCCGGCTGCCGCTGCCGCACGCCTTTCCACCGCTCCCGCTCGCGTCGAGCGGCGCGGCATAGAACGCCCAGGAGAGCTTTGCCGCGTCAAGCTCGTCGCCAAGCGTCGTCAGGTTCCAGCACGGCCGTTCCGTTGCGGTCTTCCCCCACTTGCGACCCACGCCGAGGATCTCGATCTCGTCGCCGGGGCTGCCGGTGCAGCCCCAAGCAGCGCCGTTCTGGGGGTAGTCAACCGAAGACTCCGGGTTCACGCCTGCGATGATGTATTGATGCGACTCAAAGCTGCTGATATCGAAGTCTGAAGCGTACATTTCGTCGGCCAAGACGTACTGAGCGGCCATGCTGAAGTAAGGCCCCGTCTCACCGTGCGGCACGTAGGAGTACGCCAGATACTTGCTTTTGGGACACGGCGACCTTACCGCGTTGCACGTCTCTTTATCGAATCCGTTCATCCGGCAGTCCGTGCCTGGAATCTTCCCGGTGCCGTTGCACGAGGTTATGAACCCGTGGCCGTTGTGCTGCATGTCCCAGCCCGTCGCGAGCGAGATCGGCTTGAGCGGTATCTTCTTGTTATTCGAATCGTAGCCGTACGTCGACGTTTTCGCGCCCGGGTAGCCGTAAAACAGGTTGTTGAAGGTGCGATTCTCTTGAACGATGATGACGATATGCTGGATCTTGCCCGACGACGCACCCTGCCGGATCCGGCTGACACCCGGGAGTCCGGGCGACGAGGCGAGCCGTCCGCCACCCCCGCACGCGCAGAGAATAACCGATACCGCTATCGCCAGAGAAAAGTTCGGCAACGAAATGCAACGCACGGAAATCGTCCTCGCAAAAAGTGAACGGAGCGCAGTTTTCCTTCGCCATTCTCCGGCGTCCTGTGTGAACGCGCTTGCACTGCTTGATAAAAATCGTCGTCTTAAGGGCGATTTAAGAGCCTTAAGGGCGCCGATTTTACGAAAGACCGCTATCGCACGGTGAGCGGTATCGAGCGTTCGACCGTATCGCCGCGGGTATTCTTTGCAATGACGCGCATCATAAACGTGCCGCGAATGAACCACGGCAGCGGCGCGACGGTGTAGGTCAGCGCGAACTTTCCCATGCCGGTCTTCACGAGGGTCATCGCGTACCCCCCGATGCGCGCCTCCACGCTGGCGACGTTGGAGCTGGTGACGACGCTGCCCGAGACCGTGTCGCCCGGATGGACGGTCGTCTCGCTTATCGCGATGTCGAGGATCTGCGGCGCCGCGTTGGGGGGCAGGCGACGAACCTTGGCGGTAAGCTTGGGCGGCGTGACCGTCGGCGACGGGGGCGGCGTTGAGGCCGGCGGGGCGCTGGCGGTTGGCGCGGGCGTAGCGGTGGCCTGCCCGGCTTTTACGCCGCCGGCCCGTTGCGAGGCGGCCGGCCGCGGGGGGACCCTTGGTGCCGGCGACGGCTGGGCTGCGCCCGAATGGGCCGCCTGGCTGCACCCCCCCAACCAGAGTAAAGCCGCCCCGATCGCTAGGGCCGAACGGGCGTTAGGCATGCACGCTAGTTCTTGGACCCTTTGCGCTTTCCGCTCGGGGTGACAACGACGGCGACGCGTTGAAAACTGCAGCCGCATGGCCGATTCAACGCGCCCCACCTTCAGCGTCGTCGTTCCCCTCTACAATGAAGCCGGAAACGTCGCTCCGCTCTTGGCGCGAGTCTCGGCGGCGATCGAGCCGTTACGGGCCCAGTTCGACCACGAAGTCGTGCTGGTCAACGACGGGAGTACCGACGGCACGCTCGCCGCAATCCGCGACGAAATGCACCGCCGCGGTGGAACCGTGCTGGTCAATCTCTCGCGCAACTTCGGCCATCAGCTTGCCGCGACCGCCGGCATTGAGATCGCGACCGGGGATGCCGTGATCCTCATGGACGGCGACCTGCAAGATCCGCCGGAGCTGATCGCGGACTTTTTGCAAAAGTGGCGCGAGGGCTACGATGTCGTGTATGCGGTGCGTCGCACGCGCAAGGGTGAGAGCCGTTTCAAACTCTGGACCGCGCGCGCGTTCTACCGAATTATCAAGCGCCTGACCAAGATTGCGATCCCGCTGGATACCGGGGACTTTCGTTTGATGAGCCGGCGCGCGGTCGAGGCCGTGCGGCGGCTGCCCGAACGCCATCGCTTTCTTCGCGGCATGGTAAGCTGGGTCGGCTTCAACCAGGCGGCGGTCGAGTACGATCGCGACGTGCGCCACACCGGCGAGACGAAGTACCCGCTCTCCAAGATGGTTCGCTTTGCGATGGATGGCATCACCTCGTTTTCCGACGTCCCGCTGCGCTTTGCATCCTACTTCGGCTTCGCGGTCAGCGTCATCGCCTTCGTCTACGCCGTGGTCGTCATCGTCATGAAAACCTTCAGCCTGAAGCCGGCCTTTTACACGCCGGGCTGGGCCTCGACCATCGTCGCCGTCCTCTTTTTGGGCGGGGTGCAGCTGATGAGCCTAGGGATCCTCGGCGAATATCTCGGGCGCGTCTACGACGAAGTCAAAGGACGGCCGCTCTACATCATCAGCGACATCGAACGCTCTTGACGTATCGTCCGGTCGTCGACTACGTCGCCGTTCCGACTCCGCTCGATCCGCTCTCCGCCATCTTCTTCGTCGCCGCATTCTTTGCAGCTGCGATGCTGACGGTGCGGCGCCCCGCGTACGGGCTCTGCGCGCTGCTCCTTGCGACGCCGATTGCCTTCGCGCACGATGTTGCGGCGACGACGATCACGCTGCCGAAGTGCGTCCTCCTCGGCGTGCTGCTGGGGCTGACGACCTATGCCGGCGCGTTTCGCGTGCCGCGCCGCCGGCCGGTGCCCCTGCTTGCCGCCGCTCTGGCGGTCTATATAGCAGCGACCGCAGCGTCGTTGCTCGACGCAGCGCATCCGCTCCCCGTCGTTCGCGAAACCCTCAAGTGGGTCGAGTACGCCGCGTTCTTCGTCGCGGCATATGCCTGCTACGCACTCGACGCCGACGATGCCGCACTCGTCGCCGCCGCAGCCGTTGCCGGCATCGTGGTCGCGCTCTCGGCGCTCGTTCAAGAGATCGCCGGCGCGCCGTCGGGGCTTTACATCGGCGCCGCCATCGTTCCGCGCATCGCCGGCCTGCTCGAAGGTCCGAATCAGCTTTCGGCCTATTGCACGATCGCGGCGGCGACGTTGGGCGCGTGGACGCTCGTCCGGCGAACTCGGTTGCTCGACATCGCTCTCGGGCTCGTCGTTTTTGCCGACGTCTTGACGTTCTCGCGCGCCGGCATCGTCTCGCTCCTTATCGTTGTCGCGATCGTCGTGCTCTGGGCGGGGCGCCGAGTGTGGCCGGCGCTTGCGCCGGCTGTGGTGGGCGCGATCGCCGGAGCCGGCGGCGCGGTTTGGTGGGCGATCTACGCGCACACCCCTGGGATACTGCGCGTTTCGCTTGCGTCGAGCGGTTACGCGGGCGGCGTCGGCAATCGCGGCGAGCTTTGGAGTGCGGCCCTGCGAATGTGGCGCGATCATCCGTTTTTCGGCGCCGGCGCCGGCAACTTCGAGCTCGACCTGCCCCAGTACGGCGTTTACGGCGTTCGCACGCACGCCAACAGCTGGTATCTGCAATCGCTCGCCGAGGGCGGGATCGTCCTTCTTTCGGCGACGCTTGCACTGGTGGGCGCATCGATCGGCGCGTTCCTCGAGAAGCCGCTCGTCGTGCGCTTACGCGCGCAGCCGGCATGGGTGATTGCCGCGCTGGCGGCGAGCATCGCGCTGGCGCTGCATCAGACCGTCGATGACTTCGTCTTCTATCCGAAGGTCGGCGGCGCGTGGTTTCTGCTGCTCGGCATCGCCGCCGCCGCCTTCCGCACGTGATAACCGTCGTTACCAACTGGGGCGCCGCGGGCGTTCCGTTGGTCGCGGGAGTTTTGTTGGCGATCTTCGCGGCAGGCTTCCCGTACTGGCGGGCAGTGCAGCGCGCACAGCCGGTTTCGTTGCGATTCGCCGGGGTTGCGGCCGCCGCAGCGCTGGCGGCGGCATGGTTCTCGCCGGCCCTTTTCTCGAGCGACGTCTATGCGTACGCGGCCTATGGCGAGATGGCGCGAATCGGCCTCGATCCGTACGCACTCGCGGCGGTCAACAACTCCGACGCGCTGGTGCGCGCCGCGCAAGTTCAGTGGGTAACGGCATTCCCAATTTGCCTCTACGGACCGGCCTTTGTCGCGTTAGCGCGATTCTTAGTAACGGCGTTTGCGCCGCTGGGTCCGCTGGCGCAGCTCGACGCGTTCCGGGTCACGGCCTGCGCGGCACTGCTTCTCTGCATACCGCTGGCGTATGAAGCCTTTACGGGCGACCGCGGATCGCGATTGCGCGCCGCGGCGACGATCGGGCTGAACCCCGCTGCGATCTGGTGCGCGGCCGAGGGGCATAACGATGCGATCGCGCTAGCGGCGGTACTCGCGGGATTCGTTCTCGTCCGCCGGCGATTCGTCAGTGCCGGCGGAGCCATCGTCGCGCTCTCGTCGCTGATCAAGCCGCCCGGCATCGCGGCGGCGTTCGTGCTCGCGTTCGCCGATCGCCGCGCGCGCGTCGGCGCGCTTGGCGGAATCGTCGGCGCAATCGCGTTGTCGTGGCCGCTGATCCGCGCCGTTACGACGCAACTCGCTCCGCATGGCAGCTACGCGCCGCAAGCCTCCCTCCAGGCCGTCTTCGCGCCGCTGGGTCCCGTCGTCGCCATCGGCGTCGCCGGCGTGGTCGCGTTGCTCTTCGTTCGGCGCGGGATATTGCAGTTGATCCGCCGGCTAGACGAAGGCTGGATTTATCTCGGACTGGCGGCGTGGGTGCTCGTTCCCAACCCCTACCCGTGGTACGGGCTGTGGCTCGTCGCGCTCGCCGCTCTCGCGCCGAGCACGGCCGCCGGCAGGGGAGCGATCTTGCTCTCCCTGACCTCGGTGCTGCGCTACATCCCCGACGCCATTGGCACGCCGCATCCCCCGCTCTCGGTGCTGCTGGGCCTCGCCGCCGTCCTTCCGTTGGCCGTACGGCTGCGCTATAATGAGCGGCCCGCATGACCGCGCCCGTAATCGTCCGTGACAAAACAGACCTTCTTGCCGAGCTGACCGAGTCGAGCCGCGCCTTTGCGAGTACCGTCGAACGGCTGCGGTCGCTGCGCCGTATCGCCGGAAGGAAGCCGGGCGGATACGCGCTGCACGAAACGATCGCGGCGGCGCGGCCGGCGCTCGTAGCGGCGCTTCACAAGGAGTTGGGCGGCTCGATGCTCGTCGTACTTCCGACTCCGGATGCGGCGGAGCGGACCTTTGCCGACCTGCTGTACTACCTCGAGGACCGCAGCGAACGAATCGCTCTGGTTCGGTCGCGCGACGAAGCGCTGGGCGCAATCGAGAGCCCCTCCGAGCGCAGCGCGCGAATGACCTTGCTCGCCGATCTCGTCGACGGCGCGCCGCGGATCGTGCTGGCGCCGATCGCCGCGGTTCGCCAGCACTTGATGGCGCGCACCCGCTTCGACGAGCTCCGCTTCGCACTGCGTCCCGGCGACGAGCCCGGTTGGGAACTTTTACAGCAGCGGCTCTTCGATCTTGGCTACGTGCGATGCGACGTCGTCAGCGCGGTCGGCGAGTACGCGGTGCGCGGCGGCATCATCGACCTTTTTGCCGCAACCGCCGACGCGCCGGTGCGCATCGAGTTTTTCGGCGATGCGATCGAGTCGCTGCGAAGCTTTTCGATCGAATCACAACGCAGCCACAAATCGATCGACCGGCTCGCGATAACTCCCTGGGAAGACCCGCTGGCGGGAAGCGCGACCATTTTTGATTATCTGCCGGCCGAAGCCATCGTCGTGCTGGAGGAACCGTCCACGATCGCGGCGGTCGCCAATGCCCTTGACGAAGAGCGCAACCGCGAGCGTCATACGCTGCTTGCCGACGAGGATGCCGGCGAAGCGCTGCGTGCCGAGCTTTCCGCCGCGCCCGTTTCGCTGGACGAGGTCGGCGCGCTCGTCGCGGCACATGCCACGCTCGTCTTCCCCGGCGCGATCGAGATGGGGGAGCACGAAACCCGTTGGGCGCCGGCGCCCATCGAATCGTTCGTTTTCGAGTGCCGGCCGGTCGAGCATTTCAATCGTCAGATCGGGCTGTTCACCGAAGCGCTGCGCGAATGGATTTCAAACGGCGAGAACGTCTTCATTGTGAGCGCCGCGGTCTCGCGCACGATCGACCTGCTTCAGGCCGCCGGAATTGAGGTTGGCCGGCGGGCGCGTGGAAGCGTTCTGGTCGATCACGGGTCGATCGAATCCGGCTTTTGGATGCCGGCCCTGCGGCTGCGGGTGCTGGGAGATCGCGAGATCGTCGGCGCGCCGCCCAAGCGCGTCAAGATGCGGGCCGTCAAGGAAGGCGTGCCCGTCACCCTGGCGGACCTGCGCGTCGGTGACTATGTCGTCCATGCGGTGCACGGCATCGGCCAATATCTCGGCCTGCGCGCCGAGACGATTCTTGGCGCGACGCAAGATTATCTCGATCTGCGATATGCCGGCAGCGATCGAATGCTGGTGCCGGTCACGCAGATGCATCAGATCGCCAAGTACTCGGCCGCCGAAGGGCAGAGCCCTCGGCTTTCCAAGATGGGCGGCGCCGACTGGACGCGTACGAAGACGCGCGTCAGCGAATCGCTGGCAAAAGTTGCAGACGAACTCGTCAAGCTCTACGCCGAGCGCGAGATGTCGCGAGGCTTCGCCTTCGGTCCCGACACCACGTGGCAGGCCGAGATGGAGGAGGCCTTCGCCTACGAGCCGACGCCCGACCAGCAGAAAGCCTTCGACGCCGCCAAATCCGATATGGAGGCTGCACGCCCGATGGACCGCCTGATTTGCGGCGACGTCGGCTATGGCAAGACCGAAGTGGCGATGCGCGCGGCCTTTAAAGCGATCGCGGACAAGAAGCAAGTCGCGGTGCTCGTGCCGACGACGCTGCTGGCGGATCAGCACTATCGCACCTTCAGCGCCCGCTTCGGCGCCTTTCCGGTGCGCGTCGAAGGGCTTTCGCGCTTTACTTCCAAGGCCGATCAGAAGCGCATTCTCCAGGACCTCGCGCAAGGGAAGGTCGACGTCGTCATCGGGACGCACCGGCTGCTGCAGAAAGACGTTGCCTTCGCCGATCTCGGCTTGATCGTTATCGACGAAGAGCAGCGGTTCGGCGTCATGCACAAAGAGCGGCTCAAAGGATACCGCGCGAGTGTCGACGTCTTGACGCTCTCCGCCACGCCGATTCCGCGCACCCTGCACATGTCGCTGCTGGGAGTCCGCGATCTATCGCTCATTCAGACGGCGCCGAAGAACCGCATGTCGATCAAGACGCTCGTCGTGCCCGCGAGCGATGCCGTAGTGCAGCGCGCGATCGGCGCCGAGCTCGACCGCGGCGGACAAGTCTACTACTTGCACAACCGAGTGGAGTCGATTTACGCGGTGCGCAACGCGCTCGAGCAGCTTTCGCCTCGCGCGCGCATCGGCGTCGGCCACGGCCAAATGCGCGAGTCGGAGCTCGAGCCCGTGATGCAAAGATTCATCGAAGGGGAGCTCGACGTGCTCGTGGCGACGACGATCATCGAAAACGGGATCGACATTCCCAACGTCAACACGATGATCGTCAGCGACGCCGATCGATTCGGGCTGGCGCAGCTCTACCAGCTTCGCGGGCGCGTCGGTCGCTCGAACCATCAGGCGTATTGCTATCTGCTGTACCAGGGGCACAAAGCGCTGACCGAAGAGGCGAAGGCGCGGCTCGAGGCGATCCGCGAGTTCGCGCATTTGGGATCGGGATTGCAGATCGCGATGCGCGACCTCGAGATTCGCGGCGCCGGGAACCTGTTGGGATCGGCGCAGTCCGGCTTCATTGCGTCGGTCGGTTTCGACACCTACTGCGAGCTTTTGGCCCAGGCGATCGCGCAGCGGCGCGGGGAACCGGCCGCGCTGGAAGAGCGCCAGGAAGCCGTCATCGACGTGAAGATCGACGCGTTCATTCCGAACGAATACGTCGGTCAAGTCTCGCAGAAGATCGCCATCTACCAACAGCTGGCAAAGGCTCGCACGCAAGAGGAGGTCGAGGAGGTCGCTGCCGGCGTCCGCGACCGCTTCGGGGCCTTCCCGCCGCCTCTGGCCAATCTCGTCGAGCTGACGAGGTTGCGCGCCGTGGCACTAGGCAAGCGGGTCACCCGGGTGGTGGTCGACGAGCGCCGCCTCACCCTCGGCGTCGGGTCGGGTTTCGAGCTGGATCCGGCCGCCGTGCCGAAGCTCCAGTCCCTTACGAAGAACCGCTTCCGCTTCACCGACGGGCGCATCCTCGTCGACCTGCCGGGCAACGCCGACTGGATGCCGCTGCTGCGAAAGCTGCTCGAAGCGCTCTAGGAGGAGCCTCTTAATCAAAGGAACGCGAGCGCGACACGCGAACCAGCCCGCCGTGATGCGGGGCTTCGGGCCCCGCTTCCTACGCACTTTTACCCAACGGAGCAACAATGTCGAAAGTCCAACGCCTCACCGTAGGCCTGGCCGCCCTTCTCTTCGGCGCGTCGCTAGCGGCGTGCGCAGCGGGCGGTACCGTCGCGACGGTGAATGGCCAACCGATCAGCGAATCCGCATTCAACACAAAGCTGGAAGGGACGCCGCTGGCGCGCACCGTCTTGCAGCAAATGGTGCAAGACGCGTTGATCGATCAATACGCCAAGAATAATAACATCACGGTCAGCGATACCGAGATCGCCGCGCGCGAAGACCAGATCAAGCAGAATTTTCCGGCCGGCTCGTGGGACCAGATGCTAAAGTCGCGGGGCCTTACCGAAGACGACGTTAAGGCCGCGCTGCGCGAGCAGATCATCCTGGACAAGGCGCTGGGCTCACAGGTGAAGGTCACGCCGGCCCAGGTCAAGGATTACTTCGACAAAAATCGCGCCACGTTCGATAAGCCCGAAGAAGTGACCGCGCGTCACATATTGGTGCCGAACTTGGCCGAAGCGCAGAAGGTCGAAGGGCTTCTCAAGTCCGGACAGAGTTTCGCCGACGTCGCCAAGCAATACTCAATCGACCCCGGCAGCAAGGACAAAGGCGGCGACCTGGGCACGTTCAAACGCGGCCAGATGGTGCCGGCGTTCGATAAGGTAGCGTTCTCCGAGCCGGTCAATGCGATCAGCGCGCCGGTGAAATCGCCCTTCGGTTACCACATCATTCAAGTCGAAGCGCGCACTGATGGAACGAAAGCAACGCTCGCCAGCGCGACTGGGCAGATCACGGATACGCTGCGCCAGCAGCAAGAGGCCCCGTTGATTCAGCCGTTCCTCCAAGGTCTGCAACAGAAGGCCGACATCAAAATCCTCAATCCGAACTTCGCGGGTCTCTTCCCGACGCCGACACCGGCGTCGGCGATGAGCGCTCCCCCGGCTTCGACCGAGCCGAGCGCAGCGGCTTCACCGGCAGCCACCACGCCGGCAAGTTCGCCCGCGCCTTCCTCGACGTAAATCTCGCATGCGGCGGTGTCCCCACCGGGACACCGCCGCGCGGTTGCGAAGGAGGCGGCGTGCTGGTTCGCATCGCGGGTCTTGGCCCGGGTGACCCGGGGCTACTAACCATCGGCAGCCTCGACGCCCTGCGCGCGATCGGTCAGGCCGTTGCCTTGCTCGCGCCGCCGGATTTGACGGGGTATCTCGAACGCAACGGGGTCGCGATCGTTCGCGACATGGTCGACGATCCGGCGCTCTTCGTCCGCGGAAGCTCCGAGGAGATCGAACGCTTCGCCGAACGGCTCTGCAGCGGCGGACGGGGCGACTCGCTCGGTCTGGGCGTACTGGGAAACCCGCTCTCCGACTTTCCGGGCCTCCCTCCGCTGCTGCGAGAGCTGGAGTCGCGCGGCGTCGGCACGCAGATCGTCCCCGGCGTGCCGCGCGCGACGCTTTCCGCCTCGATCACGATGCCGCTAGTCCCGCTGCCGCCGCAGTCGGCGCATTACTCGTGGGACGATTTGGTCGAGATCATGGCCCGTCTGCGGTTGGGCTGTCCGTGGGATCGCGAACAGACGCATCGCACGCTGGTTCCGTACCTGATCGAAGAGACGTACGAAGTGGTCGAGGCGATCGAGGGGCCGCACCTCGACGCGCTCTGCGAGGAGCTGGGGGACCTGCTGCTCCAGGTGCTGTTTCACGCGCAGCTCGGCATGGAAGTCGGAAAGTTCAGCATCGCCGACGTTGTGGACGCGCTCTCGAATAAGATGGTGCGCCGTCATCCGCACGTCTTCGGCGACGCGGTCATCGAAGACGTTGACGCGCAGTGGCGCAACTGGGAGAAGCTCAAAGCGCTGGAAAAAACCGGGCGCCGGCGCAAGAGCCGCCTCGACGGAATTCCCGTGCCGCTGGGCGCGTTGCAGCGCGGTCAACGGATGCAGGAGAAGGCCGCGCGCGTCGGCTTCGACTGGCCCAACGCCGGCGGAATATTAGAGAAGTTGTCGGAGGAGCTGAGCGAGCTTGCCGAGGCCCGCCGCCTCGCCCAAGACGACCCCAGGGTGCGCGAAGAACTCGGCGACGTCTTCTTCACGCTGGTCAACCTGTCGCGCGCGCTCGGCATCGACGCCGAGACGGCGATGCGCGAAGCCAACGAAAAGTTCTACAGGCGCTTTTCATTCATGGAAGAGCGCGCGACGAAAGACGGAAAGAGCATCTCGGATCTATCGCTGCCCGAACTCGAGGAACTATGGCAACTGGCGAAGGCGTAGAGGATCGGCTTCCCAACTCCATGCTGCGCGTTCGCATGAGCGCGCTCGACGCCCACTACGGCGGAAATCTGGTCGACGGAGCCCGCATGCTCGCGCTCTTCGGCGACGTTGCGACGGAGCTGTTAATTCGATTGGACGGCGACGAGGGACTCTTCGCCGCCTACGATAGCGTCGAGTTCCTGGCGCCGGTCTTCGCGGGCGACTTCATCGAGGCCAGCGGCCGAATCGTCAAGTCCGGCGCGACCTCGCGCCGCATGGAGTTCGAAGCCCGCAAGGTGATCGCGGCGCGACCGGAGGTCGGCGAAAGCGCCGCCGACCTGCTCGATCCGCCGGTGGTCGTCTGCCGCGCCAGCGGCACCTGCGTTACGCCCCGAGCGAAGAAAAGAAAATAGGTCTCACTGCCAGGTAATCACGACCTGGCCGTTACCCGGCGCTGCCGCACCTTGCCGATCCGTGACTTTTTTGGCGCCCTTCTCGGCATACGAGGAGCCGCCGCCACCGCCGCCGCCCGCACCGCCGTACGAGCCGCTGTAGGCGCCGCCGCCTCCGCCGCCGCCACCACCGTAATAGCCGCCGCCACCGCCGCCGCCCGACCAGCCGCAAGCACCGCCGCCGCCCGCGCCGCCCTGCCCCGATGCCCCAGCGGCGCCGTTGTTGTAGCAGCTGCCGTAGCTGGCGCCGCCTCCGCCGAGTCCTCCCGAACTTTGGGTGCCGCCGGAACCACCGAAGCCGCCGCCGCCGCTTCCGCTGCTGCTGCCGCCACTTCCGTTTCCGCCTTTGCCACCGACTTTTCCACCGCCGGCCCCGCCATTGCCGATCGGCCCGCTGCCGCTGCCGCTACCGCTGCCGCTGCCGCCAAAGGAGCCGGCACCGGCGCCGCCGCCGGCCACGATCACGCGGTTCTTGAGACTGGTGCCGCTCAGCCGCACGTCCGAAGCACCCCCGCCTCCGGCGCCGTCACACGAACTCGAGCTACAGCCGCCCTCGCCGCCGCCGTTAAAACCGCCGGCGCCCGAGCCGCTTCCGGAACCCGCGCCACCACCTTGTCCGCCGACGAAGATCGCCAGCGACGCTCCGGGCGTGACCGCTATGGTCGCCTTCAAGATGCCTCCGGTGCCGCCGGCAAATCCGCCGGAACCTGAACCGGAGCCAGAACCCTCGCCCGCCCCGGCGCCGCTCGCGCCGCTCGCCGTGACGGTAATGCTTTTCACGCCGGCTGGGACGGTGAAGTTCTGCTCCCCGCCGGAATAGTTGAATGTCTGCGTTCCTGGCTTATGAGCCTTCCCGGCCGGGCCGGCCGGTGCGAATGAAGAACCGTTGGAACCGTTCGAACATGCGTAAAGACCCGCCGTGCAAAGCACCGCGGAAAATATGATGCGTCCAAGCGTCCGCCTCATGGGAGCCTCCTTCTTGGTAAGCGTACTGTAAAGCGCGCCTTCGCCCGTGCCCAAAAGCGTCTAACCATATAGTCGGCTGCTTGCCGGCCTAAGTGAAGCGGTCCTAGAGCGCTGTAGGGGGTGTCCATGATTCCTGGGGAGCCGCTCGTCGCTCCGCCATCCTGGCTACGCTCCTGCTGCCTGCCTCCTCGCTCCGCCATCCTGGCTCCGCTCGTCGTGCAGAGCCTCCCCAGGAATCATGGACACCCCTACAGCGCTCTAGGCGAGGCGTTCGTGGGTTTTGCGTTTCCAGACGAATTCGTAGTAAGTGAACTGCAGCGCGAGTGCGACGCAGAAGGCGGCTGGGTAGCCCAGCCAGACGCCGTCGAGACCGATGCGGTGCATCAAGAGCCATGCGACCGGCACTTCCACGCCCCAGATGGCGAAAATTCCGTTGATCGTCGGCCAGAGTACGGCGCCGCTGCCACGCATGAGGCCGCTGAGCACGGCGGAGTTCCCGAATAAGAGATAGCTCCAGAGCGTGATCATTAGCAGTTGGTGGGCGATCACGAGGGTGGAGTGGTCGGTAATGAACCAGCCTAGAATGAACCACGCGCAGAGATAGCAGGCGGCAATGATGATGCCGCCGATGACGTAGTTCAAGCCGACGGCCGAGCGAATCACGCTGCCGAGTTTGTCTTCGCGGCGAGCGCCGATGCATTGCGCGCCGAAAATCGAGGCCGCGATGCCGATCGAGATGGCCGGAAACTGCACGTACCCAACGACCTGGTTGACCGCGCCGTAGGCGGCGGTCGCGCTCGATCCGAAGCGGTTGACGAACGAGATTACCGCGATCTCGGCCAGCGAGACCATCATCACCTGCAGCGCGGTCGGCAGCCCGATGCGCAGCACCGCGGCGAGAATCTTCCAGTCGATCCACATGTCGGCCAGCGTTTCGCGGTCGAACTGCAGCGGGTGGTTCTTGCGGCGGAGGTAGATGAGGAGCCATGCGAAGGCCGCCGTGTTGGCGATGAGTCCCGAAACCGCAGCGCTAACGACGCCGAGCTTTGGCAGTCCGAAGATTCCGACGATGAAGAGAGGCGTGATCGCGATGGCCAGTACGCTCGAAACGATAAGGGCGTAGAACGGCGTGGCCGAATCGCCGGTGCCGCGCAAGATCGTTGCATAAACGAAGTAGACGAAAAAGACCGGCATCGTAAGGAAAGCCACGCGCGCGTAAGCGTCGGACTGCGAGAGGATGTCGGGCGGGGTTGCAAGCCATTTGAGAATCGTCGGCGAGCCGAAATACCCCAGCACCGCGACGATGATGCCGAGATAGAGGGCCGCGCCCGTGACGGTCCCGGCGACCTTCTTGACCTTGTGAAAGTCCTTAGCGCCGAACGCCTGTCCGATGAGGACGCTGCTTCCGCTCGACACGCCGAAGACGAACGAAAAGAGCAAGAAAATTATGGGAAAGACCGCCGAGATCGCGCCGAGCGCTTGCGTGGAGATCAACCGTCCGATCCAAATGCTGGCCATCGTCTGCGATGCCGACTGCAAGACGTTGCTCAGCATCAACGGCACGAGAAAAACGAGGAGGATCTGCCACATCGGCTTGCCCTCCTCGAAAATGTTGACCCCGCGGTGCGCCGTTCGCGCTTGCGCCAATCTGGAAACTCCTTACTCTGTTGCTAACACTTCGTAAATCTCTTTGCGCGCTTTGTCCAGCAGGGCGCGCACGCGCTCGATCGTTTCGGGTTTGGAAGAATAGCCGAGCTGCGAAACCGCTTGCATCAATCGAGTCGCCGAATCGCGCATTTGCGCCCGCCGGTCCCGCGTGCCCTCTTCCTCTTCGTCGTCGTCTTCGAAAAAGCGGCCGATGTCGGCCCAACGCTCTTCGATCATTTTTCGTCCTTTCTCGGTGAGTTCGTAGATGCGGCGCCCCTCCTCGTCGCGGCCTGCGATGAAGCCCGCGGCCTCGAGCCCCGCGAGCAGCGGGTAGACCGAACCCGCTCCCCCGGCCCAGCCCTTCTCCCGAATCTCGCGGATCAGGTCGTAGCCGTGCCGCGGCATCTCGCCGAGCAGCTTGAGCAGGGCAAACTTGAGAACTCCACGCTTTAACCGCCGCATCCCATGCCGGCGCACTCCCCATCTATGCATATCGCCAATACTATCCGATATATCGCGATACTGTCAACCACTCCCTGCCGTCCCGAGCCCTTCGACTTCGCTCCGAGACAGGTTCCGCCGAAGGACGAAGGACGGCGTAGCTCTTCGAAGGGGTGACAACGTTACGCCCCTCGGTGGCGAACACACGCCGGCGTGCGGTTGGATAAGTTCATGAAGGTATCGCGCCTGGCAAAACGGCGAAGCGAGGCGCACGAGGCTCTGGAGCACGGCCGCATCACTCGCGACGGTAAGCCGCTCAAACCGGGCTACCAGGTCAAGCAGGGGGACGTTCTCGAGATCCACTACGCCACGAGGTTCGTGACGGTTCGCGTGCGTGAGGTTCCCCTGCGAGTCTTGCCGAGCCTGAAGCCGGCCGACCTCTATGAGATTCTCGACTCGCGCCGGGACGAAGCGGAGTGGCTGTGATCTCCGCCGATACGAAAGACGCCCTCGCGCGCGAGCTTCCCGAGGAGCGCCACTGCCGCGATTCGCTGCTCGCCGGACTCTGCGTGTACGGCGGCAGCGACGGCGAGTTCGTCACACATCGCAACGCCGTCGCGCGCCTCTTCTGGTCGCTGTTGGCGGAGCGCAAGCTCCATCCCATCGAGGCCCGCGCCGCAACGCGGCTGCAACGGTTACCGACCTTTGCGGTGAGATTGCCGCAAAGGCTGCGCGAAATGCCGCCCAAACCCGTGCACAAATGCGATCGGTTGATCGAAGTGCGCGCCGCCTTTCTGGCCTGCGGCTCGCTGGCCGCGGGAACTCGCGGCTACCATCTCGAGTTCGTCGTCCGTGATGAAGGAATCGCGCGGCGGTTGACGTGGATGCTGCGCAGCAACGGTATTGCGGCAAAAGAGACGCGCCGGAAAGGGCGCAGGGTGCTCTATCTCAAGGATTTCGACGCCATCGCGGAGTTGCTGACGCGTATCGGCGCTTTCGCCGCAGTTCTCCGGCTCGAGGACGTGCGCGCGCTGCGCGAGACCAAGAATCGCATTCACCGCCTGGTGAATACCGAGGCGGCCAACCTGCAGCGCAGCGCCCAGGCCGGTGCCCAGCAGCGGCACGTGATCGAGTTTCTGCAAAACGCCTACGGTTTGTCGCGCCTCACGCCGGCGCTGCGCGAAATCGCCGAACTCCGCCTGCGCCATCCCGACGAATCGCTTGCAGAGCTGGGACGCCGCTGCAATCCGCCCATCGGCAAACCGACCGTGAGCAGCCGCCTAGGCGCGTTGACCAAGTTGGCCGAGAGCCTGCGCGGCATGCAGGGGAGCGCGAAAGCGGCCCGGTAAACGCGGCTCATGCGCATTGGAATCAACGGCTTTGGCCGCATCGGACGAAACTTCACCAAAGCGATCTTGGAGCGCCAGCCCGAAATCGAGATCGCTGCCGTAAACGACCTCATCGACGCAAACGAGTGCGCGCACCTTTTTAAATACGACAGCAACTACGGCATCTACAACGGCAGCGTCGGCGCCGCAGACGGGACCATTGCCATCGACCGCCAGCGCATCCGCGTCTTCGCCGAACGCGACCCCGGCAAAATTCCATGGCGCGACCTGGGCGTCGAAATCGTGATCGAGTCGACCGGCCTCTTCACCGATGCAGCCAAAGCGCGCGCGCATATCGACGGCGGCGGCGCGAAAAAAGTCCTGATCTCCGCGCCGGCCAAGGGCGAAGACATCACGATCGTGCTGGGCGTGAACGACAACCGCTACGATCCGCAGAAGCACAACATCATCTCCAACGCGTCGTGCACGACGAACTGCTTGGCCACTGCCGTGAAGCCTGTCGTCGACGAGCTGGGCTGGGTCAAGGGTTTCATGACCACGATCCACTCCTACACCAACGATCAAGTGGTGCTCGACGGACCGCATCGAGACCTTCGCCGCGCGCGCAACGCCGCGACCAACATCATTCCAACCTCGACGGGCGCGGCCAAAGCGCTGTACCTGACGATTCCGGAAGTCGAAGGCACCTTCGACGGCTTCTCGCTGCGCGTTCCAACGCCGACGGTGTCGATGATCTACCTCGTCGCGCAAACCAAACGCCCGACGACGAAGGAGCAGCTCAACGCCTTGCTGCGCCGCGCCGCGGAGGGCGAGTTGAGCAAGTACGTCGCCTATACCGAAGAAGAGCTGGTCTCCAGCGATTATAAGAAGAATTCGAAAAGCTCGATCATCGACGCGAGGCTCAGCAACGCCAACGGCGATCTCGTCCAAATTGCCGCCTGGTACGACAACGAGTGGGGCTATTCGTGTCGCCTTGCGGAGCTGACGGCCTTGGTTGGGTCGACGATTCCAGCCGCGGCGTAATGGCCTTCCGACGCCTGCAAGACTGCGACGTTCGCGGCAGGCGCGTCTTGGTGCGCGAAGATTTAAACGTACCGCTAGGGGCAGACGGTGAGATTGCGGACCATGCACGCATCGATGCGGCACTGCCGACGCTGCGCTGGCTGCACGAGCATGAAGCCAGGACCATCGTGCTCTCACACCTCGGCCGCCCCGACGGCAAACCGGATCCGGCGCTTTCGTTGCGACCGGTCGCACGAGCGCTAGCGGATCGCCTCGGCATTCTCGTCGGCTTTGCCGGCGATTGCGTCGGCCCCATAGCCGAAAACGCGGTGGCCGGACTGAACGACGGCGACGTGCTCCTGCTCGAAAACGTGCGCTTTCATCCGGGCGAAGAACGCAACGACCCCGCGTTTGCCCAACAGCTTGCAAAGCTCGGCGATCTTTACGTAAACGACGCCTTTGCGACGGCGCATCGCGCACACGCCTCGACCGAAGGCATCGCGCATCTGCTTCCAAACGCTGCGGGGCTGCTGATGCAAGCCGAACTGTCGGCACTCTCGCGACTGACCGACCACCCCGCCAGACCCTTCGTCTGCGTCGTCGGCGGCGCGAAGATCAAGGATAAGATCGACATGCTGGATCGGCTGAGCGAGTTGGTCGACGCGTTTTGCTTCGGGGGCGGGATGGCGAATACGCTGCTCGCGGCGTCGGGCGTCAACGTCGGCACCTCGTTGCGCGACGACGATCTCGAGCCGGCGCGCCATATCCTTGCGGCGATCGCAGAACGCCGCGTCGGCCTGCATTTGCCCAGCGACGCGGTCGTAGCGCTCTCGGTGGACGCGCAGGACCAAGCTCACGTCGTTCCAATCGCCGCCGTCGGGCAAGAGATGATTCTCGACATCGGGCCGGCGAGCGCACAGGCGTATGCCGGCGTGATCGAAGCCGCCAAGACGATCGTCTTCAACGGCCCGATGGGCGTCTACGAAAAGCCGGCGTACCGGCAAGGAACCCAAGTCGTCGGCGATGCGATCGCGCGCGCGACCGAGGGCGGGGCGACGAGCGTCGTCGGCGGCGGCGACGCCGCGGCCGCGGCGCATTTGCTGGGTTTCGCCCCGAAAATGACGTACGTTTCGACCGGCGGCGGTGCGACGCTGGAGTTCCTGGAGGGAAAACAACTTCCCGGAGTCGCCGCACTTGAGCATTAGAACGATCGTCGCAGGCAACTGGAAGATGCACAAGACCGCGGCCGAGACCGCCGCGTTCTTGGACGCGCTCCTGCCTCGCGTCGACGCGCTTCGCGCGCAAATCGAAATCGTCGTCGCACCGCCCTTTACTTCGTTGCAGTTGGGCGGCGAGCGCCTGCGAGATTCGCGGGTGCGCCTGGGGGCGCAGACGATGCATTGGGAGCTCAAAGGCGCCTTTACCGGGGAGGTCAGCGCGCCGATGCTGCGCGAACTCGGCGTCTCGCACGTGATTCTCGGGCATTCGGAGCGTCGCGCTTACTGTGACGAGACCGATCACAAAGTCAACTTGAAGGTGCATACGGCACTGGCGCAAGGTCTGGTACCGATTGTCTGCGTCGGCGAGACGCTCGACGAGCGCGGCGCCGGCGCGACCGACGAACGCGTCGTCTCGCAGACGCGCGCCGCACTGCTCGGCGTGGCGACGCCCGACCTCGCGAAGGTCGCAATCGCCTACGAACCGATTTGGGCGATCGGCACCGGCCAGAACTGCGAGCCTCAGGAGGCCAATAGGGTCATGGCCGTGATCCGCCGCGCGGTCGACGGCTTGGGCGCAACGCCGATTCTCTACGGCGGAAGCATGACGCCGGCAAACGTCGCGTCGTACGTGGAACGCTCCGAAATCAACGGAGGTCTGGTCGGAGGCGCCTCGCTCGATCCCGCCGGCTTCGCCACGCTGATTGAACGAGCCGTGTCATAGCGTACAGGCCCGTCGTGTTGTGCGTGCTCGACGGCTGGGGATGCCGCGATGCGACGCACGGCAATGCGATCGCGGCGGCAACCCTGCCGCATTGGCGCGCGCTTTTCGAGCGCTACCCGCACACCATGCTGCAAGCGTCGGGCGAAGCGGTCGGTCTTCCCGCGGGCGTTATGGGCAACAGCGAAGTCGGCCATATGAACCTCGGCAGCGGGCGCATCGTGCCGCAAGGCGTGACCTTGATCGACGCGGCCATCGCGTCGGGAGAGTTTGCCAGGAATGAAACGTTACGGCAGGCGTTTGCGCACGTAGCGCGCACCGGCGGAACGCTCCATCTCATGGGCCTGCTCTCCGACGGACAAGTGCACAGCTCGATCGTCCATCTCTTTGCGCTGATCGATGCCGCGGTTGCCGCCGGCGTGCCGATTGCCGTGCACTGCTTTCTCGACGGGCGCGACACGCCGCCGCGCTCGGCGATGGCCTATGTGGAACGGCTCGAGGCAAAACTCGGCGCCGTCGACCGCGCCGGAACGATCGCGAGCGTAGTCGGGCGCTACTACGCCATGGACCGCGACGCGCGTTGGGAGCGCACGCAGCTGGCGTACGATTTGCTGGCGGAGGGTTACGCGCAATTCCACGCCGGCGACGCGCTCGCCGCCGTTGCCGACGCTTACGCGCGCGGCGAAGACGACGAATTCGTGCTGCCGACGGTCGTCGGATCGCCGCGCCCGATCGAAGATGGCGACGCCTTCGTCTTCTTCAACTTTCGCCCCGACCGCGCGCGCCAGTTGACGACCGCGTTCGACGCGGGAACGACGCTCTATTACAGCGGCGGCTTCGAAGCGTTCGCGTGCCAGACGTATCGGGATCCATACTTTGCCACGATGACGAAGTACGACGAGAACTACACCAATCCGGTGCTCTTTGGCCCGCGCACGCAGCACGAGACGTTCGGCGAAGTCCTTGCACGAGCGGGCTTACGCCAGTTGCGACTTGCCGAAACCGAGAAGTACGCGCACGTCACCTACTTCTTCAACGGTGGGCGTGAGGACCGGTTCGAGGGCGAAGACCGCGAACTGATCCCATCGGACCGCACCGTGGCGACGTACGATCTCGCACCGGCAATGCGCGCGAGAGAGATCACCGATGCCGCCGTGGAGGCGATCGAGGGCGGCCGCTACGACGCTATCGTAATGAACTACGCCAATGCCGACATGGTCGGCCATACCGGCAAGTGGGAGCCGACGATCGAGGCCGTCGAAATCATCGACGAATGTTTATCGCGGCTGGTCGAGGCGACGCTTCGTGAGAATGGCCTGCTGGCCGTCACCGCCGATCACGGCAACGCCGAAACGAAGCTCGACGAGCAGAACAATCCTCTAACCGCGCACACGACCAACCCGGTGCCGTTTATCCTCATCGCTAACGGCTTGCATGGGAGCTTAGCGGACGGCGGCAAGCTAGGCGACGTCGCGCCAACGTTGCTGAACCTCATGGGGCTTCCGATTCCTGCCCAAATGACTGGGCGCAATCTTTTCGAGGCGTCGCGCTCGTAAAATTCATGCAACTCACAGGCGCCCTTACGGTGGCGTTCAGGAACGTGTGAGAGCATGGCGTGGACGGCCCAGAGGAGGGTCCCACGATGGCGCATCAGCGCAAAGAGATCCACGACGTTCTGATATTCGCGCAAGGTTTGGTCTACTTCATCTTCGTCGGTGCCGCAACGGTCGCAATCGCCGTCGCAGCACACGTGCACTAGGTCCGCATGCAAAACATACGAGACTCCAAATCCAGCGTAGATGGTCGCGCGGCGGGAGCGCAAACTCGCGCCCCGCCTCGTAAACTTACGAAGCGCGATAGCAACCACTCGCATCAATCGCAACGCAGCGGTTGCCTACCATAATCGAACGAATTCGATGATCCCAAAACGAAAGGACGTGGACGACAACGGGGCGCAGTTTGCCGATAAGCTCCCGCGCTCGCTGGGAGACGGCAACCGCGTCCTTTACCCAGCGCGGATGGTCCTGCGGGAGGAGCGCAGTCTCGAGCTCGGCCTCGGCAACCGCCGGAACGACGGCCTCGGAACGTCCCGCCTCGAGGCGCGCGGAGAGCGCGGCAGGCGTTTCGTCGAGTTCAATACGGCGCAGCATGAGACTCGCGCTTTAGCTTGGCAATGGCGCTCAAATGCAGTTGCGACGCGCGTTGCGCCGAAATCGCCAAACGCCTCCCAACAGAGCGCAACGAGTTTCCCTTGAAGTAGTGCAGCAGCACGACCTCGCGCTGGCGCCGGGGAAGGCCCGCGATAAGCGCCGCGAGCTGCGCGCTTTCGGAGCGGCGCTCCACGATCCGCGCGGGGTCCTCGCCCCAGTCGTTCACCAGCGATTCGCCGAGCGGCAGCGGCGCATCGAGCGAGAGCGGCTGCCCCCAATAGACCGCGGCAATGGCGCGGCGATATCCGGGACAGCGCTCCTCCATCTCGTTCGGCGTCGGAACCGCACCGAGCGCGGCGGCGATGGCGTAACGCTGGTTCTCGCCGTCGCGCACCATCCGGCGGGCGCGTTCGGAGACCGGATCCATACGGCGGATTCCGTTGAGCATCGCACCGACGACGAGACGCCGCGCGTAGTCGTCAAGCTGCGGGCCCCGGCCGGGATCGAAGGAATCGACGGCGCGGATCAGGCCGATGGAACCGTCGCCGACGAGATCGTCGAGATCGAAGCTGGGCACCAGCCGTTTGAGCCGTCGCGCGAGCTTTTTCACGATCGGCAGCAAGCTGCGGATCCGCCCGTCGCGATCAACGGCGTTCATCGCGCACTCCCCAAGCGAGAGGCGATCAAGGCGGCAAAACCCGCGCCGTCGCTACGCGCTATCCCTTGCGCCACCAGTTCCAGCTCGTAGTCGCCGAGCATACCGCTACTCGCGATCAGCGGGCGCAGCATGGGCGCGAGCAAGATGGACTCGAGCATCTCGCCCGCGCGGCGCGCGCTAACGCTATCCACGCTGGAGGTTGTTGGCGATGCGCAACATCTCATCAGCCGCCTGGACGCCTTTTGCATTGGCTTCGTACGCGCGCTGCGCGGTGAGAATCTGCATCATCGCGTCAATAATCGTGACGTTCGACTCTTCGAGCATCCCGAAGTCCAGCTTGGGACCGTCCGGCGAACCCGCGGTGACGTCTCTTGCTCCTCCCGACTCGGGCGTCGCTGCGAAAACCGCGCCGTCGAGCGGTCGTAGATGCTCGGGCGCCGCAAACTCGGCGAGACGAATGCGGCCGAGCATGCGAGCACCGACGGCAAAGGTCGCGCGAACGCTTCCGTCGCCGCCAACCGTTACGGTAAGCGCGTCGCGAGGAATCGTGATGCCCGCGAGCCGGTAATCCGCAGCATTGCGCAGCGTTCCGTCCGCGCTGCGCGAAAACGCTCCGTCGCGCGTATAAAGTCTGCGCCCGCGGCCGTCGACCACGGTGAAAAACCCGGGGCCGTCGATTGCAAGATCGAACGGACCGCCGCTTCGGGCCAACTTGCCCTGGGCGAAGAGCACGCGCGAACCGAGCGCAACGGTTCCCAACCCCTGCCCGCCGGGCGCGATCAGCTCGGCGAAGCTCTGTGCCGATCCCTTGAATCCGACGACGCCGGCGTTGGCGAGGTTATCGGCAATCGTATCGAGGTTACGCTGCTGGGCCGCCATGCCGCTGGCGGCGGCAAAGAGCGCGCGATCCATGCCGGTACGCTCCTTATTTCACGCGGGCCGTGTCGGCCGACTTCTGACGCGTGGCATCGATTGCGGCGACGGCCTTCTCCGCGCTCTCAAACGAGCGCTCCGCGGAGAGCACGTCGATCATTTCGGCGATCGCATCGACTGCCGGGCCTTCCAAGAACCCGCTCCGTACGCGGCTGGCCGGCGGAAGGCCGAGCGCGCGCGCGTCGACGATGCCGCCCGATGGAACGCGCAGCGCGCCGTGAAGCCCCAGTACCACGCGCCCCCGGCAATCGTGCAACGTTCCGTCGGCTTCGCGGATGAAGCCGCCGGCTCTCGTCTCGCTCACGCGACCGGCGGAGTCGCGTACGCGGAACGCGCCGCGGCCGAGAATCGCGAGATCGAAATCGCGGCCGGTATGCCGCAACGCGCCGCCTTCGCCCGACGTCCGTCGCGCGATCGTGACCCCCAGCGCGGTCAGGAAACCCCGCGCATCGATGCGGCGAAATCCGTCGGTCGAAACGTTGGCCAGATTCTCGGTCGCGATTTCAAGGCGCGTTCGCGCCGCGACCATGGCGCTGGCCGCCCATGCTATTCCGTCCATGCGCGCATGGTAGCGAACGGGCTTGGCCGAATCGTTTCCGCACGATGGCCGGCCCGCGATTCCTCGCATATGCGTTCGTGGCGACGCTTGCCGCGGCGTGCAGCTCGCCCGCGGCCCAGGAACGCACCGGTGCCGCCGAGCTTGCCGCGGTTGCGCCGCTGCGCACGCAATACTCCGGCGTCGTGATGGGCTTCGACATCCGCCGGCCAAACACGCTGATCGTCAGCCTCGACTTGCAAAGCTACATCGACATGGACGACGATGCCGTCACCGCGATGCAGCGAAACGTGCTGCGACGCTGGCGCGCTGCTTGGAGCGCCGCCCATCCGCACGCGCACGCGGTGCTGCACGTGCGCTTCATCGACTTTATCGGCCGCAAGGTCGCCGACGAATCGACGACGGTCTAGAGCCTCGCGAGAACCCCTTGCGTGAACGTTTGCGTCGAAACCGGCGCGCCGCCCGAGCGCGCGACCTCGGCCGTGCGTAAACCGTCGGCGTAGGCGCGGTCCACCGCGCGCTCGATGCGCGTCGCGGATGCATCGTCGGCGAGGCTGTGGCGCAGCAGCATGGCTGCCGAGAGAATCGCCGCCGTTGGATTTGCGACGTCCTTGCCGGCCAAGTCGGGCGCGGTGCCGCCGATCGGCTCGTAGAGCCCAAACTGCCGCCCCGGAGCGCCCCCGGCACCGAGGCTGGCGCTGGGGAGCGTCCCGAGGGAACCGGTGAGAATCGCGGCTTCGTCGGAAAGGATGTCGCCGAACATATTTTCGGTAACGATCACGTCGAAATCTCCCGGCCGCGCGACGAGCTGCATCGCCGCGTTGTCCACCAGCAGATGCTCGAGCCGCACGTCGGGATACTCCGCCGACACCTCATTGACGACTCGCCGCCATAAACGCGACGTCTCCAAGATGTTCTGCTTGTCGACCGAGGTGAGGTGCTTGCGCCGCTCGCGCGCCAAGTCGAAAGCGATGCGCGCGATGCGTTCGACCTCCGGCGCGCGATAGATCATCGTGTCGACCGCCTCGTCGACGCCGTCGACGGTTCGCTGTTCCTTCGGCTGCCCGTAATAGATGCCGCCGGTCAGCTCGCGCACGACGATCAGATCGAGGCCGCGCACGATCTCGGGCCGCAGCGACGAGGCGTCTTCGAGCCCCGGAAAGACGCGCACCGGCCGCAAGTTCGCGTAGAGTTCGTAGTCGCGGCGCAGCAAGAAGAGTGCGTACTCGGGACGTTGCACCAGCGGAAGTCCGTCGTACTGCGGCAGGCCGACGCTGCCAAAGAGGATCGCATCGCTGCCGTCGCAGAGCGCTTTAGTCTCCGGCGGCAGCGGGGTCAGCCCCGCGGCCAGCGCCGCCGCGCCGACCGGCGCCGCCGTGCATTCGACGTCGGGCCGGACGCACCGCAAAACCTCAGCAGCGCAAGCGATAACCTCCGGGCCGATGCCGTCGCCCGGCAGCACCGCAATCAATAGACGGTGATGCGCTTGGTGTCGTCGTGTTTGGGCGGAGGCTCGACCGGCGCGATCGCTTCGGCTGGGACCGCCGCGGCCGCGAGCGCGCCGTTCCCTACCGCGCCCTCGGTCCGTTCGAGCAACGCGAGATGCGTCATCAGCAGGCTGCGCAGCTCGCTCTTGGCTTTCTCGGTCGCTTCAACCGCGCGCTGCTGCTCGCGTCGCACGTCGGAGATCGTATCGCTGTAGCCGGCGATCTCGCGTTCGTTGGCCAAGCGCGCCTGCTCTCGAATTAGGTCGGCCTCTTTATGTGCCGACGCCTTGACCTCGTCGGCCGTGCGCTGAGCCAGCACCAAGGTGTTTTGCAACGACTCTTCGATCGCTTTGAAATGGCTCACGCGCTCCTTGAGGTCGGCGATCTCCGCCTCCAAGGCGGCCCGCTGCTGCGCTTCGTCCTCCAGCGTCTCAATGATTTCGTCGAGAAACTTGTCGACGTCGGCGCGATCGTAGCCCTGAAGCGCCTTCTTGAAACTCTTGTGCTGTATGTCGACCGGGGTGATCTTTTCCATCGCTTCGTGTCCTATGTTCTATTGGCCATGAAATCGAAGGTGCCGTCGGCCATCATCGAGTCGCGCAAGCCTGCGGCGTTCACGACGATGCCGGCGGGGACGACCAGGTAAATAGACTCGGCGAGCTTTTGGATCTTACCGTCGATCGTGTACGCGACCCCCGAGGTAAAATCCACGACGCGCTGCAGAAGCGTTCGATCCGCGTTTTGCAGGTTCATGATGACGACCTGCCGGTTGCGCAGCGAATCGGCAATCTCGACGACGTCTTGATAGCTGCGCGGGGAGTAGACGCTCACCTGCGTGCCGCCGCGCCGCCCGGCGTTCGACAGCGGTACGACGCGCCCCGACGGCACTTCGTCCTCATAAAACTCGTCTTCGTCATCGCGAATCGAGAAAAACGAGCCGATCTTGCTGAACACGCTCACGTGTGCCTCCCATCAATGCGCCGGCCAAAGAGCGCCTCTCCGATGCGCAGCATCGTCGAGCCCGCTCGCAGCGCTTCGCGCCAATCTCCCGACATGCCGATGGAAAGCGTACTTCCACCTATGCGTGCCAAGGTCTTGGCAGCGAGCTCAAATGCGCGCAATATTGCGTCGCGGTCGGCGCCCAGCGGTCCCATCGCCATGACGCCCTCGAGGCGTAAGCCCGCCTGGCCTCGGAGCGTTTCGGCAAGCCGTTCGGCCTCATCGGGACGACATCCAAAGCGATCGGTGGGCGTAACGTTGAGCTGCAGCAGCACCGGCAGCGCCGCGCCGCGCTCGTGCGCCGCCCTTCCAAGCGCGATGCCGGCTTCGGCGCGATCGACGCTCTGGACGACGTCAAACGTCGCGGCGATGGCTTTCGCCTTGTTGGTCTGCACGTGGCCGATGAAGTGCTTGCGCACGGCGGGCAGCAGCGGAAACTTGCGGCGCGCCTCTTGCAGGTAGCTCTCACCGAGATCGGTCAAGCCCGCTTCGATCGTCTGGGCGACTATTTCCGCGGGCTGGCGCTTGCCGACCCCAACCAGCGTGACGCCGCCCGGGTCGCGCCCATCTTTATGCAGTTCCTCGTCGATTGCGCTGCGCAGCGCTCGATAGCGTGCCTCGACGCCTTGCGTCATCCACGCGCCGGCTTGACCGGCCGGGCTTCCGTGCGGGGGCCGGGCCGGGTCGCACAGTAGGCGATTCCGATGACTCCGACGATAATCATCGGCAGGGCGTAAAGCTGGCCGCCGGTCAGACCCATCCAGCTAAAATCGGTCTGACGCCACATCTCCGCGATCGTTCGCGTGATGCCGTAGCACGTGAACCAGGTCCATGCGACGACACCGTCTTTGGGTTTGAGGCGGTAGACGATCAAGAGGATCGGCAGCGTCAGGATGTCGAGAATCGCCTCATAAATCTGTGAAGGGTGGCGATATGCCGGGGCGCCCGGAGCGGAGGGAAAGACCAAACACCAGGGATGGTCGGGACGACAAACGTCTCCCCACAGCTCGTCGTTGATGAAGTTCACGATTCGCACCAGCGTGATGCCGACGGGCAGCATCATCACGACCTCGTCGCCGACGACCACGTATTTTAGGCCGGGGTGCTGTCGAATAAAAATCCAGATCGCCACCAGCACGCCGATCAGTCCGCCGTGGAAGGCCATCCCGCCGTTCCAGACCGCGATAAAGTTGATCGGGTTGGAGAAATAAAACGAGGCGTCGTGCTTGCTGATGATGTCGTTGATGACGAAGAAGGTTCGCCCGCCGACCAGCACGCCGATCAGCGCGTAGAAGAGAAAATCCTGAATTTGCTGCTTGGTGAGGCCTAGGCGGCGCAGCCCGGCCGGGCGGCTCATCCACAGATAGACGCAGACGAACGCCACCAAATAGGCGATGCCGTACCAGTGGATGCCGAATCGCGGACCGAGGTGAATCGCGACCGGGTCGATGTTTGTCGGATAGGTGAACCAGTGCTGCATTTATAACAATCTTTGACGGATGACCGCGACGACACATATCACCGCCGGCATCGCCTTCCTTGCGGGCCTCGTTTCCTTCGTTTCGCCGTGCGTCCTTCCGATGGTACCGGCCTACCTCTCGCTGCTCACGGGAGAGAGTCTCGAAGACCTCAAGAGCGAGCCGGCGGGTCGCGCCCGGGCGCAAACGATGGCGCACGCCTTCGCGTTCGTCGCCGGATTCAGCCTCATCTTCGTCGGATTGGGCTTGAGCGCCAGCGCGATCGGCGGCGCGCTGGATTCAAATCGCGTCCTGATCTCGCAGATCGGGGGCGTACTCGTCGTCGTTTTGGGTTTGCACATGATGGGCATGCTACGCATTCCGGTGCTGATGATGGACGCGCGGCTGCACCTTCAGCACGACCGGCGCACGCTGTGGACCTCCGGCTTGGTCGGCATCGCGTTCGCTGCGGGGTGGTCGCCCTGCATCGGCCCGATTCTCGCCGGCATCTTGGCCATCGCATCGCAACAGCACAGCGGCCAAGCCGCGCTTCTGCTTTCGTTCTACTCTCTGGGTTTGGCGCTGCCGTTTCTAGCGACCGCGATGGCGATCGGCGTGATCCTCCCGTTGCTGGCCCGCATCAAGTCTTCGTTGCCCGCGATCGAGTTTGCGTCGGGCGCATTCCTCGTCGTCGTCGGTCTGGTTCTCGTCAACAATGCGTTCCTCAACGTCGCAGGATGGTTCTATCAATTTGT
>Ga0070733_10000147_pt1 | contig 64191 bp, 51 predicted proteins | sample Coa_R1_9_FD_66450 | JGI IMG/M metagenome (GOLD analysis project Ga0070733, IMG submission 66450) | Surface soil microbial communities from Centralia Pennsylvania, which are recovering from an underground coalmine fire - Coalmine... | ecosystem: Environmental > Terrestrial > Soil > Unclassified ... | reverse complement strand
TTGGCACGCTCATTTCGGCGTTCTGGATCCTCTCTTCCAATTCCTGGATGCAGACGCCGGCGGGTTACGCCATCAATGCCGAGGGGCAATTCGTCGCGGCCGATTGGCTCAAGGTGATCTTCAACCCTTCATTCCCCTTTCGCCTCGTGCACATGGTGCTGGCGGCCTATCTCACCACGGCGCTCGTGGTCGGCGCGGTCGGTGCGTTCCACCTCTTGCGCGACTTCCAACTCGCAGGTCCACGTGTGATGTTTTCAATGGCGATGTGGATGGCGACGCTGGTGGCGCCGATCCAGATTCTCGCGGGCGATCAGCACGGCCTCAATACTCTGGAACATCAGCCGGTGAAAATCATGGCGATGGAAGGGCATTTCCAGAGCCACAAGGATGGCGCGCCGCTGATTTTGTTCGGACTGCCGAGTGAGACCGCCGGCGAGGTGAAATACGCTATCGAAATCCCGAAGCTTGGTTCGCTGATTCTCAAACACTCGCCGGACGCGCCGCTCAACGGCCTCGACACCGTGCCGCGCGAAAACTGGCCGCCGGTGCCGGTCACATTCTGGTCGTTCCGCGTCATGGTCGGAATCGGGTTTCTGATGCTGGGACTTGGCCTGTTCAGCCTGTGGGCGCGCTGGCGCGACACGCTCTACCAGACGAAACTGCTGCACCTGTTCGCCATCGCGATGGGTCCTGCGGGATTCATCGCCGTGCTCGCGGGCTGGATTACGACCGAGACGGGACGGCAACCGTTCACGGTCTACGGGCTGTTGCGAACGGCTGAGTCCGCCTCTCCGCTGGCGGCGCCGGCCATCGCCTCCTCGCTGACCGCCTTTGTCGTCGTCTATTTCGCGGTGTTCGCGGCCGGCGTGATCTACATTCTGCGGTTGATGGCGCAGGCGCCGCATCACGGCGAGCAGGGGCCGCAAGGCGACATCCCGGCCCGCGCCGCCGGCATCACGCCCGCGGCCGGCGCCGCTTCCGCGAAGGGAGCCGCCGCATGACTGTCTCCGCCGACCTTGCAACGATTTGGGCGTTCATCATCGCCTTTGCCGTTTTTGTCTACGTCGTGATGGACGGGTTCGATCTCGGCCTCGGCTTGCTGTTTCCGCTGTTTCCGAACAAGGCGGACCGCGACGTGATCATGAACAGCGTCGCGCCCGTGTGGGACGGCAACGAAACCTGGCTGGTGCTGGGCGGCGGTGGCATGATGGCGGCGTTTCCGCTCGCCTACGCGGTGTTGATGCCCGCGCTCTACACGCCGATGGTTGCGATGCTGATCGGCCTGATCTTTCGCGGCGTGGCCTTCGAGTTTCGCTGGCGAACGACGTCGGGCGGGCGAAATCGTTGGGACCTCGCCTTCACCGGCGGATCGTGGCTTGCGACACTGGCGCAAGGGATCGCGCTCGGCGCCATCCTGCAAGGCATCCACGTCGAGGCGCGACATTACGCCGGCGGCTGGTGGGACTGGCTGACGCCGTTCAGTATCCTGACCGGCCTTTCTCTGGTCGTCGGTTATGCCCTGCTGGGAGCAACCTGGCTGGTGATGAAAACGGATGGTCCGCTTCGCGACAGGGCCTATTCGCTAAGCTGGCCTCTCCTGTTCGCGATGCTGGGCGCAATCGGCGCGGTCAGCATCGCCACGCCGTTTCTCAATGTTCAATATGCGCAGCGCTGGTTCACCTGGCCAAATGTGATTTTGACGGCGCCGGTGCCGGTTGCGGTCGCCGCCGTGACTGTGATGCTGTCGCGCAGCCTCGCCAATAAGCAGGATTACCGGCCGTTCTTTCTGTCGCTGGCGCTGTTCGCGCTGTCCTATGCCGGGCTCGGCATCAGCATGTATCCCTATATCGTGCCGCAAAGCATCACCATCTGGCAGGCGGCTTCGCCCCAAGCCAGCCAGGCCTTCATGCTGGTCGGCGTCGCCGTGCTGATCCCGCTCATTCTTGGATACACCGCGTGGGCCTATTGGGTATTTCGTGGCAAGATCAGATCCGAGAGCGGCTATCATTGACGCCCCCCGAACCAAAAGCGCGGCCGCTGGCGCAACGACTGTTGTGGTTCGCAGTCCTTTGGCTCGGCGGCGTGGGTGCCGTCGCCGTCATATCGTTGGGCTTGAAGCTATGGCTTGCGCCCAAATAAAAGCCGGTTGTTCGCTCTACCGCGTTACCGGTAAAAAGCGCAAATATCCCGGCGAGAAATTCGCGTTGCTTGCCATCGCGCCATCCCTGAGATTTGATGGATCGGCGATGTGGCGACCGGCAATGCGCGCCGAGGAACGCCAAACCGCGCCGCTCAGAGGAGAGGCTTGAATGACAAGATTTCGGCACCTGATCTGGATGATTGTCGCGGCAGCCGGCCTGATGCTTTCGGTCTTGCCCGGTTTCGCTCAACAGCCGGATTCCGATCAGCCTGGTCTGATCGCCGACGACAGCTATCAGCTTGATCCCGAATGGCAGAAGCAGATGGTCTTTTACCGGACGATGGAAGCGCCGGGCACCATCATCATCTCCACAGCCGAGCGCCATCTCTATCTGATCCAGCCCGGCGGCCGGGCGTTACGCTATGGCATAGGCGTCGGCCGCGACGGCTTCCAGTGGCAGGGCCTCGTGAACATCAGCCGCAAGGCTGAATGGCCGGACTGGGTGCCGCCGCCCGAGATGATCGAGCGCCAGCCTTATTTGCCGCGCTTCATGGCCGGCGGCCCCGGCAATCCGCTCGGCGCGCGCGCCATGTATCTCGGCACCACCGTCTACCGCATCCACGGCACCAATCGCCCGGATACGATCGGCACCAAGGTGTCGTCCGGATGTTTCCGCCTGGTCAACAACGACGTCGCCGACCTTTACGACCGCGTGCCGGTCGGCACCAAGGTGATCATTCGGCAGAAGCCGGAACTGTAACCGCGACGGCTGTATTCGCAGCCGCTCGATTTTCCCGACACTGGCGAGAGATAGATCATGCGGACATTCCGAGGCGGCCTCCTGATTGGGCTGGCGGTCGCAGTTGCCGTCGCGGCCATCGCTGTCGCTTACGAGATCTACGACACACGGACGCTGAAGCGGACGGTCCGGCGCGGCGAAGTGCTCTGCGGCGTCAACAAGGGCCTGCCCGGCTTCTCGATCCCCGACGACAAGGGCAACTGGACCGGCTTCGACGTCGACTTCTGCCGCGCGGTCGCCGCCGCCATCTTCGACGATCCGAACAAGACGAGATTCGTCCCGCTCGATGCCAGCGAGCGTTTCAAGGAACTGCAGAACCGCAAGGTGGATATTCTCTCGCGCAACTCGACCTGGAGCCTGTCGCGCGAGGAGAGTTACGACCTGTATTTCCCGGCGGTCGCCTATTACGACGGCCAAGGCTTCATGCTGCCGCGCGTGCGCAAGATCGATTCCGCGCTCGACCTGAACGACAGCAAGGTCTGCGTGCAAGAGGCGACGACGACGCAACTCAATCTGGCGGATTATTTTCGCGCCAACAATATGAAATACACGGAGATGAAGTTTGCGAAGCTGAACGATGTCGTGAAGGCCTATGAGTCCGCCCAATGCGATACCCTCACCGGCGATGTGTCTGAGCTTTATGCGCTACGGCTGAACCTTGCCAAACCGGGCGACCACGTCATCCTGCCGGACGTCATCTCCAAGGAGCCGCTCGCGCCGGTCGTCCGCCAGCGCGATGACGACTGGATGATGATCGTGAAGTGGACGCTTTATGCCATGATCAATGCCGAAGAACTCGGCGTTACCTCAAAGAATATCGACGAGGCGCTCAAATCCAGGAAACCGGACGTGATGCGGCTGGTCGGCACCGAAGGCAGCTATGGCGAGGATCTCGGCCTGACCAAGGATTGGGCCGTCCGCATCATTCGCCACGTCGGCAATTACGGCGAAGTCTACGACCGCAACGTCGGCGCGGAATCAAAGCTGAAGATTCCGCGCGGGCTCAACCAGCTTTGGAGCGCCGGCGGCATTCAATACGCGCCGCCGATCAGGTGAGGGCCTTTAGGCCGTCATTCCGGGATGGTCCGAAGGACCAGACCCGGAATCTCGAGATTCCGGGCTCGCTCGCGCCCCGGAATTACGACTCAGATAAATTCAATACCCCTTCATCCGCGCCAACTGGTCGGCGTGGAAATTGCTGTCGCCGAACAATTCCTCGCAGACCCTCGCGCGCTTCATGAAGAAGCCGATGTCGAACGCGTCGGTCATGCCCATGCCGCCATGCATCTGCACTCCCTCCTGCACGGCGAGGGTCGCCGTTGAGCCTGCGCGCGCTTTTGCCACCGCCACCGCGGCAGCCGCGTTGGCGATATCCTTGTCCAGCGCCTGCAGCGCCTTGAGCACCGCGGCGCGGGTGATTTCGATCTCGATATAAAGCTGGGCGGCGCGATGCTGCAGCGCCTGAAATTCGCCGATCGCCTTGCCGAATTGCCGGCGTTCCCTGAGATAACTCACGGTCCGGCCGAACACCCCTTCGGCGACCCCGACCATTTCGGAGGCGACCGCGCCGCGGCCGATATTGAGCACGCCTTCCAGGAGAGCACCGCCCTGGTCGACTTCGCCGAGCACGCCGTCGGCGTTGACCTCGACGGAATCGAACTTGATCCGCGCCGCATTGTGCGAATCGACCATCGCGGTGCGCTCGATCTCGATGCCCTTGGTGCGGGGATCGACCAGAAACAGCGTCAGCCCGTCGCGCTCGCCGGCGGCGCCCGCGGTGCGCGCCGCCACGATCAGGAGATCCGAGGTGTGGCCATCAACCACAAAGGCCTTGTCGCCTTGAAGCCTGAAGCCGTTGCCGGAACGGGTGGCCTGCATCTTGGTCATCAATGGACGATGTTTGACCCCCTCATCGATCGCGAGCGCCGCCAAGAGGGAGCCATCGGCGATTTTCGGCAGATGCTCGGCCTTTTGCGCAGCACTGCCGCCGCGCGACAATACGGAGGCCGCCAGCACGGCGGTGGCAAGAAACGGCGACGGCATCAAATTGCGGCCGATCTCCTCCATCACCACGCCGGCTTCGACAGAGCCCAAGCCGCTGCCGCCGAAATCCTCCGGCACCAGCAGGCCGGAAAATCCCATCTCGGCAAAAACTTTCCAGAGATCGCGGGAAAATCCGCACGCATCGTTGGTGTCGCGCAGATGCCGCAGATGCGACACCGGCGCCTTGTCGCTGATGAGCCCGCGCGCGCTGTCGCGCAGCATCGACTGTTCTTCGGTGAGGACGAGTGCCATATGATGATTCCGGTCTTGGGTTTAAGGATTTAAGAAAAACGCTCTGGTCCTGATATTGGTGCTTCCCCTCATGGTGAGGAGGCGCAGTTTGCGCCGTCTCGAACCATGAGGCCTCATCCTTCGAGACGCGGCCAAGAGGCCGCTCCTCAGGATGAGGGGCTCAAGTCCCCGGCAGATCGAGAATCCGTTTGGCCACGATGCCGAGCATCACCTCCGAGGTGCCGCCCTCGATCGAATTGGCCTTGCTGCGCAGCCAGGCGCGCGGCCGCGCGCCGCCCTTGGAGCGCTCGCTCTCCCACTCCAGCGCCTCGATACCGCCCGCGGACATCAGTATTTCATAGCGGCGCTTGTTGAGCTCGGTGCCGTAATATTTCATCGCCGAGGAAAATGCCGGATGCCCCTGCCCGGCCTTGGCAAGATCGATCGCGCGTTCGGCCGCGCAGGCCAGCGCCGCCTCGTCGATCTCGAAGCTGGCGATTTGTCCGCGCAGGATCGGATCTTCCAGGCGCCCCTGCTCGTCGGTGCCGACCGAGCCCGCGGCGACCTGCCCGAGCGGCCGGCCAACGCCGCGCTCGCCCATGCCGGAAATCATCGCCCGCTCGTGTTGCAGCAAATATTTGGCGACGTCCCAGCCGCGGTTGATGGCGCCCACCAGATTGGCCTTCGGCACCCGGACGTTATCGAAGAACGTCTCGCAAAAGGGCGATCGTCCCGAGATCAGGAGAATGGGTTTTGTCGAAACGCCCTTTGAGGCCATGTCGAACAGGATAAAGCTGATGCCGTCGTGCTTCCTGGCGGCCGAATCGGTCCGCACCAGACAGAAAATCCAGTCGGCATAGTTGGCGTAAGAGGTCCAGATTTTCTGGCCGTTGATGATGAAATCGTCGCCATCGCTTTCGGCCCGGGTCTGCAGCGAGGCAAGGTCCGATCCCGCGTTCGGCTCGGAATAGCCCTGGCACCAGCGGATCAGGCCGGCCGCGATCTTCGGCAAATGTTCCTTCTTCTGCGCGTCGGTGCCGTATTTCAGGAGCGCCGGACCGAGCATCGAAATGCCAAAGGACACCAGCGGCGGGCGTGCCCCGAGCGCTGCCATTTCCTGCTGCACGATTTTGGCCTGCTCGGGGTCGAGCCCGCCGCCGCCATATTCTTTCGGCCAGTGCGGTACCGTCCAGCCCTTGTCGCGCATGCGCTCGAACCAGGCGCGTTGCGGCTCGGAGGAGAATGTGGTGTTGCGGCCGCCCCAGAAGGTGTCTTCATCCGAAGTCATCGGACGCCGCATCTCCGGCGGGCAATTGGCCTGTAACCAGGCGCGGGTTTCGCTGCGAAATTTTTCCAGATCGGACATTTGGTTTTCCGTCGTTGTTCCAGGCGACCTTAGCCCTCGTTTGGCGGAATTCAATATGCGTGGCGGTGCCCAGCTATGTCCGCCGAGGTGGCCTTGGTCGACGATCCCGTGTATTCGCTAAAGCGCGGCGGTTGAAAAACAAGAGGAAAGTAAAGATGCGGCTGACGTTGCTTTCGCCTGGCGAAATGAGCGCGGACCAAAAAGAAACCTACGATGAATCGATCGCCGGCAAGCGCGGCGCCCCGCCAGCGCCAATGATGGCCTGGCTCAACAGCCCGGAGATGGCGCGCCACGCCACCCGGCTTGGCGGCGTATTGCGCTTCGACACCATCTTTCCGGCAAAATTGTCGGAGATCGCCATTCTGGTTACGGCGCGGCACTGGACTTCGCACTATGAGTGGTTCGCCCACAAACGGCTCGCGCTCAAGGGCGGCATGGACCCAGAGATCGTCGATTCTATCCGCGATCGCCGCACGCCGCATTTCGACGATCCCAAGGCGCAGATGATCTACGACGTTGCCAAATCGCTGCACGAGGCCCATGGCTTGAGCAAGGCGCTCTACGAGCGGGCGGTCGAGGTGCTCTCATTGCGCGGGCTGGTCGAGATCATCGGCCTGTGCGGCTACTACACCATGGTCTCGATGACGTTGAACACGTTTGAATTCGACCTGCCGGCGGGCGAGGTCTCCGAGCTTGCGTAAGGAGAATAGCCTCCTACGTGTCCCGGACGCGGTGCAGCGCCCTGGCGGTGCACCGCTGAGCCGGGACCCATACCGTCACCAAACATGGGCCCCGGCTTAGCAGCGCACCGCTTACGCGTTGCGCAGCGTCCGGGGCACGAAAAACCATTCCGAATGGAGAATGACGATGCCTGAAACCACAACCCCCATCATCGCCGGAGCGAAGATCGGGCACGTTCATCTCAAAGTCGCCGATCTCGATCGCGCGCTCGGATTTTATTGCGGCGTGTTGGGTTTCGAATTGATGCAACGCCTGAGCTCGGGTGCGGCATTCATTTCAGCCGGTGGCTATCATCACCACATCGGATTGAACACCTGGGAAAGCAAAGGCGGCCATCCGCCGCCGCCGGGAACGACTGGGCTGTTTCACACCGCGATCCTTTACCCGACCCGACCCGCGCTGGCGGACGCGCTGCACCGCGTAATCAGCGCAGGGATCGAGCTCGACGGCGCCAGCGACCATGGCGTCAGCGAAGCGCTTTATTTGCGCGACCCCGACGACAACGGCGTCGAACTTTACTGGGACCGGCCGGAGGCACAATGGCCGCGCAAGCCGGATGGCTCGCTCGCGATGTTCACGCACCGGCTGGATCTCGACGATCTGTTGCGGCAGCGGGTGGCATGATTGCTCACCGCGCGCCGCTCCCGCGTCACTTCATGATCTTGGTCGGATCGTAGAAAAAGCGCTCGCGGAATATCTTGTCGCCGCGCCATTCCTGCAGGCTCACCTCGTCAAACCGGCGCACCAGGCCTGATTTCTCCGTCAGTTCGAAGTTCCAGTGAATGGCGGCGTGATCGCCTTCGACCACCGACGTGACCGCTTTCGAATAGACATGCGACATCCTGGCCAGGGCGGCCCGCTCGTGAGCAACCAGCGCGTCGCGGCCGACGCGCGGCGGCGCCGTGTTCTCCTGCATGCTGGAATCTTCGGTATAATAGCGCTCGATCGCGCCGACATGGTCGCCGGATTCGACGACCGCAATGAACTCATCGAGACGGGCGCGCGACGGCATCGGACCTCCAACATCTTCGGACGTAGAGAGACTTTCAGTCAAAACCGGGATCGGTGAATTCCGGAACCGCCTGGATGGCCGCCGCCCGCCGCCTCGCTGCCGAAGCAGCGGCCAGCACCGCCAGTCCCAGCAGCACCGGCGGAAATACCACCCAATTGACCGCGGACCAGCCGAAATTCGCCAGCAACTGGCCGGAGGAGAACGAGCCCACCGCCATCATGCCGAACACCAGGAAATCGTTGAAGGCCTGAACCTTGTTGCGCTCCTCCGGCCGGTGCGTCTCCAGCACCAGCGCGGAAGCCCCGACAAAGGCGAGATTCCACCCCACACCCAGCACGACTAAAGTGGACCAGAAGTGAAGGGCGGTAAGGCCGGAGAGACCGATGGTGGCGCCGACAGCCTCGAGCAGAAGGCCCGCGGCAACTATTCTTGGCGCGCCGAAGCGAGCAATCAGGGCGCCGGTAAAGAAACTCGGTCCGTACATCGCCACGATATGCCACTGAATGCCGAAATTCGAATCGCTCACGCTCAGCCCGCACATCTTCATCGCTAGCGGCGCCGAGGTCATGACGAGATTCATCGTGGGATAGGCGATCACGCCGCATAATGCAGCGGCGATGAACCGCGGCTGCCGCGCGATTTCGAACAGCGGACGGCCCCGGCGCAAATCCGACGGCGCGGGCCTCGGCGCATCGACGCCGGCAAGGATCGCCATCGCGATCAAAGCCACGACCGCCTGCACCACGAAGCTGAAGGCGAAAAGATAGGGCGACCAGACGTCCATGGTCCATTGCACCAATTGCGGACCCAGCACGCCGGCGAACACGCCGCCCGCCATCACCCATGCTACTGCCTTCGGGCGAAACTCCGCGCTTGCGCCGTCGGCGGCCGCGAAACGGTAGGATTGCGACACCGCGCCGTACAATCCGCCGAGGAATGTCGCACAGCAAAACATCGCAAACGAACCGCGCAGGATGGCGAAGGCCCCGAGCAAGCCCGTCAGCACGCCGCAGGCGGTGCCGATGATGAAGGCGGCACGGCGGCCATGGGCGCGCGAGACAGCGCCGGTCGGCAAGGTGCCGCCGGCGAGCCCCAGCACATACATCGAGATCGGCACCGTCGCGAGCGAGACGTCGGGCGCCAAGGTCGCGCCGACAATCGAGCCGGTCGCAAAAATCACCGCCGAATTCGCGCCCGTCAGCGCCTGCGCCGCCGCCAGGCGCACGACGTTGGCGCGAACGCGGGCGTCGCTCGACGCTTCCTCGGCTGCGGTCAGATCGGTCATCGGCGGATTTCCGTCCGAGGACGGTCGGCTACCGTCCTCGCTAATTCGGCGTACTATGAAGGCAGGCGCTCGTCCGATCAACCGACGCAAACGGGCGCGCGCTATGCATCGCCGTTCAGTCTGTTTTGGTTCGACCGAACACCACAGTGAGATTGTTGGCCGGCATCTCGGCGATCTCGACAAGCGAAAGACCGGCGCGGCCCCCCAACTCCTCCACGGCTTCGATATCGCGCACGCCCCATTCGGGGTTGCCTTGCCGAAGGCTTGCGTCGAAAGCCTCGTTACTTTCGGCGGTATGCTTGCCGCCACGCTTGAACGGACCATAAAGAACAAGCTGCCCACCGGGACGCAGATAGCGACCGGCACCGGCAACCAGCCCCTCGGCGACACGCCACGGCGCGATATGGATGACGTTGGCGCAGAACACCGCCAGCAAACCGGCTGGGCCGCTTCCGTCTCCCATCTCGGGGCACCAGGAGGAATCCGACAAATCGATTCGAAGGGGCTTACGGATATTCGAAAGCTGCGAATGGGTCCGCCAGGCCTCGATGCTTTTCAGATGTTGCTCGTTGAGATCGCTCGGCCACCAGGTGATATCGGGAAAATGCCGGGCGAAATCGACGACATGCTGTCCGGTGCCGCTGCCGGCCTCGACTACATCGCCGGACTTTCCGGCAAGGATTCTTTGCAGCACGGCTCGGATCGCCTGGTGATTGCGATGAAAGGCCGGCGCGTCGAGCCGCCCGTCCGCCTCTAGGGGGCTGCCATCTCTGCCAAACTCGACGACATATTCAGCCATGCTCGCCTTCCGGACGTCTGCCCATCAGGGATTTCGCTTTAGCCCGCCGCGCCCCCGGCGTCACGTTAAGGGGCGTTGACGGCAATCCGGGCATCGCCGAACGGTGAGGCCTGATCCCGCATAAGCGAAGGCAGCGGCCGGCCGATCTCGCATTGCGCCAAAGCACCCTGTCAAGCGGTGTCGGAGCTATCCCCCGCCGCCCTGCGTGATAATATCAGGAATCAATTTTCGGACATATATTTCATGATCTTTCGCCAGCTCTTCGACAGCGTTTCGGGAACCTACAGCTATCTCCTGGCCAGCCGCGCCGGCGGCGAGGCGTTGATCCTCGATCCCGTACTGGAGAAGGTCGATCGCTATTGCCAATTGTTGCGCGAACTCGACCTCAAACTGGTCAAGGCCGTCGACACCCATCTGCATGCCGACCACGTCACCGGCCTCGGCGAACTGCGCGACCGCACCCATTGCGTCACCATCATGGGCGAGCAGAGCAAGGCCGACGTGGTGGCGATGCGCGTTGCCGAGGGCGACAAGGTGATGATCGAAGGCATCACGCTGGATGTGATGTACACGCCCGGCCACACCGACGATTCCTACAGTTACCTGATGGGCGACCGCGTCTTCACCGGCGATACGCTTCTCATCCGCGGCACCGGCCGCACCGACTTCCAGAACGGCAGCGCGCGGGCGCAGTATGATTCCATCTTCAACCGCCTGTTGAAGCTGCCCGATGACACCCTGGTGTTTCCCGCTCACGACTACAAAGGCGATACGGTTTCCACCATCGGCGAGGAAAGACGCTACAATCCGCGGCTGCAGGTGCGCTCGGTCGACGAATATGTCGAGCTGATGGGCAATCTGAAATTGCCCAATCCGAAGATGATGGATGTCGCGGTGCCGGCCAACATGCATGTCGGCCTGCATCAGGACGACCTCGCCAAGCAGGGGCTGTCGTTCACCGCCCGCGAGGCGATCGAAAGTCTCGGCCGCCCCGATATTCTCCTGGTCGACTTAAGGGAAAACAACGAACGCGCCAAACACGGCACGCTGCCGGGCGCGCTGCACGCGCCTTATACCGGGATCGACGAAAGCCTCAAGCCGGGCGGAATGTTGCGCGAAGTCGCCACCGCGACCGGTCGGCGCATCGTGTTCTTCTGCGCCTTCGGCGAGCGCTCGGCGATGGCGGTGGCTTCGGCCAAGGAAGCCGGCCTCACCAACTCGGCCCATATCGCCGGCGGTATCGATGCCTGGAAGAAGGCCGGCGGGCCGGTGCTGACGGGGTGACGTATTGATATCGTACGCAGCCGGCGCAAGCGTGGCGGCGGCGCGCCTCTCGGAGAACGAAGCCTCGCGCCTAAATCGCTGATTTTGGCCAAAAATGGCTTTTTTTTCGAACGTTTACCACTCAAAGACACGCCTCGCATAACCCAATGCATGGTAGGGTGATTTTCCGGACACCGCGCCCGGTGTGCGTTAAATTAGAGGTATGGGATGAACGACGAACCGAAGAGCGCTGCCGAATTGAAAGAGATCAGGCTGAAGCGAAAGCTCGCGCAAGACGCCGATGGCATCAAAGCCATGGCCGAGATCGCGGCAGCGGACGCGGCGATACGAAAGCGCACGGCCCATCTGCGCGCATTGCGACTGGCGAAAGAGGCAGCCGAACGCGACAACCCGGCCGAACCCAAGACCAAGCGCAAGAAGAAGGCCGTCTAGAAAGTGATTTAGAGAAATCATCGTAAATTCGTTGCCGAAGCGTTGCGCCAGCGGCGATTTAAGGGCTGCCATGCAGCTCTATTCATGGACAAATAACCTGTATAGCCGATAGTTTGCCCGCAATCGGAACAGGAATCGGACATGGCCGACATTTTGGCTTCACCGCAAAAAGCCAAGACCGGAGCCAGAACGGGAGCCAGGAACGACGCACAGCTTCGCACGCTGGCCGCGATCTCGACGGCCCATTGGGTCAGCCATTTCCACATCTTCGTGCTGCCGATGCTGTTCCCTTTCCTCAAGCTTAGGCTCGGGGTCGGCTACATCGAGCTCGGCTTCGCCCTGACCGTGTTCGCCGTGACATCCGGCCTGACCCAGGCGCCGATCGGTTACCTCGCCGACCATTTCGGCGCCCGCAAGATCCTCCTGATGGGCCTCACGCTGGGCGGCTTCGGGTTGATCATGCTCGGGTTACATCTGAACTACCCGTCACTGATCGTCAGCGCCGCGCTATTGGGACTGGCCAACAGCGTCTATCACCCGGCAAATTATGCGATCCTTTCCGCTCACATGAATGAGGCGCGCATGGGCCGCGCCTTTTCCATACACACCTTCGCCGGTTTCCTTGGCGGCGCCGTGGCCCCCGCCGTCGTCGCGGCGCTGGTCGCGACCATCGGAGGCCATGGCGCATTGATCGTATGCGGCGCGGTGGGGCCGTTGGTCGCGCTTGTTCTCCTCGTCGTCGGTATTCCCGAGGCGAGCGCCGCGGACCGCAAGACGGCCGGCGCCGATGCGCCGCGGCCAAGTGTCGTCACGCCCGCCCTCATCGCGCTCACGATCTTCTTCACGCTGCTCAGCCTGTCGAGCGCCGGCATCGGCAATTTCGGCGTCGTTGCGCTGATGAACGGCTACGGCGCGACATTCGAGGCCGCCAACCTTGCGCTGACCGCGTATCTCGGCGCCAGCGCGATCGGCGTGCTGGCCGGCGGCTTTCTCGCCGACCATACCGCGCGCCACGGCCAAGTGGCCGCGGCGTGCTTTGCGGTTAATGCCGTGATCATGCTCGCGATCGCCGCGATCGGTCTACCGCAGTTTCTCCTGATGGCCGCGATGACGTTAGCCGGGTTTCTCGGAGGCGTGATCGCCCCCTCGCGCGATATGATGGTGCGTAACGCGGCGCCGCCGGGCGCAGCGGGACGGGCCTTCGGCATCGTCTCCACCGGCTTCAACATCGGCGGCATCGTCAGCCCGTTGTTGTTCGGCTGGATCATGGACCAGAATGCGCCGCATTGGGTGTTTGGCGCGTCCGTCCTGTTCATGGTCCTCACCGTCCTGCTCGCACTTGCGACCGAGCGAGGTCCGCAACAAAGACGGGCGGCCTCCGACGCAGGCCTCATGCATCCCTGAAGTCGCATCAAGGCGCAAACCGCCGCCGAATTCCGGATGGTCAGGCGAATTTCGGCTGCCGCATCGCAGCCATCAAACGCGCGCGCTCGGTGTTGGGCCAAAGCAAGAGCAGGCCGAGCACGCCGGACGCGACCAGAATAACGGCGTTGATGGTGAAGCCGGTCATGTAGCCGTCAAGCATGCCTGCGGCTCGCTGGATCACGCTCCCCATCACCGCCGGGGCCAAAATGCCGGCCAGCGTGTAGATCGCCCCGTAGATCGCAATCACGGCGCCGCGCTGGGACACCGGCGTGAACTCGCTGATCATCGGCGCGCAGACCACATAGATCGATCCGCAAAGCCCCGATCCCGTCACCAGCAAGGCGATCTGCATTCCGGCGCCCTCGACATGGGGGATCATGGCCAGGATTGATCCGCCGACGATTAGCGGAACCGCGCCGAGCACGCCGCGCGCGCTTCGGGTGGAAACGCCGCGCGCCATCATCACCTGCGAAACCCACCCCGTCAGGAGCACGACCGTGGCACCGAACACCCATGGCAGGATCGAAATCCATCCCGCATCCGTTTGCGAGAAGCCGAGCCCCTTGACGATGAACGGCGTGAACCAGGTCAGACCCAGCGACAGCGCCCAGTAGGCGCCGAAAGTCGCCGCACAGCAGCCGACAAAGGTCCGCGAGGTCAGAAGCTGGAAATAGGGAATGCGGGGCTCCGTCTCCGCCGTCACCGCGATCTCCGCCAGCGGCCCTTCCGCTCCCAGGATCATCCAGGCCACCACCCACATCAGGCCGACGACGCCGAGCGCCCCAAACGCATAGTGCCAATCGTAATTGACGATCGCCCAGTTCAGCGCAGGGACGGCAAAGATGACGCCAAACGCCGCTCCCTGCGACAGCACCGCCGTCGGCAGCGTTCGCTTCTCGTCGGGAAACCATTTGTAGATGGCATGCACCGCCACCGCGCCGGCCGGCCCTTCACCGGCGCCGAGAATGACCCGGCAGATCAACAGCGTCGAGAAACTCACCGAACCGATCATCGGGAACTGCGCCAGCGCCCAGATCAGCGCAAGCGCGAGCAACACCCAGCGCGTCGCGGTCCGATTGACCAGGAAGCCGACGGCGATGGCCGAAATTGAGTACAGAAAGAAGAACGAAGAGCCGAGCAGGCCGAACTGCTCCGGCTCGAGCTTCATTTCGGTCATGATCGGCACGCCGGCGAGGCCGACCACGATCTTGTCCGCGAAATTCACCAACATGAAGAGAAACAGGAGAAACGTAATTCTCCAGGCACCGGTAGGTGTCGGCTGCGCGGCCATGGTCGTCCCCTCATGATCGTTTTCGCGGGCTCTGTCGGCCCGGGCCGATGCTACCCAAGGCGCATCGGGCAATGCAACCGGACATTTGGCTGGATCGCGCTGGCCGCGGAGAACAAGGCTCTCGGGGCGAAGCTTTCGCGATCACGATCCCGTCGCCGCCATGGTTGGGACCGTGATCTAACGCTATGGTCTTGCTATGGTGACCCAATTGTCCGAAGGTTCCACGGTGACACGCTTCGCATGACCAACGGCGGCCCAATCGTGCTGAGCGTTCGCAATCTGACCAAAGCCTATCGTTCCGCCGGGGAACACATCGCGGTATTGCGCGGGGTGAATTTGAGCGTCGGAGCCGGCGAGCGCGTGGCGTTGACCGGCGAATCCGGCAGCGGCAAGAGCACGCTGTTGCATTTGATCGCGGGGCTTGATCGCCCTGACGGCGGCGAGATAGAGCTTGCCGGCGCCTCGATTTCGGAACTCGGCGATGCCGGTCTCGCGGCGTTGCGGCGCGATCGGCTTGGTCTGGTTTTTCAGCAATTCAACCTGATCCCGAGCCTCAATGTGCGGGATAATCTGGCATTTCAATCGCGCATCGCCGGCTGCCACGATGCCGCCTGGCATGCCGAGCTTGTGGAACGGTTGGGGCTCGGCGGCCTCCTTGACCGCTATCCCGAGCAATTGTCCGGCGGCCAGCAGCAACGGGTTGCGGTCGGCCGGGCGCTCGAGGTCAGGCCATTGCTCCTGCTCGCCGATGAACCCACCGGCAATCTCGATGAGGCAACCGCGGATGACGTTCTGGCATTGACGCGCGATCTGGTCGCGCAAACCGGCTGCGGCCTTTTGATGGTCACCCACTCGGCGCGGCTCGCCGGCACGCTCGACCGTCACGTCAACCTCAGCGCGGGGCTGATCGCGTGATGCGCATTTTGTGGATTCTCGCCGTCCTGTTGAGCCATTGGCGGCGGCATCCGATGCAGCTCGCTACCTTGCTGATCGGCCTGATTTCGGCAACCGCACTTTGGAGCGGCGTGCAGGCGCTCAACCTGCAGGCGCGCAACAGCTACGATCGTGCGGCGGCCATATTCGGCGGCGCCAGAACGGCGGCGCTGGTCGGCCGCAACGGCTTGGCTTTCGCCCAGCAACTCTACATCGACCTGCGCCGCGGCGGCTGGCCGGTATCTCCGGTGCTGGAAGGCCGCATTCAGGTCGAGGGCCGGACATTCCGCCTGCTCGGAATCGAGCCGGTCACCTTGCCGGCGGAGGTCGGCAATGCGCCGGCGATCGGCAGGGCGGGCCTGCCGGCTTTTGTCACGCCGCCGGGAGAAACGCTGGTGGGACCCGAGACGCTTTCCGAACTTGGCCTTTCGGAAGGCGCCTCGCCGCAGGCAAGCGGCCGCATGCCGCTGCCGCCGATTCGGCTGGCCGCACAGCTCGCGCCGGGTGTGATGGTGGTCGACATCGGCATTGCCCAGCGGCTTCTCAAAATGCCCGATCAGGTTTCGCGCCTCCTGATCGGCAAGGCCAAAGGTCCACCCATGGCGCTTGAAGCGATCGCGGGCGAGAAGCTCCGCCTGATTGAACCGGACGCGGAGAGCGATCTCGAACGCCTGACCGACAGTTTTCATCTCAACCTCACCGCCTTCGGCCTGCTCTCGTTTTTCGTCGGACTGTTCATCGTCAACTCCGCGATCGGGCTGGCGTTCGAGCAGCGTCTGCCGATGCTGCGAACGTTACGCGCCTGCGGCGTATCGGCGCGCCAGTTGAACGCGGTCCTGCTGCTCGAGCTGATTTCGCTGGCGCTGGTTGCGGGACTTGCGGGGATGGTTTGCGGTTATCTGATAGCGGCAGCGCTGCTCCCCGATGTCGCGGCGTCGTTGCGCGGACTTTATGGCGCGCAGATTCCGGGACAACTGGCGCTCAAGCCGGAATGGTGGATCGCGGGCCTTGCCATCAGCGTGATCGGCGCGCTGCTGGCTGCGACCGCGAGCCTGTTGAAGGCGGTTCGTCTGTCGGTGCTCGCGGCGGCCCAGCCCTATGCATGGCATCAGGCGCAGCAGAGATGGCTGGTCTTTCAGAGCGCGGCGGCAATGCTTATTTTCGCTGCCGCCGGCGGATTCCTCTGGCTCGGCGATTCCGTTATTTCAGGCTTTGCGGTATTGGCGGCAATGCTGCTTGGCGCAGCACTTGGATTGCCTGCGATCCTGGAATTGGTGCTCGCGCGGGGACAACGCCATTCGCAAGGCGCACTGGCGGTCTGGTTCTGGGCCGACAGCCGCCAACAGCTCTCCGGTTTGTCGCTGGCGCTGATGGCACTCTTGCTCGCGCTCTCGGTCAATGTCGGCGTCGGCACCATGGTCGAAACCTTCAGCCGCACTTTCATCGCCTGGCTCGACGGACGGCTCGCGGCCGATGTCTACGTCAATGCGGCCGATGATGCGCAGGCTGCTGCCATCACGGCATGGCTGCGGGATCGCCCTGACGTCGCAGCGATTCTGCCGGGCGGGCGGGCCGACGCGCAGATCGCAGGCGCGCCGGTCGAAATCCTCGGCCTTCCCGATCACGCAACCTATCGCGATCGCTGGCCGTTGCTGCAATCGGCCGGCGATGCATGGACCAGGCTTCGCCCCGGCGACGCCGGCTTCATCAGCGAGCAACTGGCTCGACGGATGAAACTTGCGATCGGCGATCAGGTCGAGGTGCCTGCGCCCGGGGGAAGCTGGAGGCTTGCGATTGTCGGCATCTACGCTGACTACGGCAATCCAAAGGGCCAGGTCGCCGTCAATTTCGCGGCGCTGACCCGGCATTTCCCCAACATCCCGCGCACTCGCCTGGGCCTGCGCGTCGAGCCGGCTGCGATTTCGCCGCTGATGTCGGCGCTGCAGGACAAGTTCGGATTGGACGGCCGCAGCCTCGTCGATCAGGCGACGTTGAAGGCGGAGTCAACACGGATCTTCAACCGGACCTTTGCCGTGACCGCGGCGCTGAACGCCTTCACGCTCGGGGTTGCCGGCATCGCGCTACTGACCAGCCTGCTCACGCTCGGCAATTCGAGGCTGCCGCAGCTTGCGCCGCTCTGGGCGGTCGGCATCACGCGACGTCGGCTTGCGGCCATCGAACTTCTGAAAACCATGTCGGTCGCGCTCATCACCGCCCTGCTCGCGCTGCCGCTTGGCCTGTTGGTCGCCTGGTGTCTGATTGCGGTGGTCAATGTGAAGGCGTTCGGTTGGCGTCTGCCGTTTCACGTCTTCCCGCTGCAACTGCTCGAACTTCTCGGTGTCGCCATGCTGGCTTCGGTGGCAGCCGCCGCAATTCCCGTTGTCAAGCTGGCGCGCATGCAGCCGGCGGCCCTCATCAAGGTTTTTGCCGATGAGCGATAGGCATTTCTCCCGCCGTGTCTTCGCAGGCAGCGCGCTGGCTTTGGCGCTCGGCCGCAAGGTGGGTTTCGCGCAGGGCTTTGCCGGTCTTGGCATGAACGGCGAAGGCTTCGCGCCGGTCGTCCCGGGCAAGACCCTGGTATTTCCAGTCGATCATGGCGCGCACCCGGACTTTCGCATCGAATGGTGGTACGTGACGGCGAATCTCAGTGATTCAACCGGCGCCGCCTATGGCGCGCAATGGACGCTGTTTCGCCAGGCCATGCATCCCGGTGCGCGGCAGGAAGGGTGGGCCAACCAACAGATATGGATGGGCCACGCCGCGCTCACCCGCGCCGACACCCACCGCTTTAGCGAAAGTTTCGCGCGCGGCGGCGTCGGGCAGGCCGGCGTCGAGGCAAATCCCTTTCGCGCCTGGATCGACGCATGGCAAATGCGCGGGCTCGATGGAATGCGCGCTGACACGATCGCGCCGCTCGAACTCAGCGCTGCGGGAGCGGATTTCGCCTACGCATTGCGGCTCGATGCCGACCGCGCGCTGGTGCTGCAGGGCGAGGCCGGCTACAGCAGGAAATCGGAACGCGGACAGGCCTCCTATTATTTCAGCCAGCCTTATTTCAGGGCGAGCGGCAGCATCGCCATCGACGACAAGCCCGTTGGTGTCAGCGGACTGGCCTGGATGGACCGGGAATGGAGCAGCCAGCCGCTCGCCGCCGATCAAACCGGGTGGGACTGGCTGTCGCTGCATTTCAATTCCGGCGAGAAACTGATGCTGTTTCGGCTACGCCAGACCGACGGCAATAATTACACCTCCGGCAAATGGTTCAAGCCGAATGGCGAGACCCGGCAAATCGCCTCAGCCGACATCACCATGACGCCTACGGCCCTCACCGAGATTGCGGGACGAAAACTTCCGACCAGCTGGGACATCGCGCTTCCGGCGCTGGCGCTGTCGATCTCTTGCTTGCCATTGAACGCGAAGAGCTGGATGGGGACGAGCTTTCCCTATTGGGAAGGTCCGATTCGCTTTGCGGGTAGCCACAGCGGTGTTGGATATCTGGAAATGACGGGCTATTGAAGCACCGTCTCGAATCCGCCGCTCTGAAAGGAAATGGCCGTCATGTTTCATCTGAGTGCACTCGTCACCTGCCTTGCGCTGCTGTTTTATTACCTGACCAGCGCCCGGGTCGGAAAAGCGCGGGGTACGTTCGGCATCAAGGCGCCGGCGATGACAGGCAATCCCGACTTCGAGCGGGCGGTTCGCGTGCAGATGAACACGCTGGAATGGCTGCCGATATTTCTCCCTGCGCTCTGGCTGTTTGCGATCTACATCAGCGATGCGATCGCAGCAGTCCTGGGCGTGGTCTGGATCGGCGGCCGGATCCTTTTCATGATCGGCTACTCAAAGGCCGCCAACAAACGCGGACCGGGCTTTGCGGTCCAGGCGGTTGCCACCTCCGTTCTCTTGCTTGGCGCAACCGGCGCCATTGTGTGGCGCCTCATCCACGCATGAGGGCAAAATCGCTGCGCTGAAAGGCCTGATCCACGCACCGCAAAACACGCCAAAGCCGCGCTGCGAACGCAAGTCGGCGTTATTTGACTTCAGGCTGATCCCAAGTTTAAGTACCGCGCGCCGCGGTAAGCCGCCTCGTTTCATTTTGTGACGTCACCGCTTTGGAGTGCTCCGCCCGCGAAGGTTGTAGCGAGTTCATTACATGAATGCCTTTTTCAAACGCCAGCTTGCGGACTACGTGGAGTATCATCGCGATCCCTGGAATTGCGCGTTTCACGTATTCGGCATCCTGTCGTTATTCACGGCGGCGGTCCTTCCCCTCAGTATGTGGCCATTGCCCGCGTTGGGCGTACACACCACCGTGGCGTCGATCATGGTTTTGCCGGTGCTGATTTACTGGCTGCTGCTCGACGCGTTCGTCGGAATGGCAATTCTTGGTGTTGCCTTCATCTTGCTGTCGGCCGCCGCATTGATCGTGAATCATGCCGGACCTGCCGCCGTGTGGTCAATCACGGCAATGTTGATCGTCATCGGTGTCGGTTTTCAGGTTGTCGGACATCGGGTGTTCGAAAACCGCCAGCCGGCGCTGGTGGATAACCCTTCGCATCTGTTGCTGGGGCCGATGTTCGTGATGACGAAATTGTTTATTGCGCTCGGTTTTCGGCACGATCTGGCGGCCATTATCGAGCACGTTCCGCCGCAAAAGCCCCGCGGCCCTTCACCCTTTGCCGAGGATCATCAGGTCGAGCCGCTGCCGCATTCATGACCAGGGTACTAGTCACGGGCGGCACTGGCTTCATTGGACAGCACCTTTTGTCGGCGCTCGCCGCCGGCGGGCGGAAATTACGGGTTCTCGATCTTCGTCCCCCGACCAGCGCGCTTCCCCAAGTCGAGTATGTTGCGGGTTCGATACTGGAGGGCGGCATCGTCGATGAGGCGATCCGCGACGTCGATGAAGTCTACCACCTTGCAGGTCTTCCAGGTATGTGGGTACCCCACAAGGATGACTTCCACGCGGTGAATTGCCGGGGCACGGAGATCGTGATCACGGCGGCGCGCAAACGCGGCATTGCGCGGTTCCTGCATTGCTCGACCGAATCCATTCTTTTCCGGCCAACGCCATTGCGCGACGCCGCCGGCGAGCCCGGCCTGTTGCCGCCGAAGGAAATGCCGGGTCCTTATACCCGCTCGAAAATGCGCGCCGAGCAGTTCGCCGCACAGGCTGCGGCATCCGGATTTCCGCTGGTCATCGGCACGCCGACGATGCCGATTGGACCGCACGACCACAACCTCACTCCCCCGACCGCAATGCTGCGGCATTTTCTGAACGCGCGCGTCCAGATGTATCTCGATTTCATCGTCAATCTGGTCGACGTGCGCGATGTCGCCGCCGGCCTTATTCTGGCGATGGAGAACGGGCGAAGCGGCCATCGCTATATTCTCGGCGGCGAGAGTATTTCGCTGAAGAAGATTCTGCAGTTGATGGCGACCATCAACCGCCGCCGCTATGTCTCGATCCCGGTTCCCGGGCGTCTGGCGGAGATCGCCGCTACGGTGCTGGAGTTCGTATCCGATCATGTGACGCACCGTCCGCCCTCCGGCACAGCCGAGGGCGTCCGAATTGCGCTGCGGGCGACCGAGCTGTCGATTGAAAAGGCGCGACGCGAGCTTGGCTATGCGCCCCGCCCTATCGAACCGGCGCTGCGCGACACCATTGCCTATCTGCTCGGTGCCCACCACAATCCCTAAGGCCTAGAGCTTAAGCCCCTCGCCCGCTTCAGCTTTCCCTGGATTTGCCAGCGCCGTCCGATCGGGAATATAAGTCGCGGCCATGACGCATGATCCGAACCAATTTCTGTCCTTTGTCTGGGGCGGATGGACCGCCATTTGGCCGACACAGTTGCTGGCGCTCATTTGGGTTACATGGCTCGCTAGCTGGGCCGTGGGTTCATTCTTTTCCGGCCGAACCGAGAAGCACGTCCGGGCTTGGGATTCGCGGGCCTATCGCATTCCAATTCTCATAGGGGCCGTCCTGCTGACGCCAGGGACTGCGAAAGTCCTCGGAGAAGGACAACTATGGCATGTCGGCAGTGCCGGTACCTATCTGCTGGCTGCACTGACCGCGGCGGGCTGCCTGTTCACCTGGTGGGCGCGAATTCACCTCGGACGGTTTTGGTCGAACGCCATCACGCGCAAGGAAGGCCATCGCGTCATTGACACCGGCCCTTACGGGCTGGTCCGTCATCCGATCTATACCGGGCTGATCGGCGCCTTGATCGCGACGGGGCTAGCGGTCGCAACCGCCACCGCGCTGCTCGGCACCGCACTGATTGCCTTTGGCCTCTGGCAGAAGGCCCGAATGGAGGAAGGCTTCCTGACCAGCGAACTCGGCGCGGAGGCGTACGGACCCTACTGTCGCCGCGTTCCGATGCTGGTTCCGTTCTTGACGCAACGCGGAGCGTAATCTGCGGGTCGCATGCCCCGCACTCTGGCGGCATCAATGCCTGGACGGCACCTGCCCCGAGACCTCGACAAGCGGTTCCAGATGACGCGGAACGACGACGCGCTCGCCTGGTATCAGCAGCGTACGCTCGGCTGCCTTGTTGATCTGGGTGAGCGACCAGAGCGGCACGTGGTAGGCCACTGCGATCGACTGCAACGTTTCCCCAGGCCGGGCAAACACCGGCATACCACTGTCCCAGAGCTCGATCGGCGTGTCGGGGGGAACGACATAGCGAATTGGCACAGGCTCGCCTTCGGCCTTCACCGCCGTCAGTTGAACGATCTTGGTCACGAGCTGTTCGTGGACCGCTTTCATCTTCTCGATGTTGATGTGCGAAACCTCGTCATGCTGCGAAAGGTCGTAGCTTGCGTAGTGGCCCTTAAAGCCCGGCCTCGGCTTGACGTCGCCGCCACCCAGAACATCCTTCGACAGGAAAATGTTGAAGAAGCGATCGACATTGAGCGGGACATCGGGCGTCACGTGGGCTGGATCGATGGCAACAACCAAACTCGCCCGGATGCCCTCGGCCTCGAGGATCTCGGCAAACTTCACGGCGCAAAACCCGCCCATTGAATGGCCGATCAGGATGATCGGAGCGGGACTTTCGCGATACTCGCCGATCGCACGGTCGGCGATCAGCCGGCAAACCGTGAATTCAAAGACATTCGCGCTGATTCCCGCCTGCTCGATCCGTTCGGTCAGGCGATCCATCCCGCGCGAGAAGAACGGCCCCAAGGCTCCGCGGAACAGGTAGGCTCGTCCCCGCGGCGCGGCTGTTGGCTGGACGGCGGGCGCCGCGGCGGCCTCGGTCGACGCCGCGATCTGACCTGCCACCGCCGGATCGAGGCCGCCATCAAAGAGCGGGGTCCACAGCAGCGCTGCGCATACGGCCACTGCAACTCGCGTCGGATTGATCATGCGTTCCACGAACCAACCTAGGCGCTGGGGCCCACGCCACCGTTATCTGCGCGTCGCGGGCGACCGGCTCGCGGGCTTACCGCGTCGTACTGGACCCCGGCTTCGGGTTGGCAGACGCCTCCCTTGGCCTGGCGCCGAATACAACGGAATCAATGGCGCTTATCACCTTGCGGTGGATGATCTCGTTCTTGTCGATGGTGATATGCCCGATGCCCGGAACATCCTGCACGTTGACGTTCTCGAGCGAACCGTGGAGCTGCTTTGTCCGCGCGACAGGCTCGCCGGCGCCGTTGGCGATGTAGAAATTGATGTATCGCCCGACGCGGCCGGAAAGGCTGGTGCGATATATTGAATCAAGGCCTATCGCCAATTTGACCGGAGCCCCAAGCCGGTCGAGCCGCGCCACCATATCCGGCAGCACCGTGGCCCCCGAGGAGTGACCGACCAGAATGATCGTCTTGACCTTCCCGCTGCGGTAATCCGCTGCGGCCTCGTCGGCCAGCGACTCCCAGAGAAGATAATTAGCTATTGTGGTGGGGATGCCCTGCGCCTCCAACTTGGCTGCGATGTCGTCAAGACCCAGCGAGAAAACGTTCAGCAGGCCGCGCAGCAGATAGACGTGTGCGCCCCCTGCCGAGGCCTGCGTCGTCGCATTCGCGGCATCGCCGATCGGAAGGGCCACCAGCAACAAGACCGCTGCCGCGGCTTGCAATGATCGCAGCCACGATCGCGCAGGTAACCGATGCCCGCCCAAACTTTCCCCGCAGCCGGTCAATGACTTCATGGGTTCCCCTCAGAGACAAAAATTGATTGGCCGGAACGTAGCCTCGCCACGCTCGCAACTGCAACAAGACGGGGCGGCCGCGGGTGATTTAATCGCCCCGGCGTGACCCTATTGCAACACTGATTGATGGCGTTTTTTCGCGTGCCCGGGCACCATTCAGCGTTTTGATAAGCTTGAAGGCCGTAGCGCCGCGTTGAACACGCCGCGTCACGTTCCGGACACACAGTCAGTTCGCGATCACCTTCGTCAGCGGACAACCGCTGTCCTTCGCGGCTGGGAACGCCTTGTCGCCGGGAACAACGGCGATCTGTCTGTAGTAGTCCCAAGGCTTCTTGGACTCCGCCGGCTTCTTGACCTCGAACAGATAGAGGTCGTGCACCATGCGGCCGTTCGCCAACACCTTGCCGCCCTGGGCGAACATGTCGTCGACGGGAAGTTCCTTCAGCTTCTTGGCCACGGCGTCGGAGTCCTTGGTGCGGGCCGCCTTCACGGCCTTCAAATACTGCAACGTCGCAGAATAGGTACCGGCATGGATCATGTTGGGCATGCGGCCGGTTCGCTTCAAAAAACGTTCCGAGAACTCGCGGGTCTTGTCGTCCTGATCCCAGTAAAAGCCCTCCGTCAGCACAAGGCCCTGCGCCGCCTGCAGGCCGAGGCCGTGCACTTCGGCGAGTGTCAGCAAGAGACCGGCGAGCTTTTGGCCGCCGGCCACGATGCCGAATTCAGCGGCCTGCTTGATCGAATTGGTGGTGTCGAGACCTGCATTGGCGAGCCCGATGATCTTTGCCTTCGAGCTTTGCGCCTGCAGAAGGAACGATGAAAAGTCGGACGAATTCAGGGGAATACGCACCGACCCTAATACCTTGCCTCCGTTTGCGGCCACGATCTCGCTGGTATCCTTTTCAAGGGCATAGCCGAAAGCATAGTCGGCGGTCATGAAGAACCAGGTATCGCCGCCCGCCTTGACCAGATCGCCGCCCGTGCCCACGGCAAGCGCGTGGGTATCGTAGGCCCAATGGAAACCATAGGGCGTGCAGGCGTCACCGGTGAGGCGCGAGGTGGCGGCACCAACGACGATATCGATCTTCTTCTTTTCCTTCGACAGCTCTTGCACGGCGAGCGCAACCGACGACGTCGTCAGCTCGGTAATCATGTCGACGGCTTCGACCTCATACCATCGCCGCGCGATGCTGGTGGCAAGATCGGGCTTGTTCTGATGGTCGGCGGTCACGATCTCGATCTTCTCGCCGAGCACGCTGCCGCCAAAATCCTCGATCGCCATCTTGGCCGCCTCGAAGGAATATTTACCGCCGTAGTCGGCATAGACGCCGGACTGATCGTTCAAAATGCCGATCTTGACCCCTTCCGCCGACGCCGGAACCGCGAGCAACAGGCCGCACGCCGCAACGGCAGCCGGAAACACGCCCAATCTCATGGCGGCCTCCCCAATCTCTGTTCCTGAACATGATACTTTATGAGCTCCGCGCTGCCTGCCCAATGAGGCGATAGTAGGGTCGCGAAGCCAGGACCCGTGGCAACCGCTAGCCGGCAGTAGCCGGCTGCTTCCGGCCCGGCCGATCCGCAAGGTTGCGGACGAGCATGTAGAAGATCGGCGTGAACACTAGCCCGAACAGGGTCACTCCGAGCATGCCGAAGAACACGGCCACACCGACCGCCTGACGCATTTCCGATCCCGAGCCGGTGGAGACCACGAGCGGCAGCACGCCGAGAATGAAGGCAAAGGATGTCATCAGGATCGGACGCAGCCGCAACCGGCAGGCGTCGATAACAGCCCGCAGGCGATCGCTGCCTCCAAGCTCGATGTCGCGGGCAAACTCCACGATCAGGATCGCATTCTTCGCCGCGAGCCCGACCAGCACCACGAAGCCGATCTGGGTCAGGATATTGACGTCCTGTCCCATGATCCGCACCCCGATCGTGGCGGCCAACAGGCACATCGGCACGATCAGGATCACGGCGAATGGCAGGCTCCAGCTGCCGTATTGCGCCGCCAGCACCAGGAACACGAAAAGAACGCAGATCGGAAACACGTAGAGTCCCGAATTGCCGCCGTGGACCTGCTGGTAGGACAGATCCGTCCAGTCGAAGGAAAAGCCGCTGGGCAGCGTCTCGTCTGCCAGTCGCTTCATGATTTCGATAGCTGTCGAGGAGCTGGTTCCGGGGGTCGGCTCGCCCTGAAGTTCGGATGCGGGATAAAGGTTGTAGCGCGCGACGCGATCCGGTCCGGCGATATTCTGGAAATCCACGACACTGCCCAGCAACACCATGTCGCCCGCGGCGTTGCGGGTGCGCAGGCGCGCGAGATCGGCGGTCTCCTTGCGGAACGGCAGATCCGCCTGCGCGGTGACGTGATAGGTCCGGCCGAGGATGTTGAAGTCGTTGACATAGGTCGAGCCGAAATAAGTCTCGATGGCGTCCGTCACATTCTGGATCGGCACCCCGAGTTTCTGCGCCTTGATGCGATCGATATCGACGAACGTCTGCGGCGTATTGGCGGCGAACGGCGAGAACACCGCGGTCAGCCCCGGCGTCCTGCGCGCGGCCGCCACGAGTTCATCGGTTGCCGCCGCCAGCAATTCCGGACCGCGGCCTTGCCGGTCCTGAATGCGCATGGCGAAACCGCCGCCGGTGCCGATGCCGGGAATCGAAGGCGGAGGAATCACGATAATGAAGGCGCCCTCGATGGCCGAAAGCCGACGTCGCAGATCGCCCGTGATCTTGGTGGCGGACAACCCCTTCTTGAGGCGGACGTCGGGCTCGTCGAACACCGGAAACAGCGCTGCCGCATTACTGGCCTGGGTTCGCGTCGCGCCCGAAAGCCCGGCGAACGCCGCCACGCGAACGATGCCGGGTGTATCGAGGGCGATCCTTTCGACTTCGCGAACGATTTCGGTGGTTCGCGCCAGCGAGGCGGCGCCCGGCAATTGCACGGAGATGATGACATAACCGCGATCCTGCGCCGGAATAAACCCCTGCGGCGTCGTGACCAGCAGCCAACCGGCGCTGCCGATCAGCACCGCGTAGATCAGCAACATCAGCACCGACTGCCTGATGACGAAGGCGGCCGCGCCAGCATACCCGTTGGACAGCCAATCGAAGCCGCGATTGAAGACGCCGGTGAATCTCTCCCAGCCCCGTCCGATCAGGTTCCAGCTTGCGGGCGGCCGCTTGTCTTCATGCGGTTGCAAAATTTGCGACGCCAACGCCGGCGACAAAGTCAGCGAGCAGAACATGGAGATCGCGGTCGCGACCGCGATCGTGATGGCAAACTGCTGGAAAAACTGTCCGGAAATCCCGCCGATGAAGGCGGTCGGCACGAACACCGCGATCAGCACCAGCGCAATCGAAACCAGCGCGCCGCCGACTTCTTCCATGGTAAGCAGCGCCGCATCGCGCCGGCTCTTGCCGTCGCGAAGATGCCGCTCGACGTTCTCGACCACCACGATCGCGTCATCGACCACAATGCCGACCGCGAGCACAAGGCCGAACAAGGTCAGATTGTTGATCGCAAAACCGAACGCGGCCATCGCGGCGAAGGTGCCGATCAGCGATACCGGAATCGCCACGATGGGGATGATGGCCGGACGCCATCCCTGCAGGAACACCAGCACGACGATGACAACAAGGATCATTGCTTCGTAGATCGTCTTGATCAGTTCGCTGACGGACTGCGCAATGAACTCGGTCGGGTTGTATCCGATATTGTAGTCGAGCCCTTTGGGGAAATTGGCCTTGAGCCTGACCATGGCATCAGAGATGTTCTTTGCGGTGGCCAGCGCATTCGAGCCGGGGCGCTGGGTCACCAGCAATGCGACCGCCGTCTTGCGCAGCAGGAAGCTGTTGGTGGTGTAGTCCAGCGCTCCCAACTCGATGCGCGCCACGTCGCGCAGCCGCACGGTGCGGCCGTCTTCGCCGGCCTTGATGAGGATGTCTTCGAATTGCCGGATATCCCTTAATCGGCCGGTGAAAGTGAGGTTCGGCTGAAAGGCCCGGTCGGCGATCGGGGGAGCGGCGAGCTGGCCTCCGGCGATCTGCAGGTTCTGCGAGCGGATCGCGGCAAGCACGTCGCCGGCGGTCAACCCGAGATTGGCGATCTTGTCGGGATCAAGCCACAGGCGCATCGAGTAGTCGCGCGCGCCGAAAATCTGGATGTCGCCGATGCCGTCGAGCCGAAGCAACTGGTCGCGAACCTGAAGCAGCGCATAGTTGCTGATGTAGAGCTGGTCGAAAGTGTCGTCGGGCGACAGCATGAACACGACCATCAGAATGTCCGGACTGTTCTTGCGCGTGACGACGCCGTTGCGCTGGACCGCATCCGGCAATTGCGGCGTCGCGATCGCGACGCGGTTCTGGACCAGCACCTGGGCCTTGTCGAGGTCGGTGCCGAGCTTGAAGGTGACCGTGATCGTGAGCTGGCCGCTCGAGGTCGCCTGGCTGTAGAGGTAGAGCATGTCCTCGACGCCGTTGATCTGCTGCTCGATCGGCGCTGCGACGGTGTCGGAAACAGTCTGCGCGGAGGCTCCGGGATATTGCGTGGTGACCACCACGGTCGGGGGCACCACTTGCGGATATTCGGCGACCGGCAGCGTGGTGTAGGCGAGCGCGCCGACGATCAGAAGCACGATGGACAGCACCATCGCCAGAATCGGCCGGTTGACGGAGAGCTGCCCGAGATTCATGTCTTGCCACCGGAAGGCGCGGTCTTGGCGGGATGCGGGCTCACCTTTGCCCCGACGCGCACGCGCTGCAGGCCGTCGACGACCACATGGTCTTCCGGCTTGAGGCCCTCGCGGATGACACGCAGGCCCTCGTCGAGCGGTCCGAGTGTGACCGGCTTCGCCTCGACGGAATTGTCGTCCTTCACCACGAATACGATCTTGCGCGCCTGGTCGGTGGCGATCGCGGTATCCGGCACGAGCAGTGCTTCGTAAGGCGCGCTGGCGATCAGGCGAACCCGGCCGAATTGTCCGGGCAGGATCGAAAGATCCTTGTTCGAGATCACAGCCCGCCCGCGCAGCGTGCCGGTCGACGCATCCATGCGGTTATCGAGGAAATCCACCTTGCCATCGTGAGACGGCTTGCTTTCGCCGGTCAGCGCGACCTGCACCGGATTGGGGTTGTCGCGCGAACTAGGGCGCCTGCCCTCGAAATACAGCCGGTTGTATTTGAGATAGGTCGCCTCATCCATGTCGAAGTAGACGTAGATCGGATCGAGAGAAACGATCGACGTCAGCAGCGTCGCGCTGCCTTCGCTGCCTTGCACGAGATTGCCGACACTGACGAGATGGCGGCTGACCCTGCCCGAGATCGGGGCCAGTACGTGCGTGAATTCGACGTTGAGTTGGGCCGCCTTGAGCAAGCCCTCAGCCTGCGTCTGCGCGGCCTTCGCCGCTTGCAGCGCCTGCCGGCGCTGGTCGACGGTGGACTCCGCCACGTTCTGCGACTGGATCAGCGTCAGCGCCCGGTCGAGTTCGCGTTTGGCGAGTTCGGCCTTGGCGCGCGCGTCCGAAAGCTGGCCGTCGGCCTGCTCGGCTACCGCTTCGAAGGGGCGGGGGTCGATGAGGTATAACAGATCGCCGGCGTTGACGAATGCGCCGTCGCGAAATTCAACGCCGGTGACGAAACCGCCGACGCGCGCGCGAACCTGAACCTCCTCCACCGCATCGAACCGCCCGGTGAACTCATCCCAATCCGTCACCGTGCGCTTGACGGGCTGGGCGACCGTGACGGGCGGCGGAGCAGCAGCCGCAACCGGCTGAGCCGGCTTGTCGTCGCAGCCGGACAAGGTGGCCGCGAGCAGCACGATCATCGGCCTCAAACCGCGGAGCGAACAGACATCAACCATTCGAGCCAGACGCTCCGATTTCTCAGTCGCGCTCAATTCCCCCTCCACTCAACGATTATCGCGATCGAACGAGATCGGCCCCGGATCGGCGGCGGGACCAAGATGAGATGGTTCGACAGTCTGTTCAATGGACAGCCAGGATCAAGCCAAATTTCTGTTACGTTCCCATATGACAACGGTTCAAGAAAAAAACGTAACACGGCCCTCACGCGCTGGAATAATTTGCCAGCGAAGATGTAGGGCCTCCCCTGTCGAATCCCTCACCGCGGATCGCCGGGCCGGATCGCCAAGGCAAGCCTGGCCAATCGAACGCCTAAGCGCCGAACCGCGGGAGGGCCATTTTTTAGCTCCCCTCCCTTTAGCTACTTCGCTAGATTGTCGTCAAACAACCAGCCAATTGTCCGGGGAGGACAGCAGCGCGGCATCCATTTCGTTTGAACGCATAGGCACAATAAGGATCATTGGGAGGAACGATGTACACCGGCAAGCAGGCTTATGTCCGTCCGCTTCAGCCAGCCTTCATCATGGCAAATTCCGGCGAGTCCGTGACTTATCGGGAGTTCGAGGCGCGCGCCAACCGCCTGGCTCGCCTGTTTCGCAATCGCGGCCTCAAGCGGCTCGACCATTTTGCCATCTATATGGAAAACAACAGCCGCTATCTCGAGGCCTGCGGCGCGGGCGAGAGGGCGGGCCTGTACTACACCTGCGTGAATTCGTATCTGACGGCCAGCGAACTCGCCTACATCGTCAACAACAGCGAATCGCGAATCCTCATCACCTCCGTCGCCAAGCTCGAAACCGCCCGCGAGGCCATCAAACAGTGCCCCGGGATCGAACTTTGCATCGTTGCCGACGGCTCAGGCGAAAGCGACCGCATCGTCGGCCTGCGTGACGCGACCAGCGGCCTGCCCAAGACGCCGATTGAAGACGAGAGCATCGGCACGGCGATGCTTTATTCATCGGGAACGACCGGACGGCCGAAGGGCATTTTGCGGCCGCTGGCCGAGCAACCGCCGACGCAGCAGCTGCCAATCTTCGATTTCCTGCAAAAGCTTTGGCAATACCGCGAGGGCATGGTCTACCTGTCGCCCGCGCCGCTCTACCATTCGGCGCCGCAAGCGGCCGTCAACCTCACGATCCGCATGGGCGGCACCGTCATCATCATGGAAAGCTTCGATCCGGAACGCTATCTCGAACTGGTCGAAAAATGGGGAGTGACCCACAGCCAGTTGGTGCCGACGATGTTCTCGCGCATGTTGAAGCTGCCGGAAGCCGCGCGCTCGCGCTACGACCTGTCGTCCCTTGAGATCGCGATCCATGCCGCCGCACCCTGTCCGGCCGCCGTCAAGGACGACATGATCAAATGGTGGGGACCGATCATCCACGAATATTACGGCGCCACCGAAGGCCTCGGCTTTACCGCCTGCAACAGCGCGGAGTGGCTTGCCCACCGCGGCACCGTAGGCCGGGTCCTGCTCGGCGAACTTCACATTCTCGATGAGGACATGAAGGAGTGCCCGATGGGCACCCCGGGCACGGTCTGGTTCAAGACCGCCACCCCGTTTGAATATTTCAACGACCCCAACAAGACCCGCGAGGCCCGCTCGCCCGACGGCAGCATGAGCACCGTCGGCGATGTCGGCTATGTCGACGGCGACGGCTTCCTCTATCTGACCGATCGCGCGACCTTCATGATCATTTCGGGAGGGGTCAATATCTATCCGCAGGAATGCGAGAATCTCCTCATCACCCATCCAAAGATCGCCGATGCCGCGGTGTTCGGCGTTCCCAATGCCGATCTTGGCGAGGAAGTGAAAGCGGTGGTGCAGCCGATGCCGGGCGTCGAGGCGGGCCCCGACCTCGCCGAGGAACTGATTTTCTTCTGCAGTCAGTCGCTGTCGCGCCAAAAGGTGCCGCGTTCGATCGATTTCGAGGACGAGCTGCCGCGGCTGCCGACCGGCAAACTCTACAAACGGCTCCTGCGCGACCGCTATTGGGGCAACAAGAATTCGCGCATCGTCTAAAGCAACGAACGCCGCTTCTCTTGCCGGAAGCGGCTACCTATGGCGCCCGAAGACCACCCCGTCTTGGACGTCTGCTGATGTAGACACAAGGCAACAGCTTGCTTGATTGATCGGCGGCTTTTTGCTGAGATGGGCGCGGGCTGAGGTGCGCAATGGGCTGGAAAAAGGAGCGCGACCTCCTGATCGCGCAAACCATGGCATTTGTGCAATCCGTGGCGGGAAAGGCGACGGGTGCCGAAGCGAAGGATCTGCAAGGTTGGGATGAACCGGGCCCGCCGGATCAGCCCGCTGAAATGGTGCCGCCCGTCGAGGCCATCCCGGCCGTCCGCGTCTCGCCGGCGCATTACAGTGAGCTTCGCGAGGAAATCCGCGGGAGAGTAGCCGCGTTCCGCGCCCATCAGGAGCTATTCCTTCGCGATCGCGACGAATATTGCGACTCAATCCTGGCGAAGGTTCGCGCTGCGACCGGGCACCCACCCAAGGCCGGGGAAAATCGACCGGCCAAGCGTTGATCCGGTCATTGTCGGCGGTCACCCTGGTCGCGAGAAATGACGTTGCATGGCGCGATTTTTGCTAAGCTCAATCGCATCGCCACTGCCTGATGAGTAAGGCAAATTCAAAAGGAGCAACGTCATGACGCTACTCAATCGAAGAAGCCTGCTGGGGACGGGATCGGCCATGCTGGCGTTGGCGGCATTTGCCGACAAGACCGCGCTGGCGGCGGGATCGCCGGGACTGACGACCCACGTTCTCGATACCGCCAGCGGCAAGCCCGGGGAAGGCGTCAAGATCGATTTCAGCGTGCTCGACGGCAACGCATACAAGTTGATCAAGACGGTTCATACCAATGCGGACGGCCGGAACGCAGAGCCCTTGCTGACCCCTGAAACGATGAAGGCCGGCAAGTACGAGCTGGTATTTTATATCGGCGAGTATTTCGCCAAGCTCGGCACGGTTCTGCCCAACCCCCCATTCCTGGAGAAGGCCGTGATCCAATTCGGGATGGCCGATGCCGCGGCGCATTATCACGTGCCGCTGCTGGTGTCGCCCTGGAGCTACACGACCTATCGCGGCAGCTAGGGCTTCACCGCGTTCGGGCCGAAGGAGGCGCGCAATGATCCGTCGCTATTGGCCGCTTGCGGCGCTGATCTTTGCCCTGATGCTTGGGCCGGTCATGATCGCCGCCGCGAACGCCGGCCCGATCGACATGGCGCCGATCAATGCAATGGACCGCGAGGCCTTTGTCCGGAAATTCGGCGGCATCTTCGAGAATTCGCCATGGGTCGCCGAGAAGGCCTGGGAGAAGCGGCCATTTGCTGGCATCGACGACTTGCACGCCGCGATGGTTGCGGTCGCAAGAAACGCGCCGGCGGCGATGCAGCTCGCACTGTTGCAAAGCCATCCCGACCTTGCCGGCAAGGAGGCCCAGGCCGGCACGATGACGGCCTCATCGGTGTCCGAGCAGGCGAGCGCCGGCCTCAACGCCCTGTCTCATGCCGAGATGGTGCAGATTTCGGAATTGAATGCCGCCTACAAGAAGAAGTTCGGATTTCCGTTCATCATCGCGGTGCGAATGCACACCAAGGAAGGGATTTTGTTCGAGTTCAACCGGCGGCTGCACAACGACACGCAAACCGAATTCGCCAACAACCTGCAGAATGTCTACATCATCGCCCGGCTGCGGCTGAACAAGCTGCTGGACGCAAGTTGAGCGGAAGGCGATTTCTGGCGGCAGCGCCTCCAGGGTGAGCCCGGCTTGATCTCCCGCGCCTGCACCTGCCTTGCGATGCGCTCCAATATTTCCCAAGTATGAGGACGAAGCCGAGGCAACCGAACTCGAATCGCGATGCAATACCAAGTGCACTACCTGCCGCTGGCGCCAGGATTCTTTTTCATCCTGGTATTCCTGTTTGTCGGGCTGATCATCCTGATTCAGCTTCGCATTCTCAGATATGCCTATATGAAACTCGGGGTCGGTCCGGGCGTTGCGCTGCTTCTGTTGTTCGGTTCGCTGATCGGCAGTTATTTCAATATCCCGGTCACGTTCCTGCCCGGGGAGACGGTCAGGTCGGGGCAGGTCGTCGATTTCTTCGGCATGCAATATGTGGTGCCGCTGGTCACCAAATGGCCAGGCACGGTTCTCGCCGTCAATGTCGGCGGCGCGGTGATTCCGACGATCATGTCGGCCTATCTGGTGATCCGCTATCAGCTATGGGTCAAGGCGGCGATTGCGACCATCGTCATCGCCTTTATCATCCACTCCATGGCAACCCCGGTGCATGGGATCGGCATTGCCGTGCCGGTCTTTGCCCCCGTCGTGACCACGGCCATCCTTGCCTTCATCCTGTCCCGAGAATACGCCGCCCCGCTTGCCTATGTCGGCGGCTCGATGGGAACGCTGATCGGCGCCGACCTGCTCAATCTCGACAAGATCGGCGGCCTTGGCGCGCCGGTGGCGTCCATCGGTGGCGCGGGGACGTTCGACGGCATCTTCCTCACCGGGATTCTCGCCGTTCTGCTGGCGGGTATTGCTTCACCCTCGCGCCCTAGACCGGTCTGGTAGCTGAGAACGGCGGGCTTTCCTGCGTTTGCGCGAGTTGCCACCCTCCCCGACTATCAATAAGAAGACGCAAAGCCCGGACAGGGACGATCCCAGCCGATCGTCGGTTTCGGAAAGTTAACGAAATAAACAAGGGTAGCGTTACGCCTATGGAAGCCAGGTCGAGACCCGCGACAACTTACAAATGGTCGCCATCACCCGACGCCAGCAGTATCGTCAAAAGCATTCATGCCATGCTGCACCCGCGCAATATCGTGCTGGTCGGCGCGACCGACAAGCCGGGCAATTACGCCGAGCGCATCTGGACCAACCTGATCAAATACGAATTCGAAGGCGGCCTCTATCCGCTCAACAGCAAGCGCGAAACCATCTGGGGCGTCCCCTGCTACAAGGATTTCGCCAGCCTGCCGGAGAGGCCCGACCACGTCCTGGTGCTGGTGCCGGCGCGATTCGCGGTGCAGGTGATCCGGGACGCCGCGGCGGCCGGCGCCCGTTCGGCAACCATCGTGACCTCCGGCTTCAACGAATTGCAGGATGACGAAAGCCAAAAGCTTGCGGCCGAGCTGCAACAGGCCGTCAGGGAGACCGGCCTTGCGGTCACCGGTCCGAATTGTCTTGGCAATCTGAGCGCCGGCGAAAACCTCTTTACCAACATCGACGACCGCGTGGTCACGATGGAGGCGGGTCCGGTCGCGATCGCAGGCCAGTCCGGCGCGATCGTGATGGCGATCCGCCAGGCGCTGGAGGATCGCGGCGTCGGCGTCGGTTATATGGTGACGACCGGAAATGAAGCCGGGCTCGAAACGCCCGACTTGATGACCTATTTCGCCGCCGATCCCTCGATCCGCGTGATCGTGGTCTACCTCGAAGGCGTGCGCAACACCAAGGCGTTCCGCGACGCCTGCAAGGCGGCCCGTAGCGCCGGCAAGCCGGTGATCGCTCTGAAGCTGGGCGCTTCCGAAGGCGGCCGCGCCGCCGCGATGGCCCATACCGGCGCGCTCGCGGGCTCCATCGAGACCTTCGATGCCATCTCGACGCGCGAAGGCGTGATCCGCGCACGCGGCATGGACGAATTGATCGAGACCACCGAATGCTTTGTCCATGCCGAACTGCCGAAGGGCGGACGCCTTGCGGCCGTGACCTTGTCGGGCGGCAAGCGCGGCCTCCTGATCGATACTTTCTCGTCGGCAGGCCTCAACTTCGCGCCGTTGAGCCGGAATGCCAGCGAGAAACTTGCAAAAATGCTCGGGCCCGGCAGCATCGTCGGCAACCCACTCGATGCCGGGTTCGCCGCCGTGGTCGATCCTTCGGTCTATATGCAGTCGATCAAGATCATGATCGACGATCCCGACACCGACATTGTGATCATCGATTCCGAGCTGCCGAAAGCGCCGCATGAATTGCGCGAACGCAATTTGCGCCGCGTCAATGAGATGGCATCGACCGCGAACAAGCCGGTGATCTACATCTCGGCGATGTCGATCGGCTTCACCGAATTCACCAAGGCTCTGCGCAAGTCGCTGCCGCATATCGCCGTGATGCAGGGCCTCGACCGCGCGGTCGGCGCGATCAAGGCGCTGATCGAATATTCCTCGCTGCGCAAGGAAGTGCCCGATATCGTGTCGAGTTCCAGCGCCGCGGCGCGCGCCACGCTGGAGCGGACGCTCAAGGGCGCAAAGGGCGCGGCGCTCGATGAGGTTGCGTCAAAGCGACTATTGAAGGCGTACGGCATCCCGGTGTCGAAGGAAGCGATTGCAAAAACCGCGGCGGAAGCCGTGAAGATGGCCAAGAGAATCGGCTTTCCCGTTGTCGCCAAGGTTGTCAGCGCAGAGATTCTGCACAAGTCGGACATCGGCGGCGTGGTGCTCAACCTCAACAGCGCGGCCGAAGTCAGAAAAGCTTTCAACCAGATCACCGCGCGGGTGAAGAAACTGAAGAACAAGCCGAAGATCGACGGCATCCTGATCGCGCAACAGGTCAAGGCGGAGTTGGAGCTCGTGGTGGGCACCGCGCTCGACGCCGAGATGGGGCCGGTGGTTCTGTTCGGCACCGGCGGCATCGATATCGAATTGATGAAGGATGTCGCGCTTGCGGGCGCTCCGCTCGATGCGGCCGAGGCGAGGGCGCTGATCGGGCGCACCAAGGCTGGTGTCAAGCTCAGGGGTTACCGCGGCAAACCGGCATTGCACGAAGCCTCGGTCGTGAAGGCGCTGGTCGGGCTTTCCAATCTGATGGCGGACGCGGGCAGCCGCATCGCCTCCATCGACGTCAATCCATTTCTGATCAATGCGAAGGCGGGTGTCGCCGTCGACGCCCTGATCGTCCTCAACAATGCCGCGGCCAAAATCGCCGCCGGCCACTAACCTCGAAAGCGGGGGGATTGCGATGCCGATGAGGTCAGGTGTGGCGGCGCTGCTTGCGATGGCGGTATCGGGCGCGGCGATGGCGCAGGCCCCGGCTCCCGGTTCTCCGACGCTGGCTTCATTTCCGGCGTGGGCCTATCCATGGGCGCCGGACTTCAAGGCTGCGCCCGACGACGGCGTGCCGCGACACGTTCCCGACAGTACGGCCAGCTTCACCATCGCGCAGGAGCGCAATCTGTTCTTCGTGCCGGACTGGCATCCCGACGACCACCCGCCGATGCCGGACATCGTCGCACATGGCAGGCAGCCCGATGTCCGCGCCTGCGGCTCATGCCATCGCGCGGAAGGCACCGGTGGGCCGGAGAACGCCAGCCTTGCCGGCCTGCCGGCTTCCTACATCGTCCAGCAAATTGAAGATTACAAAAGCGGCGCGCGCAAATTTGCCGGCCCACAGCGAAGTCCGAGCGTGCTGATGACGGCCATCGCCAAAGCCAGCACCGAGGACGAAGTAAAGGCCGCCGCGGCCTATTTCTCCTCGCTCAAGCCAAAGGCAAACATCAAAGTGGTTGAGACCGACACGGTTCCGGCGACGCAGATCGCGCGGGTGTTCTACACGGTCGCAAAAGACGGCGGCTCCGAGCCGATCGGCCAGCGCATCGTCGAGATCCCGGTGGATGCCGAGCAATTCGAGCATCGCGACACGCGCTCGCAGTTCATCGCTTACGTTCCGAAGGGAAGCATCGCCAAGGGCGAGGCCCTGGTCAAGACAGGTGGAGCGGGCGTCACGACGCCTTGCGCCACGTGCCACGGTCCGGATCTCAGAGGCGTAGCTTCCGTTCCCGGAATTGCCGGACGCTCGCCGAGCTACCTCGTGCGCCAGATCTACGACTTCCAGCAACACGCGCGGGCCGGAGTTGCGGGCGCGCTGATGGGACCGGTGGTCGAGAAACTCTCGCATGACGACATGATCTCGCTTGTAGCGTACGTTTCGTCGCAGAAGCCCTAGGCGACCGCGGCGCAACGCTCGCGCCTTCTGGCGGCGCGTTCTCGGAGCGGCCAAACTACGCCGAAGGTTGCAGGATTTTGCCCTGGATCGTCATTGGCAAAGGCGCGCCGGAAGGGCTACGCTCCTCTCCAACGGCATCGAAGAATGCCGGACTTCAAGACACGTTAATTCGTCTGGGAGGACAGCATGCAAGTCGATCGGCGGACTATCTTACGAACTGGCGCATCCGTTGCTGCGGTGCAATTCGCTGCCCCTTTCATCGTCAAAGCCAGAGGCGAAACCCCTGTCCGGATCGGGCTGGTCGATCCCCTGACCGGCGTCTACGCGGCGATTGCCCAAGGCGAAGTAGTTGGCGCCAAATTCGCTGCTGAGGAGATCAACAAGAAGGGCGGAATTCTAGGTCGGCCCGTCGAACTCCTGATCGAGGACTCCGCCAATGATGTCGGTACCGGGGTGCAAAAGACGCGGAAGCTGATCGAACGCGACCAGGTGAGCTTCATTATCGGCGACGTGAATTCCGGCATTGCGATCGCGATGGCGCAGGTCACGAGCGAGAAGAAGATCCTCCATATTGTATCCGGTGGCCACACCGATCCGATCACGGGCGCAAACTGCTCCTGGAACGTGTTCCGGGTCTGCAATGCCACCACCATGGACTCCAATGCCATTGCGTCGACCTTGATGCAGAAATTCGGCAAGCGGTGGTACTTCCTGACGCCGGACTATGCGTATGGGCACTCGGTGCAGGCCGGCTTTGAGAAACTGTTGAAGGCCGCTGGCGGCACTTCGGCAGGATCCCTTGTCCCCTTGGGTACGCCGGACTATTCAGCCTATCTGATTCAGGCAAGAGCCTTCGCGCCGCAGGTGCTGATCAACGTCATGGGCGGCGGCGATCAGGTCTCAAGCCTCAAACAGTTCGTGCAATTCGGCCTCGACAAGCAGATGGCGGTCGGCGGCACGTTGTTCGAGCTGGAGAGCATCCGCGCCGTGCCGGACGGCGCACGCGTCGGGTGGTGGACCATGGAATGGTGGTGGGATCAGCCGGGCGTGCCGCATGTCGCGGAGTTCAACGCCGCGATGAAGAAGATCACCGGCTCCTCGGCCACCGCGCGCAACTGGTTCGGCTACGCTTCGGTGCAGACGCTGGCGGTGATCGCGAACCAGGAAAAGACGCTCGATTCGCTGAAGCTTTCCCGAGCGCTTTCGGGATTCAAACTGCCGCCGGAGATCGCGCTGCAACCGGGCGCGCCGGAATACCGCGCCGGAGACCACGAATTGATGAGCACGGTATTTGTCGGCGAGGCGCACCCGCCGAAAGGCGATCCCGACAATATGTTTACGGTACACAACCCCGTACCGGGGGAGAAGGCCGCAGGCCCGGCGGAAGCAACCGGCTGCAAGATGCAATGGCCGGCCTAACATGAATAAAATATAAGCGAGGCGCACGCGGGCTGGGCCTTGAGGCCCAACCGCGATACAACATGCTACAAGCAAGAATGGGTAGGAGGAACGTTCATGACATCGCAGATTTTCGGCACAAAGTTCAATCGGCGGACGCTGATAAAGAGCGCCACCGCGTTGGGCGCCCTTCAGATAGCCTCGCCTTTTATCATCCAGGCGCGCGGCGAAACGCCGATCCGGATGGGCATGGTCGATCCTCTCACCGGAGTATACGCCGCGCCCGCCGGCAACGAGGTGATGGGGGCCAAGCTTGCGGTCGAGCAGATCAACGCCAAGGGCGGCATCCTCGGACGCCAGGTCGAGTTACTGGTAGAGGATTCCGCCAATGACGTCGGCACCGGCGTGCAAAAGGCGCGCAAGCTGATCGAGCGCGACCAGGTCAACTTCATGATCGGCGATGTCAATTCGGGCATCGCGGCGGCAATCGCTCAGGTCACCAACGAAAAGAAGGTCCTGCACATCGTTTCCGGCGGTCATACCGATTCGATTACCGGCAAGGATTGCAAATGGAATGTGTTCCGCGTCTGCAACACGACGCGGATGGAGGCGAATTCGGTTTCCGACATTCTGTTCAAGAAGTACGGTAAGAAATGGCACTTCATTACGCCGGACTATGCCTTCGGTCACACGCTCTATACTGCCTGCACCGACGACCTGAAAAAACTGGGCGGCACGGTTACCGGCAACGAGCTCACCCCGCTCGGCACCACGGACTTCTCCGCCTATCTGATCAAGGCCCGCGCCGCCAATCCGGATGTGATGATTCTCCTGGTGCAGGGCTCGGACATGATCAACTGCCTCAAGCAGATCGTGCAGTTCGGACTCGACAAGCAGATCCATGTGGCGGGAACCCAGCAGGAGCTGGAATCGCTCGCCGGGCTTCCGCCGGAAGCGCGGATCGGCATCTGGATGTTCGAGTGGTATTGGAAGCAGCCGGGCGTTCCTGGCGTCGACAAGTTCGTCGCCGAAATCCGCAAGGTCAACAATGGCAATGTACCGACCGCGCGGCACTGGTTCGGCTATGTTTCAGCGATGAGTTTTGCACTGGTGGCAAACCAGCAGAAGGTTCTCGACGCGGTCAAGCTTGCCGCTGCGCTTGAGGATTTCGAGCTACCCGATGACGTCAAGCTGCAGCCTAACAAGGTCTATTACCGCAAGGGCGATCATCAACTGATGACGTCGGCCTTCGTCGGCGAGGCGCAATCCAAGGGCAAGGACGACCCCCAGGACCTCTATCGCGTCGACGAAGTCGTGCCTGGCGACAAGACCGCTCCGCCGGTGAGCGAAACCGGTTGCACGGTCCAGTGGCCCGCCTAAGCTAGAGCCGGCCTTTTTCCTTTTTGATCCGGGAGCCCAGCTCCCGGATCAGATGCATTGGGGACTTCTTCGGTGAATTATGACGCAACTGCTTCTGTTTAACGTCACCAACGGGCTCATCATCGGCGCCTTTTACGTATTGATGGCGCTGGGTCTTTCGCTCATCCTCAATCTGAGCAACGTCATCAACTTCGCCCATGGCGGATTTCTCGTCATCGGCGGCTACATCGCCTACACGATCACGCCCTATATCGGCTTCTGGGGTGCGCTGCTGGTGGCGCCGCCCCTGACGGCCATCATCGGGCTCATCGTCGAGCGCGTGCTGATCCGGCCGCTCTATGGGCGCGATCCGCTCTATAGTCTGCTGCTCACCTTCGGGCTTGCGTTCATGATCGAGGATGGGACGCGTTTCATCTGGGGTCCACAGGGCAAGCCGGTCACCATTCCGCCCTTTCTGGCGCAGCCTCTAAGCAACGAGTTGTTCTTCATCACCGGCTATCGGCTGTTCATGGTGGCCATGGTGATGGTCGCGGTCGTGCTGCTGTTTGTTCTGCTGCGCTATACCCGTCTCGGCGTTCGTATCCGCGCCGGCACGCTCGACCTCGAGACGGTCGCGGCGCTTGGCATCAACGTGCAGATGCTGCGATCGCTCAATTTCGCCGTCGGCATTTTTCTGGCGGGCCTGAGCGGCGTACTCGCCGCCGGGCAACTCGGGCTTGAACCCACCATGGGTACGGGGCTTCTGATGCCGAGTTTTATCGCCATCATCGTCGGCGGCATCGGTAGCCTGCCGGGAACGCTTGTTGGCGGCTTGCTGATTGGCGTTGCTTCAGGATTGACGGCGGTATTCTATCCGGCCGCCAGTGAGGCGGTCATTTACGTCATGATGGCGGTCGTGCTGCTGTTGCGCCCGCGCGGATTGTTCGGCGAAGAAGGAATGATGAGTTGAGTGCCGAACAAACCCGCAAGCTGATCGTCCTTGCGGCGATCTGGGCTCTCTTGATCCTTGCGCCGTACTGGATGGCGCCGCTCGGCGGCTATACCGCGCTTGCCACCCGCGTGCTTGTGCTCGGGCTGGCGGCGATGTCGGTGAATTTCCTTCTGGGCTTTACCGGCGTGCTGTCGTTCGGTCACGCCGCCTGGTTCGGGCTCGGCGCCTATGGCACCGGGCTGACGCTGAAATTCCTGGCGCCGAGCACGCCGCTCGCGCTTCTGCTCGGGATGCTGCTCGGCGGCCTTTGCGGGGCGATTCTCGGCACCCTGATCGTGCGGCGACGCGGCGTCTACTTCGCCATGGTGACGATCGCCTTTGGCCAGGTGTTCTACTACATCGCCTTTCAGTGGAACTCGCTGACCGGCGGCGACGACGGGTTGCGCGGCTTCTCGCGCCACCCGATCGACTTCGGCGCTTTCCAGCTCGACATCCTGTCGAATGCCAACAACTTCTATTTCTTCGTGCTGTTCTGCTTTGCGCTGGCCGTCGGCGCCATGGGATTCATCCTGCGCTCGCCGTTCGGCCGCACCATGATTGCGATCCGCGAAAACGAACGCCGCGCCCGCTTCCTCGGCATCCCCGTCGAACGGCATATCTGGATCGCGTTCACGCTGTCCTGTTTCTTCATGGGATTTGCCGGTGCGCTCTACGCGCTTGTCAACAATTTCGCCGACCCGAGGGGCCTGCATTACAGCCAGTCCGGCGATTTCGTGATGATGGCGGTGATGGGCGGCATGCGCAGTTTCTGGGGTCCGCTGCTCGGCGCCGCCGTGTTCGTGGTCTTGCAGGATTATCTGTCGAGTGTCACCGTGAACTGGATGTCGTTCGTCGGCCTGCTCTTTGTCCTGGTAGTGCTGTTCTTCCCGCGCGGACTCCTGGGCTTCCTGCAGCGGAGCAAGGCATGAACGTCCTGGAAATCAACAGCGTCACCAAACGCTTCGGCAATCTGGTGGCCGTGCGTGACGTTTCGCTCAACGTCGCCAAGGGCGAGTTGTGCGCGATCATCGGGCCGAACGGCGCCGGCAAGACCACCTTCTTCAACCTGATCAGCGGATTCTTTCCGCCGACGTCCGGCAGCATTGTCTTCGACGGAACCGATATCACCCGGCTTTCCACCCATGAGCGCGTCAGGCGGGGCATGGCGCGGACCTTCCAGATCACCGAAATCTTCCCCGAATTGACCGTGTTCGAGAACGTGCGAATCGCAGCCGAAGTCGCCGGCGGATACCGCTTGCGGCCCTGGATCAGCCGCGCGGAAGATACGAAGCTCCACACAGGCGTCGAAGCGACGCTCAAGCTGGTGTCGTTGGAAACAAAGGCCCACAGGCTGGTCGGCGAGCTTGCCCATGGCGACCAGCGCGCCGCCGAGATCGCGATGGCGCTGGCGTTGAAACCGCATCTGCTTCTGCTCGATGAACCGACCGCGGGCATGGGCGATCAGGAAACCTTCCAGACCACCCAGCTAATCCGCCGGTTGCACCGTGACAGCAACTACACCATCGTTTTGATCGAGCACGACATGCGCGTGGTGTTTCACCTCGCCGACCGCATCTGCGTGCTCGATCAGGGCCGCATGCTGGCGCAAGGCACGCCGCAGGAAATCGCCGCCAACGAAGCCGTTCAAGCCGCCTATCTTGGCAGTGCCGCATGACCGCAGCCCTCACAGCCGAAGGCCTTCACACCTACTACGGCAAGAGCCACATTCTTCATGGCGTCAGCTTGAGCGTTGCCGAAGGCAAGATCACCGCATTGCTCGGGCGTAACGGCGCCGGCAAGACCACTACGCTGCGAAGCCTGATGGGATTGACGCCTGCGCGGACGGGCAGGATCACGTTGTTCGGCAAGGACACGACGCATTGGCCAACCTTTCGCATCGCCGCCCAGGGCGTCGGCTATGTGCCGGAAGGCCGGCGCATCTTCGCCAATCTCAGCGTCGAGGAAAATCTCAGGGTTCCGCTGGAGCGCGGCGGACCCTGGACCATCGCGCGCATCTACCAGCTCTTTCCTCGCCTCGAGGAGCGCCGGCTCAACCGCGGCCGGCAACTATCCGGCGGAGAGCAGGAGATGTTGTCGATCGCCCGCGCGCTGTTGGTGAATCCGAGGCTGCTCATTCTCGACGAACCCTCCCAGGGCCTCGCGCCACTGATCGTCCGCGAGGTGTTCCGCATCGTCCAGCAGATGAAGGCCGAGGGCATCTCGGTTCTGCTGGTCGAACAAAATGCGCGAATGAGTCTGGAGATTGCCGACGACGCCTATGTGCTGGATGACGGGGCCGTGGTCTATTCGGGAACGGCTGGCGAACTGGCCGCGGACGATGCGCGCGTTCGGGCGCTTGCCGGCGCCAGCGTGGAAGAGTGGACGCGGAGCTAGAGCGTTTTCGAGCGAAAGCCTGCCCCGGACTTGATCCGGGGTGGATACCGGTTCGCGTGAAGAAAACGCGTCAAAATAAGAATCTAGAGCCTCGGCTCTGATTCAATCAGAACCGAGGCTCTAGCTCAGCGGCCTGTTTGATCGGCGATCGGCGCGCCGGATCGGCCTTTCGTCCCGCTCGCTTTGCCCGTACAATCACGACAGGGCGAGGGGCGTTAACCCTCGCGACCAAGCGGATCGCAGCCGGTTTTTCCGGGATGAAGTTACGGGCCAGCAACCTGATGATTGGAACCACGACGCTCGCGGTCATCGCCGCGGCGTTCTTCGGCCTGCTCGCGGTCCGGAAATACCACAGCATCGCGCAACGATCACCACTGCGCATCGTGTTCGAGGGCTCGGCAAGCGGCCTGCGCAAAGGCGGCAGCGTGAATTTCGACGGGGTGCAGGTCGGGGAAATCCGGTCGCTGAAGCTGGACAATCCTCGCAAGATCGTCGCCTCCGTCATGGTCGATAACAGCGCCCCTATCCGCAAGGATACCGTCGTGGGCCTGGAGTTTCAGGGGCTCACCGGCGTAGCGGCGATATCGCTGACGGGCGGTGCGCCGACGGCGCCGCCGGTGCCGCTCGATGCCGACGGCATTCCGATTCTGACCGCCGATTTGAGCGAGATCCAGTCGGTCCGCGATACCCTGCACAATGTCGATCGTATTCTCGTCGGCAACCAGGCGACGATCAAGGACGCGCTGTTGAGCTTCGAAACCTACACCGCGTCGCTGGCGGGCAAGGGTGACGCAGTCGAGAAAGCCGTCGCCAAAGCCGACAGTGCCTTCGCCGGCTTTAGCAGCGCCATGGGCAAAATCGACGACTTCCTGCCTGGCCTCGCAGACGGCAAGGCCGACGAACTGTTCGAGAGGGTGAAGGAAATCCGCGAATTCGCCGAGACGTTCAACAAGAAATCCGCCACCGCAATTGAGGAAGGCCGCCGAACGCTTTTCGATATCAGCCAGTCGGCGATCAAAGTGACCCGTAAATTCGACGCGGACGACGGGGACAATCCAGCTTCACCGAGGAAGCCAAAACCAAGGCGTCAGTGAGGGGGTCGGTCCTTGTCCGCCCGGATTTGCTCGCCGCTTGCGCGCAAGAGTTCGAACCCAGGGAACCATCGGACAAATATCTTCAGTTCCGCGGCGCAGCCTTAAAAGCGTCGCGATGGTCGCCTTAAACTAAACCTTCAACGTCCATCAAAATTTTATAATCCATCGCGGGAACAATTGTTCCCCGGCGGAATTGTTTTCATTCGGCCTAATTTTTCCCCTAACAATATGTAATCTCTAGAGTATTTCCTGCAATCATAAGTGTATTTCGCTTGCGCTGCGATCATTCGCACGATTTTATCGTGGCAAAAAGGCAGCGACCCGCGAGCGCGATGAACGCGCCCCGGGCCATTGAGGGGATATTCCATGAGCGATCTCGGTTCCGCCACGCCATCCGCCCGCCGCCGCGCCAAAGTCAAACCGTACACGAATGGAAAGCCGGATCCTTCGCAGGAATTGCTCCAGGCATTGCAGGCGATGCGAAGCGGCGACTTCTCGGTGCGAATGACCGGCGATCATCTCGGCATCGACGGCAAGATCGCCGACACCTTCAACGAGATCGTCGCCGCCAATCAGCGCATGGCGCAGCAGCTCGATCGCGTCGGTCAGGTCGTCGGCCGCGAAGGCAAGACACGCCAGCGCGTCAAGTTCGGCCTTGCCTCAGGCTCATGGGCCGACATGGAGGGCTCGGTCAACACGCTGATCGATGATTTGCTCTGGCCGACGCGCGAAGTGACGCGCGCGGTGGCGGCCGTCGCGCAAGGCGACCTGTTGCAAACCGTGAAACTGGATATCGACGGCCGCCCGCTGGGCGGCGAATTCCTGCAGTCGGCCACCATCGTCAACACGATGATCAAGCAGCTCAGCGTATTCACATCCGAGGTGACGCGCGTGGCGCGCGAGGTCGGCACCGAAGGCAAGCTTGGCGGCCAGGCCCAAGTGCCCGAGGTGACGGGCGTCTGGAAGGACCTGACCGAGAGCGTCAACTCGATGGCCAACAACCTCACGGGCCAGGTCCGCAACATCGCCGAGGTCACCATCGCGGTCGCCAATGGCGATCTCTCGAAGAAAATCACCGTCGACGTCCGCGGCGAAATCCTTCAGCTAAAGGAAGCCATCAACACCATGGTGGACCAGCTCCGCTCGTTCGCCTCCGAAGTCACCCGCGTGGCGCGCGAAGTCGGCACCGACGGCAAACTGGGCGGTCAGGCGATCGTGCCCGGCGTTGCGGGAACCTGGAAGGACCTCACCGACTCCGTGAACGCGATGTGCGGCAACCTGACCGCGCAGGTGCGCAACATCGCCAACGTCACCACGGCGGTGGCGCGCGGCGACTTGTCGCGCAAGATCACGGTCGACGTCCGCGGCGAGATTCTCGAACTCAAGGACACCATCAACACGATGGTCGATCAGCTCAACTCGTTCGCTTCGGAAGTGACGCGCGTGGCCCGCGAAGTCGGCACCGAAGGCAAGCTCGGCGGCCAGGCCCAGGTGCCGGGCGTCGCCGGTACCTGGAAAGACCTCACCGACAACGTCAACTTCATGGCGTCAAACTTGACCGCGCAGGTCCGCAACATTGCCGACGTTGCGACCGCGATCGCGGGCGGCGACCTTTCGAAAAAGATCACGGTGAACGTGTCGGGCGAAATTCTTCAGTTGAAGGAAACGCTCAACACCATGGTCGACCAGCTCAACGCCTTCGCCGGCGAAGTGACGCGCGTCGCGCGCGAGGTCGGCACCGAGGGCCGCCTCGGCGGCCAGGCCAACGTGCTCGGCGTCGCCGGCACCTGGAAGGACCTCACCGAAAGCGTCAACTCGATGGCGAGCAATTTGACGGCGCAGGTCCGCAACATCGCGGAAGTGACCACCGCGGTTGCCAACGGCGACCTGTCGAAGAAGATCACCGTGGACGTGCGCGGCGAGATTCTGGAGCTGAAAGACACCATCAACACCATGGTGGATCAGCTCAACGCCTTTGCCGGCGAAGTGACGCGCGTGGCGCGCGAGGTCGGCACCGAAGGCAAGCTCGGCGGTCAGGCGCTGGTGCGCGGCGTCGCCGGAACCTGGAAGGATTTGACCGACAGCGTCAACTCGATGGCGAGCAACCTGACCGGACAAGTCCGCAACATCGCCGAAGTCGCTACCGCCGTGGCGAAGGGCGACTTGTCCAAGAAGATCACGGTGAACGTGTCGGGCGAAATCCTTCAGTTGAAGGAAACGCTCAACACCATGGTGGACCAGCTCAACGCGTTTGCCTCGGAAGTCACGCGCGTGGCGCGCGAGGTCGGTACCGACGGCAAGCTCGGTGGCCAGGCTCAGGTGACCGGCGTCGCCGGCACCTGGAAGGATTTGACCGACAGCGTCAACTCGATGGCGGGCAATTTGACGGCGCAAGTCCGCAACATCGCCGAAGTGGCGACCGCCATTGCCGGCGGCGACCTGTCGCGCAAGATCACGGTCGACGTCCGCGGCGAAATCCTGCAGCTCAAGGAAACGCTCAACACCATGGTCGACCAGCTCAACCGCTTCGCAGGCGAAGTGACGCGCGTGGCGCGCGAGGTCGGCACCGAAGGGCGTCTGGGCGGTCAGGCCAACGTGCCCGGCGTCGCCGGCACCTGGAAGGATTTGACCGACAGCGTCAACTCGATGGCCGGCAACTTGACGGCGCAGGTTCGCAACATCGCCGAAGTCACCACGGCCGTGGCGCGCGGCGACCTGTCGCGCAAGATTACCGTGGACGTGAAGGGCGAAATCCTCGAGCTGAAGAACACCATCAACACCATGGTCGACCAGCTCAATGCTTTCGCTTCCGAAGTGACGCGCGTGGCGCGCGAAGTCGGTACCGAGGGCAAACTCGGCGGTCAGGCCGAAGTGCCGGAAGTCGCCGGCACCTGGAAGGACCTCACCGACAACGTCAACTTCATGGCCTCGAATCTCACCGCACAAGTCCGCAACATCGCTGAGGTCGCGACCGCCATCGCCGGCGGCGACCTGTCCAAGAAGATCACGGTCGACGTCCGCGGCGAAATCCTGCTGCTCAAGGACACTTTGAACACCATGGTCGAGCAGCTTCGTTCGTTTGCGGCCGAAGTGACGCGCGTGGCGCGCGAGGTCGGCACCGAAGGCCGATTGGGCGGTCAGGCCGTGGTGCCCGGCGTCGGCGGAACGTGGAAAGATTTGACTGACAACGTCAATTTGCTCGCCGCCAACCTCACCACGCAAGTCCGCAATATCGCCGAAGTCACTACCGCGGTGGCGCGCGGCGACCTGTCGCGCAAGATCACCGTGGACGTGAAGGGTGAAATTCTCGAACTCAAGAACACCATCAATACGATGGTGGACCAGCTCAACGCGTTTGCCGGCGAAGTGACGCGCGTGGCGCGCGAAGTCGGCACCGAAGGCAAGCTCGGCGGCCAGGCGCAGGTGCCCGGCGTCGCCGGCACCTGGAAGGACCTGACCGATACCGTGAACTTCATGGCCGCCAACCTGACCGAGCAGGTGCGCGGCATCGTCAAGGTCGTGACCGCGGTTGCCAACGGTGACCTGAAGCAGAACCTCACGGTGAAATCAAAGGGCGAGGTTGCAGCGCTCGCCGACACCATCAACAACATGACCGAAACGCTCGCGACCTTCGCCGATCAGGTCACGAGCGTGGCGCGCGAAGTCGGCGTCGAAGGCCGCCTTGGCGGCCAGGCTAACGTGCCCGGCGCCGCCGGCACGTGGAAGGACCTGACCGGCAACGTCAACCTGCTGGCAGCCAACCTGACCTCGCAGGTCCGCGCCATCGCGGAAGTGGCGACCGCGGTCACCAAGGGCGACCTCACCCGTTCGATCCAGGTCGATGCCAGGGGCGAAGTCGCCGAGCTGAAGGACAACATCAATACGATGATCACCAACCTGCGGCTCACGACCGACCTCAATACCGAGCAGGACTGGCTGAAGACCAACCTCGCCAGATTCACCAACATGCTGCAAGGCCAGCGCGATTTGACAACGGTGGGCCGGCTCTTGTTGACCGAGCTGACGCCATTGGTGAACGCGCATATCGGCGTGATCTACCAGGTGGAAAACGAGGACAGCCCGCAAATGCGCTTGCTGGCGGCTTATGCCGGCGACGGCGACAGCCCCCATCCGCCAATCGTGCAATTTGGCGCAGGCCTGATCGGACAATGCGCGATGGACAAGCGCCAGCGGCTGGTGGCGGAAATCCCAAGCGATGCAGTCCCGGTCAACTCCGCGCTGTTGCGGGTCGTGCCGAAGAACCTCGTGGTGCTTCCGGTGCTGTTCGAGAACCAGGTCAAGGCCGTCATCGAGCTTGCCTCGGTCACCTCGTTTACCACTTCGCAGATGACCTTCCTCGAGCAGCTCACCGACTCGATCGGCATCGTGCTCAACAGCATCGAGGCAACGATGCAGACCGAAGGCCTGTTGAAGCAATCCCAGCAGCTCGCCGGAGAGCTGCAGACGCAACAGAGGGAATTGCAGCAGACCAACGAGCAACTCGAGCAGAAGGCGCAGCAGCTCGCCGAGCGCAACGTCGAAGTCGAGCGCAAGAACCAGGAAATCGAACAGGCCCGGCGCGCGCTCGAAGAAAAAGCAACCGAGCTTTCGCTGACGTCCAAGTACAAGTCCGAATTCCTGGCCAACATGTCGCATGAGCTGCGAACGCCGCTCAACAGCATCCTGATCCTGGGTCAGCAGTTGACCGAGAATCCCGACGGCAACCTCACGCCCAAGCAGGTCGAATTCGCGCGCACTATTCACGGCGCCGGTACCGACCTCCTGAACCTGATCAGCGACATTCTTGACCTCTCGAAGATCGAGTCGGGCACGGTGACCGTCGACGCCGAGGAAATCCTGACGTCCAACCTGCTGGAAACAGTCGGCCGCCCGTTCCGGCACGAGGCGGAAAACCGGCAACTGGCGTTCGACGTTGTCGTCGATCCCACTCTGGGGCGCAGCATCTACACCGATTCAAAGCGGCTGCAGCAGGTGTTGAAGAATCTGTTGTCGAACGCGTTCAAATTCACGGCCGAGGGTGGCGTACGACTCAGCGTCTCGGCGGCCCTGGGCGGCTGGAGCGCGGAACATCCCGTGCTCAACCATTCGCCCGCGGTGGTTGCCTTTGAGGTTTCCGATACCGGCATCGGCATTCCCCAGGAGAGCCAGAAGCTGATCTTCGAAGCGTTCCAGCAGGCCGACGCCGGCACCAGCCGGAAATACGGCGGCACTGGCCTCGGGCTCGCCATCAGCCGTGAACTAGCAAGTCTCCTTGGCGGCGAAATCCACCTGCAGAGCACCCCCGGCAAGGGCAGCGTCTTCACGCTCTATCTGCCGCTGAAATACGCCGGACCGACGGTAACGCCGCGGGTCGGCACGTCGCAATATAGCGCCGCGTCGACGCTGCCGGCGACTACGCAGGAACGCGTCGTCGAACAGCTTCCGGACGATCGGCTCAACCTAGAGCCAGGAGATACCATACTTCTCATCGTCGAAGACGATCCTCACTATGCAAGAGTGCTGGTCGATCTCGCGCGCGACAAGGGCTTCAAGGTCCTGGTCGCCGCGCGCGGCGCCGAGGCACTTGAGCTTGCCAAGCAATACCAGCCCACGGCCGTCTCTCTCGACGTCTTCCTGCCCGACATGCTCGGCTGGACGGTGCTGAGCCAACTCAAGCACAATCCGCTGACGCGGCACATTCCTGTCCAGATCATCACGCTCGATGAGGATCGTCAGCACGCCTTGGCGCGTGGCGCGTTCTCCTTCGTCAACAAGCCGACGACGACCGAAGGCGTCAGCGCGGCGCTTTCACAGATCAAGGAGTATGCAAAGCCCCGCCGCAAACGTCTCCTGATCGTGGAGGACAATGCGGCGGAACAGATGAGCATCAAGGAACTCCTCGATCACGACGATATCGAGATTGTCACGACCGACACCGGCGCGGGCGCCCTTTCGACCTTGCGCGAAAATCCTTGCGACTGCGTCGTCCTCGATTTGCGGCTGCCCGACATGAGCGGCTTCGAAGTGCTGGACTCCATCCGCGGCGACGATTCGTTGTCCGAGGTGCCGGTGGTCGTGTTCACCGGCCGCGAGCTTTCGGTGGAGGAAGACGCTGAACTTCACACCATGGCCCAGAGCATCGTGGTGAAGGGCGTCGAGTCGCCCGAGCGCCTGCTCGACGAAACATCGCTGTTCCTGCATCGCGTGACCACGGAACTGCCGATCGAGAAGCAGCGAATGCTGGAAAAACTAAACAGTTCCGATGAGGATCTCGTGGGCCGTACTGCGCTTCTCGTCGATGACGACGCCCGCAACATTTTCGCGCTCTCGAGCGTATTGGAGCGGCGCGGCATGAAGGTGCTGACCGCGACGACCGGGAGCGAGGCCGTTACGCTGGTGGAGTCCAACCCCGAGATCGCCGTCGTACTGATGGACATCATGATGCCGCAGATGGACGGCTATCAGACCATCAGAGTTATCCGCGAGGATCCGGCGTTCCGCAGGCTTCCAATCATCGCGCTTACCGCCAGGGCGATGAAGGGAGACCGCGAGAAATGTCTCGAAGCCGGCGCCTCGGACTATCTCGCCAAGCCCGTCAATACCGAGCAGTTGCTGCTTGCGATACGCATGTGGCTACATCGCTGATTGGTACGCCAGATGATGAAACACGAAAAGGTAAACATCCTTCTGGTTGACGACCAGCCGGCGAAATTGCTCGCCTATGAAGTGATCCTGAGGCAGCTCGGAGAAAACCTCGTCGTCGCGGCTTCGGGCCGGGAAGCGCTCGAATACCTGCTCAAGAACGAAGTCGCGGTCATTCTTGTCGACGTCTGCATGCCGGAACTGGATGGCTTCGAGCTTGCCGCCATGATCCGCGAACATCCGCGTTTCCAGAAGACGGCAATGATCTTCATCTCGGCCATTCAGGTTTCCGATCTGGATCGTCTTCGCGGCTATGAGATGGGCGCGGTGGACTACGTGCCGGTACCGGTAGTACCGGAAGTGTTGCGGGCAAAAATCCGGGTATTCGCCGAGCTCTACCGCAAGACACGGCAGTTGGAGCGGTTCAACGCCGACCTCGAGGATAGGGTGCGCGAGCGCACCAGCGAACTGGAAGAGTCCAATGCCAGGCTTCTTGAAAGCGAGCAGCGCCGGAGCCTTGCTCTGGCCGCGGGAAAGATGGGTTCCTGGGACTGGGACTGGATCAGCGGCGACTGGATGTGGGATGAGGGCCAGTTCCGGATTTTCGGGGTCGATCCGCAAAGCTTCGTCGTCGATCCCGTAAGTGTTCAGGCGCTGCTGCATCCCGACGATGTTGACGAATTACGCGAGGCAATAGCCCAGTTCAACGGGGGGGCCAGATCATACGAAACCGAGTTTCGTATCGTTCGGCCCGATGGCGAGGTCCGCTGGTGCGTCGGCACGGCGGCGGCGACCGTCGACAAGACCGGCCGCGTCATCCGCGTCAGCGGGGTTACCGTCGACATCACCGAGCGGAAGCGGGCGGAGGAACGGCAGACTCTGCTCACCCGCGAGGTCGATCATCGCGCCAAAAACGCGCTGGCGCTGGCGCAATCGATTGTGAGGCTGACCCGCGGCGAAAGCGTCAGGGCCTATATGCAGGCCGTGGAGGGACGGATCAGCGCGTTGGCGCGGGTCCACACCATCCTGTCGCTATCGAGCTGGCAGGGCGCGGAAATAACCAGGCTGGTCGATGAGGAGCTCGCACCCTATTCCATGAGCGATCAGATCGCATTCGGCGGCTCGAACGTTCAGCTCCAGCCTGCAACCGCCCAGACGCTTGCCATGGTACTGCACGAATTGGTCACCAACTCCGCAAAGTACGGGGCACTATCCACGCTGGTCGGTCGCCTGACGGTCACATGGGAGGTTGACGGCGACGCCCTCCAGATATTGTGGGAAGAGCGCGATGGACCGCTCGTGGAAAGGCCAGCGTCGCGCGGCTTCGGCACAAGAAGCGTGATCGCGAGCATCGAGTCGCAACTGGGCGGACAGGCCCAATTCGACTGGCGTACCGAAGGGCTGATTTGCCGGCTGTCGGTTCCGCTCAGACACGTTGCTTCGAACTGGCAGCCCAACGGTCGCCAAGCCCCGCCTGTCGGCGGCAATGGACGCACATCGATCTCGGCGCAAGCCTGAGGCCGGGCTGCAATGAATCAGGCTTGATCGCATTCGGACACGGCTGCCGAAAGGCGTGATACACGTCAAGGTAGTCTCACTTTTCCCGCGCGGCGACCGGGAGATGCCCTTGAAGATCAGATGGTCCCTTGTAATTCTGCATTATCGACGACGGCTTGTAGACCGGATATTTGCTAATGGCCGCATTTGAGCGACCCTTCCTCCGATCGTATCAACCTTGAGATGCAGCCAGCCGGCTGCTTCCGCCGGGACTGGCGCCGGCGAGCCCGTCGTGGTAGCCGCTAGCCAACCGATGCGTAAGTTGGCGGCGAAACAATGTTCGAAGCGGTGATCTGGGATTTCGGCGGCGTCTTGACCTCATCGCCGTTCGAGGCGTTCGCGCGCTTTGAGCGCGAGCGCGGGCTGCCCGCCGATATCATCCGGCGCACCAACGCCGCCAATCACCTGGAGAATGCCTGGGCGAAATTCGAGCGGGCCGAGGTGGACATCGAAACATTCGATCGGCTATTCGCGGCGGAATCGCGCACCCTGGGCGCGGAGGTTCGGGGCAAGGATGTGTTGCCGCTGCTTTCAGGGGATCTGCGGCCGGAGATGGTGGACGCGCTCAAGCGCATCAAGAACGTTCTCAAAACCGGCTGCATCACCAATAACCTTCCTGCCAACGCCATCGGCAGCGCGGGCGGCCGGACGCTCTACATCGCGGAAGTCATGGCGCTGTTCGACCACGTCATCGAATCGGCCAAGATCGGCCTGAGGAAACCCGACCCGCGGATCTACCGGATCATGGTGAACACGCTCGGCGTCAAGCCCGAAAGATGCATCTATCTGGACGATCTCGGCGTCAACCTGAAGCCGGCGCGCGACATGGGTATGACCACGATCAAGGTGATCGACGCGCCGCAGGCCCTTGCCGAACTGGAAGCAGCGACCGGGCTATCGCTGCGCTAGCGCGGGATGGTTCTTGATTGAATCGGTCTATCAGCGGGGTCGCTTCACCTCTCCCCAGCGGGGAGAGGTCGATTTGCGCCAGCAAATCGGGTGAGGGGGAACTGCCCTATCGAGAAACCGTCATCCCTCACCCCAACCCTCTCCCAATGGGAGAGGGGGCATACTTCCGTTGCCACTACTACTCAACCTATTCTCATCAAGCGCCAGGGGCCGGCATTGCATCTCGGGGCAGGAGCTTCGTTCTGGACTGACCGCCTCTTGTCCAATACCTATACGCGCGCCGTATTCCGGGAGCCGAGGCATTGCCCCTGCCCAAGCATATATTGCCGACGACCGTCGTTGGGAGCTATCCGCAGCCGGACTGGCTGGTGGACCGTGAGTTATTGTCCAAATCCGTGCCGCGCACCCGCTTGACCGAGATCTGGCGCATCCCCGCAGAACATCTCGAGCAGGCCCAGGATGATGCAACCATCGTTGCGATCCGTGATCTCGAGCGCGCCGGTATCGATATCGTGACCGACGGCGAAATCAGGCGCGAGAGTTACTCCAATCGTTTTGCGACCTCGCTCGAGGGGATCGATATCGAGAACCCCGCTATCATTACTTCCCGCGCCAACCTAAAGACGCCGGTGCCACGGGTGGTCGGGAAAATCGGCCGCAGCGGCCCGGTCGAGTTGCGTGACATGGAGTTCCTGCGCCGCAATACCGATCGCGCCGCCAAAATTACGCTTCCGGGCCCTTTCACCATGACCCAGCAGGCGAAGGACGAGTTTTACGGCGATGACGAAGAACTCGCGATGGCTTTCGCCGCCGCCGTCAACGCCGAGGCAATCGATTTGCAGAACGCCGGCGCCGACGTGATCCAGCTCGACGAGCCTTGGGTGCGCAACGATCCGGCCGCTGCCCGGCGCTATGCCGTCAAGGCGATCAACCGCGCGTTGCAGGGACTTCGGGTGCCGACCGTGGTTCACGTCTGCTTTGGTTATGCCGCCATTGTCGCGGGTAAAGCTAAACCGGCGGGCTATCCGTTCCTGGCCGAGCTTGCAGACTCCACCGCCGAGCAGATTTCGATCGAAGCAGCGCAGCCCAGGCTTGATCTTGGTATCCTTGCCGATCTGTCCTCCAAGGAAATCATGCTCGGCGTAATCGACCTCGGCGATCCCACCATCGAGACCGCTTCCGTCATCGCCGAGCGGATTCGGCACGGTCTCAAATATGTCTCCGCCGACCGGCTGATCCCGGCGCCGGATTGCGGCATGAAGTACATGCCGCGCCGAACTGCCTTCGGCAAGCTCAAGGCGATGTGCGACGCGGCTGCCGCTGTTCGCAAGGAAATCGCTTAAGCGCAAAATCCCAATGCCCGGCGTCAGGCGTCGATCGCGTCCTTGATCTTTTTTCGCGTCAGCGGCAGATCGCGCAGCCGCTTTCCGGTGGCGTTGGCAATCGCATTCGCAACCGATGCCGCGGCCGGCCCCTGCCCGGTTTCGCCGCTGCCAAGGAATGGCTGACCCGGCCGGTTGATGATATGCACGTCGATCTTTTGCGGCACCGCGTTGAAGCGCAGGATCGGGTAAGTCTGCCAGTCGATGCTGGTGATCCTGGTGTCGTCAAAAGTGACGGCCTCATACAGCGTCCAGCTCGTCGATTGCAGGATCGCGCCCTCGATCTGATTGATCAGCCCGTCCGGATTGACCACCTGACCGCTGTCGACCGCCGCCACCGCGCGCACCAGGCGCGCCCGCCCGGTTTCGCGGTTGACTTCTACCTCGCTGGCGATGGCGCAATAGGCCGCCAGATTCTTGTAGCGCGCAAACGCAAATCCATAGCCGCAATCCGGCGGGGCCTTTTGCCCCTTCCGCCATCCAAAGGTGTGCGCGGCCTTTTCGATGACGTCGCGGCCGCGCGGATCGTCGAGATGTTTCAGGCGGAATTCGACCGGATCAGTGCCGGCAACCTGGGCCAGCTCGTCCATGAAACTTTCGATCGAAAAGACGTTGTGGTAGGCGCCAAGCGCCCGCATCGCGGAAACGCGCACCGGCATGGCCGGGATGAAGTGATGCACCACATGCGCATTGGGGAATTTGTAGATCGGGATCGCGTTGCGGTCGCCGCCGCCTTCCGGCAACGGAGTCGGCTTGGGGGCCGGCGGGGCAATCGGCTTCGCCATGTGCTGGGCCGCCAGCATCGCGCCGGCGCCGCGCGGCCGCATCGAATGGGTGTTGCTCCAGACCTCGAAATTCCACGCCGATATCGCGCCATTGCTATCCAGCGACGCTTTCAGTCTGGTCACCATTGCCGGCCCGAACGGCTCCCAGCCATGTTCCTGTTCGCGCATCCATTGCACGCGCACGGGAACGCCGGGAAGTTCACGCGCAATCAACGCAGCATCGGCGGCAGCATCGTCGGCGCCATTATGGCCGTAGCAGCCGGAGCCTTCGACGTGGATCAGATGAACGCTCGCCGGCGGCACATGCAGCATCTCGGCAATGCCCTGGCGGTCGGGATACACGCCCTGCGTGTGGGTCCACACCGTCATCGTATCGTCGATCGATTGCGCAATCGCGCAAGACGGGCCGATCGAGCCGTGCGACTGATACGGCCGCGTATAGGTGGCTTCGATGGTCTTTCGACCAACGGCCGACGGATCGCTGCGCTCAAGGATGACCGTATCCTGCGACGGCAGGCTGGTGAGAAAGCGCGGCAGGTCGTCCTGCTTCGGCAGGCCCGGCGTCTCGCGCCATTTTGCCGCCGTCGATAGCGCACGCATCGCCTTGATGGCCTGGAACTCCTTTTGCGCGACAACGGCCAGGAAATTGCCGTTGCGAACGACCTTGACGACGCCGGGCAGCCGTTCGACCGCGGACGTATCGCACTCCGTCAACTGCGCGCCGTAGCTGGGCGGCCGCACCACGCGGGCGTGCACCATGCCGGGGAGCCGCATGTCCTGCACGTAGGCGGCACCGCCGGTGACCTTGGCCGGAATGTCGAGGCGCGGCACGGATCGGCCCATCACCTTGTACGTCGCCGGATCCTTTAAGTTGGATTTTGGCTGCGCCTGCACGTGCAGCAGATCGCCGGCGACCAGATCGCCATAGCCGAGGCGCTGCCCGTCCGGCGCGATCACGGCGCCGTTCTCGGTTCGGAAGCTTTCGGCCGGCAGATTGAGCCGCCGCGCGGCTTCGGCAATCAAAAGCTCGCGCGCCTGGGCGGCCGCGTTCTGGATCGCGGTGCCGCTATCCTTCATCGAATTGCTGCCGGACGTGTAGCCTTCATTGGCGGTGCGCTGCGTATCGGCCGTGACCAGTTTCAGCGAGGCAAAGGGAACATCGAGCTCTTCCGCAGCGATTTGCTGGAACGCGGTCTTGAAACCCTGGCCGATCTCGGCCTTCCCGGTGAACACGGTGATGCCCCCGTCGGCATCGATGCGGATCCAGGAGTCGAGAAATGGCGTCTTTGCAAGGCTTCCTGGCGGTTTCGGCGCCGGCGCAGTTTGATCCTGCGCAAAGGCAGCCGGCAGCGAGAAGCTGACGACCAATGCACCGCCGCCGGCGAGCACGCGGCGGCGATCGATAACCACAGGGCCGTTCATCGGGCGCTCCCAATCGTGGTTTTTGATGAGGAGGAAGCCGTATCCATCAAACGGGAGGCGCGATGCACCGCGCGCAGGATTCGCATATGGGTGCCGCAGCGGCAAAGATGCGGTTCCAACTCGGCGCGAATCTGCTCATCGGTCGGCTTTGGATTTTTCTGCAGCAACGCCTGCGCCCGCATCATCATTCCGGCGATGCAGTAGCCGCATTGCGCCGCCTGCTCTTCCATAAACGCGCGCTGGATCGGCGAAGGCGCATCGACGGTGCCCAAGCCCTCGAGCGTCGTCACCTGCTTGCCCTCAAGCAAGAGTATCGGCGTCACGCAGGAAAATACCGCCTTGCCATCGACGATAACCGTACACGCCCCGCATTGACCGAGACCGCAGCCGAACTTGGCGGCGTTGAGATTGAGATCGTCACGCAGCACATAAAGCAGCGGCGTGTCCGGCGGCGCATCGATCTGGCGATCGTGACCATTGACCTTCAATGTCATCATGGCTTGTCTCGCTGCATTGGATCGGCGGGGGCGTTGTATCGACCCGACGACGTCTGGAGAAGCACGGTCTGCATGCGCCTTGCATCCTGGACGGTCTTTTCAACGCCGGACCATGCCGGCTGGTTGCTGAAGCGGGCGCGCAGATAATTCAACAGCGCTGAAATCTGCGCGTCGGTCATGCTAGCGGCAAAGCCCGGCATGATCGGGCTCGGCTCTCCCTCGACGGGCCGAACGCCGGAAAGAATAATGTTGACGGCGTTGCGCGGATCGGGAGCGCTGATGGCGGTACTAAGGCCGAGATTGACGCCGCCGTAAGGCAACTTCCTGTCGGACTCGTGACACGAGGCGCAGGCCGCGGCGTAAATCGATGCGCCGGAAGTGTTCGCCAGCGCGGGCTCGGCCGGGGGTGACTTGATGTGTTCGCGCACGGCGCTCGCCTGGCGGAGACGATCTTGCGTCGGCGGACCGAACACGCCTGTCATGTAGGTTGTGATCGCGTGCACGTCGCTTTCCGGCACCGACGACAGATTGCCGACAACCTCGGCCATCGGCCCGCGCGCAGCGCCGTGATCGCCATGCCAGCCCTGACGCAGATAACGAAACAATGCTTCGGTGTCCCACGGCACCGGCGAGGGCGACCGCGAATTGATCGCGTAGGCTTGCCAATCGTCGACATCGCCGCCGGAAAATGCCGCACTTGTCCGTTCCGCACCCAGCGCATTGCGCGGGGTATGGCACGCGCCGCAATGCGCCAACCCTTCGACCAGATAGGCGCCGCGGTTCCATTCCGCGCTTTGCGCGGCGTCCGCCTGGAACGTCCCGCGCCGAAGGAACAACAATTTCCAGCCCGCAACGACGAAGCGCTGATTGAGCGGGAACGCAAGTTCGTTGGCGCGGGAAGCAGCGTCGATCGGTTGCCGCGTCATCAGGAACGCATATAGCGCGCGGTCGTCCTCATCGGTGACGTTGGTGAAATGGTCGTAGGGAAAGGTCGGGTAAAGATGCTGTCCGGCGCGATCGACGCCGGAGCGCATGGCGCGCCGGAAGGCAGCTTCCGACCACCGGCCGATGCCGGCGTCGGGATCCGGCGTGATATTCGATGAATAGATCGTGCCGAACGGCGTCGGCACCGGAACGCCGCCGGCGAAGGCCTTGCCGTTTCGAAGGGTGTGGCAATCGCTGCAATTGCCGATGGCAGCGAGGTCGCGGCCTCGCTTCACAAGCTCCGGCCCAAAGGATTGCGGCGCCGGCGGCTCAATCGGCGCTATTGCCGGCCGCCACACCAGCGCGCCCGCCGCGCCCACGCCGCCAATCAAAAGCCCTGCAACGACGCCCACGATTAAATGTGACTTTTTCATCCGTCCCGGCTTTTATTGCTTTGGGACATTGCTAGCACAAATCCGCGGGCCGCGCGCCACCCGGCCGTTGCATGGCGCGGTCGCCGTCCGGCTGGACGACCCGGTTGTCAAACCCAACGGATCCGGCTGGCTACTTGATCTCCGGCGACGGTTCTGCGGCAACAAACGCCCGCTCGAAGGCCGCGAGGTCGGCGCCGGGCAGATCGGAAACCGCGACATAGGTGAAATTCACATCGCTCCAGCTTCGGACGTTATATCCCGCAATCGTTTGCTCGGAGACGGACTGGCCGGGGCGCAAGGTCGTCAAGCTGACCGTATGCGCGGCGTGTTTGTAGACGATCGTGGCGACGGGATCATGACCGATCACATCGACGCGGCCCCCCAACAAGGTGAAGCCCTGCGCGGCGAGATCAGGCACTTGAGGCGATTGCGGCAGACGGGCCGTGAACCATGGCTTGACCGTGTGCCGATCGGAAGAGGCGATATCGAAAGGCTGGGGCGCCAGCAAACCGCGGATATGATCGGCAACCACCTGGCCCGCGAGGTTCTCGCGCTGAGCGTATTGTTCGATCGTCATCATCACGGAACCTGAGATCACCGCGCCGAACAATGCCGCCGCGGCCAGCGCCTGGAACGACCAGCTTCGGCGACGCAGGACCACAACGTTGCTCGGCCGCTCGGTGTCCAGTTTCGCCCGGATACGCGCTTGCAGACCAGCGGGCAGGTCGATTTGCGGCAGCGAACGGACGGCCTGCCGCAACGAGCTGAGGCGGTCATATCGAGCCTTCAGGGACGCATCGCTCGCCAGCCGGCGCTCGAACTCGCCCGCGGAAACCGGATCGAGTTCGCCGTCGCAATAGGCGTTCAATTGCAAGTCGTCGTTATCTCTCAAGGATACAACCATAATTACTTTCGATCTCCCAGAAGGGCCATCAGAAGCTGCCTGCCCCGGGACAGACGGGACATCACGGTCCCGATTGGGACATTGGCGATCTCGGCGATATCGCGATAGTTCATCTGATTTATTTCTCTCAAGACGATTACTTCGCGAAACTGTGTCGGCAACTTCGTTAACGCTTCTTGAACCTCCTCGGCATCCGCCTTGAGGAGAACGAGCTCCTCAGGTGTCTCGATCCGCGTGCCGTGCAGGCCCTCCTGTTCAAGCTCGGCTCGCTCGGTGGCGCTCAGGTCGCTGATGGAAACCAGCGCCTTCGGCCGGTTTTTCCCAAGCCAGCTAAAGGCCGTATTGCGTACGATGGCGAGCGACCAGGCGCGGGCATTGACGGCGCCAAAGGTCTTGATGCCGCGAAAGGCGCGCAACGCCGCTTCCTGCACGATATCTTCCGCGTCGGACGCATTGCCGGTGAGCCAATGCGCGAGACGATAGGCCTCCGGCAAATGCGGCAGGAAAACTTCATCAAACGCTGCGCGTTCATCCTCGTTCTGCACGACCGGGACCGACATTCGTTGCTGGCCAGACAATTGATCTGAACCTTCCTGCCGGTGTTTTAACATGGCATTTTCAAGTTCGGTACACCGGAAATCCGCCCGGTGTACCGATAGAGTTTTCGTCATGTCTGACGAATCCGCTGCCGTCACTTTACGATGATCTTTCCCACCATATGCGGATGCAGGCCGCAGAAGTAGTCGAAGGCTCCGGCACTGGCGAACGTGAAGGAATACGAATCATCAGTGTCCAGCGCCTTCGAGCGGAAGGCCTTGTTCTTGTCGACGACCGTGTGCGGTATGTCGTCGTGATTGACCCACTTCACCGTCGTTCCCACCGCAACCGTCATCTCCGGCGGGGTGAATGTGAAGTTGTCGATCGTAATGACATTGGCCTCCTCCGCCGCGAGCGATCCGAACGCCAGCAACGCGCCGACGAGCGGACCCAACAACATCGCAACAACCACGGCGCGACCGGGAGTGAAGCGCGCCGTGGCAAGGCGGATGCGGCTTAGCACGGTTTGCATCTCGACCTCGATCAAGCCAGCGTCTGGTCGACGAATGCGAGCGGCTTGTTGCCCTGCATCACAGTGACCTTGGACAGCCCGAGCTTGGTGCGGAGCTGGTCGGCGGGGACAACCATTGGGCCGGGCGAAGGCGCACTGCCGGGAGCCGGCTGCGGAAATGCCGTCGACATGGCCGTATGGAAGGTCATGTTGCCCTCGACTTTCTGGACCAGTTGATGGATGTGGCCGTTGAGAACGGTGACCGAACCGAAACGCTTCAGCAGTTCGAGCGCCCGCGTGCCGTCTTCGGTGCCCCAACCCCATTCCTTGTAGACCACCTGGAGCGGGATATGCGCGAACACGACGATCGGCGTGCTGCTCGACTTGTCCTTCAGATCGGCCTCGAGCCAGGCGAGCTGTTCGGCGCCAAAATTGCCGAGACCGCCACCCTTGAGGTCGACGACGTTGACGAGGCCGATGAAGTGGACGCCGTGATCGTCGAAGCTGTACCAGCCCGCGCCCTTCGAGCCCTTGCCGTAGCGCTCAAGATAGGCCTTGCCGCGATCCTCATCGATGATGTCGTGCTCGCCGGGGACCCAGTGAATTTGAACCCCGGTCTCGCCAAACACCTTGTCGGCATCGTCGAACTCGGTGGGCTTGGAGAGGTGTGTGATGTCGCCGGTGTGAATGATGAAGGACGGCTTCATCGGCATCGCCTTCACCTTGGCGACGGCCTCGCGCAGCGTGCCGAGCGCATCCGGGTTGGCCTTCTTGTCGAAGCCGATATGGCTGTCGCTCATTTGCAGGAAGGTGAAGCCGGTGGGTTCCGCGGCCGCGGCCTCACCAATCAAGCCCACGGAGTGCGGAACGCCTCCGCTGACGGTCCAAAGTACGCCGGTGCCCGCCCAGACCATGCATTCAAGCACTTCGCGGCGGCCTAATCCTTTTCCATGATCGTCAGGGCCTTTTTTAGCCATGTCATATTCTCCCTATGGAACCGTTCGGCTCCAGCTAGCGCAGGATTGCGCCGTATGGGGGAGACTCGGCCGCCTTCCGGTTTATTCCCGGGATTTTTGGGGGAGGCCCAGAGCTTGATGAGAATGGGTTGAGTATTTAACGGCAGCAGAATTATGCCCCCTCTCCCGGGGGGAGAGGGTTGGGGTGAGGGATGACAGTTTCTCGATAGGGCAAGTTGCCCCTCACCCGATTTGCTGACGCAAATCGACCTCTCCCTGCTGGGGAGAGGTGAAGCAACCCCGCTGATAGACCGATTCAATCGAGCCATCCCGCTAGGCTTGCGAGGTTAACCGGCCTCGCGGAGAGTTCCTGCACCCAAACGAGAATGGGGGGAGCGGATTTAGCCGCTCCCCCCACTTTTACTTGAGCCTTGTGTCAGGCCAACCGGTTCAGATCAGAACTGGTAGCGCAGACCGATGCCGGGATCCCAGTTCGTGACTCTGGTGTTCACGTTGTTGCCGGAGAGGGTGCCGTTGTTGTTCGACAAATTGTAACCATTGACGAAGCCGCCGAACTTCTGCTCCCAGGCCACGCCGGCAAACAGGTCGACATGCCTTGCAAACCGCCAGTCAACCGCGAAGCTGACCATGTCGGTGCCGCCGGCGCAGCCTGCAAAGCTTGCGCTGTTGGCGGCGCAGCTAGCCGCTTGCGTGGGACTGCCTGCAGATTGCCCCGGAATCGTGGCGAACGCCCCACCGGCTCCGCTCGGAGTCCCCGTCCCCTGGGTGAAGAAACCCGCCCGCTGGCCGTAATAGGCGCCGATCAGGTCCAGGGTCGGCGTCACCGCGTACTTCGCGCCGATCCAGAAGACATTCAGGTTCTTGTCGGAGGCGTAGAAGTCGTTGTTGACGAAGGCGAGGTTATAGCCAGCATACATGAACGCGCCAGGCTGAAGCGGGTTGTTCGGATTCTGGTAAGTGACGTGCTCATATCCGCCGTAGAACTTCCACTGTCCGATGGTGTATTTCGCGCCGAGCGAAAACACGGTGTTGTCGGAAACGATGCCCGCCTGACAACCTAGCGAGCACGGGATTGCATATCCAGGCCCGGCGAGGCCCCCCCCCTGGTTGGTGATCAGATTATTAACTTGCGCGGTGGTCAGGGTCGCCGGCAGGGCCAGGGCGTTGGCGATATGGCCAGCGATGAAATCCATCGAGAAGCCCATATAGTCGAAGCCGATATCGCCTTCGAAGGTATTATTGGTGGCGCTGTTGCCGCCGTTCTGGAGCTGAGCGATCGCGGCAAAACGCATCGGGCCGATATTGAGCCTATATTCGTAAGAGTTGTCGTAGATGCGGTCTTCGGTGTCACCGCCGCCGCCGGTGGCGCCCTCGAAGGTGATCAGCGACCAGGCATTCGAACCGGACAGCGCGTCATAGTTGACCATGAGGTCCGAGGTCAGTGAGCTCTGGCGGCCCATGGTGAAGGTGCCGTAGGTCGGCGAACTGATACCGAAATAGGCGACGTTGTTGAACATCTGGCCACCCTTCGACGAGTCGCCGTAGGAGTTCGCGAGGTTGCCGAGCGTCCCAGCCTGGCCCAGGCCGGCGTTCTGTTGGAAACCACCCAACTGGTTCGCATTCTGGCCGGACGCCGGGTTGAACAGGGTTTGCAAGTTGAACACCGCGTACAGGTTGTCCCCAATCTCCTGCTTGCCGCGCAGACCGATGAACGAGGT
>Ga0070733_10000146_pt1 | contig 64289 bp, 65 predicted proteins | sample Coa_R1_9_FD_66450 | JGI IMG/M metagenome (GOLD analysis project Ga0070733, IMG submission 66450) | Surface soil microbial communities from Centralia Pennsylvania, which are recovering from an underground coalmine fire - Coalmine... | ecosystem: Environmental > Terrestrial > Soil > Unclassified ... | reverse complement strand
ACGGGCAACGGCGGCGGAGGAGGCGGCGGCGCCGGCTCCGGATACGTTGAGAAAAGCGCCAAGGGTGTTACCGAGATCGACGGGGGCGGCGGCGCCGGCCCGAGCAGAGTTGCCATCTACTGGTCGGGCAGTGCACCGTGACGACGCGGGAACTCAAAACATTCACCAACGTTAGCGGGCTGCGGGCCCGTTCTCTCAAGGAGGGTCTGTGAAAAATCGGCTCGGAGTTGTGCTGCTGGGTCTTTCGCTATCGCTGAGCGCCTGTGGCGCTGCCTCGCATCAGGCCGGTGCCGATGTGGTGCCGGCGCAAAGCGTTACGACAGATCTCACCGGCCAGAGTCCTCTTTTGAGGTTCGGCAACGGTTTCGTGCTTTACGTCGTCAACAAGACCAAACGCACGTTATATCAAGAGACCGTAAAGGAATCATGCACGATTCCTCCCAGAAATGTAAACATTCGCGCTGGAAAGCGCGTGCACATCTCGGCACTCGACCAGGGCGGCCAGCTGTGCCTATTTGCCAGAGATTCCGTTACCTTTTATCACTATTCCGACCCGTTAACGCCCGATCTCAAACAGCCGCTGGTGGCGTTAGTTTACACGTTCGATGGTTGGACGCACACGCGTACGCTGAGCGCCAAAGGCACCGGCGGCCTCTGTGCGACGATTGCGTCGGGTGCCATGACGATATTCCGCGGAAAGTACCCGAAGGAGGGCTGCGCGAAGCAGCTGCCCCAAGAGTAACCCCCAGAGCCTGGTCGGCTCGAACGTTTTTGTATACCTCATTTGCTAGAGTACCGGCAACGGCGCCTCCCCTTTGATGCCTTGAGCCGGGAGCGACCGATACCACCCCGCGGTTCCCGCGTCGGCCCGCTCTCTGCCAAATAAGGATCAAACTCGCTCATGAATACCTCGATCTCGCTAAAATTTGCGTTAGGCGGCATTGCCGTTGCCGCAATCTTCGCCGGCTGCAGTGGCGGCGGCGCGCAATCAGCCTTCGCACCGCCCGCAACGCCGGCCAACATCTTGACTCCCGGGCTGCCGGGCAAGGCGGAGCGCAACGTCCAGCCCGACCGTCAGCGTTCGTGGATGTCTCCCGATAGCAAGAAGCAAGCACTGCTCTACGTCTCGGACCAAAAGACCGACGACGTGTACGTGTACTCGTACCCGACGGGCAAGCTGGTGGGGACGCTGACCGGATTCGCGGCACCCTACGGGCAATGCACCGACAAATCCGGCGATGTTTTCATCACGCAGTTCGATGCATCCGACATCACGGAATACGCGCACGGCGGCACCAACCCAATCAAGACCCTCGACCTTCCCGGCCAATATCCCCTCGGCTGTTCGGTCAACCCGAAGACCGGAGACCTCGCCGTCGCCGCGTTTGTCTCGGACAACTATCCGGGCGGCATCTCCATCTTTCGCCATGCTACCGGCACGCCGAAAGAATACCAGGCGCCGGACATGTACTACTACTTTCCTCCCGCCTACGACGATCGCGGCAACCTCTTCGTCGAGGTTGAAGGCGACAGCTCGGGCGGAACCAGCCTCGACGAACTTCCGCGCGGCGGCAATACGTTGAGAGCACTCTATCTCAACGTGACCATTCACTTCCCGGGCGGCGTGGCGTGGGACGGAACGAATCTGGTTCTCGACGATCAGCTCTTCAGTGCGTCGGGCGGCTCCGGAGTCTATGAGGTTCAAGTCCAAGGTTCGATAGGAACGATGACCGGCGAGTTCGGACTACCGGGTTCGTGCGGCTATAGCGATGTCGTTCAGCCGTGGGTGCAAGGCTCCAAAATCATCGGATCGGATACCTATTGCGGAACGGTCGGCATCGATACGTATCCCGGCGGAGCCAATCAAAAATACCTGTCCGGCACCCAGGAACCATTCGGCGAGACGGTCAGCAAAGCCAAGATATAGCCTCGCTCAATCCGAGCTAACCGTATGGGTTCGCTGCGGCGAGCCCGTACGCTCTCGCACGCACCGCGTGCTAACCTGAAGTGAAAAGGAGAATATATTTTCATGCGACAGAAAAATTGGCGTCTTATCATCAGTGGTCCGATCTTTGTGGCCGGCGCGGTAGCATTCTTTTGGATGATGGCCGGTCAGATGCCGCAATCGACCGATCCCAGCGGCATGATGCGCGATGTCGGCGAGGTTTGCGGACTCATCGCGACGATCGGCCTCGCACTGCTGGTTGCGGGACTGCTCGGCTGGCAAGGCCTCTCGAAGAAGCGCCAACCGTGACGGGGAATCGCCCGTTCCGGCCGATCCTGGCGATCATCGTGACGGCCGTTTGGGGCGTTCTCGCAGTTCCGGGCTTCTTGATCGCCCTTGTGGGCGCGCCGATGGCTTTCGACGCGCCGGGTTCGGCCGCGAACCCGCTGGTATGGATAATCGTCTTCGGTTTTCTTTCGTTTCCCGTTGCCTGCGTCATCTCGATCGTCGCCTCGTGGATTACGCGGAAAATGCCGAAGGTGCGGCTCGCCATGGCGGGCATCCCCATACTTCCCATCGCGGTGATCGTCGCAGCGATGGCACTCTCCGGGGGATTGAGTTCGGGCTTCGGCCCGATGGTCGAGACTCCGACGCCGCAGACCCCGCAATCGATCCGCTAAGAAATGGAACGCCAAGCCGCACGCGAAGCGTGTTGAATGGCCCGACGTGCCGCCGGAAGGGATCCGCCGCAATCCGGCCCCGAACCCGAACTTCGTATCGGTCTGTTCGGCCACGTGGCGGTGGAAGTGAACGGGACGCCGTTTAAGCTCGCGACGCCCCGTAAAGCCCTTCCCGTTCTCGCCTATCTGCTGCTCAATCGCGACGCTCCCATTGCGCGCGATTTCCTCGCGTACGTCATGTGGCCGGACGATGAGGAGGAGCCGGCGCGCACCAAGCTGCGCCTAACCCTCTACGATCTCGCTCGTGTTCTCCCGCCGGAGCTCGAAGGGCGTGCACTGATCGTCGACGGCGACAGCGTCTGCCTTCGTCCCGATTTGCGCTTGTGCCTGGACGTCGAAGAGTTCAACCGCCTCATCGGGGATCCGCAAAGGATCGAGGAAGCGGTTAGCCTCTATCGTGGAGACCTATTGGCGGCGCTCTACGACGAGTGGGTCTTTCCCGAGCGCGAGCGGTACCGCAACGTCTTTCTCGCAGGGCTGCTGCAGCTCGTCTCCCAAGCGCGCAGGCAACGCAACTTCGTCCGCGGAATTGCGCGCGCCCAACAGATCCTCGCGATGGATCCCTGGCGTGAAGACGTGGTACGTCAAGTCATGGCGCTGCGCTGCGAATCGGGCGACCGCGCCGGAGCGTTGGCCGAGTACGAGCGCTTCGCGAAGCTGCTTCGTCTGGAACTGAAGGTCCAGCCGATGCCCGAAACGCTCACCCTGCGCGAAACGATCGCGCGAGGCGACGTCTTTGAACCCAACGCGCCGCTCGAATCCGCCGCTGCGGCATCGACCTTTGCGCGTTCCGCCACGCTGCCGTTCGTCGGACGCCGAGCTGAGATGGAGCAACTTCTCGAGACGTGGAGCCGCGCCGCCCGCGGGCACGGCTCCTGCGTTTTCATCGGCGGAGAGCCCGGAGTCGGCAAGTCGCGTTTGATTCTCGAGTTCGCGCACGCGGTCGAAGAGAGCGGCGGGCGAGTTCTCATCGGCGCCACCGGCTCGCCGGAGGCAACTCCATACGAGAGCGTCGTCGATGCATTACGTTCCGCGTTGCCGCTGGTCGCGTCGCTGAAGGGCGGCATGTGGCTGGCCTGCATTGCGGAGCTGCTTCCCGAGATCCGCACGCGGTTGGACGGATTGCCGGCAGTTCCCCGTATCGATGCCGAGAGCGAGCGCATCCGGCTGTTCGAGTCGCTCTTCCGCTGCTTCTCCGGGCTGGCGCAGCCGCGCCCCCTGCTGCTCGTCCTCGAAGACATGCATTGGGCGCAATCCGCTTCAATAACGCTATTGCGCTCGCTGCTTCGACGAGTTTCGGGCGTACCGATAATGCTCGTCGTGACCTATCGCGATAACGAAACGCCGCGTCCGCATCCGCTGCACCGGCTGCGAAGCGAGGCGCGTGCAGCCGCCTGCGCGCACAGCCTTTCGCTGCGAACCTTATCGCTCGACGACGTGCACGAACTGACCGACGCTTTACCGGAAATCCCCGATCTGGAGGCCGCCAATCTGCTGACGGTCTCCGCTGGAAACCCGCTCTTCCTAACGCAGTTTATCGACGACCTCCGGCACGGCGAACGGACTGCTGCCCCCGCGAGTCTTGAGGCCCTCTTGACGGCACGTATCGGGCAACTCTCGGAGGAAGCACGGACCCTTGCCGAAATCGCCGCGTTCGTCGGCAGCCGATTTTCGCACGACGCCCTTCGGGACGTCAGCGGATGGGACGAGGCCGCGATCGGCGGCGCGCTCGACGAACTCTTCGACCGGCGCATCGTGCGCGAGGCAACCGGACGCGGACTCTTCGAGTACGCGTTCTCTCACCAAATATTTCAGGAGGCGATCGCCCGCGCGGTTCCGCAAGAACGCGCGGCGGCGCGCCATCGCCGCGTGGCGCGCGTCCTCGAAGAACTGTACGCCGACCGCGCATCCGAGCTTTCGGCCACGATCGCTCGCCACTACGAGCTTGCCGGCGACGGCGCAAACGCCGCTCGCAGCTATCTTACGGCGGTGCGGCGATCGATTGGGATCGGCGCGCTCGACGAGGCGCGCGCTCTGAGCGAACGCGCCTTAGCCCTTACCGAGGACCCGCGGGCACGTGCCGAGATCCTTCTCGAACGCGAAACGGTCGAGTTGCGCCGCGGAGATCGCTCCGCCCAAGAATCCGCGCTCGCCAGCCTCAAGGCACTCGCCGCGAGCCTCGCGGATTCGGATCTGCATCGCCTCACCCTGTTACGCGAAATCGAGTTCGCGACGAGCATCTCCGATACGGCGAAGCTCGCAACGGCAATCCGCGAGCTGCGAACGCTCGCGCTGCACGACGATACTGCGTGGCAAGTGCACGTCGCCGAGGCGAAGTTTGCGTACTCTCAGGGCCGGCTTGCCGAGGCGCACGCATCGGCGGAAACGGCCCTTGCCTTCAGTCGCGGATCGGCGAACGGTGCGGGAATAACCCAGGCGTTGTGCTGTCTTGCGAACGTGGAGGCTGACCGCGGAAACCTTTCAGCGGCAGAAGCGTTGTTCGACGAGGCGGAACGGGCGGCCGTGGATGCCACCGATCCCGTGCTGGAGTATTTCTCGTTGTCGAGTGCGTTCTCGATTGCGTACAATCGGCGCGATCTCGAGCGCTGCATGACGCTGGGGCAGCGCTGGCTGGATCGCGCCACGGCACTCGGCGACCGACCCGCCGAAGCGCGCGCACGTGGCCGTCTGGGAGTAACGCTTACGGCGGCCGGAACGCGGTATGCGGAGGCGCGCGAGCACTTCGCCAACGCCGCGCTCTTCTTTACCGATCTCGGAGACATGAGCAAAGCCGCAGGCGAAACCTTGAATCAGGCAGTGCTCGAAACGCGATTGGGATTCTTCGAAAAAGCCGTAGCGGCGACCGAGAAAGCCGTCGCGCTCTTTGAAGGGGTCCGTGACGAGCGCGGTCGCGTCATCGGTTTGGCAAACCTCGGTTTTCTGCGAGCGTGCGCCGGAAACATCGAGGGCGCGCAGTCGATCGCCCGAGAGGCTCGCGAACTGGCCCAACAACTCGAGTTCGGATTGATCGAGGCCTCCGCGCTCGAGAATCTGGCGTTTGCCGAAGCGGCGGCCGGCAAGTTAACCGATGCGATTGCGCACGCGGAGATGGCGCTCGAGGTCCGGGCACGTTCGCAGTCCGAGGTTTGGGCGAGCAAGACGCTGGCCGATTTGGCCGTGTGGCATGCCGCACTGGCCAATCTGCCCGCCGCGCACAATCACGTGCGGCGGCTGCTCGCCGACGAAAAGGGGCTCCCCGACACGACGGAGTGGCCGGAATACTGCTATTGGGTGGCCGCTCAAGTGTTTCGCCTCGAGGGGAATCTGCCCGAAGCCGCGCGCGCGCTCGACCGCGCGCGAGCGATCGTGCAGGCCGCGGCCGAAGGTCTCGACGCGGACGATCGGGAGAGCTTCGCGGCGATCTCGTGGCACGTCGACATCGCGGCGGCCGCACAGCGAGACGTCTGGCCAGACCCGCCCCGTTAGCAGCAAGGCGGCAGGCTGCGCTGCGCCGAACATTCTCGGCGGCCGTTCACGGAGCTGAGGAGCATCGAAATGAAGACTTCAGATCTTAAACGCTTCGCTTTTGGCGTTTGCGTGGTTGCCGCACTAGCAGCCTGCGGAGGCGGAAGCATCCTTCGACCTGGCCCGGATGGCATTAGCGCGGTCAGGGTGCCGCCGACGGAGCAGAGGCGCGTGCGCCCTGCGTACGGCGTCATCTACAGCTTCCATGGGCCTCGGTCCGACGGCGAAACCCCATACTCGAGCCTTGCCGTCGTCAACGGCTTGCTGTACGGCACGACCGAGGTCGGGGGCAAGAAGAATACTGGAACAACCTTCGCAATCTCGCCTGGGTCCACTAAGGAGAGTCACCTCTACAGTTTCGGCGGCGCCTCAAGCGACGGCGCCTACCCGAAAGCGGGCGTTTCCTATGTGAGCGGCATGCTCTATGGCACGACCACCGAAGGCGGCACGTCCTCTTATGGAACGGTCTTCGCGATTATGTCTAATCAGCCAAAAACGCTCCACTCCTTTGAGGGTAAGAGCAGCGGTGATGGCGCAAACCCGGCCGCGGACCTTTCCTACGTCAAATCCAACGACACGTTCTACGGCACGACTCAAACCGGCGGCAAACATGGGTTAGGAGCGGTCTTCGAGATTACGTCGTCCGGTGTCGAGAAGGTGATCTACAGTTTCAAAGGCAAGCCGGATGGCTATACGCCGATCTCGGGCCTCTTTAACAGTGGCGGCACGCTCTATGGGACGACCGAATTGGGGGGCAAGCACAACGAAGGAACGGTCTATGCGATATCGTTGTCTGGCCAGGAAAGCGTGATCTATAGTTTCGGCGAGTTCAAGGGAGATGGAGAATATCCGCGTGCCGGCGTTCGCACCCCGCCAGGCAAGGTCGCGCTCTATGGGACAACCTACAACGGCGGCACCTCCGGTAAGGGTACGGTTTTCGAGATTTCCACGAACGGCACGGGTTATCAGGTTCTTTACAACTTCGGTCTCTATCCGGATGCGGAAAACCCGCTTGGGGAAATCACTGCCATAAACGGCACGCTCTACGGTACGACGGCCCACGGAGGCATGCACAGGAAAGGATCGGTTTTCAAACTCACCTCGAGCAACGTGGAGACTAGGCTTCACGATTTCCCCAGCGATCCGGGAGATGGCACAGGGCCGGCGAGGAGACTTACCGTGCTCAATGGTATGCTCTACGGCACCACCAGGTACGGGGGCAAGGGAAAATGCCCCGGTTACGGCGGATGCGGCACCATCTTTTGGGTAGCGCCGTAAAAGCTCGAACGCAGCGCTTCAATGCTGGTGCGCAACGCTGCGAGTTCGGCGTGGTCGCGAGACAGCGTCTTCTCCTTGACTGCAAGAACGCGTTCGTAGAGCGCGATCGCGTCCGCGGTGCGGCCCTGCGCTTTACGCAGTGACGCCAAGCCAATAAGACTCGTCGTTACCTCGGGATGATCGGGCCCGAGCGCGCGTTCGCGAATTGCAACGGCGCGCTCGAAGGGCAACTCGGCTTCGTCGTACCGGTCCTGATCCATCAGCACGATCCCGAGGTTGTGGAAACTGTACGCCCGATCGGGGTGATCGGAGCCCAGCGCCCGTTCCCAGATCGAGAGCGCCCGCTCGTACATCGCTTGCGCTTCGCGATAGTGGCCCTGATCGCGATGCACCTCGCCGAGGTGATTGAGACTCTCGGCCACCTGCGGGTGGTCGGGACCGAGCGCGCGTTCCCGAATATCCAGAGCGCGCTCGTGCAGCACCTGCGCTTGCTCATGTCGTCCCTGTTTTGCGTGCGCCTCTCCGAGGTTGTCGAGGCTTTGCGCAAGATTGGGGTGATCGGGGCCGAGCGCACGTTCCCAAATCTTTAGTGCACGCTCGTACAATGTCTGCGCTTCGGCATAGCGGCCTTGACAGGAGACCACGATACCGAGATTGTTGAAACTGATTGCAACGTCTGGGTGATCGGGCCCGAGCGCGCGCTCCCGAATCGCCAGCGCACGCTCGTGCAGCGGCTGTGCCTCGGCGTAGCGGCCCTGTTCGTAGTGGATGTTTGCGATGTTGTTGAGCCGTCTTGCGACATCCGGGTGGTCCGGCCCGAGCGCGCGTTCGTAGATTGCCAGCGCGCGCTCGATCAGGGCTTGCGCATCGGCGTAGCGCCCCTGTTTGCTATGAGCGATTGCGAGGTTATCGAGGCTGCGCGCGACATCGGGATGATCGCTCCCGAGCGCGCCTTCCACAATCCCGAGCGCCCGTTCGAAGAGCGCCTGCGATTCGGAGTATCGGCCCCGCTCCCACAGGTACCGCCCGGCTCGGTTCAATATGCGTCCGGCAACCTCGGCCTGCGCGTCGTCGAACTCCACGCGTCTCGCCAGTGACGCAACGTGGGGAATCAGGCGCTCGCACTGTACCCAGTTCGCGAACTCGACGTCGGGAAGCGCGGCATCGAGCGCGCGCACCGTACGCTCGACATACCTGCGGCGTTCTGCTTCCGGCAGCACCGCCAGCACCATCTCCTGCACCAAACGGTGTACGCCGAAAACGCGCGACGTCGCATCGGATCGCACGAGCGAGTAGCGGGCCAGCGGCCTCAGTACCTCGGCCATCGCCAGGTCGTCGCCGTCGGCGAGGGCCTCCGCGATTTCGTTGCCCAGCGCCGGCGCTCCATTTAGAAAGAGTTCGAACGGAACCGCGTCCGGTGCGAGCAACGCGGTGACGCGCAGCACGTCTGCCGCCGCCGCCGACGCGCGCTCGACCGCCTCGAAGTTCGCCGCCCAGGTGACCGCGACCGTGTCGTGCGACAGCAGTTCGCCGGATTTTTCCAGCAGCGCGACCCGGCGTTTGCGAAAGGCGGCGAGGTACGCGGTAAAAGCAGCATTGGTTTCCGCGATATACGCCGCGGCCTGCTCGAGCGCGAGGGGAAGATTGCCCAGCTCCGTTGCCAGTTCCGTTGCGGCGGCCCGGTCGCCGTCGCCGGCATCTTCGCGCCCGGTGCGCGTCAGCAGAAATCGTACCCCCTCCTCGGTGTTGAGATCCTGGAGTTCCAGCGCGCGCGGAATTCCAAGTTCTGAAAAAACCGGCTCGCGCGACGTAATCAGCACGTCGCCTTTGCCGCGCTCGGGCACGAACGGCCGTATCATCCGCCGGTCGTCCACGTTGTCGAGGATGAGCAGCCAGCCGTCGTTGACTTTCAGCCACGCCAACGCCGACTTGACGACTTCTTCCTGATCGTTGGATTCGGCCGAAGGCAGGCTCAGCGCCGCTGCGATTGCCACGAAACCGCTGGTTAGACCGCCAAGCGTTTCGGCGTTCACCCAGAAGACGCCGCCGGGGTATCCGGCGCAATGGCGCGCCGCGTACTCGATTGCGCACTGCGTTTTGCCGGCGCCCCCCAGCCCGCTCAAAGCGGCGCGATGACGCTCGACGAGCTGCTGGCGAAGGCGCGCGAGGAGATCCTCACGGCCCGTGAAGTAGCGCGTTCGAATCGCGTCGGGAATGAGCCACGGGCCGCCGGATACGGCGCGCAACTCGGGAAAATCACGCTGCAGCTCCGGCGAAACGAGTTGGTAGACGCGCTCGCGGCCTTCGAGATTTTTCAGCTCGTACTCCCCGAGATCGGCGAGCGCCGCACCGGGTGGCGGATTCTCGCGCACCAGATCCGCGGCGATTCCCGAGAGCAAGACCTGTCCCCCGTAGCCGAGCGAGAGCACCCGCGCCACGCGGTTGAGTGCCGGTCCGAAGTAGTCGCCGTCGCGTTCGTCGGCGGTGCCGGTGTTGATCGCCATGCGCACGCGCAACCCGTCCACTGCCGTGAAGTCGGCAGCACCAAGGGCGCGCTGCGCGTCGAGCGCCGCAACTGCCGCCGACTCGGGCGTCGCAAACGCCGCGCAAAATGCGTCGCCGACCGTCTTGAAGACGTACCCGCCGTGGGTTGTGATGGCTTCACGCATCAGGCGGTCGTGCAGGCGCAGCGCCTCCTGCATTGCGGCACGGTCGCGTGCCCAGCGCTGCGTGCTGCCCTCAATATCGCTAAAGAGGAAGGTTACGGTGCCGCTGGGCGGACGAACCGCCGCGGCGCCGTCGACGTCGCTCATGGCCTGACAGGTCAGGCGCGGCTAAGGCTTTTCCCTCTACTCCCACTGGGTAGGGCCTGATTCCCGCGAACTCCCAGGTCGAGATCGGGCCCGACGATGCGCCGGCCGCCGTGAACTCGATCGCAATGCTCGGCAAGGTGCTCCCGCCCGGCACGAGCTTCGCGAGTTCGAACGCGCAGTTGTTCTCGCCGTCAACAAAAAGTTACCGCTCGCCGTGTACCGCTTCGGCACAGCACGCGTACCAAAGTGAATCACGAGAGCACCGACGGCGCAACCGACTGCCGCCGATCGACGGGCTCCTGCTCGCGCTAACGTTGTGCTCACGCGTTAACGTTGATTTGCGCTCAATCTGAGCGGCTGCTTGCATTTCCGAGATGAACCCGATGGCGACGAGGCGAACTACGCAGCGTACGACCACTCTCTCAGGAGCACAACACATGAGGAACCAAGACCTTGGCCGCTACGCCTTTCTTAGTGCAGTGGCCTTCGCGATTTTGTCAGGCTGCACTGGATCGCAGTCGCCGATGGCGCCCGCCGGAGCGCCGGAAATCAAAGGGTTAGCAAGTCACACTGCGACGCCCGCATGTAAGGGCAGTCGCGTCGGACGCGCCCAGTGCGACGTCCTAGTCGAAAACACCGGCGCCCATCCAACCTACAGCGGGTGGACCGCATCCGAACTCGAGACCGCCTATAATCTGCCCACCAGCGACGGCAGTGGACAGAACGTGTTTATCGTCGACGCGTACGATAATCCCGACGTCGTGAGCAACTTCAACACGTACCGCTCCGACATGGGCCTGCCCGCCTCAACGCTCAACAAGTACAACCAGAGCGGGCAGATGAGCAACTACCCGACCGGCAGCCCCGACTGGGGCGTCGAGATCGATCTCGACGTTCAGATGGCTTCGGCCAGCTGCCCGAACTGCACGATCAATCTCGTCGAAGCCAATTCCAACCAGTGGAGCGATCTCGAAGCCGCTGAGAACGAGGCCGTGAAGCTTGGAGGGACGATCGTCAGCAACAGTTACAGTGGCAGCGGTGCCAGCGAGTCAGACTACGATTCGGCCGGCGTTACGTACCTCGCCAGCGCCGGTGACAGCGGCATTTCGCTGTATGATCCCGCAACGTTCGACTCCGTGGTGGCCGTCGGCGGCACCGTGCTCTCGCAGTCAAGCGGAAGTCGCGGTTACACCGAATCTCTCTGGTCGGATTCGGGCGGCGGCTGCTCGAGCACCGGTGAGACCAAGCCCAAGTGGCAGAAAAAGAGTAAGTACGCGAAGTCCTGTTCTTATCGGATGGGCAACGACGTCTCCGCCGTTGCAGTCGACGCTGCCGAATACGACACCTACGACGAAAGCGGTTGGATCGCAGTCGATGGCACGAGCATCTCGTCGCCCTTCTGCGCCGGCATCTTCGGGCTCGCCGGAAACTCCACGAGCCAAGACGGCGGACGGACCTTCTGGAAGCCCAAATCGCATCACAACGACCTCTATGAGGTTAGCGGCCGCTTCACCAGTCAAGGTGGATGGGGTTCACCCCACGGCATCGGAGCCTTCTAGAGCAAACCCCGTGAGGCCGCGCGTTTTTCGCGCGGCCTCCTACATCTTCGTGCAGGTTCCGTTGTAACTGATCTTCATCGAACCCGTCGCGTCGTCCCAACCGGTATCGTTGAACGTCGTGGGCCCGTAAACCGTATATAGGTCGCGAATATGTTCGGTCTTACCCGATGCGGCGTTGACGATGAGGCCGCTCCAGGTCGTCTTCTTCCCGCCGGCTTTAGCCGACTCGTTGCCGATGCTGCCGCCTGGATAGGCCCAGGAACTCCACCACATTCCGCTCTTGCCATCGTAGGCAAGGAATCCGTACTGATCGTAGCCGCTGCCGGTGTAGCGCCAAACGATAGCGTTGGTGGTCGCGCTGCGCACCGCAGTGAGCGTCTGCACCGCGGGACCGCCTAGCGGCGTCGGGACGGTATTCTTGCAGGTCCACGTGCCCAGCATCCAGTCGAAGCCGTGCGGACTGCCGCCGGCCGTCATCTGCGCGACTGCCGCGCCCGGCACGAACGCAACTGCCGCCAGCGCGACGAGAACCAATGTCTTCCTCATAACGAATCCTTCTCGAGCAACGTGCTGTCGCTAGAGTTGCTCCGGAGAGCGGCTGTTACCTTGGTTGCAGAAGCGGTCGCAGCAGTAGAATCCCATGGCGGCGCCGCAGAAGCGCTTTACCAAGCTTTGCGAAAAAGGAGTTCTCGTGACGATACCGTTTAGGCTTTTGACCACGCTCGCTATTGCATTCGCCCTTGCGGGATGCAGCACGAACGGCGGCTCCTCAAGCGTGCCCGCGACCTTCGGCAAGTCGGCCGCGCACGCTCGCGAGGTGCCCGCGTGGCAAGCCCATCACCTGGCGCGGCCGGCGTGCGCTCGCGCCGCCCGAGGACGGGCGCAATGCTTGGCCCTGGTTGAATCGGGCCTCGCCGATACCTACTCGGGAGGCTGGACGCCCAGCGATTTTCAGGCGGCCTACAACCTTCCGTCCGGGACCAAAGGCAAAGGTCAAATCGTCGCGATCGTCGATGCCTACGACAACCCGGACGTGGCTTCGGATCTTGCCGCATACCGCTCGACTTTTGGCCTCGGAAAGGCGAAGTTCAAGAAGTTCAACGAGTACGGCCAGCAGAAAAACTATCCGCCCGGCGATTCTGGCTGGGGTGTCGAGATCGACCTCGACGTAGAGATGGTTTCGGCCGTCTGCCCGGCGTGCACGATCTACCTGATCGAGGCGAGCAGCGCGTACTCCAACAACGACCTGAGCGTCGCCGAAGCCGAAGCGGTAACGCTGGGCGCTCACGTCGTCAGCAACAGCTGGATCTGTTACCCTTCGAGCTGCAGCGTAGACGCCGGCGACTTCAAGACTCCGGGCGTCGCCTATCTTGCCGGCTCGGGCGATGCCGGCTATAACGAGAACGGCCCTCCCGAGGCGCTCGGAAACGTCATCTCAGTCGGCGGGACGGTGCTTTCGAAGACCGGCTCGACTTACAGCGAAGTCGTCTGGGACGGCTCGGGCGGCGGCTGCGCGACCGGCAACACGAAACCGGTGTGGCAGCACGATCCTGACTGCACGTCGCGCACCGACGCCGACGTCTCCGCGGTCGCCTGGGATGTCGCCGAATACGACAGCTACGATGAGAGCGGCTGGTTCACGGTCGGCGGCACGAGCGTCGCAACACCACTGACCTCCGGAATCGTGGCGCTAGCGGGCAATGCCCGCAAGTCGCACGCCGCCAAGAAGTTCTGGGCGATGAAGACGGCAGAACGCAAGAAAGATATGCACTACATCAGCAGCGGCACCGACGGGTATTGCGGCGGGGAGTATCTCTGCACCGCCGGCACCGACCAGTTTGGGACGTATTCCGGCCCGAGCGGGTGGGGCACAGCCAACGGCATTGACGCCTACTGACTGGGAACGGGGTCCGCGTCGCGCTTTAGCGTCCAGAAGGCGTCGTCGAGCGGCTGCAGCGCCTGGTCTTGAAGATTGGTCATATCGGGGAACCGGTAGTACTGCACGCGGCCCGGGGAGTGAACGATCACGGAGTTGTCATCCTTGTCCTCGATCCAAATCGTTCGAGTTTCGCCCGGCCCGATGACCTCAATCGGATCGGCATTGTGTTTTCTCGTCCGCTTCTTGCCCCCGTGATACGAGACGCCGGTGTAAAACGTCACGTTAAAAATCGACACGCGGCTCAGGTTCCGCAAGCGGCACTCCAAGAAATACCTTGCGCGAGAGGCCGATACCGCAACCAGCGCGCCCCGCTCTTCGTGCGAGAGATATTGCGAGTCGCCGGTCGCACCGCCGAGCAAAAACAGATCGTCGCCCGTGCGCATCAGTGAAGAACGCGCGATGCCGCACGTTCGAATAACGCCGTCAGCGACCGGGTCCGCAGCGTCTCCTAGCGAGCTCTTTGCGGGTTGACGAGCTTCGAACGCCGCCCAGAATGCTGCGCCGGCGAGGAGGCAACTGCCGATCGCGGCAATCCCGCTAAAAACCACGGCAAGCCAAGCGAGGCGCGTGTCCCTACTCATGCCAAGCGCAACCTCATGAAGCGTCGGCATGGCTCATAAACCACACCGCAGTATCAACGACAGGGCCGCCAGAAAGGCGTCGCCCCCTCGCTAGCAATAGTCGAGGTTCGCATGAGCCGGTCCTCCCGCCGAAGCCCAACCCGGTAGGGACGCCTACTCAAACCTTGCGCGGGAGTCCTGCGCCGGGCGGGAAGATTAGGGGGAGGCCGTCACGTAGATGAAGCGGTTCGGCAGATCCATCGTGAAGGCGCGCCCGGCCCAAAACGAGTTCCCAACGTCACAGTCGTAGATCAGGTTTCCGAGGCTTACCGCCGGCTGGTCGACGGCCGTTGCCCGCGCCCCGTCGAGCGCGATCGAAGGAATTCGAAGGCTCGAGTCGCCGCTGGGAATCAGCCCGATCGAGGTGGCGAACGTCCTGTCGATTGTGATCCCCGGCGAGCCCGTATCGATTTCGCAAAGGCCGCTTTTGCCTCCGCCGAAATCGAAGCGCGCAAAGATTCCGAGCGCAATTCCGAGGTCGTCCTGCAGGACGACCGGGATCTTGGTCGCGGCCCGAATGCGGTCGGGGAACGTCTGCGCATCTTCGATGACGATCTGATCGTTATGAAAATCGAAGGTCGTCGCGATGTTGCGAAACGCCGTTGCCGAGATCAGCCCCTCGATTCCAGTGCCGTCGAGCCCGCTCCATATTCCCACGTTCGGAGCCTCGATGCGCACGCCGCCTAGCGCCAGCGTGCGGACTCTCCCGACCGGCAGATCGACGCGCTCTCCGGTAAGCCGAAGGCTTACGTACTTGCCGCCAACTACAACGAAGCGGCGGCCCACGTCCGACGAGAGCACGTCGACGCCGGCCCCGAGGTTCACCAGCATCGGTACCGACGCCGATCCGTCGACCGAGCCCTGAACTTCGATCAACCCGCCCTTGACTTGCGTGAACGGAATTGTATCGACTGCAATCGCAGGCCGCGGGACGGTGCAGATTAGCACCGTTGCCGCGACAACTGCGATGGTTGGCTTCGTTACCTTACTTACTCGGTTGGATCGTGACGTTGACCGCTTTTGACGCGATCCCGTTCGCCACGACGACCAACGTGCTGGATCCCGTGCCGATGGTGGAGGGAACGTCGAACATCGTTGAGACGACTTTATTCGAGCCGATGGCCATGGAACTGAAGCTGTGCGTACGGCAGTACACGACGGCTCCGGATCCGCTATTGGTGATTCTGACCAGCGGATAGTTCGTCGCTTGCTGGTCGTCGTCGCCGTAGAAGTTGGCCTGTGAGAACCCGTTGAGGCGCCGTCCCGAGAGTTTGTAACTGCTCCCCGCGGTAAGCGTCTTGGAGACGTTCGAGATCGCAGGAGCGATGCTGGCTTCGGGCTTCTGATTGCCCGTGTAGATCTCGACGTCGTTGGAGCCGTCGTCCTCGAGCACTTGACCCGTCGGCAGCAACAATACCCGAATGTTATAGCTCGAATCGTTTACCGCATCCGCCGGGCTCGTGACGCTGACGTTCTTTTTGCCGTCGAAGATATAGAACGCCGCAGGAGTTTGATAGACTCCGGGGCTTCCTACTGCGAGAACCGTACCGTCGGTTAGCAGCGAGGTAGGTGCGTCGGCCGCATTGAGCTGCTCGCCGTTGACGGTCGGCATGTTCGGGCCGTCCGTCCACTTGCCGTTTGCGTAGATTGCCGTCAAGCCGTCTGCGCCCTCGACGTAGACCGAATTGTCCGGCCGCATCGTCTGCGGTCCGATCTCTTCATCCTGCGTGAGGTTCTGTGGCACGCTCCCGGCCGTCGACCACGCCGACTTCTTTGGATTGAATACCTCAGAGTTTGGTTCCTGGATAACGTCCGCCGTGAGGATATCGCCGTTACGCAGCAGCGTCCAACCCTCTTCGCTATTGTTATCGTGCTTGCCGGTTCCGACTTGCGTCCAGGTCATCGTCGCTTCGTCGAGCTGCGCTTGAACGCTGGTGCAGCAGTTCCCGATCATGTACGTGCCGTTGTTGAGAACGACGCTCTGACCGTCGCCGATTTGCCCCCACCCGCTGGGAGCCGAGACGGCCGTCCAGGAGTTGGCGGTCGGATCGAAGATGGCGCCCATATTCGTCTCATCCCCGACGCAGAAGTTGTACTCACCGCCGTTGACGATCAACTTTCCGTCGGGAAGCACCGCCGATGCAAAGTAGAGCGGCCCGTACGATGAGGGCATCGTGGCGACTTCGGTCCACTTGCCGTCTTGGTAGTTTCCGGTGCTATCCGGCGTTAGGCGATACCAGTCGGGCGTGCAATAGTCTTGAACTAAAACGGTGCCGTCCGTCATCAAGAGCGCGGTAGCGGGACCGTTCGTCCATGTGTTGAGATTGGAAAGCTCTTGCCAGCCGCCCGATTTCGCGCGTTCGCGCATCGCTGCGGTCACCATATGCCGGCGCGGCGGCGGGCGAGGCGGAGTACGTTCCAACCGAAGAAACTTCGGAAGTTTTGAGCGCACGGCACCGGCGGGTCCCGCAGGAATGCCGCCGACCGGCGCAGTGGGGCCGGCTCCGCTGCAAGCAGCCAGTAACGACGCCGTTACAAGGCTTGACACGACAAGACGTAAACGTGACATGAAGATGACTCCTAGAACCAGCAACGGCGCTGGGGAATGTTGGTTACCGCTTCTTTCTGGTTGTGGTTTTTCTCGCCCCGGCCGCGGCCTTTCCGGTTTTCGATCCGCTCTTCTTACGCGCGGTACCGGCGCGCGATCCGCGTTTTGACATGACCGCTTCCTTGAGCGCTTTGGCGGGGAGGAACTTGAAAACCCGTTTCGCCGGAACTTTTACCTGTTCTCCCGTCGCGGGATTTCGTGCCATGCGGGCCGCGCGATCTCTCACTTTAAACTGCCCGAAACCGGGAATCTTGACCGCATCGCCCGAAACGACCGCCGCCTGAATGTCATCGAAAAGGCCGTCGACGAGCTCAACGGCATCCTTGCGCGAAAGTCCGAGGCGTTCCGTCGCCGAGCGCACGAGATCTTGTTTATTCATCGCTTCCTTTCGTGTGAAAAAGCAGTCTGAAATCGAGCTAGATTGTTCCGCGCTGCTTGCTACGAAATGCTGAGGGACTCCTTTTGGTGACCTTTCAATCCGGCCGTTTGCGCGGAAGCGTGGGCGTTCCCGGGGACAAGTCCATCTCCCATCGGGCGCTCATCGCCGGTACTCGGTGCAACGAGCCGCTCGTTGTCTCCAATCTGAATCCCGGTCGCGACGTCGAGGCCACGCGCGCCGCGCTCGTCGCGCTGGGCGTGCGGATCGAGAGCGACGGCGACACACGCGTCATACACCCGGGACCGGTCGCCGACCCGGCGCACGCGCTTGACTGCATGAACTCGGGGTCGACGGCCCGGATGCTCCTGGGCGCCTGCGCCGGCGCGGGCATCACCGCTCGCTTCGACGGCGACGAGTCGCTTCGGAGCCGCCCGATGGAGCCGGTCGCGGCGCAACTTCGCGCCTTCGGCGCAAGGATCGAAACGGCAGCCGGACACCTCCCGTTACGGCTCGCGGGGACCCCGCAAATCGAGACGCGACATTTCATCCTGCTTTCGCCATCGGCGCAAGTAAAATCCGCGCTGCTCTTTGCCGGCCTCTTCGCGGGAGTTCCGGTTAGGGTGGACGGCGACCGCGGCTCTCGCGATCACACCGAACGGCTCCTTGCCTACCTTGGCGCGAAGATCGAATGGGACCAACGCTCCGTCACCCTCGAGCCGGCACCGCTCGAAAGCAGGAGCGTCGAGGTCGCGGGAGACTTCTCTTCGGCAGCCTTCTTCGTGGCTGCGGCGGCAATTACGCCGCAAAGCTCGCTCCTCGTTTGCAATGCGGGCGTCAATCCGACGCGAACCGGGCTGCTCGATGCGCTGCGGCAGATGGGCGCCGCGATCGAGCTGCGAAACCCTCGCAGCTCTTGCGGCGAGCCGGTTGCCGACATCGCAGTAGAATACCGGCCGCTTACCGCGACCGCGATCGGCAGCGATCTCGCGCTGCGGGCGATTGACGAACTTCCGCTCTTAGCCGTTGCGGCAGCGTTTGCCAGCGGGACGACGACGATCGCCGGGATCGAGCCCTTGCGATCGAAGGAATCCGACCGAGTCGCGGCCATCGGACGGCTTTTGGGTGCGGTCGGAATCGCGATGGCGGCCGGACCCAGGAGCCTCACGATCGCCGGAGGATCGCCGGCCGCCGGCGGCACGGTTCTCCAGACCCATGACGACCATCGCATTGTGATGGCCGCGGCCGTCCTCGCGTGCGCCGCCGGGCCGCTTGCCGTCGATAGCGACGCCAGCCTTGATGTAAGCTTTCCCGGGTTTTCCGCGGCTCTGGAACGCCTCCGCGGGGCCTAAGCGGCCGGTTCGGAGGCCTTCGGTTCGCTCTTCGCCGGCGCCGCTGCGTCGGCAGGCGCGCTCGGCTCGCCGGCAGGTTTCTCGGCCTTCTCCGGCTTTTCTGACTTCGAAGAGCGGCGAGAGTCGGTTACATAGAAACCCGAGCCCTTAAAGAGGACCGGCGCGGCGTTAAAAACGCGACGAACCGGCGCTCCGCAGGCCGTGCACGGGTCTTCGTGCGCCTCATTGAAACCGTGGCGCACTTCGAAAGTGCGCCCGCACTGAGTGCACGCGTAGTCGTAGAGCGGCATGCTCAGAGTATACCGTTCTTAGCACTCATGGTCAATGACTGCTAGCCTGGTTGTATGCTTAGAAATCGGCCAAGACCGGCGCGTCACGTCGATACTCGACCAGCCCCTTGAAGTGGATCAGCGAGTCGTCGAGCGCGCTGGAGAAGCGCCGGCCCCGTTGCCAGCGATCCAGCAGGCCCCCGAGCTTTCCGTGATAGGCGGGGTAGGCGAGCAGCACGTGCAGCTTCGAACACGACGTCCGCCGCTCGATTCGGAAATCGAGACGCCGCCGCAGTGAAAATGCGCCCACCAGCGAGAGCCGGTGATTCGTGATGAACGCGTCGACTTCAAAAAGCTGCTCTTCATCGCCAGGCAGGCACGAGCGAAGAGCAACTTCGCTGCCCACGCTCAGCTCGGATTGCGAGTTCTGGCGCCGCGCGCTACGCAAGAACGAAAGCCAGACCGGCCATTTCTCGACGGCGCAGAGCAGTGCGAAAGCATCCTCGGCGGAGCAATCGAGCTCGAGGCTCGCGCTGTGCGATTGAAGCCCAGTCACAAACGCAGTATCTGCGATGAGCATTATGGTATGGGTATTCGCGGGTACGCCCTTAACCGTCCTTTACGAATTTATGCACATTGCACTGTGGATTTTTATGAACTCATTCCACAGCCACAAAAGAGCGTGCAAAGAGCACGAGCGTGCTGACGCCTACCGGCAATGCCTCTTCGTCGATGCGAAAGAGCGGGCTATGCGCGGGATGCACGGCTCCCGAGGACTCGCTGCGCACGCCCAGACGGATTAGGAGGCCCGGCACGCGTTGCGCAAAGTAGGCGAAATCCTCGCCGCCCATCGTCGGCTGCGGCTGCGCTACTCGTGGCGAGCCCTTGGCGCGCACGTAAGCGGCAAAGCGCTGCGCGAGCAACTCGTCGTTGACGACCGGCGGATATCCGCGGACGACCTGAACGCCGGCGTCGACGTTATACGCCGCGGCGACGCCCGCAACTATGCGGCGCACGCGCTCTTCGAGCGCATCGCGAACGGCCGGATCGTGCGCCCGCAGCGTACCGCTCATCTTGACTTCGTCGGCAATTACGTTATTGCGATATCCGCCTGAGATCGTTCCGATCGTCACGACGGCGCTTGCAAGCGGATCGACCTCGCGCGCGACGACGTTCTGCAATGCGAGCACGATGGCAGCCGCAGCTGGAATTGCATCGACGGCGGAATGCGGATAGGCGCCGTGACCGCCGACTCCTCGAACGTTCACGTAAAGTTCGTCGGCCGAGGCATTTACCGGTCCCGGTACGATGCCGATCGTTCCCACGTCCAGCCGCGAATCGACGTGCAGCATCGCGATGGCTTCGACGGCGGGATCCTCGAGCGCGCCGGCTTCAATCATCGGCAGCGCGCCGCCCGGCCCTTCTTCTGCCGGCTGAAAGATCAACACCACGCTGCCGGCCAGCCCGGCTCGCTGAGATTGAAGCTCCGCCGCGGCTCCGAGCAGCATCGCGGTGTGCGCGTCGTGCCCGCACGCATGCATCTTCCCATCGATCTCCGAGGCGTAGGGCAACTCGGTTTTCTCCAGAATCGGCAGCGCATCCATATCGGCGCGCAGCGCCACGACGCGCCCGCCGGCCCCCCCGTCGATTCTTCCGACAACGCCGGTCTTGGCGATGCGGCGGTGCACGATTCCCAGGGTGTCGAGCTCGCGCTCGACCAGCGCCGCCGTTTCGTTCTCTTCGAAGCCCAGTTCGGGGCGGCGATGGATGGCTCGCCGGAGCTGGGTGACCCGGCCAAGCAACGCTGCGTTCTCTTCGATTGCCATCACGACCCGAGTTAACGCACCGGTACTCGGCTTCCCGCCGCCGAAGCTTTGCGCTCGCGATGATGACTGCCGACTTGGCTCTTGCGCTCCTGATCAACCGTACGAGCACGTTTTATGACGCAAACCGACCCGTCTATATGACCTACCTCGAGCATACACGCGTAACCGCGCCGACCCTCGGCCGGGCGCAAAGCATCGATCGGTCGATTGCGGTACGCGCCGCGGACAACTTTGCCGTGATGCAGGACTTGCCCAACGGCGAGCAGCGCACCGGTCAGGCGTTTCCAATCGTGGCGGACTTCGACCCGTTCTCCAGCTTCAGCTTCGGCTACTTTGCGAATCTCAAACGAGTCGATATCACGATCCAGCGTGGGAAGCTCTTGGTCTTTCCGATACCGGAGCCGGACCCCAGCGTCAACGTCGTCGTGCCGTACTGCAGCTTTTGGGACGTCCGCTTCGCGCCCGATTCCACGGATACCGCGCTGCATTTTTTGATCGACCCGACCCCGCGCTTCCCAACCGGGCTCTATCCCTCCGAAGTCGTCGAGGATGCGACCTCTGGCCTCCCCGCACATATCGAAATCCGCGCCGTTGAAGGCGACGAAACGTTCTCCCTCGATTACAAAGTCATCGAAGGACACTGGCTCATCGTACACGGCACGTTCAGCCAGACGGAGAAGGTTGCATTCATGACCTTTAAGGTGGTCGCGGACGTGACGTTCAGCAACATCGCGTTTCCCTCAGAGCCTCCGGATCCGCGCCTTGCGGGAACGCCTACGCCGTCACCCGCGCCGACCTAGGCTCTTCGCGTTCCGTTACAACTCCTAAGCGCAAGCCCGAACAGCCAGTACCAAAGGCGCTCGTTCACGACGGCGCGGGTGCCGGCCGTCGCGGTCGCGGCTCGAGCTTGAGCTCCTCCTCCGCCGGGTGCCCTACGCCGTTTTTCGACGGATGATCTGCCGGCGCGACCCACATGTAGATGTTGGGAATCAGCAGCAACGTCAGCACCAGGGAACTCAAGACGCCGCCGATCACGACGATTCCCAAGCTCGAGCGAGAGGAAGCGCCGGGATCGAGGGCGAGCGCCAGCGGCAGGTTTCCGGCCATCACCGAGAAGCTCGTCATGATGATCGGGCGAAACCGCGTATGCGCGCTCTCTTTGATCGCCGAAAGTTTATCCAGCCCGCGGTCGCGCAGCGTATTAGCGTAATCGACCAGTAAGATGCCGTTCTTCGCCGCGATGCCGATCAAGAGGATCGTCCCGATCAGCGAAAAGAGATTGAGCGTGCGATGCGTTAGGAAGAGCGCGCCGATCGCGCCGATGGCGGCTACGGGAACCGCAAAGATGATGATGAACGGCGATACGTAGCTATTGTACAGCGCGACCATCAACAGATAGACGAGGATGACCGAAACGATCATCGAGAGCCCCATGCCGACTAGCGTCTGATGCATGAAGTCCTGCTGCCCCAGCGGTGCCGGGCGAACCACGATATTCGGGGGCAAGTGGAGCGACGGCAAGCGTTTGAGCAATCCGTTTTCAACCGCCGACAGTGACGAGTTCGGGGCGTAGTTGGCATCGACGTGAATGACGGTGTTCCGATCGGTGCGGGTGATCAGCGGGGAGGTCGGCGTGGATTCAAACCGAGCGATGTCGCTCAAGTAGACGATTCCACCGCTCGACGAACGGACTGCTACCGACTTCAGGACGTCGAGGCTCGTTTGATACGATTGCGGATAGATGACCTGCACTTGTTCCAAGCCGGCCGTCGTCTCGAACTGGGTTGCGACGTTTCCGCCAAAGGCGGCACCTGCAGCCTGCGCGGCCTCCCCGAGGTCCACACCCAACGCCTGCGCTTTGTTGCGATCGAACTGTATCGAGATCTCCGGTGCCAGCAGCGTGCCGGTGCTGCTGACGCTCGCTGCGCCAGGCACTTTCTCGAGCAGTGCGAGGACTTGCTGAGCGTACGGAGTCGGATCGCCTCCGGTTACGTCGGTCACGAGAAAGTCGATCGGCTGCGCGTTTCCGCCGGTTGTGGAAGTCGATGGAACGACGACGGCCTGCACGTCGCGCGGCAGATTCTTCCGGGCGATATCCCTAAACTGCGTTACCCAGTAGCTCGTCGAATGCTTGCGGTCGTCCTTGAGCCAGATGTGGACTTGCCCGACGTTATTTTGCGAAACGAAACCGCCGAACGAGGCGGCGTACGCGCCGGCTACCGCAGTATTGGCAAACGTATCGGTCGTCTTGAGGATCTTTTGCTCGAGGCCGAAGGTGCCTTTCTCCACGGTTTGGATCGGCGTTCCGATCGGATACATCAGCTGAATGAAGATCTCGCCACGGTCGACCGGCGGAATGAACTCCTCTCCCACGGCACCGACCGCGACCATCGCCAGCGCGAGACCGAACGTGCCGGCGCAAAAAAGCGCCACCAGCCGCCCGTGCCCGAGGCTCCAGGGCAGCGCGCGCTGCGTGTACCAGGTGCGAACGTCTTCGAACTTTCTTCCGAACCAATCGACGGGGCGCCACGGCTTCCAATGGGAGCGCAACGCCCAGAGACCGGCAAGCGTCGGTGTGATCGTAAACGAAACGAAGAGCGACGTTAGGGTCGAGATCACCACGACGATTGCGAACTCGGCGATCTGGCGCCCCACCTGCCCTTGAATGAACGCAATCGGCAGGAAGACGACGACGTCGACGAGCGTTATCACCACGGCCGCGGCCCCGATCTCCTCGCGGCCTTTGACGGCGGCCTCCTCGGGCGGTTGCTTCAGCTCGGTAAAGTGGCGCTCGATGTTCTCGAGTACGACCGTTGAGTCGTCGACGAGAATCCCGATTACCAGCGACATGCCCAGCAGCGAAATCGTATCGATTGTGAGATGCATCGCCTTCATGACCGTAATGGCGATCGCCAAGGAGGTCGGGATCGAGATGCAGACGACGATCGCACTTCGCCACGACCTCAGAAAAAAGATCATGGCGATGCCGGTCAGAAGGATCGCCAGCATCAGCGTTCGCGTGACGATGGTGATCTGCTGTTGCGTGAACTTCGACTGAACGTTGATGATGCGGAACTTAATTTCCGGGAACTGACGCTCGACCTGCGGCAGAGCGCGCAGCACGTTGTTGGACGCGTCGACCTCGCTCCCCGTCGCTGACTTCTGCACCTGGAGAAAGAGACCGGGCTTGCCGCTGATATGGGCGTATTGAAGTCGCGGTTCGTATCCCTCCGTTACGGTCGCAACGTCACCGACACGGACGACCGAGTTCGAAGCAGTCCATGGATCCACGACGCCCGGCAGCGCCGAAGTGCCACCCCCGTAGCTTTCGACCTGGGCTCCGGTCGAGTTCGCCGTGCTCGAGCTGCTCGTGCCGGCAGCCCGAATGATGGCCAGGTTGCGAACGCTATCCAGGTTCTGAATGTCGCCGCGGATATCGATGGTCGTCTGGCGGTTCGGCTCGTACGCAAATCCGCCGGGTACCCGCTGGTTGTCGGCTTGCAGCGTGGCTATAACGTCGCTCAGCGTCAAGTTCGCCGCGGCAAGGCGCGCGGGATCCACGACGACTTCGTAGGCCGGGGTCACTAGGCCGCCGACGTTGGCGAACGAGATGCCGGGAACTTGTTCGAGCTGCGGCGCGATGACGTTGATCGCATAGAGCGCCAAACGCGACAGCGAAAGCTTCTGCGAGTAGATGGCGAGCGTGACAACGGTCGATTGCGTGGGATCGTAGAGGTTGACCGTTGGCGGCGTGAGGTTTGTCGGAAGGTACTTTTCCGCAGCCTGAATAGCTTTGTTCGTCAGCGCGAGATCGGTAGCCGTATCGGAGTTGATATCGAAGATCGCGCTGATCGACGCTTGGCCCTGTTGGACGACCGAGTTGAAGGTTTGGAGATCGGCAGTGCCGGCGAGGTTCTGCTCGATCGGCTGGACGATGTTGTCGCGCATCTCGGTGACCGAGGCGCCGTTGTACTGTACCTGAATCGTAACGGTCGGCTGGCTGACGTCGGGATACAGCTCCTTGACGATCGTTATCGTCGATAGAATTCCCGCGAACATCATCAGGGACACGATGACGAAGACCAGCGTCGGCCGCTTGATGAAAAGCCGGGTGAGGCTGAAGGTCACTGTCGGTACGAAACCTTTTCGCCGTCGCCGACGCTGGTCTGGCCGTTGGTCACGATACGCGTGCCGGGACGCAGACCGCTGACCACCGACGTGGTTCCGTCGCTGCCGACCTCGGCAACCGCAGCCGTCTTGACCGTGTCGTCGGGCTGCACGGTGATGACGGCATCGTGATTATCGTCGGTAAAGGAGGTGACGGGCACGCGCACGCCGGCCACGGGCAGCGTGGCAATCGTCCCCTGCACGACCATGCCCGGACGTAGCCGTTGCCCTGGGTTGGCGAGCAAGACCTTAACCTGAAAGTCCGTCGAGCCTGGATTAATCTCGTTGAGCACGCCCGCCACGTGGCCGCCGAAGCGTTCGTTGCCGTTCAGGTCGCTAGCTGTAACCGTTGCAAGCGAGCCGTTTTGGATGCGAGCGACCTGCTCGCTCGACGCGTGAAGGACGGCGTAGATTGGGTTGACCTGCTGCAGTGTAAAGATTTCGCGCGAGCCGGGGTACTCGCCCGGATTGAGATTGCGATTGACGACGACGCCGTCGATCGGCGAAACGATCGTGGCTTTGGCGATCTGAACGCGCACCTGATCGGCCTGTGCGAGCGCGACTTTTTCTTGAGCTTGTGACTGCTGCACGGCCGACGCTTGGAGGCCCTGGCCCGAGAGCGTCCCGTTTGCTTGAACGTTCGAGCGTGCCGCCGCAAGGGTTGAGTTGGCGGTGTCGAGACCTTGCTGATCGTTGTGTACCAGCGTCGCCTGCGCATCGACGGACTGCTGCGAGATGTAACCCTGAGCCAAGAGATTTTGATCGCGCGTGAGGTTCAGCGTGTCGTTGTCGAGCGTCTTTTGCGCTTGGCGCAGGGCCGCTTCGTCGGCGCGCAACGTATCGATGCCCTGCGCGATGGAGAGCGAACCTTGATAGACCGTGTGAGCGGTACTGGCCTGATTGCTGTTTGCCGTCGCAAGATCCGACTGCAGCTGCGCCTGCAAATCGGCGGTGTCCAAAAGGGCCAGTACCTCTCCGGCATGCACGGTATCGCCTTCGCGCACGTAGACGGCGTCGGTCGGCTCGGAAAGGCTGCTTTGGACGGCAACGTTCTGGTATGGCGCGACGACGCCGGCCAGCCGCCGGGCCGGCTCGATGCTGCCGTAGGCGGCAACGGTCGTTTGCACGTACGGCGGCTGGGTAGCCTGCGCAGCCGGACGCCCCCCGCAGCCCGTCGCGGCTAGGGAGATCAACGCGACACCGAGGAAGAATGGGGAGAGGCCGTTTCGGTTCATTGGCTTGGTAGATTTTACCGAAAGCGGCGGTCCGCAATCCTGGAGTGAGTCTGAGAATGGACGTCGTAGGCCAAAAGCCGCGGGTGCTCGTGGTGGACGACGAGCGGGGCCTGCGAGAACTTCTCGAGTACGGGCTCGGCCGGGCCGGCTTCGTGGTGCGTAGCGTAACCGAAGGCTCGGCGGCTCTGGCGCTTTTGAGCTCGTGGCCGCCGGATGTGATCGTACTCGACGTCATGCTGCCCGGCGGCGACGGCTTTGCGCTCCTGCCCGAAATCCGCCGGCTGACTACGGCGCCCGTCGTGATGCTCACCGCGCGCACGGAAATTGCGGAAAGAGTCGCCGGCCTTTCGGCGGGCGCCGACGATTATGTCGGCAAGCCGTTCGATTTTGAAGAACTCGTCGCCCGGCTTCGCACGCTGCTGCGCCGCCCTGCAATCGAGCTTCGCGAAACGCTAACGTATGCCGATCTCAGCATCGACACGCCCAGCCGCGCGGTCTACCGCGGCAATCGGCGAATCGAGCTATCGGCGCGCGAGTTCGATCTGCTTCACGTTCTTGCCCAGCGCGCCGAAGAGGTGCTGACGCGTTCGGAGCTGCTCGATCTCGTGTGGGGCATCGATCGTGACGTCATCCCCAACACCGTCGAGACGTACGTTTCGTTTCTGCGAGCCAAGGTCGATAGCGGCGAGCCGATAAAGCTCATCCACACGCTTCGCGGCGTCGGCTACTCGCTGAGGGCCGGCGCGCAATGAGAACGCGATTGGCGCGCCGCATGCAAACGCTTGCGGCAATCGAGATCTCGATCGTGCTCGCCGGCGTCATCCTCGCAGGAGCGCTGTTTGCCTTCGGCGCCTATATTCGCAGCGTGTCGAACGAACTGACCGGCACGCTCGTGCAACTTCAAACCGCGCTGACGCGCACTCGCCTCCCGGACGCGCGGGCCGGCGGAATCTTTGCCGCATCGTTGCTGCTGGGAAGCGGCAGCGAAATTGTTTTTCTGGATGCAAACACCCGCGTCGCGGTTTACCGGGCCCATCGCACCGATCCAAAGCCGGTGGTCACGGTCCGGCCGCGCGGCGATCTCTCGGGGGACCCGCACGCCTCGGGACCGCTCTCGCGCGTCATCCTCGGTCTCGCCACCGCGTTTGGACTGCAGTCGCTCAACGCGCACCTCGGCAACGTCTACGTGGTCGTCAAGAGCAACGAGGCCGCACTCGTGCGCACGGTCGCATCATTTACGATCCCACTGCTCGTCGCGCTCGGGATCGCCGTCGTCTGCGCGACGCTCGTGGCAAGAACGCTGACCAGGCAGGCCTTGCGGCCGCTCGACGACGTTACGTCCGCGCTCGCGAGATTTGCTTCGGGTGACTTGACGCCGCAGCCGATCGCCGCCGACGAGCGTCAAGAGCTTGGGTCGCTGGCCGCGGCCTATAACGGCGCAATCGAGCAGATGGAGCGCGCCTTTGCCGCGCGCGACCGGGCGAACACGTCGATCCGCCAGTTCATCGCCGACGCCGGCCATCAGCTGCGCACTCCGCTGACCGTCGTGCAGGGATTCATCGCAATCCTGCGGCGGGGCGGCATCGAAAGCGCGCCGGACCGCGATCGCATCCTGCAAACGATGAACGATCAGAGCCGCATCATGGGTGCCTTGATCGATAAGCTGATCCTCTTGGAGCGCTGGGAGGGCGTGCAGCCCGCGGATACCGCGGCGCCCATCGACGTCGGAACGCTCGTCGCCGATTTGATCTCTCCGATTGCCGATGCCCATCCGGATCGCCACTTCGAAGTCTCCGCGCAAAGCGGAGTCTTGGCGGCGATCGATCCGACGGAGCTCGGATACGTCGTAACGAATTTGGCCGACAACGCCGTAAAGTATGGCGAGGGCGAGATCGTCGTTCGCGTGAGCGCGCGAGACGGAACCGCGGTTATCGAGGTTGCCGATGGCGGCCCGGGAATTCCCTCAACCGACGCGGCGCGCGTTTTCGATCGCTTTTATCGTGGAACGCAGCGCGACGTCGCAGGCTCGGGGCTCGGCCTGGCAATCGTTAAACGCGCCGTCGAGCGCGCCGGAGGAACGATCTCGCTCGACTCCAGTCCCAACGGCTCGCACTTCACCGTCCAATTACCACGCGTTTTGAGTGGGTGAGAGACTCGAAGTGGGTGAGATTCGATCCTTCGACTTCGCTCAGGACTGCGCTTCGCGCAGACGATAAGGAATTTTGAATGGGTGAGAAATTCGGAGAGGGTGAGATTCGACCCTTCGACTTCGCTCAGGACTGCGCTTCGCGCAGACGATAAGGAATTTTGAATGGGTGAGAAATTCGGAGAGGGTGAGATTCGAACTCACGGAACGCTGTTAACGTTCGCCCGCTTTCGAGGCGGGTGCCTTCAACCACTCGACCACCTCTCCGAAGCTGAGGGTTGGGACGGTTGGGGTGCTAACCCTTCTTCACGCCGGCGCGTTTGCGGCGAAAGAACTCCTGCAGTTGCGCGGCGGCTTCGGCTTCCAGCACTCCTGGCGTGACTTCCAGCCGGTGGTTCGTGAGCGGCGAACGCAACACGTCAAAAGCGCCTCCGTCGGCGCCGCCCTTGGGGTCGCGCGCGCCGTAGACGAGGCGTTTGATTCGGGCGGCGATCATGGCGCCCGCGCACATGAGGCACGGCTCTTTGGTCACGTAGAGCGTCGCGTCGCCCAGACGCCAAGCACCCAGACGGTGCGCTGCCTCGCGTAAAAGCAGCATCTCGGCATGCGCGGTGGCGTCGCCCCGCGACTCTTTTTCGTTCTTGGCTTCCAGGACGACGTCGCCGCTGACGAGCACCGCGCCGATCGGCACGTCGCCGTCGCGAGCCGCCTGCTCGGCAAGCTCGAGCGCCCGGCGCAGGTAGGCTTCATCTTCAGTCATGCATCGATGCGCGCCCGGAGGGATTCGAACCCCCGATCCCAGCCTTCGGAGGGCTGTGCGTTATCCAGCTACGCTACGGGCGCACGGTTCGGCATCAACGAGCCGCATCCGGCGGCGCGCCTGCGCTCGGGATGTGCTTGAAAAGATCGAGTTTATGGTCCACGAGCGTGCGATAGAACTTGCGCACGCAGTCGGGGTGTCCAAAGAAGTACGTTCTCGCGTATGCCAGATCTTCGCCGGAGCTATCCGGCACGTAGTGCGAGATTTCGATCTCCTCCATCTGTCCCCGGTCGACCGGATGGGGGCAGAAGTCGCATGGAATCGTCGACATGACTTTGATTACCTCAGAATGAAGCCGGCCGCCTCCGCTGGAGCGGCCGGACCCCGGTTTTTCTGGCTCGGATAAGGCTTGAACCTACGACCAAGGGCTTAATAGACCTCTAATTGTCTCCTTCAAGTCTGCCCGGCACCGTTCGCGCCCGCTCGATGGCAAATGCGGCAGCGAGAATTACGCCCAGACATGCAAGCGCATCGATCGTCGCGATTAGCGGCGCGCGCTCCCATAACGCGTGAAAGCGGTCGAGATTCGACAGGGCTGCGGGACTCCCAGTCCACGGCCACACCGCTCCGAGCGCGGCCAGGACGATCGCGAGCGCTGCCACGGCGCGCACCGCGACCACCGCGAAACCCCGCCGCAATCCCGCAAGCGCCGGGCCGAGCCCAACGCACAGCACCGGAAGTAAATCTACGTAGCGGCGCTCGCCATAATTGACGTTTCCGCGGTCGTCGGTAAAGAACAGGATTGCGAGGAAAAAGAGCGCGCATCCCGTAACGATGCCGGCCGCGAGTTCGCGCAACTCTCCTTCGCTTCGCCACATTCGATAGAGGCCATAGGCCGCGACGAGGACGAGCGGCGAGTACGTGAAGAGACCTCTTTCGCCGATTGTCAGGTAGCGCAGGTAATCGGCGTACGCCCAGGACGATCCGAGCAGTCCCAAGGACGGATAGTAGTTCAAGAACGGCGATCCGGGATAGTTCCAGAGGCTTCCGTTCATCGCGGGAGGGACGATGCTACCCGAAAAGACGTCGTTGAAGGCCGCTTGCGCGACGAGCACGGGGACTGAGCCGGCGGCAAATGCAAGCCACGTCGACCGCGGACGCGAGCACAGCAGCCACAGCGGGACCACGAAAAAACAAATCGCGGCAGCATCGAACGCCACGGCTAGCGAGAGAAAGAGTCCGGCTAACATGGCGTGCGCGCGCGAACCGCGCGCGGCTACGAGCGCGTGCGTGGCGCCGATCAGCACGCAAACGCCGCACGGAACGTGGTTCACCAGCACCGTCGCGTACGCGAGCACCGGGGTCCCGAGGAGCGTCAGCCCGGCGACGGTTACCGCAACCCGCTGCGTAAAGCCGAGAAGGCGTTGGATCAGGTACGCGTAAGCCGCGCCGGCCGCAAACCACGCGCCGACCGTCAAGAGCGTAACAAGATAGTAGGTTATCGGGAAATTCATCGCCGGCGAGAGATGAAACGGCCGGAGCGCGAGCGTGGCGCCCGCGCCCATGAGAATGAGCAGCGGCTCCTTGTCGGAGTAAAAGTGCCCGCGATAGCGGTATTTGTCGCCGGTACTAATAGCGGAGGCGTCGATTTGAAAGGTGCCGCGTTCGACCAGCGAGTCGATTGCCGCCATCCGCGACGTGTCATTCCACGAATCCGTATGCGTCTTCGTCAGGCACGCGCACAGCGCAAACGCAATGAAGAACAGGGCCGCGGCGTTGGTGTAGTCGCGCCGCGCGAGGGTCACCAGCTAAAGGCGACTGGGGCGAGGCCCGCCGCGCCTTCGTCTGGGCCACCCCTGGGACCGCCGCGGCCGGCCACGCCGATCGGACCGTCTAGACGGAAATCCATCATCTGGCGCTCCTATGAATCTCAAAATGAAAAACCCCTACGCCGTAAGGGTTTTTTCTATGGCTCGGGTAGGACTTGAACCTACGACCAAGGGCTTATGAGTCCCCTGCTCTACCACTGAGCTACCGAGCCGTATCCGCCCGCGCGACGCGGTTTCGCGAGCGAAGTATATCAGGACCGCTCTCGGCGGACAACCGGTTCCAACACCGGCGGAGAGCCTCCAACTAAGCGATTCGGCGGCCGCTTGGGAGTTACTTTTTTGGCGCGCCAGGGGCTCATCTGTTTCGGGCATATGTCTGGTCGCCTGTGGCCATCCAGCGAAAGACTCTCCGCGAAAGCCCGAGGTACAAATGGTACGCCTTGGCGGCAGTTATGCTGGGAGCCGTCATGGCGCCCCTCGATTCCAGCATCGCAAACGTCGCGCTCCCGGCAATCGGGCGCGGCTTCCACACGGCAGTCGACAACACCGAATGGGTCCTGATCGCGTACATGCTCACGACGTCGTCCACGCTCGTGCTTTTCGGGCGCCTCGGCGACATGTGGGGACAGAAGCGCGTGTACACGCTCGGCTTCATCGTTTTTGGCCTCTCATCGCTGGCCTGCGCGTTTGCGCCTTCGTTCTTCGTACTCGTTGCGGCACGAGCGGTCCAGGGGTTCGGTGCGTCGATGCTTATGTCGTCGAGTCCCGCAATCATTACCGATGTATTTCCGGCGCGCGAACGCGGACGCGCGATCGGGCTCAACGGCGGCGCCGTTGCCGTCGGCCTTTCCAGCGGCCCGCTTCTCGGCGGCCTCATCGTTACTTCGTGGAGCTGGCGCTGGATTTTCATCATCAACGTACCCATTTCGATCGTGGCGCTTGCGGTGGCGGCGTTCGTATTGAGGCGAGAACGTCGCGGCAACGAGGGCTTCGATATTCCCGGTACGCTGCTCGCGTTTACCGCACTCTTCGCGATTTCGCTCGGGCTATCGCGCGCCCACGTTTGGGGTTGGGGCTCGATCGCCACGATCGGAGCACTCGTCTACGGAGCCATAGGCATTGCGGCTTTTCTGAGCGTCGAACGGCGCGCCCCGGCTCCGGTTCTCGACCTGGAGTTGTTCAAGAGTCGCACGTTTGCGTTTTCGGTGCTTGCCGGGATGCTGTACTTCTGCGCGCTTTTTTGCGTAATCTTCACGATTCCGCTCTCGGCACAAATCGCCATGGGGCGCACCGCACTCCAAGCAGGTCTCTTGGTTTTACCGATCTCGGCGCTCAATCTCGTTCTGGCGCCAGCTGCGGGCGCGCTCTCGGACCGCGTGCCGGCACGCTACGTCTCGACCGCGGGCGCCGCGTGCTTTCTCGCCGGGTCGCTGCTTCTCGCGGCCCAGCCCGCCCATCCGGACTTACGCTTTCTCATCGTTGCGCTGCTGGTTACCGGAGCGGGCACGGCCGTCTTCACGCAGCCGAATAACAGCACGATCATGGGCAGCGCTCCCGCGAATCGGCGCGGCATTGCGGCGGGCGTGCTCGCAACCGCGCGTACTACGGGGCAGCTGCTCGGCGTCTGCGTCGCCGGAGCGATCTATTTTTTGCGCGTCTCGCAACTCGGTCCGCTCGCGCATTCGTACTTGCCGGCAAAGGCGGTATTCATCGGCGTCGCCATCATCATGCTGTTTGTGACCGCCCTCTCATACCTGCGCGATTAGCGCATGTTCGCCAAAGGTCGCGCCGCCGCGTTGTTTCTGCCGAGAATCGCGGTCGGAGGGACTCGAACCCCCAACCTACAAGTTCGTAGCCTGTTGCTCTATCCAATTGAGCTACGACCGCATATCTCGGTGAACTTCGGAGAGAGAGGGATTCGAACCCTCGATACGACTTTACATCGTATAACGGTTTAGCAAACCGCCGCCTTCAGCCGCTCGGCCATCTCTCCGCGGTCGCCCAGGGTCGACTGGAGCGAGTTCCTCACGGTTTGCTCACGGCCGGGTCGCTACCTTCGCCGGCGCCGCGGATGGAGCTAGGCCGCTTGCTCCCTGGCGGGCTAGTCGCCCAGAGGCGTGGTCTCGGGTTTCAAATGTATGAAATACTCCGCGTTCTTAGAGGCCGGTATGGGAACGAACACTCTCGGTATCATCGAGTAATCGAAGCAGTCCGACAAGTTATCGGCGCGCTGATCCGTAGTTCCTAGCGAGCCCAGCCCGAAGTTCTCCTCGACATATTTTAAGATGCTGCCAAACTCGTGCTGCTTATGCGAAACGTACCCGGCGGGCGTATATGCCGAAACGACGATGAGAGGCACCCTGAATCCCAACTCGTAGGCATTGTATCGCTGCGGCTGGACGTGGTCGTACCAGCCACCCCAATCATCCCACGTAATAAAGATCGCCGTGTTGTCCCAATACTGCGACTCTCCGATGGCGTTGACGATGCTTGCAACCCAGTCAGGACCCTTTCCCTTATTATCTCGCGGATGGTCGGAATCCGATCTCGCCGGCGTGACCCACGCGACCGCGGGAAGGTCGCCGCTCTCAATGGTCGTCAGTATTTTGGAGCTCGGCCATTTTACGTTATCATCGTAATGCCGGTCTCGAAAAATCTGCTCGATCGCGTCGGGAGCGTATTTTAATCCGGATCCAGGGGTCTCTTGAAAATATCTCCACGTATATGACCTATCCCGAATAAGGCCCATTAACGTTTGGCGTTTAAAGCACGGAAATACCCGCGGTCCCGCGGCGCCCGTGTTTATATTGATTGACGGCACGGTACTCCCAGGTTGCGAATTGCACCCGCCATTCTTCGTGTCGCTGCGGTTGCCCGGATTATCGTCCACTACAAAGACGCTATTCCGGCTTATGGTAGAGGTGCCGCTAATCAAGTACTGGTGCGCCGGAAACGTCGGGCCTTCGTTAGACTGAAACATATCATCGGCAAATGCGTATTGCTCCGCCATGATATAGTATGGTTGAACTTCCCTCTGAGGAACGAACGCATACGGCGTTGCATGATCGCATTTCCCGGCGCAACCTATAAGGTCAAAACCATTCATGCCGCCATTATGATACTGCGTTAAAAAATCGTGGTGCTGATGATTGAAGTCGAACTGCGCCCTCATACCCACGGCGCGCAGGTTGATTTTTTTGCCTTTGGAGTTATATCCCCAGCTCTGCGTGTTCGCCCCCGGCAGGAACTGAAATAAGTTATCTACAGAACGGTTTTCCTGAATTATGATAATCACGTGCCGAATAGGGGTGCTCCCGCTGCTGCCCTGCCGATGCACGAACGTCCGCGATTCGGGGCTACCGCTCAGCCCGGCGGGGCCGCTGCATGCCACTAACGCCATCAGCAAAGCTAATCGTCTCAACGAACTGGCCCTCCGCTCAGTCGCTTAACGATTCGGGGGGCCGAAACCTTCCTATTGAGGCGCTGTAGGCCCGTCCAGCGGCCGCTCCGGAACCAACTCCGCAACCACCGTGCTCCGGTGTACCGACGGGCGCGACATCAAAGCATCCAGGCCGGCAACGCGCCCGGTGGGGAGTGCGAAGCTGAGCGCCGAGAGGAGCATTAAACACCCGTCAATTGAGGACCACCCGCTGAGCGTGCCCAGCGCTCCTCGAGCGGCGAGATAGTTGAGCGGTAAGAGAACTCCGACGAAGCCGCCGATGCGCGTGAATAGGCCGAGAAGCAACGAGATGCCGACGCAGACTTCGCCGAAGCGCACGAGCTCGGCAAACACCGTTGCGTTGGGCGCAACGGCGTTGACGAGAAAACCATGATAGGGTCCCGTCGTCTTGACGATCCCAGCCTGCAAATACGTAGCAAAAACGCCCGCGGGCGGCATGAACTGCGCGCTGTGCAGAAACTTGGGAACGCCGTGGATGAGCCAGATGCCGCCGGTTAGGAATCGCACCAGCGCAAGAAATCCGCCATAGACTCGCGACGATGGGAGCTTCACGCCACAACCTCCTTATCCGCCTGGACTAATCGCGCGACCATTGAAGCCGCATCGCTTGCGGCGTTTGGCCGCGCCAGGCGCCTCGCTGCTGTAATCATCTTCTCTTGGCGAGCTTTATCCCCGAAAATCGCTTCGAGCATCGCGGGCAGCTCGCTGGTTTCCGACGTTCGCACCGCGGCGCCGGCCTCAACGAGCACCCGAGCGTTCCGTTCCTCCTGGCCCGGCAACGGCTTAGAGAGAATCAAGGGCACCTGTGCCACGAGCGCTTCTGCCGTGCTAAGGCCGCCCGGCTTGGTGACGAGCGCGTCGGCGGCGTGCATGTAGTCGTAAACGTTGTCCACGAAGCGCAGCACCCGCACGGGATGGTGGACGCTTTCGGCCGCATCGGCAAGCCGGCGCCCGATTCGCGCGTTCTTTCCGGCGACGACGACCGCGGCGAGCGGTGCGCGAACCGAGTCGAGCTCACGAAGCATCTGCTCGAGCGGAGCGATCCCCAGCCCTCCTCCCATCAGCAGCGCGACGTAACGATCGCGCGGAAGATCGAGCCGCTCGCGCAATGCATCGCGCGGCTCCTGCGATCGCACGAACTCGGGGCGCACGGGGATTCCGCTCACGGCAATCGCTTCCGCCCGGACGTGCCGGGCGAGCAGCGAATCCCGCATCGCTTCAGTCGCGACGACGTACCGGTCGATATTCCGATGGATCCAAAATCCATGCACGGCAAAATCGGTCACGATGGCGGCAACGGGCGGCGCGTCGCTAAAGCGGCGTTTGTATTCGGCCATCGCGCCGCACGGGAAGGCATGGGTGCAGACGACCGCGTCGGGACGCTCGCGCAGCATCAGCGGCCGCAAATTATCGGCGGTAAACTGGTGCGCCCAGGCCCGAAATCTGCCGACTTCGGTGGCTCGCTCGGCGCGGTCGTAGATGTAGCGGTACATCTGGGGAATGGTCTTCACCATCCGCAAATAGCCGTCGGAGACGACGCGCGAGACCACCAGCGCGGCGTATTTATACGAGTCCACGACGCGCGTCTTTGCGGTTGGATCGAGCCGCCGCAACTCGTCCGCGACGGCGTTTGCCGCCGAAACGTGGCCGACGCCGACACTGGCGGAAAGGAACAGGACGCGAATTAGCCCCGCTCCTCGTCGGCGGTGCCGGCTTCGTCGCCTTCATGAACGTAGGTCAAGAAGTCGTCGAGAATCTCTTGCGCCAGCGCATCGTCCTCCAAGAGGTTTCCCGCCAGATCGGTGACGATGAACTGCTCCTCACCGCCGTTTTCCGGTTCGTGCAGCAGGACGGCATACGAGACGTTTTCCTGTGGGTCTTCCAAGATGCCCACGACCTCGAACGGCAGCGACGCGCCCTCGTTCGTCTCGATGTTGAGCACCTCTTTGAGCTCGAGCGGCGCGTGCGGCATCGCGCTTTCTCCGTTGGAGGATGGCATTGCCTAACTCCTTTCTTACTGTAAGCAGCGTGCGACGTTGGCTTGGTGTTCGGCCAGAGTCTTGGCGAAGACGTGGCGACCGTTGCCGCAGTAGACGTAGTAGAGATCGTCGCTCTTGGCGGGATGCAAGGCCGCTTCCAGCGACGCGAGGCCGGGATTTGCGATGGGCGTCGGAGGCAGCCCGACGTGAACGTAACTGTTGTAAGGCGAGTCGATTCTCAAATCGGCGAAGGAGAGCACACTCTTGTGCTGCGGCAGCGCGTACTCGATCGTCGCGTCGACCTGCAGCGGCATTCCGAGACGGAGCCGGTTGTAAATTACCGCGGCGATCTCCGGACGGTCGGCTTGACTTTTGGCCTCTCGTTCCACGAGCGATGCGACGGTTACCACTTGGGGGACGCTCACATGGAGCGCGCGCGCCCGCGACGCGGCGTCGCGCGGCAGCTCCTTGAGAAACTGCCCGGTCAGCACCGCTGCAACCTGGTCCGGCGTGGCTCCGAGCGGCATCAGATAGGTGCTCGGAAAGAGAAACCCTTCGAGGCTTTTCGTGCGCGTGCCGTCGACCAGCAACTTCTCTTGCATGAAGTCTTGCCGGAATGCGGCGGAGGAACCCAGACCGTTGCCTTCCAGCCGCGCTGCGATCTGTTCGGCGGTAAAACCTTCGGGGATCGTCACCCACGTGGCAACTTGCGCGCCGCCGGTTACCAGGGCATGCAAGACGTCGCTCTGCGTGACGTGCGGGCCGAAGCGGTATTCCCCGGCTCGCACCGCGGCATCTTCGTCGCGCAATCGCGCGAGAATCCGAAACGTCAGCGTGTTGCCGATCACTCCGCCCGCGGCGAGCTGCACGGCCACTTCGTCGAAGGTGGCGCCTCGTTGAATCACCAACTGCTGCGAGGCTTGCGGATGCGATCGGTCCGCGGCGACCACGTACCAAAAAAGGCCGCACGCAGCGATGCCGGCGGCGACGAGCAGCGCGACGCCCGTTGCGAAACGCGCGACGAAGCTCACGCGCTCGGCTCGTTTCGGCGGCGCGCGAGAAACGATTCCAGGATCAATGCGGCCGCCATCCGGTCCACGATCGTCCGGCGCTTTTGCCGCGAAACGTCCGCAGCGATGAGGCTTTTGGTCGCTTGGGCGGTCGTAAGGCGCTCGTCCACGCGGTGAATCGTACCGGCGAAAACCTCACGGAGTTTCTCGACGAAGGCATCCATTTCGCGCGCCGCGATGCCACGATCGCCGGCGAGCGTCAGCGGATCTCCCACTACCAGTTCGGCGACCCCGTAGGAGTCGGCCAGCTCCTTAATTCGCGCCAGGTCGTCGCGGCGATTCGTCCGCTCGATGGTGGCGACCGGAAGCGCGAACGAGGCGCTCGGGTCCGAAATCGCGATGCCGATGCGCTTGCTGCCGACGTCCAGCGCCATGATCACGCGCCGAGCCCTCCGAGATACGCCACTGCCTTGGGCCGGCGCCCTAGGTGATGGGCGACCAGCTCCGCGACCGCATGCGTCGCCGCTGGGGTGGCGTGCAGCGCGGCGGCCCCTCGGCCCTTGGGCACCGCCAACGCGCGCAGATTTTCGAGATCCTCCGCCGTCAGCTCGGCAAGGTCGCGCCAACGCTCGCGGCACGCTCCGTCGATGAATCCACCGGCCTCCGCATCGAGCCACACGCTTGCAGCCGCCAGCGTGCCCCCGCACTGTGCGCACCGGTCGAGCGGCGGAGCGAGGCCGAGCAAATCGAGCAGACGCAGCGAAAAGCGCGGCAGCAGGCGCAGAGGATCCGCGCAAGCCGCGATCGACGCGATCGCGGCAACAAGCAAGTCGTACACTTCGGGAAGCGCGAGGTCGGGTTCGCAGAACGCGTCGATCGTTTCGGCCATCAGCGAGACCACGGCGTAGCGCTCGGGTTCTACCAGCGTGGGCCACGGCGCCGAGATGGTCTCGGCCGAGACGATGATCTCCAGCGTCCGGCCGCGGTGCATCAAAAAAGCGCACTCGTTGGCAAGTTCCAGCCGCCCCGCCAAGTGACTGCGCATGCGGCGAACGCCCTTCGCCACCGCGTCGAGCTTGCCGCGTTCGCGCGTAAAAATCGTCACGATGCGATCGGCTTCGGAGAGCTGGCGCCGGCGAAGAACGATACCGCGGGTCTTATAACTGCGCGGCGGCGTCAGAATCCTCCGATTGTTGCGGTTGCGTAATGCTGCCGTTGGTATAGACGCGAACCGCGAGGATGCGACGGCCGCGCGTTCGATCGACGCGCAAGCGCGTGTGGTCGTCCGCGACGATCTCTTCCCCTTCGTTGGGAAGCCGTCCGAAGAGGCCGACCGTGTAGCCGCCGATCGTCTCGAAATCCTCGGTCGGAAGCTCGGTCCCGAGCTTCGCATTGACGTCTTCGATATTCGTTCCGGCTTCGACCACGGCCTCAACCTCCGAGATGACCGAGATTGGCTCTTGCTCGTCGGCGTCGTGCTCGTCGCGAATCTCTCCGACGATCTCCTCCAAGAGGTCTTCCATCGTCACCAGACCCGCGGTACCGCCATACTCGTCCACGACGATCGCGAGCGAAAACTTGTCGCGCTGCATCTCTCGCAGCAGCTCGGAGATCTTCTTGGTTTCCGGAACGTGTATCGCCGTTCGCATCAAAGAGCGAACGCTGGCGTGGGCGAGCGAACCGTTGGCGAGCGCGACCAAAAGCTCGCGGTCGTGAATGACGCCGACGATATCGTCTTTCGACTCCTGATAGACGGGCAGCTTCGAATAACCCTCGGCGGTCACCACGTCGAGAACGCGGCGCGGGGAGTCGTCGATCGAAACGGCGACCATCTCGGGGCGCGGCTTCATCACTTCACGCACGATCGTGTCGCCGAACTCCATCACCGAGTGAATCAGCTCGCGTTCCTGCTCCTCGATCACGCGCTGCTCCGCTCCGACGTTGACGAGGACCCGAATATCTTCTTCGGTTACGTACATGCGCTGCCCGTGTTTGATGTGAAATACTTTGAGAATTAGGTCGGTCACCATCTGAAACGTTCGTGCGATCGGAGCGAGCACGGCCGAGGCATATCGCATCGGAAGCGCGAGGCGAAGCGCCCAGCGTTCGCTGTCGCCGGTGGCGATGGTCTTCGGGATGATCTCCCCAAAGAGCAAAAAGACGACCGTCATCACGATCGTCGAAAGAACCGCCGCCGACGGAAGCCCGATCGAGATCGCGATGTAGGTGGCGAGCGAATCGGCCGCCAGCAGCACGATCGTGTTGCCGACGAGTATCGAAGTTAGGAAACGGTTCTTGTCGTCAACGAGGGGCTGGAGGTCGTTTGAGCCGCGCACGCGACGGTCGGCGATCGCCCGGGCTCGCAGCCGGGAGATCGAAACCAGCGCCGCCTCCGAAGCCGCAAAGAAGCCCGCAAGCAGGACGAGCACGACGAGCGCGATGATCTCGTACGGCAGGCCACCGGGGCTACTTCGAACGGGGTCGGTGTTCAAGTCGGCGCCATTATAACACAACGTGGGGCCGCACCAGCACGTAGATCGCCAAGGCGACGAGCGTGCCGAGTACGGCTCCCCAGAAGACCTCGAAGGGGCGGTGGATCTGCGCCTCTACGCGGCTCTGGGCGACCAGGAAGGCGATGAAATAGGCCAGGATGGCAGCCAGCGGTTTCTGGTAAAAGAACGCGAGCATCGTCGCCACGGCGAAGGCCAGCGCGGCATGTCCCGATACGGCTCCCCCCTGGAGTGCCGAGCCCCGACCGACCCAGGCCTTGGCGAAGATCGTCGCGATGGCGACGACCGCCAGCACGATGAGCGCCACGTTGGCCGGCACGGCTTTGACGGCGATGAAAACCCGAGCCTCGCCGCTCATCAGACCTTGATAAAAGATCAGGTACGCGGCCAGGACCGCCCCGATCGCCGCAATGAGCACGGCCCCCGCCGCCGCATCCTTGGCGCTCTTGGCCAGCGGATGATGTGCGACGGTAAGCAAGTCGACGATCGACTCGATCGCGGTGTTCATCAGTTCCATGCTGAGCACGAGCGCGACCAAGCCCACCGTCGCAATGACGTAAACGCGATCCAAGCGCAAGATGAGCGTCGTCACCAGCACCAGCGCCGCAATGAGAAAGTGCACGCGCATGTTCGTCTGCGTGCGCGTCGCATAGATTATGCCTTCGAAGGCGTGATGGAACGAGCGGAAAAACCGGCTGCGATCGACCGGAAGATAGTGCGGGTCGCGTTTGCCTCGCTCGTCGGCGGGTTGGTGCATCAGGCGTTGGCGGCATACGGCCAGGGAAGCGCGATCGCTTCGGCCAGCCGCCGCTCCTGAAGTTCCATCGCGCGCCGTTGCGCGGCGAGCACGTGATCGTGGCCCATCAGGTGGAGCAGACCATGAATCAGCAGGCGGTATATTTCATGCTGCAGCGGTGCGTCATAATCCGCTGCCTGGCGCCGCGCCGTCTCGACCGAGATCACGACGTCGCCCAAGAGTCGCTCGCCGGGCGCGGGCATCTTCGGTCCGTCCATCGGAAAGCTCAGCACGTCGGTCGGCGCATCCTTCCCTCGATAGTCGCGGTTGAGCGCCCGAATCGCCTCGTCGCCGACGAGCGTCAGCGACAGCGCGCCGGACTCTCCCACGGCGCCGAGCAGCCGCCGAGCGGTCGAGACCAGTGCACGTCCATCCACGCCGCTGCGGCGCACGTCATTTCGGTAATGGATCACTTCGGTAATGGATCGCTTGCATACGCGCGGACGATTCGCGCCACGAGGGGATGACGAACGATGTCGCGGTCATCGAGCTCCACGACGCTCACGTCTTCGATATCGCGGAGCCGAGCCGCAGCCGTGCGCAGGCCGCTGCGCTGCCCCGCCGGTAGATCGATTTGCGTTACGTCTCCCGTCACGATCATTTTCGAGCCGCTGCCCAGGCGGGTGAGAAACATTTTCAGCTGGTCGTCAGTCGCATTTTGCGCCTCGTCGAGGATCACGAATGCGTCGGAGAGCGTTCGTCCGCGCATATAGGCCAGCGGCGCTATTTCGAGCGTGCCGCGCTCCATATATTTGCTCACGAGCGAATCTTCCAGCAGATCGTTGAGCGCATCGAACAGCGGGCGCATGTATGGGTCGACCTTCTCCCGCATATCGCCGGGAAGGAATCCTAAGCGCTCGCCGGCCTCCACGGCCGGCCGAGAGAGGATCACCCGGGAGGCCTCGCGCCGTTTCATGGCCCGCACCGCCATGACGATCGCGAGGTAGGTCTTTCCCGTGCCGGCGGGACCGATCCCGATGGTGAGCGTCGATCCCTCGATGGCGCGCACGAACTCGCGTTGACCGGCCGTCCGCGGACGCACCTCACGCCCGCGCTCGGTTTTCAGCAGGGTGCTCGGAAGCGCGATCGCCGCGTGATCGGTGGCGGCATCGGCGAGCGCCAATGCCAGGTCGTCCGGCGTTATATGAGCGCCCTCTACCGCGGCATCGAGTACGCGGCGCACGACGTTTTCCGCGCGCGCGACGGCGGCGTCGTCGCCGGCAAGCAGTAAGCGGTCGCCGTCAGCATGGACCGCGACTCCCAGCGTCGCTTCAATGGCGGAAAGATTGCGATCGTACTCTCCAAAGAGACGAACGCGGTCGGAGAGCTCGTGGAGATCGATGGATCGTTGGGCGGTCAATCCTACCGGTATTCGTCGTTGAGGCCCCGGGGCTTTCCGAGCACCTCCGCGGCGATGACCGCCCGGACAAGGTCGGGCCCCGTCCCAAACAGCGAACGCCGCCGAGGCCGGTGCACTTCCGGCGCGGCCGGGGGCTCGCTCCGCGGCGGGGGCGGCGCCAGGCGCGGGGGAGCCGACGGCGGTGGTGCTGGTTTCGGTGGCGGAGCCGGCCGCGGATGCGGGCCCAGCGAAGGCGACGCGGCTTGCGCGCGCGCCTGCAGCAGGGCCTGGACAATCTGCTCCCGCGCTGCCGAGGCATCTAGAGGGTCGCCCTGACCCCTCGGCACGGTCAGGCGAAGGACGGTGGGTGGTTGCGACGTTCCCGGGGGCGGCTTCCACTGGGGCGGCGCCTGACCCGGCTTCGGCTCCTTGCCGGCTGCAAGCTGGCGGCGGGCGCTCGAAACCATGCTGCCGACCACGCCGACTATCAGGAAGACGACCCAGATAAGAATGCCGACGTCGCGCATCGGGGCGCGCTACTTGTTCGCGGGACCCGAGAGCGGTGGAGGCTGTTGCTGGGCGTCGGTCGCTGCTTCTGTCGAAGCTCCGATCGAGGAGCGCATCTCCGTATCGGCTTGGACGTTCTTGAGCCGATAGTAGTCCATGACGCCGAGATTGCCGCTGCGGAACGCTTGGGCGATCGCTTGAGGAATCGTGGCCTCGGCTTCGACCACCTTAGCGCGCATCGCTTGCGTCTCGGCCTTCTGCTCCTGCTCGGCTGCCTGCGCCGCATATTGCCGTTCTGCCGCTTTTGCCTGTGCGATCCGGCGATCGGCCTCCGCCTGACTGGTCTGCAGCTCGGCACCGATGTTCTTTCCGACGTCAACGTCGGCGATGTCGATGGAAACGATCTCGAAGGCCGTGCCGGCATCCAGCCCCTTGGCAAGGACGTTCTTGCTGATGCGATCGGGATATTCGAGGACTTCTTTATGGTCGATTGCGGCACCGACCGCCGAGACGACGCCCTCGCCGACGCGAGCGATGATCGTCGGTTCGCCGGCGCCGCCCACGTACCGGTCTAAGTTGCTGCGCACCGTGATCCGGGCTTTGACGTTGAGTTGAATTCCGTTCTGCGCCACGCCCTGAAAGATCGGCGTCTCGATGACTCGCGGCGTCACCGACGTCTGCAGCGCCTCGAGCACGTTGCGACCGGCCAAGTCGATTGCCGCCGCGCGCTGCCACTCCAAGGGAATCTGAGCGCGTTGCGCGGCGATCATGGCCAGCGTCACGTTCTCGACGTTTCCGCCGGCCAGAAAGTGCGATTGCATTTGATCGACGGTAAGATCGAGACCCGCTTTGCGGGCCCGCACGTAGTTGGTCACGATCACGCCCGGCGGGATCCCGATCAAACGCATCCTCACCAAAGCGATGATGCCGAGCGGAACGCCGGCGGCGATCGTTCGAATCCAAAGGCCGATCGGAAAGTAGTACAGGAACGCGAAAAACGCGATGACGACGATGAAGATAACGACGGCGCCGCTAACGGCAATCATGAATGCTCCTAACTAAGTAGCTGGCTCGACGAAAATCCGAGAGCCTTCGACCCGCACCACTCGGATTGGTGTACCGGCGGCGATAAACTCGCCGGCGGTCAGGACGTCGATTCGCCGTCCGTCAATCGAAGCGATGCCGGCGGGGCGAAGATAACTGGTCGCCGTACCCGCCCGCCCACGCAACGCACCGAAATCGCTGCTCGTCACGTACTCGGGCCCTTGGGCCGCAGAGAGCGCCAAGCGTTGCGCCCAAGCGTTTTGGGGAACGGCCCGCACGGTCAAGGTGAATCCGATCACGGTAAGGACGATCGCCGTAGCGATTGTTTCGACCCCCACGAAGAGAAACGGCAACCCGAAAGCCAGCAGCACGGCGACCAAGAGCGCGCCGGCCCCCAAGATTCCCGGGAGACCGTGCCCCGGAACGACGTGCAGCTCCCAAAGGATGCCGATGAGTCCAATGACGGCTAACGCCACGACGAAATCGTTGGAGAAGCCGGCGTAGACGTGGGTTCCGAAAAAGAGCGCGAGCGCGCCGACGCCGATGATGCCGGCAATGCCGTGCAAGGTTTGCATCTCGATCAAAAGGCCGAGCATGCCCAGCGTCAGCAGCAGGCCGCTGACGACCGGATCCGTCGCGAAGCGCGCGACCATTTCGCCAAAGGAATACGATTGCGTCACCAACGGCGCGCCGGCGAGCTTCAAGGCGGCGAGCGCCGCATTCAACGTCGGCGCCGTCCCTTCGGCCACGCCCGCGCGTACCGCGTCGTCGGTGTTGAGGGTGAGCACCATTCCGGAACGCTTATATTGCGGGAGACTCGCGTTCTTGTCGACCATCGCGCCCGCGATTTGCGGACTGTGATGCGAACGTTCCGCGGTGGATTCGAACTCGCCGCGCAGCGCCGAGATGATCTTGTCGCTGGGGGGAACCGTGCCGCCCGCTTCAACGGGCTCGGCCGCCCCGATCGACGCACCGGGAGCCATGATGATGCGGTTGGCCGAGAGCGTGATCAACGCCGCGGCGGAGTACGCGCGTTGCGCAACGTAGGCGTCGACCGGCTCCTGCGCGCTAAAGAGCGCGTCGCGAATCCGAAACGCCGAGCTGACTAGGCCGCCCGGGCTGTTGACGGTCAAAAGAATGGCGCGCGCGTTCGTCCGGTTGGCTTCGTCGACGGAGCGCTCCACGAGGTGGGCCATGCCGTCGTCGACGGTTCCGGTAATCGGAATCACCACGACAGGCCGGTCGATCGAGGAGGCGCCGGCTACGCCCACGAGACCGCACAGAAGCAACGAACACGAGACCCAGGCCCGCAGCCGTAATACCTTCATGCCGGTAGCTACCTTGGCCCGGCAGCAGAAGTTACGTCAGGACGAGAGCTCTTCGGTGACCATTTGGCGGACGAGGTTGCCGTCGGCGACGCCTTTGAGCTGCGGCATGACGACCTTCATGACCGCCCCGGCATTTCGGGACTCGGGCGGCAACTCGGCAAGGACGCTTTGGACGATCTCGCGCACCTCGGCGGCGGAACGCTGCGGGGGCAGGTAGGCGAGCAGAATCTCGCGCTCGGCGCGCTCTTTTTCGGCGAGATCGGTGCGCCCGGCTTTTTCGAACTCCGTCAGCGAATCGCCGCGCTGCTTGACCAGCCGCGTAACGACGTCGCGTTCGTCGGCATCGGAGAGCTCTTGACCCGCCTCAGAGCGTTTGTAGATAAAACCCGAGAGAGCCGAACGCAGCGTATCGAGCCGAAGCTGATCGCGAGCCCGCATGGCGTCCTTGAGGTCCGCCGAGATTCGGTCCTTGAGCGTTCCCACAGCGCGTTAGGGGGAGCTAGGCGCGGCGCTTGCGAGCCGCAGCCGACTTCTTCTTCTTGCGAACGCTGGGCTTTTCGTAATGCTCGTGCTTGCGAGCCTCGGCGAGGATTCCAGCCTTCTGGGTGGCCTTCTTGAAACGGCGCAAGGCGCTCTCAATAGTCTCGCCCGGAGCGATGCGAACTTCCATTCTGTTGACGACCCCCTCTCGGCGCGCCCGAAGCGCGAAAAATTAGGCCCCGAAGGGCCTCGAAGTGCTAGGGTAACACAGCCCCGGCACAGCGTCAAATCTCAGCCGGGCGGCCACGACATCGGGCGGCCGGCCAATACATGAACGTGCACGTGCCCGACGGTTTGGCCTCCGTGCTCGCCGGTGTTGACCACCAAGCGAAAGCCCTGGTCTCCGCCGCGGTCGGCGCCCAGTTGCGATGCGACGGTGATCAAACGCGCCGCCAGCGCCGGCTCGGCCCGTGTCAGATCGGTGATCGTTGCGTGATGCGGAACGGGGATCACGAGCGCGTGCGACGGCGCCTGCGGGTTGAGATCCTCGATCGCAATTACGTCAACATCTCGAAGAACGATTTTTGCGGGCACCTCCCCGCCGGCGATTTTGCAGAAGATACAGTCGTCCATCAACGCCCTCGGATCGTGAAGGTCCAGGATTTTGTCGTCGTATTACCAGCTTCGTCGGAGACACGCACGGTTACTCGCACCGGCCCGTTGGGATACTCGTACGATGGCAGGTATTGTATGAACTGCGACGTCCGCACGCATTCGGAGGTAACGTCGCGGCCGTCAACCCAGAGCATCGCACTCGACGGATTGACGGGTACCGCGTCGGCGGCAAAGCTCGCATAGACTGCCGGCCGGTTATTGTTGACCGTCGCACCGGCGTCGGGCGCAAAATCGGCGATCCCCGGCGGCGTGCTCGAGGCGGAGATCGTCTGCGGCGCCGCCGCGTGGGCGACGTCGCTGCCGGATTCGAGCCGGCCGATCAGCGCGTCGTCGTCAAAGTTCGCGCCTCGCGGAATCACGTAACTTCCGTCGTAAACCCCGGGCGAGCGCTGTTGCATCGCTTGATTGGCGACGTCGGAGCCGATGTCGAAGGTCGCCGCCGCACCGGGCGTTCCATGCAGCGTCACGTGAATCGTATCTCCCGCGCGCAGCGGGTGGGCGGCATCGGTCTCGACGCTGTCGATCGTGACGCGCTGGGCGACGGTGGCAATTTTTCGGCTGGCAAGAATCTCTCGCACTTCGTTGGTCTCGACGTTGTAGCGAACGCTGACCGCATCGCTGGGCTGCAGATCGCTAAAGCTTGCGGCCTTTCCATTGAGCGAGATCTCCGCCGTGCGGCCGGGAGAGATCACCTGGCCGTCGTCGAGCACGAACTGGTTGCCTGCGATCGCGACGATGTGGCCGTTTCGCGAGCCGAACTCGTCGATGACGCGCTCGACGCGGCCGTCCTTGCGCATCTCGACTCGCGCGAAGTCTCCGGGGCGCACGTCGCCAAGCTCCCCCGGCGAGGTTACGTCCACGTTGACGTCCTCAACGTCGATGGCCGCATTGGGACCGATCTTGATTATCTTGACCCCGCCGTTATATCCGAGCGTCAGCGTCGGCGGATCGGAGAGCACGTCGACGGCCTCGACGGTGCCGAACCGTACAAAACCCTTTCCGAGCTGAATCAAACCACGGCTGGAGCGGCCCACGAGCTGCGCCACGATCGTGACCGAGTTGCTGTGCCGGTCGAAATGCGCCTGGGCGCCGAGCACGTCGGTGAAAAACCGCAACGGAACGTAAAGGACGTCCTTGATCTCGAGCAGCGGCCCCTCCAACGAGAACTCGCTCGTGTCGACTTGCGCGATTCGGCTTCCGATCGTCAAGACGACGGTCTTCGATCCGATCTGCGTGGCAATGCGATTGCCGGAGCGGTCGAACGCCAACCCCAGTGCCTCGATCGTGCGGCGCACGGGCACGTACAGCAGGTTGTGCTCGAAACGGGGGCCCGGATCGAGCGACAGCACGTTGCCGTTAATGATGATCCCGATCGGGCGCTGTGCCGCTACGGCCAAGAGCAACAGCGACAGCAGCGCAAAGCCCGCCCGCAGCCCAGTAAAGGGGCGAAATCCCACTTCTACTCCAGCACCTCTCGATAGACGTCGGCGGTGGCCCGCGAACAGCGATCCCAGGTCAGCCATCCTGCGGCCTCGCGTCCTAGGTTGACCGACCGTTCGCGCGTACCCTGGTCGGTGAGCATTAGCTCGAGCAGGGTTCGCAACCCGGCCGCATCGCGGGCCTTAAAGGTCAGGGCGGCGGAGCCGAGCGCGCGCGGCAGCGAGTCTTCGCAGGCGATAACGGGACAACCGGCGGCCATCGCTTCGAGCATCGGCAAACCGAAGCCCTCGCGCAACGAGGGGTGCACGAGCGCCCGCGCGCCGGCGTAGTAAGACGCGAGCGCTTCGCTGCCGACTTCGCCCAACGCCACGATCGCACGCGACGGGCCGGCGCGGCGCTCCAGTTCTCCACCGAAATCGTCGGGGCCGGTTACGTAGAGGTCGACCTCTAAGCCCGGCGGCAGTGCCGACCATGCGGTAAAGAGCGTCGCGAGATCCTTGTGGGGGCGATGGTTTCCGACGTACAGGACGTACGGACGCGGTGCGGCGTGCGGCTCGACGTTCTGGGAAAACGTTTCGGCGACGCCGAGCGGAATGACGCGGATCTTCGAACGGCGCGTGCCCAGAAAGCTTACGAGGTCTTCCACCGTACGCTCGTCGTCGGTAATCACGCGCGCCGCGCGCGCGCACGTCCAGCGTACGAGCGTCTCGTAGTACGGCCGCACTTTCGACTTGAAGTACTGCGGAAAGCGCAGGTGAATCAAGTCGTGAATCGTCACGATGAAACGCGCGGGCACGACCGCCGGAACGTATTGTGAGAGGAAGTGGACCAGGTCGACGCGCGAGCGCGCGATCGCCAGCGGCAGCCGCACCTGCTCGTCCCACCCGAAGTTTCCCCCTCGAGCGAACGGGACGAAGGTAAACTCCGGCGCCACGCGCGGCAGACGCGTCACGAGTTCACGAGCGTACGTTTTCATGCCGACCGAGAGCTGACGAGTCAACCGCGCGTCGAGGCCAACGCGCGCTGGGCTCACTGAAGTAATGCTTTCCCCGACGCAACCGCAGGATAGATCGCCGAATAATACGCGACGTACCAGCCGCGCGGGCCGTCGAGCAGCGCGCCCTTGCCGAAAAGCAGCCACGCCAGCCGCGGTAGGCTCGCAACGCAAGCGCCGATGAATCCGAGAAACGACCCGCGCAGCCGCTCCGCCTCGAGCGACGTGTAGCGGTCGTATTTCGCTCGGTACGAGGCGACGTCGGGATAAGAAAAATGCAGCAGCGTTCCGGGAAGCTCGCCGACTGGGCCCGTGCAGGTCCAGGCTTCATGCAGAAGCGCGTCGGCCGATGCGGCCGGATTAGCCTTCAGCGTCACGCGATCGGTACGAAAGAGACGCAGCAGCGGCTCGTTGCGCCACATGCGCATGGGATGGCCGCAGAAGTACGTCGTCCGGCGCACGGTATAACCATCGACGTCGCCGGCAGCTTCGCCGATCGCGTCGCAGAGGATGTCGTCGAGCGCTTCATCGGCATCGAGCATCAGCGCCCACGGCGTCCGGACCGCAGCGAGCGCGAAGCGCCGCGCGTCGACGAAATCGGTCCACTCGCGCTGGACGACCACGGCGCCGGCGCTGCGCGCGAACTGTACGGTGTGATCTCGCGAGTACGCGTCGAGCACGAAGACGTTGAGGGCGCGAGGCAGGCTCGTGAGGGCACGCGGGAGATTGCGCTCTTCGTCGCGGGTGAGAACGACGGCGGTGATTAGGCCTGGGTCCAGCTGGCTGCCTCGCGAAGATCCGCTTGCCCGGAGATACGTTCTTGGTGCGCCAGCGCCGCGCCGATAAAGTCGCGATAGAGCGGTGCCGGGCGGTTGGGCCGAGATTTGAACTCCGGGTGCGCCTGCGTCGCAACAAACCATGGGTGCATGTCGGGCGGGAGTTCCACGACTTCGACCAGACGCGTTTTGCCGATCGTGTGATGGCCGCTAAAGCGCATTCCGTGCTCCTCGAAGATCGGCCGGTAGCGGTTGTTGAACTCGTACCGGTGACGGTGCCGCTCGCTGATCTCCAGCGTTCCGTAGGCTCGCGCGGCCTGGCTCCCCTCCAGCAACGTGCAGGCGTAGGTGCCCAGCCGCATCGTGCCGCCGTACATCTCCAAGTTGCGCTGATCGGGCATGAAGTCGATCACCGGATCGACGGTCGTCTCGTCGACTTCGCTCGTCATGGCATCGGGAAGCTCGCAAACGTTGCGCGCGAACTCGACGCAGGCCAGCTGCATCCCGTAGCAGATGCCCAGAAACGGAATCTTGTTCTCGCGCACGTACTGGATCGCTCGCAGCTTGCCCTTGACGCCGCGCGCGCCGAAGCCCGGCGCCACGAGCACGCCGTGCGCGCCGCGCAGCACGTCGGGGCCGTCGTTCTCAACCAGCTCCGAGTCGACGCGCTTGATCTCGACCGACGCGTAGTAGAAGACTCCGGAGTGCGCGAGCGCTTCGTTGATCGAAATATAGGCGTCCTTGAGCTCGACGTATTTGCCGACCAGCGCGATCGTGACGTGGCGTTCCGGGTGAAGCAGACGGTCGGCGATCGCGACCCAGTCGTTGAGCGAGGGGCGCGTCGGCGGAAGATTCAGCTTGCGGATCGCCGCTTGCGCCAGACCCTCGGCTTCGAGATTGAGCGGGACCTGATAGATCGTCCGCGCATCGCCGTTCTGCACGACCGCGCTGGGCGGAACGTCGCAGAAGAGCGCGATCTTCTCCTTCAGTTCCAGCGGCATCGGCAGCGCCGACTGCGTGCGGCAAACGATTGCGTCGGGAGAGATTCCGATTCCGCGCAGCTCGCGAACCGAGTGCTGCGTCGGCTTGGTCTTCAACTCGTCGGCGGCGCCGAGATGCGGCACTAGCGTAAGGTGGACGTACATCACGTTTTCGTCCCCCACGTCGTAACGCATCTGGCGAATCGCTTCGAGAAACGGCAAGGACTCGATGTCGCCGACGGTTCCGCCGACTTCGACGATGAAAATATCCGCGCGGCTGGCCTCGGCGACCCGTTTGATGTGCGCCTTGATCTCGTTGGTGATGTGGGGAATTACTTGGACGGTCGCGCCCAGATAATCGCCGCGCCGCTCCTTTTCGATCACCGAGTTGTAGACCTGACCGGTCGTGACGTTATTGTGGCGCTGCAGATTCTCGTCGATGAAACGCTCGTAGTGACCCAGGTCGAGGTCCGTCTCGGCCCCGTCTTCGGTCACGAAAACCTCGCCGTGCTGGTACGGGTTCATCGTACCGGCGTCGACGTTGATGTACGGGTCGAGCTTTTGAATGGAGACGCTGAAACCGCGCGCCTTGAGCAGCCGTCCGAGGGAGGCGGCGGTGATGCCCTTGCCGAGCGAACTCACAACGCCCCCGGTGAAGAATATAAACTTCGCCATCTCGGGAGGTTCTTATTCTGCCAGCCCACGCGTGACTCCTAGACGGTGCCGATCCTTAAGTAGCGGTCGAGTCCGGCGTAATCCCGGCCCACGGTGATCCCGGAGTACGGCAAAGCGGATTTCGCGATCGCTGCGAGGCCCGGCATCGTCGGCGGCGCGGCTTCCAACAGAATCAGCGCGTTTGGGTTCAGCAGCGGCGCAAGGGTGGCGAGCACCCGGCGATAGAGGGCGAGCCCGTCGGGGCCGCCGTCGAGCGCTTCTCGCGGCTCGTACGCAACAGGATCGGGTTTTGCGGAGATCTCCGCGGTCGGAACGTACGGCAGGTTTGCCACGACGAGATCGAAGCGCTGGGCTCTGACCGGTTCCGTTAGGTCGCCCACGTAGAAGCGGCAGCGATCCGCCACGCCGGTGCGGCGAGCGTTTTCGTTGGCAATCGTGACGGCGGCCGGCGAGATATCGGTTCCGCGCACGATGGCCGGCGTTTCGGCGGCGAGCGTGCAGGCGATGGCGCCGGAACCGGTGCCGACGTCGAGGACGTGCAACGGCCGGTCGCCGATAAAGCGTATCGCTTCATTGACGAGGTGCTCCGTCTCCGGGCGCGGGACGAGCACGTTTTCGTTGACCACGAACTCGCGCCCATAAAAGCCGGCGCTTCCGAGCAGATAGGCGACCGGCACGCCCAGGCAGCGCTTCGCGCTGAGCCGTTGGAATGCTTCGCTCTCTTTCGCCGACGGCGTTGCGTCACCATGAGCGACGATCCACTCGCGCCCGCGTTGCAGCGCGTGAGCCAAGAGCAGCAGCGCATCGGCGCGCGGCGAGTCGCTGGAGTCGCGCAAAAGTGCCGTTCCCTCGGCCAAGGTTTCCGCAACGCTCGTCACTGCGCTTCTCCGGCAAGCTGCCGAGCCCGCTGATCGGCGATCAGCTCCTGCGTGATGCGCCCGAGATCCCCGTCGACGATCGCCCGAATATTTCCGAAGCTGCGGTTGATGCGGTGGTCGGTCACGCGGTCTTGCGGAAAATTATAGGTTCGAATCTTCTCCGAACGCTCGCCGCTGCCGACTTGCGACCGGCGCAGAGAATCGACCGCCTCTTCTTGCTCGCGGCGTTTGCGATCGTAGAGCGTCGCGCGCAACATCTGCATCGCCTTTTCGCGGTTTTGCGTCTGCGAGCGCTCCTGCTGCGATGCGACGATAATTCCCGTCGGCACGTGCGTGATGCGAATCGCCGACTCGGTCTTATTGACGTGCTGGCCGCCGGCCCCCGAGGCCTTATATGTGTCGACCTGGAGATCCGACGACTTGATCTCCACTTCGGCGTCGTTCTCCACTTGCGGCAAGACGGCGACCGTCGCGGTGCTCGTGTGAATCCGGCCTTGTGCTTCGGTAGCCGGAACGCGTTGGACGCGGTGCACTCCGGATTCGTGCTTCAGCATGCGGTACGGCTGGTTTCCGTTGACCGTGAAGACGATCTCTTTATAGCCGCCCGCGTCGCTCAAACTCTCCGAGACGAGTTCGACTTTCATGCCCGCCGCTTCGGCAAAGCGCATATACATGCGCGCGAGATCGCCGGCAAAGATCGCGGCCTCATCGCCTCCCGTACCGGCGCGAACTTCCACGAAAACGTCTTTAGAGTCGTCGGGATCCTGCGGCACCATCAGCGCCGCCAACTCGTCTTCGAGCGCCGCGGTGCGATCGAGCAGCGCGCGGTTCTCTTCGAGCGCCAGCTCGCGCAGCTCGCCCTCTTCCGACCGTGCCAGCACCTCGTTCGCGTTGATCTGCGCGCGAAGCTGCGCTAGCTGCCGATGCGCTTGGACCGGCGGCTCGAGTTGTGCGCGCTCTTTTACCAGCGCGGTGTAGCGCGTTTGGTCGAAGCCGCCCGCAGGATTGGCTAGCTCGGCTTCGATTTCGTCGAAGCGGCGAGCCATGGCTGCTAGGCGCTCGGTGAGCGCGTCGGTCTGGAGTGCCAGTTAGAGTGCGGCAGCCGCCTTCTTAGCTTCGCGCGTCTTCTGGCGGGCTGCAGCCTCCTCTTGCTTCTTGCGCGCGGCGGCCGAGCGCTGATTGAACTTATCGACGCGACCGGCCGTATCTACCAGTTTTTGCTGGCCGGTGAAGAGCGGATGACACGCGGCGCATATCTCCACGGCGATCTCCGGAATCGTCGAACCGGTCACGAAAGTGTTGCCGCAGGCGCAGTGAACGCGCGCCTCGGGATACCATTTGGGATGAATCTTACTCTTCACAGCTTTAGCATTATATCAGAGAGGGCAAGCGCTAAACCCACAGGAGGCCGGCGCGATGCTCCAAAAGCCAGGACCCGTGAAGTCGTCTTCTTTTTTCGTTTTTTTAGCCGGCGCCATCGTCGCCGTCGCTTTATCCTGCGGCCTGCCGCCCGGCCGGATTGCCGCGATTGCCGCGACTCCGCCGCCAACGCCGCCCCCGCTCGGCGCGACCGCGGCCATGACTCCGGAGCCGGACTCCTCCACGCTGCCGCAGCCGGCCGCTACGCTCTTCCCGCTCGGCGCCCCCGCCAAGAGCGGTAAGAGCACGCCAACGCCCAGCCCGCCGCCCAACGCGCGAAAGGGCCTCGACGGCGTCTGGGAGGTTCAGATTCAGCATCCCGACGTTACCGATTACACGCACTTCCAGCTACGCCAGCAGGGCGGCGCGCTAAGCGGCACCTATCTCGATTCCAAGAAGAAGCAGTATCCGCTCGTCGGGACGGTCGACGGGCAAGACGTGCGCCTGATCGTCTCGCTGCCCAACGGCACGACGCTGCTATTGGAAGGCAAGCTGGACGGGACGACCGACATGGTCGGAATGCTGACCACGGCCGGTGGCCAGATACCCTTTACCGCGTCCTACCGGGCCAAAGAGAAGTGGATCGAAAACGTCAACCCGTCGCCGGGTGGGATCTCGCAGCCAGGGTCCTACACCCCGCCGTAGCGCTCTCGTTATGTAGTTTCGGCTAAGCGGCGTTCGACGTACGGCACGAGGCCGCCGGCGTCGATGAGCGACTGCATGAACGGCGGAAACTCCGCCGCGCGGTAGCTGGTGCCTTTGGTAAGGTTGCGGACGATGCCGCTCGCGGGCTCGACTTCGATTTCGTCGCCCGGTTCGATTCCGTCGACGGCTTCGGCCGACTCGAAAATCGGAAATCCGATGTTGAGCGCGTTGCGGTAGAAGATTCTAGCGAAGCTCTTGGCGATGACCGCCGAGGTTCCCGAAGCTTTGATCGCAATCGGCGCGACTTCGCGACTCGATCCGCAACCAAAGTTGGTATCCGCGACGATGAAGTCGCCCGGCTTCATCTTGGCCGTGTACTCGGGATCGAGCCCCTCGAGCGCGTGCTTCCCAAGCTCGGTCTTATCGATGATGTTGCAATATTTTCCCGGGATGATCACGTCGGTGTCGACGTTCTTGCCGTATTTGTGCGCGCGGCCGCGCAGCGTTGCTTCCATCGTTACACCGGCACCGCTTCGACGACGCGCGGATCCGTTATTCGGCCGGTGAGCGCCGATGCCGCGCAGGTCGCCGGCGAGGCGAGATAGATCTCAGCCTTCGGCGAGCCCATCCGCCCGACGTAGTTTCGATTCGTGGTCGAGATCGCGCGCTCGCCGTCACCAAGCGTGCCCATGTGGCCGCCGAAACAGGCGCCGCAGCCGGGCGTATTGACGGCGCAACCGGCGGCGGCAAGCGTCGTGAGAATCCCCTCGTCGGCAGCCTGCATCCAAACTTTCTGCGAGCCCGGATTCACGATCACGCGCAGGTTGGGCGCGATCTTCTTGCCGGCGAGGATCTTTGCGACAACGCGCAGGTCGTCGATGTATCCGTTCGTGCACGAGCCGATGAAAACCTGATCGACCTTCAGATCGTCGCGCGTGACGTCCGAGATCGGATGGACGTTATCGGGCGTGTGCGGACAGGCAACCTGGGGCTCCAGCGCGCTAATATCGATCGAGATCACGCGCTCGTATACGGCATCGGCATCGGACCGCTCGACGACGAACGGACGGTCGGTCCGCTCTTTGACGTATGCGATCGTCTTCGCGTCGGCGTGGAAGATGCCGTTCTTGGCGCCCGCTTCGATCGCCATGTTGGCCATCGTGATGCGGCCGGTGATCGAAAGCTCGTCGACCGTCGACCCGTGATATTCGATCGCGCGATAAGTCGCACCGTCGATGCCCAGCTCGCCGACGGTCCGCAGCATGATGTCCTTGGCGTAAACGAACGGTCCCGGTTTTCCGCTGTAGAGCAGCTTGATCGAGGCCGGAACCTTTAGCCACACTTCGCCCAAGACGAAGGCGGCGGCAATATCCGTCGAGCCCATTCCGGTTGCGAAGGCGCCGAACGCGCCGTACGTGCAGGTGTGCGAATCGCCGCCGACGATCAGCTCGCCCGGGGCAACCAAACCTTCCTCCGGAAGCACCACGTGTTCGATGCCGCCCCGGCCGACGTCAAAGAAGTGCTCGATCTTCTGCTCGGCTGCGAACTCCTTCATGAGGCGGGCGAGCCCGGCCGACTGGGCGTCCTTTGCCGGAACGAAATGATCGGCAACCAGTGCGATCTTACTCGCATCGAAGACGTTGCCGGCGCCCTTGATGCCGCGCATTACGCCGATGGCAACGGCCGCGGAAAGCTCGTTTGCCAGAACGAGGTCGACCTTTGCGTTGATAATTTGACCCGGCTCGACGCGCTCGAGGCCGGCGTGCCGCGCGAGAATTTTTTCGGTAAGTGTCATCCCCATGATAAGACCATTATAGCGCGAAGTAGCCCCCGGGACCTTCGATTCATATGCACCACGAGCACAGATTCGGCTTTGCAACGCGCGCGATCCACGCCGGAACGCCACCCGATCCGGCAACGGGTTCGCGCGCCGCTCCGATCTACCAAACGGCGGCGTACGTCTTCGGCTCGACCGAGCAGGCGGCCGAGCTTTTTGCGCTGCGCAGCTACGGCCACATCTACAGCCGCATCAGCAATCCGACGGTCGCCGCATTCGAGGAGCGCATGGCCAGCCTCGAAGGCGGACTCGGCGCGATTGCCTTCTCCAGCGGCCTGGCGGCCCAGCTCTGCGCGGTGCTCTCACTGGCGCAGGCCGGCGATCATTTAGTCTGCGCGCAGAACGTGTACGGGGGCACGGTGACTCAGCTCAGCGTGACGGTCAAGCGCATGGGCATCGAGACGACGTTCGTATCGGCGGAGAATCCCGACGAGGCGCGCGCGGCGATCGGTGCCGGCACGAAGTTTGTTTTTGTAGAGACGATCGGGAATCCGTCGGGCGTCGTTGCGGACCTAGCGGCGTTTGCGAGGGTGGCGCATGAAGCGGGCGTGCCGCTGGTGGTGGACAACACGTTTGCCACGCCCTATCTCTGCCGGCCGATCGAGCTGGGCGCCGATATCGTGCTACACTCGGCCACGAAGTTCATCAACGGGCATGGAACGGCGATCGGCGGCGTCTTGGTCGAATCCGGAAAGTTTCCGTGGGGAAACGGTCGCTTTCCGCTGCTCGACACGCCGAGCCCCGGTTATCACGGAAAGGTCTTTACCGAAACGTTCGGCGAGTACGCGTTCTTGATGCGCGCGCGCGCCGAAGTGTCGCGCGACGTCGGCGCGGCGATGTCGCCGATGGATGCCTGGCTGATGCTCCTCGGCCTGGAGACTCTGGAGCTGCGGATGGACCGTCACGTGCGCAACGCGCGCGCGGTCGTGGATTACCTCCGCAGTCGCCCCGAGGTTGCGTGGGTCCGCGAGCCGGAGATGGGCTCGGTCTTCACCTTCGGGCTGCGCGGCGGCCGCGAGGCCGGACAGCGCTTCATCGACGCCCTCGAGCTGTGGAGCCACCTCGCCAACATCGGCGACGCCAAGAGCCTCGTCATTCATCCGGCATCGACCACGCATTCGCAGCTCTCCGACGAAGAGCTGCGCCTAGCAGGCGTCGAGCCGGAGAGCATCCGTCTCTCCGTCGGCCTCGAAGACGTCGACGATTTGCTCTGGGATCTCACTAATGGTCTTCACGCAGTGTCGTCCTTCGACTGCGCTCAGGATGACATTGGATGATCCTTGCAACGCCGGCGCAAATTCGCGATTTGCTCGCGCGCGTGCACACAGTTGCGATGGTCGGCGCATCGAGCAATCCGCTGCGTCCAAGCTATACCGTCTTTTCATACCTGCGAACGCAGACGCCGTACGACGTCACGCCGATCAATCCGACGCTCACCGCGATCGATGGCATCGAGGCATATCCAACGCTTGCCGCCTACGCGCAATCGCGCGGCGCGCCCGACATCGTGGACGTCTTTCGTAAGCCGAGCGAAGTCGTCGGCGTCGTCAACGACGCGATCGCCGCCGGGGCAAAGGCGATCTGGTTCCAATACGGCGTCATCAGCGACGAGGCGATCGCGCTTGCCGACAGAGCGGGCCTCGACGTGGTCGTCGATCGTTGCATGAAGGTCGAGCATGCGCGCTTCCGCGGCGGCCTCTCGATGAATGGCCTCAACAGCGGGCTGATAACGTCCCGGCGTCGCGCCGGCGGACCATTAGAGAGAGACTAACCGTACCCTCTTGCGAAAGCCGTGAGTGCGGGCCTTGCGCTCGAAGGCCGCGTCTGCGGTGATCAAAACGTCCGCCTCTGCTTCCGCCAGCGCAAGATAGAGGCAATCATAGACCGGATGTTCCAGCGCTTCGGCCAATTCGTCCGCGCGGGCCGCATGAGGCCGCGAGCATACGATGCGTACGTGATCGAGCAAACGCAAGATCTCGTCGCGATCGGGCACGATGCGGCCCACACGACGCAGCTTCCAGAACGCATTGAGCGTCTCCGGGATGACGAGATCGGGCGCCGCAAGGTCCTCTCCGGCGATCGTGCGGCCCGAGGCAGGCTTCCCGACTGAAGCGACGATGGCGCTGGCGTCAACGATCACCGCGAGCGATCCTCGCGTAACGCCGCAAGAGCGGCAGTTACATCAAACCGAATCTTCTTCGACGCTCGCAGGCGCGCGAGCTCATCGAGGAAAGCGTCGCCGGAATGCCGGCCCCCGGCCTCCAGAGCGGCCAATGCCTCGGCCTGCAACGATCGCCCGTTACGTTTCGCGCGCGCTTTGAGTCGCGCGACCGTCGCTTCGGGCACTTTACGGATGAGTATGTCTCCCATGCTATCGTTAATGATAGCGATGTCCAAGCGATCGGTCAAGGAGTCCAGCAGCGCGGCTAAAGGCCCACTGAGGCCGAGCGCCGCTGCTGCAAGTCTTCGGAGTCAAGCGCGCAGCCGCGCGGCTCCGCATCGGCTGCCCGGCCAAGCAAGACCAGACCGTCATCGTGGCGCACGCCCAGATCCTCCGTTTGGATTGCAATGCACGAGGATCGGTTTGCGAGATCAACGTGCAGGACGGAGCCAATCTCACCAAGTGCAACGGGCTTGCGGTCAGGGCCGACGACGCGCACGCGCAGCCACGGTGGACCGACCTTGCGGCGGTCGCCAGTCACGGCGCCGGCGGACACGCGATCGTAGTATTGCGACGAGAGTTCCGTCATCCCGTACTCGGCCACGATCGTCTCCGGATTAACGCCAAACCGGTCGCAGGTTCGTTCGTAAAGGTCCTCGCGCGATACCATGCGCGAACGTCCCTTGAGTCCGCCGGTTTCCATCACGCGTGAGCCCGGAGACAGCGAGAGGTGCAAGCCCTCACGCTCCATAGCGTCGAGCACGTGCACGAGCGCAAAGGCGGTCGCCGCCAGGCAGACCGGCTGCCCCTCAGCTACCGAAACCTGCAAATCGTTCTTGAGCGCCTCGAACAGCAGCTCGCCATCGCGCAGATACCAGCCGGTCTTTCCATCGCCACGCTCTTCCGCGACGCGCTTCATCATGTATCCCAGCGAAGAATGCGGCGACTCGAGCGGATTGGGCACGCAGTTGAAGTAGCGCAACGCGGCGCCATCGGCAAGCATGAAGCGATCGAAGCCGGCTAGTAGCGCGGCGGCGTAGAGCGCGGGCGTTTCCAGACAATGGCGGCCGGGCTTGCCGTCGGTGGTGCCGCTTGTCTCGAAGACGAGCGCCGCGGCAGCGGGGTCGAACGTCGTCAGCGTGGCTTCTTTGAAGGCCGGAGCGGGAACTGCTGGGATCGCGTCCCACGACAGGGGCGGATTCGCTCGCGTAACCCCGAGCCGTTCGCAGTAGCGCGCGTAGGGCGCATTGTAGCGAAGTTGGTAGTCGAAAAGCCGCAGGGCGAGGTTGTTGAACTCGCCCTGCGTCAGTTCCGTGCCGTGGCTGTGCCAGGCATTGATGATGCCGAGGATTTCGCGATCGAGCGCCTGAGATTCCGCTATATAGTTCATGGTTTTCCGCACCGTCACCCTTCGACTTCGCTCAGGGTGACACTCTCGGCACTTTCGCCCTTCGACTTCGCTCAGGGTGACACTGGCGCGAGGCTCAGGTGGACGCGGAAACCAGCTCGACGATCGAGAGTTCGGCGGCATCGCCGGGACGGACGCGCGTCTTGATGATGCGCGTGTAGCCGCCGGTGCGGCCCTTTAGAGCGGGGGCGATCTGCTCGACGAGCTTCTTCACTACCGCGGGCTCGGTAAGGAACTCGGCGAGCTGACGCCGCGCGGCGAGATCGCCGGCCATGGCCGTCGTGATCAGGCGCTCGGCGATTTTACTGATCTCTTTCGCCTTCGTCGAAGTCGTTTCGATCTTCTCGTATTTGAAGAGCGAGGTCGCGAGATTTCGCAACAGCGCCTTTCGATGACCGTCGGTCCGCGAGAGCCGTTTGTACGCGATAGAATGCGGCATGTTCGTTATAACGCTACGACTGGCGCAGCGCTAACCCCCTCTCAGCCAGAACCTGTTTGATCTCGTCGAGCGACTTCTTACCGAAGTTGCGCATCTTCATGATTTCATCTTCGGTCAAATCCAGCAGCTCGGAGACCTTCGAGATGCCGGCGCGCTTGAGGCAGTTAAACGAGCGGACCGAGAGGTTGAGCGACTCCACGGGGATATCCCACTCGTTGGGCGGCGCCTCGGGTAACGGCTCCGCGCGATTGGTAAAGGAAACGAAGAGATCGAGCTGCTCCTGCATGATCGTCGCGGCGGTCGACAGCGCGTCGTCCGGCGTGATCGAGCCATTGGTCTCGATTTCGACCGTCAAGCGGTCGAAATCCACGCTCTGCCCCACACGCGTATCGTCGACGGTAAAGTTGACCTTGCGAATCGGCGAGAAGATCGAGTCCAGCGGAATCAAGCCGATCATGTGCTCGACGTTGCGCTGGCGGTCGGCCATTACGTAGCCGCGGCCCTTCTCGACGCCGATCTCCATCGTCAGCTTCGCGTCTTTCGAGGAGAGCGTAGCGAGCCGGTACGCGGGATCGAGAACTTCGACGTCGGCATCGGGTACGATGTCACCGGCAGTCACTTCGCGCGCGCCGCTCACTGAGAGCGTGAGAACCTTCGGCTCGTCGCTGTTGAGCTTCACGGGCAGGCCCTTGAGGTTGAGCATCAGCGCGATCGTGTCTTCCACCATCCCTGGGATGGTCGAAAACTCGTGGAGCACGCCGTCGATCTTCATGTACGTCACTGCGGCGCCTGGAATCGAGCTGAGCAAGACGCGCCGCAGCGCGTTGCCAAGCGTGATTCCAAAGCCGCGCTCGAGCGGTTCGATAACGAACTTGGCGTAGTTGTCGCGACGCTCGCGAACTTCGATGGTCGCGCCGACCGGCGTTTCCAACATGGTCATGTGAGTCGTTGTTTCCTTTATTGCCGCTTACGTTATCCGCTCGTCACCGGGTGACGAACGATCGGACGCCTAGCGGCGGTGTAGTGTTGTTATCGCGAGTAGTACTCGACGATGAGCTGCTCGTCGACCGGCGTGTCGATCTGCTCGCGCGGAGGTGCTTGCAGCACCTTGGCAGTCTTCTCTTCATCGTTCCACTCGAGCCAATCCGGCGGACGCCGGCTCTGGGCGACTTCGAGGTTCGATCCGAAGACCGGTGATTTGAGGCTCGCGGGCGCGATCGTGATCGTGTCGCCGGGGCGCACGACGTACGACGGAATGTTCACGATGCGGCCGTTCACTCGGAAGTGGCGATGCGTGACGAGCTGCCGCGCCTGCGCCCGGCTCTGCGCCAAGTTCAGGCGATAAATTACGTTGTCGAGACGCCGCTCGAGCAGCTGCAGGAACGTGCGTCCGGTCTGGCCCGGAACGCGCGCCGCTTCGCGAAAATAGTTTCTGAACTGCGTCTCGTGAACGCCGTAATAGCGACGCATCTTCTGCTTCTCGCGCAGCTGGCGTCCGTATTCGGAGACCTTCGTCCGGGATTTGCCGGCCGTTTTCTGGCCGGGAGCGGTGCCGCGACGCTCGACCGCGCACATGCGGGAGAGGCAGCGATCGCCCTTGAGGAACAGCTTGATCTTTTCGCCCGTCTTGCTGGCCGCGGTTTCGCGGCGGCAGAGCCGGCAGACCGGCCCGGTATATCGCGACATCGGCCTACACCCGCCGCCGCTTGGGCGGCCGGCAACCGTTGTACGGTATCGGCGTCACGTCCTTGATCATCGTGATCTCGAGGCCGGCGGCCTGAAGCGATCGAATCGCGGCCTCTCTTCCGGCGCCCGGGCCCTTGACCAGGACCTCCGTGGACTTCATCCCATGCTCCATCGCTTTGCGGGCCGCCGCTTCGGCGGCCATTTGAGCCGCGAAGGGCGTGGATTTCTTCGACCCCTTGAAACCGAGGTTGCCGGCGGAAGCCCACGAGATGACCCCGCCGTGAGGGTCGCTGATTGTTACGATGGTATTGTTAAACGAGGCATGGACGTGCGCGACGCCCGACGCAACGTTCTTGACTTCGCGTTTCTTGCGCGACTTCGTTTGCTTCTTGGCAGCCAAAATCTCTCCCGATTTGCGACGTGATGGGGCCTCGGCGCCGTGAAGGCGCCAAGAAGGTATCTTACCCCAGCAGGTGCGGCCCGGTCAAATCGAGGGCAATAACTTACTTGGCGCACAAAAGCGCTAAGGCCGATAGTAGAACGGGAACGAGATCACCAGGAGCAAGCCGAGCATGATTCCGGCGGGAACGGCGTCTTGTGGGCCTTGTACGAGTCCGTCGATTCCGACGAGGAGCACCACCGCGAATAGGCCGCCCCACCATTCCTTGCTGACCTTCACGCTCAGGGATTTTGGGAGCGAAGGCAATAACCCTTAGCCGTCGCCTGGCTACTTGACTCGTGCCGGTTGACCGAATCCCGAAACCCTGGTAAGCATAAAGAGGGCCCGCTGTTTCCAGCAAGCCCGTTTCTAGGGTATCTTAGGTGCGGCTCGCAGCGTTGATCGCCTCACGGCCCAGCCTCCTCTAGTAAACGCCCTGATTGAGCGCTCCGTCGTCCCTCGACGGGGCGCTCGGCGTTTCTGCCGGCTAATCACGAGCTTTAGGCTGTGCCACAACTTTCCGGTTATGCGTGACGCCGGGCACGGCGGAATGCATCGTAAAGCGAGGAAACAGCGAGGCCGATGGAACCCAGGATTGCCCCGGCGCCCATGATCCAGCCAAACGCATTAATCGTCATCCTCATTGCCTCCAAACACTATTTTATAGCACTAACCGTTGGTTTCCCACAGTAAAGGGACCTTATAAATCAAGTAGGCCAGCGACAAGACCCCCGCGGCCCACCAAAGCAGCCCGATAGCTGGGAAGACCTGGCCGCTGGACAGCTCCGCGTACCCGGTAGCGCCATAAAACACCGAAAACAGGGCGGTAACGATCAGGAACGTGCGGGTTGCCCAGCTTCCCTTTGTGGTGAATGCCGCCTCAAATCCACCTGAGGCACCCAAGACCAGGACAAACAAGCAAGATTCGGCACCGTATGGGCCGTGCGTAACTATCAGCTTGGCGATCAGGGGCAGCAGGGCCAAGCCGTACGTGGAAGCCATCCATTTGAGGAGGGCATCAAGGAACGAATCGGGTGGCGATCTATCGCTCGACATCCTCAAGGTAGCGAAGGCTTTAAGGTGGTCGCCCGTCAAGCCCTGCGGCTTGCGCCGCTCGCCTGGTTCGAGCACAAAGTGCGCCAAGTAAGTTATTGCCAAATCGAGGGGCCCGGTCGTTGCGACCGAGCCCCAGGCCCTTCGGTTCAGCTTAGCTGGGCTAGGCTGCTATGGGTAGAGTATCCGGAAACCGAGCCCGGCGAAGGGGCCGTTGTAGCTGCGGTTGACCGGAGCGTTCTGTTTGTTGCTCCAGTTGTCGCCCATCCAGCCGAGATCGATGAAGACCGGGCTATTCCCGATGACGTAATCGACTCCGACCTGATACTTGAGGACATTGTAGGCAAGAGCATACGAGGTCGGATTGATGGGAGCGGTGGAGAGATTGGTGTACGTCCCCTTAGCGTTCGGATAGTACCAAACGCTGCCGAAGAACGAGAGCGGCTGGTTGAGATCGGGCAGCTTCTCCGCACCGAAACCGAACGAGTCCATGTTCGGATAGCCGTAGTTGTTCGAGAGCCACATATAGCCCACGCCGATGTAAACGCGAGGCTGTAGAACTCGCACGGCAAAGCGCGCGTCGGCATCCTGGTCGTCCAGAGGCTGGGTGGTGAGGACCGGCGAGCTGCCCTGCCCTCCGATGCTCGTAACGTAGCATTCCGGATAGTAGAGGGACGAGCCCGGAATCTTGCCGTTACAGTTGTGCGGATACTGATAGCGCTCGAACGTACCCTCGAGCATGAAGGGGATGGTGCCGAGGCTGAACTCACCCGCGCCGCGGACGTCAAACGAACTCGTTCCGGTGTTACCCGGGCTAAACTCGTTGTAGACCTTGGGCGAGATGATGTAGTCGCCGGCCACATAGAACTCCCCCAGGAGGGGCCTAGGCGTCGGCGCCGGGGGCGGCGGGGGGGGCGGCGGGGGTGCCGGCGGCGGCGGAGCCGGGCTCGGCGGCGGCGTTGCCGGGATGTAACGCACGACTACCAGGCGGCGGTCGGCCACCCACAGCACGTAGGCGCCCATGCCTTCGGAAATAACGCGGACCGGCACGAGCACAACGCCCTTATAGATCATCGGCGGCACGTCGAGCGGACGCGATTCGCCGTTGATGACTACCTCCGGCTTGCCGACGGTGACCTTCACCTCGGCGCCAGGCTTCGATACGGTCGCGGTCTGACTTCCCGCATCCCAAGTAACCGTCGCACCCATCTGCTCGAACATCGAGCGCAACGGAATCAGCAGCGTCCCTCCTTGGACGAGCGCGGACAGTACGCGTCCTTGCTTGTCGATGTCGGGCCGGCTGTAGACGTGATGGTCGTTATAGAGAATCGGAATTTGTCCGGA